>ERZ1674174.1-NODE-1-length-322415-cov-35.643504_pt1 | contig 322415 bp, 265 predicted proteins | sample MGYA00581289_ERZ1674174 | MGnify/ENA primary metagenome ERZ1674174 (study PRJEB41354, sample SAMEA4873342) | human saliva metagenome | biome: human-associated habitat [ENVO:00009003]; feature: mouth environment [ENVO:08000002]; material: saliva material...
TAGAGCACCTGCCTTACAAGCAGGGGGTCATAGGTTCGAATCCTATTGGGCCCACACCGCCGGGGATCAGGAAGGAGCACGTCTCAAAGCACAGCACTTAGGGCCTATAGCTCAGCTGGTTTAGAGCACCTGCCTTACAAGCAGGGGGTCATAGGTTCGAATCCTATTGGGCCCACCTAAGGAACATCCAATGATGTGAATCAATCTGCAAGAGCGGCGATCACCGAGAGGCGATCGTCGCTCACTTTTTATCCCCACATGAGGGCGCACTCCTGCACTGCACGCCTTCTCCCCCACCCCACAAAGAGCAAGCCCCAGACACTCATCGCGAGTGCCTGGGGCTTATTCCTTGTCTATCACTGAAGCGATGGAGCGCTCAGCGACGACGCTGATTACTTGCGGCCGGTAGCCTTAGGAGCAGCAGTAGCTGCAGCCGTGGCCTTGATGCCGAGCGCATCCTTGACAGCCTGCGTCAGGTCGAGAGCGCTGCTACCCATAGCGAGGAGCACACCCGACTCGAAGATATAAGCGCAGCCGTTGGCTTCACAAACCTTGTTGATAGCCGTGGTGACCTTCGTGCGAATAGGAGCCATGAGCTTTTCCTGCTCCTTCTGGATCTCTTCCTGCATCATCTGATAGCTATTCTGCGTGCGAGACTCCATCTCCTGGAGCTCCTGCTGACGGCGCTTCTTGATGACGTCGGTCATAGAGGCTTCTTCCTTCTGATAAGCTTCGAGCTTCACCTTCAGCTCATCCTGCATACGCTTGATCTCAGAGTCGTACTGCTTAGCGAGATCCTGGATCTTCGTGGTAGCAGCCTTGACATCGGGCAGGGCTTCCATGATGGCGGAGGTGTTAACGACCCCGATCTTCTGCTGAGCGTTAGCAGAGAATACCAGAGGGAGCATCAGGAGGAGGGAAATGAGGAACTTCTTCATTGTCTTGGGTTATTACGTTTAATTAGTTGATTTGACTATTACTATCGGTCGAGCCCGAGGGTCGAGACGACGGCTTCGCTGATATCCAGACCTGGGTCAGCGTAGACGATCTTAGAGGAGGAGCGGTCGATGATGAGCTGGAGGCCACCGCGACGAGCGAGCTCCTTCATAGCGGCCCATACACGATCCTGAATGGGCTTCATCAGCGACTCGCGCTTCTTGAAGAGCTCCCCTTCGGGACCGAAGTACTTACGCTTGAGCTCATAGGCCTGCTTCTCGAGCGCCACGATAGACTCTTCGCGCTGCTTCTTCTGCTGGGCAGAGAGCAGAGCAGCCTCGCTCTGATAAGACTGGTAGGCCTGCTCGGCTTTCTTCTCGTAGCCAGCGACCTCAGCCTGCCACTTCTTCGACAGGTCTTCGATCTGGCGGTTCATCACCGCATACGAGGGATCCTTCTTGAGGATGTACTCCATATCGACGAGTGCGATCTTCTGGGCCTCGGCAGCTCCGAGAGGGAGCAGGAGCAGGGCCAGAAGGAAAAGAATCTTCTTCATACTGCAATCTTTGGATTTAGTGTGAGACATCACCTCGGCGCGTAGGCGCTACGCACCGAGGCCTTGACTTAGTCACTACAGGTCACGCCCGAGGACAAAGTGGATGTTGCTACCGCCACGCTCGTTGTAGCCATTGGGTCGGTCGAAGCCATAGCCCCAGTCAAGCCCGAGGAGCCCGATCATAGGCATCATGACACGCACACCGACACCAGCCGAGCGCTTGAGGTCGAAGGGATTGTAGCGGCTGATATCCGACCAAGCATTCCCTGCCTCAGCAAAGCCGAGGACCCAAACGGTAGTCGACTGCTCGAAGATCAGCGGATAGCGGAGCTCGAGCGAAGCCTTCATATACGAGTAGGCGTAGTCGTAGTTAGCCCCAGCGATGGAGCCGTTCTTATACCCGCGCAGCCCGATGGTCTCGTTCATATAGTTGCCCATAGAGCCAGACATCATATCACCACCCATGTAGTAGGTACCGAAGGGCGAGCGCTTGTACTTGTTGTAGCTATTGATGATACCGCCCTCGATACGCGCCATCAAGACGGGAGTACGCTTGACAGTCGTGGGGTTCATGAGCGGCAGGAAGACCTTACCAGAGTACTTCCACTTGTGATACTCCAGGAAACGATATCTATCCGAGAGGGGAAGAGACGGATCGGAGTAATCCTTCTTATCGAAGAGCGAGTAGGGAGGCGTGAAGCTGACCGAGAAGGAGAAGTCCGAGCCACGACGCGTGTAGACGGGGTTGTCCACGGAGTTGCGGTCGATACGGAGCTCCAGATTGAGGTCATTAGCCGAGCCCTGGTGGTAGTTCTGGAAGGTGTTGTACGTCCAGTTATTGAGTCGGTAGTGGGTGAAGTTCAGCGAAGCTGTGAGCTGGAACCAGTTGTCGGGCCAGTTCAGACGGCGACCATTTGCGATGGTCAGACCGAGGATGCTGAGCGACTTATCCGAGTCGTAAGAGTCTTCGTAGAGGGAGCTCTGAGCCTGACGCGTCTGATCATAGTAGTTGCCATAGCCACCGTAGCCGTAGCCACTATAATAGGGATTGTAGTAGCCCGAGCCGTAGTAGTTGCGAGCCTGCCCCGAATAGTAGCGCTGGTCGATGGCCGTCATACGCGAGTAGAAGGCACTTACCGAGAGGAGGTTCGGGCGCTTACCACCAAACCAAGGGTCACTGAAGGAGACGCTGATCTGATTGTAGTAGCGGGCATTCGTCTGACCGTTGATCGAGAGCTTCTGACCGTCCCCCTGAGGGATGATCCCCTTGTACATGCTGGGGCGGAAGAGGTTCTGGATCGAGAAGTTCGTGAAGGTAAAGCCGATCGACCCGATGATACCCGTCTGGCTCCAACCGATAGAGAGGTTCAGCTGGTCATTGCTCTTAGGCGTGAGGTCGTACTCGATGTCTACCGTACCGCTCTGAGGATTGGGCACGGGCTTGGGCACGGACTTCTCCGCGTCAAAGTGACCGAGCTGGTTGAGGATACGGAAGGAGTTCATAAGGTCCTCCTTACTGAAGAGCACACCGGGCTTCGTGTAGAGCTCACGGCGCACGACATCTTCATAGACGATATCATTACCGCGGATCTTCACCTTATCGATGGTCGCCTGAGGTCCTTCGGTGACACGCACTTCGAGGGAGACGGAGTCGCCCACGATGTTGGTCTCCACGGGATCGACGCCAGCGAAGATATACCCATTATTATAGTAGAGGTTGCTGACAGCATCCTCATCTACGGAGAGACGGTTCTCGAGACGCTTCTGGTCGTAGACGTCCCCCGGGCGGATAGCCAGGAGCTGCGAGAGCAACTCAGAGGGGTACTTCGTGTTACCGACGAAGCGGATATCCTTGATATAGTACTTCTGCCCTTCGTTGACCTTGAGGTAGATGTCTACCTTACGGGTACCAGGGACGGGTACGATGCTATCGCTCACCAGCTCGGCGTCACGATAGCCCGCAGCCTGGTAGCGCTTGATGAGGTTCTGCAGGTCCTCCTTGTAGTCTGCGTCGACGAACTTCTTTTGCTTGAAGATCTTCAGCAGCGAAGACAGACCACGGCCACGCGAGAGTGCGAAGCCTTCGTTCGTCTTCCCCATCGCCATACGTAGCTGGTAGTCCGTGAGGGAGCTATTCCCCTCGAAGTAGATGTTACGCACCTTGGTCTTGCCGCTGCGGTCGATGTCGAGGGTGAGGTTCACATAGCCAGGCTGGCCAGGAGCCTCAGTTTCCTTGATGGTCATCTTCATCTCGCGGAAGCCCTTCTCATCGTAGTACTTCTTGACGAGCTGGCGGGCACGGTCGAGGGTATTGGGAGAGATGAGTGCACCCTTCTTCAGGCCCGTGCGCTTCTCGAGCTCCTCACGATCCCCCTTAGAGACACCCGTGAAGGTAGCCTCGGAGAGACGTGGACGCTCGGTCAGGGCGATCTCCAGGAAGACCTTATCCCCCTCGTACTTATTGATGAGGACACGGACATTGGAGAAGTAACCCGACTGGAGGAAGCGGTTCACCGCAGAGGTCAGTGCGGCCCCTGGGATCTGGATCTCGTCCCCCACATTGAGGCCAGAGAGGCTGCTCAGGACGAAGTCATCATAGCTCGTCGAGCCCGTGATCTTGACCTCAGCGATGGTCTTCGTCACGGGGCGCTCGTAGCTGATGGAGGGCGCGATGACGACCGACGAAGTGGTCTTCGTCGTGTCAGCTGCCAGCTGAGGGGCGGTATGGGGTGCGGCTTCCACTGCACCTGCCGACAGGAGTGCGGCAAGGAGTAGGAGTGCGGGGATTCTCTGCATAGGATCTTATTATCGTCGTGCTGGAGTAGCCTTAGCGAAGGCTAGTCCTCCAGTTGTATTTGTTCGCTTGTCTTGCCAAAGCGGCGCTCACGTGCCGTGTAAGCCTCGAGGGCTTCACGCAGGGCCTCACGGCCGAAGTCGGGCCAGTAGACCGAGGAGAAGAAGAGCTCAGCATAGGCGGCCTGCCAGAGCAGGTAGTTGCTGATACGCTCCTCGCCCCCCGTACGGATCAGGAGATCGGGATCGGGGAAGGCAGCCGTGTCAAGGTGAGCTGAGATAGTCTCCTCGGTAAGGCTGTCTGCCGAGAGGCGACCTTCGGCGACCTCACGGGCTATCTGGCTGGTGGCACGCAGGATCTCGTCGCGCGAGGAATAGCTGAGGGCCACGATGAGCGTGATGCGCTCACAGGCAGCCGTCGCCTGGATACTCTCACGGAGGGCCTGCTGAGCGGCCTCGGGTAGACGACTGAGATTGCCAATGGCCTCCAGACGGACTCCCTCCTCGATGAGGCTTGGGGTCTCGGAGTGAATCGCCGAGACAAGCAGGCTCATCAGGGCATCGACCTCCTCCTGAGGGCGGGACCAATTCTCCGTACTGAAGGCATAGACCGTCAGATAGCGGATACCGAACTCTGCCGCAGCACGCAGGGTCGCTCTCAGAGCGTCCTGGCCACGGATGTGCCCGTCGGTACGGGGCAGTCCACGCTGCTTGGCCCAGCGGCCGTTCCCATCCATGATGATAGCCACGTGCTCAGGGATGCGGAGCTCCGTGGAGGGCACAGAGGGCTGGGGGGACATTGTCGTTGACACGTTATTCTTATCGTCTTATTAGGCCAGAGGCTATGCCCCTAACCTTATACAAATATAGCTATATCTTTTAGTCACAGCTGTACCGCCGCTGTGGCGAGAGGCTGTAGTGCAGCCCGACAGACCAGTAGCCGTAGCTATCATGGCCCTTGAGGCTACGACCTCCATCGAGTCCAAAGGGGTCAGCCATCCAGCTTACCGAAGGCTCAAGCCCCTCCAGTCGGTCGGAGAACGTGCGGCGTAGCGACCAGCTTGCCGTGAGCCCCCAGCGCGAGCTGAGGCGCAGCTTCAGTCCGAGACGGGCATACACACCAGGCAAGAGCTGTAGGCGATGATCACTCATCCCGCCTGCGAGCCCCAGACCTACCCCAAGGAAGGGCGTCCAAGAGCGTGTGCCGAGGTAGCGCTCGTGTGCGCTGTAGGGGAAGAAGTTGAACTCTCCTCCGAGAGCCAAGTCCAGCAGGGTGCGATGAAACTCACGGCTCCCTACGGCCGATGAGGGGAAGGCATCAGCGGCATAGTCCGCCTTACCACGCAGCCCTCTTAGGGCAAGCTCCCCCATAAGCGCCCAGCGCAGCGACACAGGGCGTCTAAGCTCTAACGCTATCCCCAGCGCTTGTGGTGCGATGAGTCCCCGACGTCCGATATCCCCGAGATAGTAGCTTGAGGAGACGCTCCCACCCAGTTCATAGCGATAGTCCTGTGCAGTGAGGCGAGCCGTGAGGCCTACCAAGAGGAGGACTAAGCCGAGCGGGCGGAGCATACGTCCGAGGGGCGGGATGGGACTATTCGGTAACGGTCTTCAGACCACCGAACTTCCCGACGAAGAGCTTTGCAGACTCTCCAGCGGTCTTAGCCCCACGCAGGAGGTAGACCGTCTCGCCATCCGATGAAGGGAAGGCGACGAGGGGATAACCAGCGAAGTCCGTGCGGGTCAGCCCCGAGAAGGCTACCGTACGAGCCTCCTGCCACGTAGCACCGCGGTCATCCGAGATGTAGAGCTCCAGCGTCGATGTCGTCGAGACAAAGCGATAGATACGCTTCTGCGACTCGACATAGGCCTGGCTCTGTGAGACAGCGCTGACGCCAGCCTGGGCCTTACCGCCGACGATGAGCCAAGCGGTACCGTTGGTCGTAGCCCAGAGGTTGGGGCTTGCCTTGCCGTCAGCCGTACGGCCACCCGACACGTAGAGGGCAGCGCCATCATAGCTGCTACCGGTGAGCTCATAGCTCAGCGTACTGCCAGCCGTGGGGAAGGAGGTACTGGGCGTCTCTCCGATCGTGGAGATCGTACCAGCAGATATGTTGTAGCCAAGGAAGGTCGTCGCACCTGCCGCAGTCTTACCGACGAGAGCGAGGGTGGGCTTGCCATCGACAGAGAGCCCACCGAGGAGCGTCTGAGGCGTAGCCGTCGTGGGGAAGGTCTTCGCCGTGAACGCCGTACCGAGTGCCGAAGCCTCATAGAGACGTGAGCCGCTCGTCGTAGCATAGAGCTTGCCTCCATAGGAGAGGAGCGAACTGAGGCGCTCACCCGAGCCGAAGCCCGTGAGGCTGGAGGTCGTCCAAGCCCCCGTAGGAGTGGTGAAGCTGCTCACCGCATTCGTCCCGTCAGCCTTGACGTAGTAGAGCGCACCGCTATTACCCGAGAGCTCGACCTGTGAGAAGGTGGAGCTGAAGGCGGGAAGCCCCGTCACGGAGGCCTCTGACCAAGCGAAGGCATGAGGATCCTGCTGATAGCGCTTGAAGGTCACCTTATAGGTATAGGTGTTCGTCGAGGTGCCACTACCAGCCGTCGTGATACGCAGCTGGATACCCTTCAGGAGGTCGCTGCTCTTGAAGGTCTGCGTAGCATCCTTCCACGCTACCGTCGTGCCGTCAGCGAGGATGACCTCTACGGTCGCATTGCTGGCAGCCTTCGCCAGGCGCAGGTGCACATTGTAGTCGGCACTGCTATAGGGGAGCGCCTGAGTATTGTAGATCGCCCCAGTAGCCGTATTGCGGATGACAAAGGGGATAGCAGACACAGCTTCCTTCAGCGTAGCCTCATCGGTCGAGAGGGCGAAGGCCGTGATCTGGTTGTCGTAGATCTGGAAGTCCTCCAGCTCTACCTGCTTGGTCTTACAGCTTGTCGTACCGAGCGTGAGTGCCAGAAGGCCCAGAGCTGCGGGGACAAGGGTAGTGATACGTCTCATTGCTTCTATATATATGGAGCGAAAGATACTTGCTCGGATCATCAGAGCTATGCGGAGCGCCTGACTCTAAAGCCTACTCTGCACTATAACTCTAAGTCGCAAAGGTATAAAGAATAACGCAAGTCTCGTGCGCGCAGGTATCCAGCGCACGGACTTGCGTCTAAGTCACGGCCCAAGCAGGGGCTACAAGCCTTTAGCGAAGCACATACTACGCGCTCCGATGATGGGAATTCAGTAGCTGATCTTGTCAGCGGAGCAAGGCACGGAGTAGTACCCTACTCCTTTTTCTCCATCGTTCCTCCTCAATCGGTGTCTACTGCATAGCGCCCACCTTCTTTGCTCGTACGGTAGGAAAGCCACTCCAGATGTAGGCCCAACTTCTTCAAGCGGCGACTCTGCTCCAAGGCCTCCTCACTCACAGCCGAAGGCACATTCTCCGCACAAGGGATATAGCCACGAGCATTCAAGAGCACGGGGTGCAGGGACTCTGGGTTGATGGCATCACGAGGAGCCGTATAGTAGAGACCAAAGACATTTAACTGACAGTAGCGTGTGTGAAACACTGGATAGACCCGAATGCCCTCGCTCGTCACCCGCACGATATAGATCTGCTTGGGTAGACACCTGAGGTCATAAGTGTAGTCACGCACCAGCTTATCCAAGTGCTTCATCGAGGTAAACTTCACTCCACGAAGCCACTCTTGCGAACGCTCTACGGGCTCCTCCTTCACATAGAAGGCAAGGAGACGCGGATTGGCACCCGAATAAAGTTCGTCGTCAAATGAAGCATAGTAGTAGCGGAAAGCTGGATAGGCAGCAGAGTCCTGTCCCCCACGCCAAGCCGGAGCGAGGAACTCCCACCCGGCGTTAATCATCTCCTTCGGACCACGCTTGCGTGCCTCCTCAAGGAGATCGCCCAAAGATTTGCGACTCCACTGGCGACTCTCTTGGTAGTGGTCGAGGAGATAGATCGTATCGGGGAGAGAGGTAATGCCCTTGCGCTTACGATTCGCAGCAAACTCTTCATCAGAGGGAGGAGACGAGACGTATGCAGGATCGCACTTATCCTCGGTATGATATCCCCCATCTTCATAGCATATATAGTAGCTAAGCCAGGGCACAGTAAGATTATGCGTCCTCAAGCGACGGCACTGGCCGAAGGCTTCTTCGCACGCTGCCACCGAGGAGGCGCCCTCCGTACCTGGGGCAGCTGTTCTATCCCAGAAACCCACGACCTGCAAGGATTCGGGATTAATTGGAGCACCCCCTATACTCAGTACACAGTAGTCCGAGCCACCTCGACTACATCCCGTGTGGAATACCGAATACAGCCGAACAGAGTCACCCGTCACCCGCACAATATAGATTTGCTTAGGCAAGCGACTGACATCGCTCTTCTCGTAGTCCACCAGCCGATCAAGGCGATTCATCGGGGTAAACTTCACCCCGCGAAGCCATTCTTTCGAGCGATCCACAGGCTCCTCCTTCACATAGAAGGCAAGGAGACGCGGCTCAGCAGACGAATAAAGTTCGTCATGAAACGAGGCATAGTAGTATCGGAAGGCGGGATAGCTCGCAGAGTCCTGCACCCCGCGCCAAGCGGGAGCGAGGAACTCCCACCCAGCGTTAATCATCTCCTTAGCCTTACGCTTAGCCTTAATAGCGCGCTTGATCTTATCAAGATCGCGCATCCAGTGCCGGCTCTCTTGATGGTGGTCCAGCAGATAGACCGTATCAGGGAGAGCGGGAAGAGGGGCGGTAGCCCGACGCTTACGCTGCGCGGTAAGAGGTAGCGCCGTAAGAAGGATCAGAAGGGCACATAGTAATGCTCCCTTTTGCTTGAGAATATGTACCATGGTTATAGTTTTTTACAGGACTTAGCTTTACTAAGGCGGGGAGATAGCCCACTGGTCTACTCCTTTTTCTCTGTCGGTGTCTTGAAATCGGTGCCTGTCAGATACCGCCCACCGTCTTTGCGCGTGCGGTAGGTAATCCACGGCAAATCCAGGCCCAACCTCTTCAAGCGACGACTTTGCTCCAAGGCCTCCTCCCCTACAGACGCAGGTACAGGCACACCCTCCACACAAGGGATATAGTCGCGGAGATTCAAGAGTACGGGATGCAGAGCCTCTGGGTTGATGGCATCACGAATAGCACTGTAGTAAGTACCCCAGTCATTCGAATCACTATAGCGTGTGTGGAACACAGGATAGACCCGAATGCCCTCACTCGTCACCCGCACGATATAGATCTGCTTAGGCAGACACCTAAGGTCATAGGCGTAGTCATACATCAGCCTATCGAGGTGACTCATTGAGGTAAACTTCACTTCACGAAGCCACTCTTGCGAACGCTCTATGGGCTCCTCCTTCACATAGAAGGCAAGGAGACGTGGCTCAGCAGACGAGCGAAGCGAGGCATAGTAGTAGCGAAAAGCGGGATAGGCCGCAGAGTCCTGTACCCCGCGCCAAGCGGGAGCAAGGAACTCCCACCCAGCGTTAGCCATCCTCTTCGCACGACGCTTGCCAGCCTGATCACGGAGCTCACCCAGAGACATGCGGCGCCACTGCTGGCTCTCTTGGTAGTGATCAAGAAGATAGATCGTATCGGGGAGGGATGTAATGCCCTTACGCCTACGATTTGCAGCGAATTTTGCATCGGAGGGAGGAGATGGGACGTACGCAGGATCGCACTTATCCACCGTATGATACCCCCCGTCTTCATGACATACATAGTAGGTAAGCCAGTCCACAGTAAGCTTATGAGCCTTCAAACGACGGCTCTCGGCAAAAGCCTCTTCACACGCCGCCACTGATGGGCCATTCTCCGCACCTGGGGCAATAAATGCCGTAGAGAAGTCCACGGGATGCAATGCTTCGGGGTTGATCTGAGTAGATAGATACACGCAGAAGCACCCCTCAATCGATTCAAAGGGACTTTCTACGTTGAGCCTCGTGTCGAAGACCGAATACAGATGAATGGACTCACCCGTGACCCGCACAATGTAGATTTGCTTCGGCAGACGACTGAGATCTCCCTCCTTATAGTTCACCAGCTTATCGAGGCGATTCATCGGGGTAAACTTCACCCCGCGCAGCCATTCTTGCGAACGCTCCACAGGCTCCTCCTTCACATAGAAGGCTAGGAGGCGCGGCTTATTGGTACTCGACCGTAATTCATCGTCCATCGAAGCATAGTAGTAGCGGAAGGCGGGATAGCTCGCAGAGTCCTGCACCCCGCGCCAAGCAGGAGCGAGGAACTCCCACCCAGCGTTAATCATCTCCTTATAATTATGCTTAGCCTTAGCGCGGCTGATCTTATCAGGATCTCTCATCCAGTGCCGGCTCTCTTGATAGTGATCCAGTAGATAGACCGTATCAGGGAGAGCTGGAAGAGGGGCGGTAGCCCGACGCTTACGCTGTGCCGCGAGAGGTAGCGCTGCAAGGAGTATAAGGAGGGAAAGGAGCGGCAAGCGATGCCGACGAGGAGTATGACAGGTCATCATACGGAGCGGTATTGCGGAGTTAGCGTAGTCTGTGTTGCGTGGTGTGAAGCCTCGCAGTTGGAAGGGCAACGACTTCATCCTCAAAGGTAATGATTTTCTCCACCAAACAAGACGGCCAGCCAAGCCGCCCAAGGCTATAGTATCCAGTCGCTTGACCCTCACTCATCCGAAGGCGTACAAAGCAGACTTATCGAGGGAGCGGAGTGGAGCAATAGTCGTTCGGCATCAGACCAATAGTCGTATCGGGTACGAACGAGTAGTGGTTTGCATACCAAACGAATAGTGGTTTTTCTCTATCTACGCACGTAGTCTTAAAGACCAGGTACGTCAGTCCAAATATCCACGTACGTAGATATTAGAACCACGTACGTAGCCCAAACTCATCTACCACTCGTCCGCAACTTTTATCCCTATGCGGAGCAACAACCCAATAGCGGTCACTTCACAAAGCTATATAGCTTCGCACCGAATGCTATATGGAACCATTGCACAAAGGCACTAAGAATGAAGACATAAAGAGGGCCCGTAGAGCGAATCATCTACGGGCCCTCTCGTGTAATAGGAGCCTATCGGCAAGCAGTCAAGTGGCCGACTGCGATCGTATCACCAACCCCAGCGAAGGAGCGTGCGGCGGTAGAGTGCGAGTGCTATGCGGCGGAGCGTATCGTTTTCGGGCCAGAGGTACTCATAGCGCCACCAGAGCTTATCCCCGACTTCGATAACCTGCTTGCCACGGTGGACTGTCGTTACTTCGGCCAAGATCTCCTCACGGGTACACTGCTCACGCTGGTAGGGATTGCCGTCGCCACGCAGGGTGAATACGTCTCCATCAATACGCGCGATGCGGTGCACCAGATAGCCACGGGCGATGCGCGCCAGGACGACGCGCCCCACCTGATAGGAGTCTTCGGTGAGAGGTGAGAGGACGATCTGATCCTTTCCCCCACGGATGAAGGGGCGCATACTCGAGCCACGAGGCAGGAGACGAGGGCGCTTGCCCTCAGCGATACGGCTAAGGATCTCGGCGAAGAAGAGCTCGTTGTGTATCAGCAGCTCGCGACGCATAGATGGCGGCTGGGGAGAGTGCCCCATACTAAGAGGCGGATTGAGCGAGGAGTGCTTCGGTCAGGCGTACCGCTGCTTCGTCAGGACGGCAGTCGAGGCGGTAAACGGGTACACGCTCCAGCACGTCGGCCACAGTGTCGAAGGTAGCCAGATGGCGGACCTTATCCGAGTGGAGGAAGGCCGAGGAGGAGTAGATCGAGTCGAAGCTATCACGCCCACGGAGCTTGGTGAGCTTGTTCTCGGGGCTCTGATAGAGATGGACGAAGGCAACGACTCGTGCCGAAGCATTGCGGTAGCAGGGTGTGCTTCCGCTCCAAGGGCAGCCGTAGACGCGCACTTCACCGTCGTCCATGATACGCACGATGGGCTCGTCGTCATTGAGAAGACGTGCACCAGGGACGAACTGACGCCACAGACGGCTATGCGTGCTCTTACCCGTGCCGCTGACACCGAGGAAGATCAGGGCACGACCATTCAGCTCAGTGACCGAAGCGTGGACCTTGAGCATGTGCTTAGGTGCGATAGCTACACCGTAGGCGATCATGATCAGGCGGTTGATGAAGAAGAATGCCGAGGGGTCATCGAGCAAGACATCTGAGCGCACCTCCTTCCAGTCACGATCGACCTCGATAGCGTGGGAGCCTTGGCGCGTAGCGATCTCGAGACGGCGCTGCCCATCGATGAGCTTGTACACACGGGCACGTACGCCCTCGGAGAGCTTATCTTCGAGGAGGGTCTTGGGCTGGTCCGGCGAGAGGCTCTCGCCCCCACGGAAGGTAAAGAGTGGTTCACAGCCATCGGGAAGCTCGGGCACCAGGAAGGGCTCGTAGTTGGGGAGGAGTTCGCGGGTAGCCTCGGCCGATGGGGTATAGAGCAGGATATACTCTTCAGCGATGCGATAGATGAGTTGTTCGTCCATAGTGATGTAGAATTTATTAGCTATGAGCAGGAGTATAGCGCTTCATAGCGAGGAAGAGTCGAGGAGCGGTGAGGAAGAGCGTACGTCGGAAGCGCTCTCCAAGGGGTACCGCAGGGTAACGAAGGCCCCGAAGGCGGCGGGTGTAGGGGCGAAGGGCTGCGAGAAGCCCAGGAGCCTCCTTCTCGTGGCGCATAGCCCACAGCGAGAAGATCAGGAGGCGGCGGTAGAGCGTCTCATGCAGGAGCGGCAGAGCCTCGGGCGAGGTCGCCCCGATGGGTGCCTCGAGGTCCAGGAGATTCTCAAAGAGGTAGACAAGGCGCTTGTCATAGACCTCGGTGATGCTCCCCACACGGGCTACGCGGTAGCAGTAGCCGAACCATGAGAGGTAGCGGTAGCGTGTAGCGCGCGTAAGTGCCTCGAAGATAAAGGGGGTGTCTTCGTAGGGGCGCCCCACAGGGAAGCGCAGTGCCCCCATCGTAGCGGTGCGGAAGATCTTCCCCCAAGCCATCCCCGTGACACCGGAGAGAGCTGCGAGGCTTTGGAGGGCTTCCTGTGAAGAGAGTTCCCTCCCTGCTGCCAGCACCAGGCGCTCAGCGCCCGTGCGGCAGTTGATCTCGGTATAGCCAAGCTCAAGGATATCGATGAGCGGGTTCGCCGTGAGGACATTCATCGGCTGCTCCAGGGCATCCTCGGGCAACCAGTCGTCAGAGTCCACGCAGACGAAGAAGTCCCCACGCATCACGTCCATAGCAGCGTTGCGCGCTGCGGAGAGCCCCGCATTCACCTGATGGATGAGACGGATACGAGCATCACGCTCGGCATAGGTATCACAGATCGCCCCACTACCATCGATAGAGCCGTCATCGACGACGATCACCTCCAGCGCCGTATAGGACTGGCTGAGGATCGAGTCGAGGCACTGCTCGAGGTAGGGCGCTACGTTGTAGACGGGGACTATGACCGAGAGAAGCGGCGTGGGTAGACTCATTGAATAAGATAGGTGAAGGGGCGCCCTAAGGCTCACCCTTCGGCTACTCAGAGTAGCGTAGCAAGGAGTATGAGAGAGCCCACCCCCGTCCTCTTGGATGGGGTGGGCTCTTATGGAGATTAGCGGAGGCCTAAGCGGCGCAGAAGACCCTTTTTCTTCTTCTTGTTGCCGTAGCCATAACCGTAGCCGTAGCCGTAACCATAGCCGTAGCCATAGCCGTAGCCGTGACCACTCTCAGTAGCACCGTTGAGGACGATCGACATATTCGTCAGGATGTTCTCATCATAGAGGTGCTGCAGCTCAGGCAGAGCACGACGGTCGAGACGGCCTGCACGCAGGACGAAGATCGTCAGGTCGGCAATACGGTTCGCAATAGCTGCGTCAGCTACGCTACCGAAGGGCACGTTGTCGAAGAGGACGAAGTCAAACTGCTCAGCGAGCTTCGCAGCCAGCTCATCAAGACGCTCTCCGAGGAGAAGCTCAGCGGGGTTAGGAGGTACAGCCCCCGAGGTGATAATCTGAAGCTTCGGCGCATTGGGATCCTTGCGGAGGATCTGATCAAGGCGTACGTCGGGGTTAGAGAGATACTCGGTAGCCCCCAGGCCTGCCAGACCGATACGACGCGAGAGCGTACCCTTACGAAGGTCAAGGTCGACGAGGACGACGCTGTGGCCTGCGAAGGTAAGCGTCTGAGCGAGGTTGTATGAGACGTATGACTTACCAGCCGATTCCCCGAAGGAGGTGAAGATAACCTTCTTCGCTTTCTTCCCTCCGGTGCCGATCATGAAGCGCATGTTCTCACGCAGGACACGGAAGGCCTCGGAGGTTTCGTCACCACCCTGCTCGCGCACACCACGAGGCTGGGACTTCTTGCCACCACGCTTCTCTTCTCTGGGGATATCACCAAGGAAGGGGATCGAGACGCGGTCCATGACGTCCTTACGCGAGCGGACCTTATTGTCAGCCAGCAGACGGATGATGAGGTAGACCGAGGGAAGGACAAGACCTATGAGGATCGCAATGAGGACAACACGCAGCGTGTTGGGGCTGACGGGCTTCGAGGGGGCATCGTCCATATCAAGCACGTAGGCACTATCCTGCGTCATAGCCTGACGGAGAGCATACTCCTCACGCTTATTCAGCAGCTCCGTATAGAGGCGCTGGCGGATCTCCAGACGACGATCAATATCGGCCTTCTCACGACCCTGGTTAGATACCTCAGGTAGCTTCGAGAGGAGGCTCGACTGCTGACCCTGGGCATCCTTGAGTCGCATACGCAGCACAGCAGCCTGCTGGTTGAGGCTTTCGATAGCGTTCTTACGCAGTTGAGAGAGCGCGTTGTCGTACTCCGTGATGACGGGGTTCTCCGTACTACCACCAGCACCTTCGACGAGCTTATCGCGCTGCGACTTGAGTTGGTTGTACTGAGCGATATAGCCATCCAGCGCCTGATCGGGTACCCCGACGTTCAGCGGGAGGTAGCCATTCTTGCGGTGCGAGTTAGAGAACTCGGAGAGCATATAGGAGATGAGCTTCAGCTGGGTCTCAATCTGCAGTGCTTCGGCCTCGCTCTCGAGTGAACGCGTGTTGTAGACTCCGACCTTGCCCTCGAAGTCGAGGGTGCGGTTGTTCATGAGGAAGCGCTCCATATCCCCTTCGACAAGACCAAGCTCCTTACCGAGGGCAGCAAGACGCTCATTGACGAAGTCAGCGGTGTTCTTAGACACCTGGTTACGCATATCCAGCTCCTCTTGGTTGTAGGCCGAGACCTGAGCAAGGAGGATGTCGAGAGCACGCTTCTTCGTACGGTCTTGAAGACGAATTGCTAGAGTAGAGGCACGGTTCTCAGGCTCTGCGACCATGATAGCATGCTGATAGTAGCGTACCGTCTGAGTGAAGGGCATACGAGTAACCTCAATGTGCTTATGCTCCCATGGGGCATTGAAGTTCTGACGAGGCTCAATAATGAAGCGCTCTTCACCCAGCTGAACGGGTACGTTCAGAGCAATGACCTGACTCTTACCCGTATGCTCTGGAGTGACACGCAGATGGCCTGCATCCTGGAAGACCACATCATAGACGCTCTTGCGCTCAAGCGTATCAAGGAACTTCATCGAGAAGGGAGCCTCGGTATAGAGCTCGATCGTGCGCAGACCACTCTTCACATTGTAGAAGACGTTAGCATTAGCCATCTTGACCGTACGCTCCATCACGCGGCGGGAGACAAGCTGCATACGCTCGTTGTCCATATTGAGTCGGGTACTACGCGTATAGCGCAGGACATCTGCGTCCATCATAGCACGCTGCGAAGCGTCTTTGATAAAGATCTTGACCGAAGACTCGTAGACGTAGGGCTGCTTGGCATTACGATAGAGAGCCACAGCAAGCACCACCCCGATGCTCAGGAGGTAGAGCCACCAGAAGCGAAGGAGGTAGAAGAAAATATCAAGCAGATTGACCTCCGCAGTCTTTTCACCGGTCTGATTCGGCCGATTCGATTGTGTAGACATAGGACTTATGGACTAACGCTTGAAGAGAGCAATAAGAGCAGCAGCAGAGAGGGCCGTAGAGAGAGCCGTCGTCACATACCCGAGGGTCGTGAGGACCTTCTGCTCAGTATCACGCTTACGATAGCGGTACTCGGCGTAGATGATATCATTCTGCTGGAGGTAAAAGGCGGGGGACTCAAAGATATTCTTCGAGAGCATGTCCAAGCGGTAGTAGACATACTCATTGCCCACGCGGCGGACGACATTGATCTTGCTGAAGTCAGCCTGCTCGGAGAGCCCCCCGACAGTAGCAATGAGCTCGAGGATGTTTGTCTGAGCATTGTCTAAGTGGAAGGAGCCACGATCTGTAACAGATCCCGCACTTCCACCATGATTCAGCGTCTCAAAAGCACCCAGGAGATAGACGCGGAGGTTGGCAAACTTCGTGATGACGTGAGCATCCGTCAGGTAGCGACCTGCCGTGAGCTTCGTACGAATCACTTCGCTTACCTGCTCCAAGCTTAACCCCAGAACGGGTACATCACCAATGATAGGGAACTGAATATTCCCATGAGCATCGACCAAGTAAGAGGAGCTGGTATCAGCGGGAGCTACATTCGCCGTGTTCAGGGAGACACCACCAACAACAGTGGTAGGAGCAACAGCCTGAGCCACCTGACGGGTATTGAAGGGGACCGTCAGCTCAGGATTGCGTATGCTCGTCACGAGGATACGGAGCTTATCGCCCTTCTGCACAACGATGCCAGTGTCATGCTTGACACCATAGGCCTTGGCGATCTCAATATCCTGCAGGTAATTCGTCTTCTTGGCCGAATCACAAGAGGAGAGCGCACAGAGCGAGAGGACACCGAGGGCAAGTGTCCAGGCATGAGAGAGTCTCTTGATCATTATCATAGGGGTATATTACTCAGAATTTCTTACCAAATATAATAGAAAAGGCTGTAAGGAAGATAATCTTAACGTCCGTAAAGAGCGAATAGTTATCCAGATACTTGAGGTCAAGACGCAGGCGCTCCAGCATCTTCTCAATGGTGTCAGTGTACCCATTGTAAAGGGTGGCGTAGGAGAAGAGCCCTGGACGTACCGTATAGAGGCGAACGTAATCAGGGTTACGCTCCATAATCTGGTCGATGAAGAACTGGCGCTCAGGGCGAGGTCCGACGAACGACATCTCCCCCTTGATTACATTCCAAAGCTGAGGGAATTCATCGAGGTGGTGAGCACGGATGAAGGCACCGACCTTCGTCAGACGGCTGTCCCCATCGGTAAAGAGCTGGGGACGATTCCCAGCTTCAGCATCCATACGCATGGAGCGGAACTTATACAGCGTGAAGGGCTTCCCCTTATAGCCGATACGCTCCTGGCGGTAGATGACATCCCCCTTAGAGTCTTCCCACTTGATGAGCAGGGCGATCAGAGCGATCAGGGGGGAGAAGAAGATCAGCGAAACCAAGGCTAAGGTAAAGTCGAAGGCTCGCTTGATGACGCGTTCGAAAGTATTCATTACTCGATCTATTTTGAAGGATTTAGGAGCTCAGTATAGATATTGATTAAGCTATTGATCATCTCATCTTTAGTAAAGACATCGTAGAAGCGGTGGCGGGCTCCCTTGCTATAGGTCTTCCATAGCTCGGGATCATCACAGATCTTGTGGACAGCCTCGGCCAGTGCGACTGCATCTTCGACGGGGACATTGATACCAGAGATACCATCTTCGTTGACCCAAGAGACACCAGACTCTGGAATCTTCGTAGCCACCACGGGACGGGAGAGGGACATGGCCTCGACCAAGACGATAGCATAGGCCTCCGTCTTGATCGTAGAGCTGAGGCAGAAGACATCGCAAGCCCCGAAGTAAGCAGGCTTGAGCTTATCAGAGATGAAGCCTAGGAACTCCACTCGCTTCTGCAGTCCGAGCTTCTCAGTCAGCTCCAAAAGCTCTGCTCGCAGAGGGCCATCTCCTCCGATGATCAGGACATAGTCATCACTGAGATGGGTCATCGCCTCAATCAGGTGGTGATATCCCTTGTAGGGGACGAGACGCCCCATATTGAAGACGATCTTCTTCCCGGGATATTGATCACGTATGGTCTTAATCTCATCTGAGAGCCACGGATAAGGGTCTACACCGATCGGGAGGAAAGACGTTTTCTCCTGTACCTTACGAAGGAAAGGTGACTCCTCCACGTACACTGGAGTCGTCCCCAAGATCAGATCTGCACGACGAATCAGCCAATTCTGGAAAGGCGAGAAGAAGCGTAGCAGGAACTTCTGCTTTAGGATATCACTATGCCAGTGTAAGACCACCTTCCCTCGGTATCCAGAAAAGAAGAGGGCCAAAGTAGCCATCGGGTCAGGATGGTGTACATGGATGATATCATACTCTGAGCAGATACGGCGAAGGCGGAAGATCATCTCAGGGGAGATCATCGTCGCAGCAAACTTCGTCAGGCTCTTAGTTCGGAAGATCCGAGACTCCTCAGAGAAGACGATATCCGTCGTCTCTCTATCATGCGAGGCACAGAGCATGTCTGAGGCAAAGCCTCGCTCAGCAAGGCCCTGGGTGAAGATCTCCATAACCTTCTCCACACCTCCTTTGATGGGGTAGAACTTACCAAGTTGTAGAACTTTCATCTTACAATATCTTGTGCCTAAGGAGTAGGCTGGGTAAAGCTATTTGACTGTGTAGCCTCATCATCAGACAGGAGAAGCTCAAAGAGCTCGGACCACGAGCGTGCACTAGGAGCCTGCAAGGGGTGCTGTGGGACAGGCTTTAGCTGAGTATAATCTCCTCGAAGAACTCGCTCCATAGTATCAGCCAAGGCTACGGCAGAGCTCGGATCAAAGAATCCCACAGCACCGGCACCAGCTGCTGTCTCGTGAGCAAATGGGAGATCCGACAAGAGCATCGGGCGATTATAGGGAAGGAATTCCGAAATTGGGAGTCCCCAAGTTTCGATCCGTGAAGGGAAGACCAAGCAGTCAGTACTGGCATAAGTATCCTGGAGCTTATCGCGAGACATAAATCCAGCAAAATCAAGGCTACTCACATTGCCCCACGTAGAGTGAAGCCACTGTGCATACTTATTCTCCGTACCATCGATAGTAAGGACTGTACGGAAAACCTCTACTCCGACACGCTGCTCCAAGATGCGAGTAGCCTCGGTGAGTAGCTCAAAGTTCTTGTGCACATCAGCAGTCGCAGCGAAGAGGAATGTGAAGCGATGACCATCTGAATGAATTGTAGACTCCTTGGGGGGCAGCTGCTCTCTCTGAGGTGGTGCCACTATGAAGCGATCTTCCGATAGGCCAAACATCTTGCTAAAGCCCTCTCTCAACCACTGTTGCTGGACGATCAAATAGCGATTGCGACGTATTCCTATTTGGTAGGCGAAGCGGGTAAACATCGCAAAGAGTGGGATCTTCTTATCGAAGCGAAAGTCTCTCAGTCTCCATTGAAGGAATGGGAAAGAGGTCTGGCAGTAGACAGCCTGACGATGAGCTTGAACTCGTGGGGTCGTATCGTGTAGGGAAAGCCACAGGTCTATTGCCCCCAGCTCTCGAGAGATTTTCCCCATAGTCACGTACTCACACCAGAGACGCTTCCCCCAGCCATCAATTGCCCAAGGCAACTCTATATACTGGATATTGGGATAGTCTGCCAGCTCCTGCTTGTGCACCAACGCCGTGACTCGATAGCCATGTGCAGGAGCCCATTCGGATAGGAAAGCGAGGCACTGACGAAGGATCGTCAATGTCCCCCCCTTGCGGAGATTGACTGCGGAGATAACAATCTGCTTCATACCGCAGAGGATTTATTGGGAACAAGTGATGAGAAGAGATCCAGCCACTGCCCCATCACAGCATCTACTTCATAGCGAGCAGATGCCTTGCGAGCATTAGTTCCCATTCGGACACGCTCAGCCTCCGAATCCATCAGCTGGCGGAGGGCTGCGAGGAAGCCTTCATCATCCCCCTGAGAGATGAGATAGCCATCTTCGCCTGGGTGAAGCACATCCTTTGGCCCGCAAGGACAAGCAAACGACACAATCGGGAGTCCCATATGCTGCGCTTCAATAAGGACCATAGGGAGCCCTTCGTAGCGCGAGGTCATCGCGTAGATCGATGCGCTCTGGTATACCTCCTTCATCTGATGAGTTGGCTTAACCAGCGTCACAGACGAGGAAAGGCCGAGACGATTCACCTGCTGTTCAAGCTCAGGTCTCAGAGCTCCATCCCCATAGATTTCAAGCGTCCAGTCTGGATATGCAGGTGCAATACGTCCCCAGAGATCAAGCAGTTTAGCAAAGTTTTTCTGGAAATCATAGCGTCCAACAGCAATAACCTTGTGTGAGGTACAAGGTGAAGTCTCCTCAGACACAAAAGGCAGAGGATTCGGAATTACTCGAATATTGGGTAGCGCTCCCCAGTAGCCAGCATCTTCCTCAGTCAATACTACAAAGCTATCATAAGGCCTCACCGTACGCTCGTCAAGCTTTGTACGAAGGATGTCAACGAGACGCCATAGACCGGTACGACCATACTGTAGCCGCTTCAGCTTCGAGAAGTGGTACTCTAAGACCTTACGGCTCCCATCCTTCATCTGGGGAAGAAGTGTCGCATCATCCCCAAACATCGAGATAACGACATCTGCTTGGAGCTGCTCTAAGAGCTCTCTCAAACGCTGACGGTGCAGACGTTTTTTCTTAGGATAAGCCGTTAGTTTAGCTAAGATCCCTTGACCATTATTCTCATCATAATTAATGCCGAGATCGTATTGCTTGACTGAACCTTCGAGCGGGAAAAATGGCTTAGCCCCCTTTTGGTCCGTAGTGACGATAATGAGCTCATGCCCCTGCTCCACCAGATAATTTACCTTGCGAGTCAAGACACGCTCCATCCCTCCAGAGTTGGAGGTAGCTGGGATACAATAGACTATTCGCATAACTCTGGTGTTGCTTCGGGGAATATCCCATTAATATGATCACTCTCTTCGGCTGTGAACCAGAAGAAGAAGACGTAAATCATCAAGATATCCGTAGATACCTTCATCCATACGATGAAAGTCATTGCTAAGAAGCTCACAAAGAGCCAAACATAGCGGGGATACTTGCGAGCGAAGTAATAGGCATAGTAGACGAAGCTCGATGCAAACGTCACAAAGCCGATAAGCCCTGAGTAGAGGATTAATCGGCAATAGCCAATGTCGGTACTGTAGACAAAACCACCATACCATCCCGACCCAATGATCCAGGTCTTATCATCTTCTGGCCAACGCCACATGGTCTGAAGGACCTCCGTGGATCCCGTCGTGAACTCCCCCTTGTTAAAGTAGTTGAAGAACCCCTCAAAGGCAAACATCAGCTGCCCGCGGAAGTATTCACTAGTATTATAGAGGACGACTCCTGCGACAGAAAAGGCGACAAGTAGCAAGCTAAATGTAGCCATCGTCTGCACCATCTCCTTGCGGATCCTAAACCCAATCGTATTACTCCTGAAGAGCAAGAGAATAAGCCCCATCGCCATCCCCGTAGAGGTTGTACGCGCCACCATATTCCCGATTACCGAGATAAGGATATAAGATATGAGGAGCAAAAATACCATCCTCCGACTCTTCTGTACCTCTGTATCAGTGCATACGACTGCTGAGATAAGAATCAAGACGAGTGAGAAGCGTACCCCAGCAGGGTCAAGAGCCGCACTAAAGCAACGCATTCGGTCAATGCTCTCGTAAAAATCACCCGCCCAAAAGACGATGGAATCAGTGAAATTCTGTGCTGCAGGAAAGTTATCATTAAGCAATCCCGTGATACACTGAAAAACAGTCACTCCAACCAAGTAGTATGTAATACGAGAGACCGTGACCTCTCCATGGACAATACGTATGCACCGTATCGCAGGGTAGACCGAGAACACCCACACCAAGAAGGTGGTGATATAGTTGGCGTAACTATAGTCATCCGTATTATTTATTTCTACTGCGATTAGGTTGACCAGCGAATACAGAATCGAGAAGATGGCTCCACCAAGGAGTACACGAGGGATAGATATGCCTTTACCACCACGCCACGAATCATAGAGAAACCAGAGCACCCCGAAGAGCGCTAGGATCATCTTCGTGTTAGGACCAGAAGCCCAGAACGCAAAGTTAAATGAATAGTAGGAGCCGTTCACAAGAACGGCTATGGTCAGGATCTGAATAAGCTTCCACATATGCACTACTATTCTTAGCGATAAAGAGCCTTATAGAGCCACTGCATGACGACCTTATCGTAGAGTCTCACAAACCAGAACTGCCCTCTCGAGGCCATCCACTGCAATAGCTTCGTACGCAGCGGGAGATGCTGGTTTTTGAGGATATACTCATTGCTCTCAGGATACATACGAGTCCAGCGCTCATAGTCGCGAGCGTTATGTGAGAGCAAAAGGGGAAGCTTGAGATTGAGCTTCAGATAGTGGAGAAGCTCCAACGACTCCTTGGAGGCTTGTAGCGTTAGATAGCGCTCAAGCTCCAAGACATTAGTCTGCACTTGCTGCCAGTGCTCAGGCCGATAGGTACTAGTAATTTGGTTATCTGAGCGAACATAGGTATAGAAAGGTTGGTGGACAATAGCCACTCGACCTGCACGCTGGAGCAACTTTCCCATAAGCATCAGGTCCTCCCCCATATTCTCACCAGGAAGGAAGCGTAGTGCAGGTGCCTGCTCTATCAGGCTACGACGAAGGAGGAAGAGCCAAAGATTCCACTTCATTCGCCCATAACATATCTGAGCAAAAGCCTCTCCACCTGTCTTCACATCGGGTTGAGTAATAGGTCGCTGACTCATCCCCTCCTGTAGTAGGTACTCGCACCCAACGACATCAGCCCGAGACTCTTCTGCTACTTGGACTAAGGCTGCAATGGCTGTTGGCTGCAGAAGGTCATCAGCATCAACCGAATAGATGTATTCACCTCGAGCAGCATCAAGCCCTGTATTACGAGCTACAGCGACCCCACGGTTAACCTCATGATGCAGGATCGTCACCTCAATACCCGAAGCCTCTAAGCTGGAGCGCTCGCTCTCAAGGTATGCAAGACCATCATCAGGACTGCAGTCATCAATAAAGACGAGCTGTAGTGGCCGATAGGTCTGAGCCTTCAGCTGAGCTAAACATGCAGGGAGCGTCTCGACTGCACGATATACTGGGATAATAATGGAGACTAGCGGGCTCATCAGCCTTCGGTTCAGGGAGTAGATAGGGCTAAAATCTCTTGGAGAAATGCCTTATCACGCGAATTAAATTTGCGAGCAAAGAGATACTCCGTCTGCTGAAGTGCAGGGAGATCTTGGGAAGTGAAATCAATGAGCTGCCCATCAGCTCTCCAGCCGATGTAGCGCATCGCTCCTCGACTTTCATCGGTAGCATCAAAGAGACGCTCCATAAAGGGAGTATCCCAAATAAGTGTTGGGACGAAGTATTCGTCAGCACCAAAGGTACGAGAAAAGATGGTGAACGCACGATCCTCTTGCTCCAAGAGGTAGTCTATAAGTTCGCGGGTGATACTGACCCACTGCCCCCCCTTGTGGAAAGGTATCGTGGTATTACGTCGGATACCTAAGAGGACCTGAGTCTGAATAACCAGGTAGCGAAGTATGCGCTTAATTGCAAAGACGCACCCACTACCACGGAATGACCTCGTGAAGGGATGCCAATAATGTAGCGCCCGATCAGCATGGCTATTCATCGGACGCTGATGTAGTCCCACAAACTCCTTCCCTTGGTGCTGGGCAAAGAAGCTATGGATATAGTCTTGATTCTTCAGGGGAAGATCCACCCCCGAGATAAGATGGTGATGGCTGTACTGACTGCCAGAGTCCACGACCGCATGGAAGAGCTTGTACTCTGCCTCAAGCATACTCACATCAGCCCAGCGCACATCCACTCGATCCTTGAGGATGTAGAGCCCTGCATGCTGGGTCTTAATATCAGGTAAGATAGAGAGCTTGCGGTCAAAATGGATATAGATATCATTGCGCACATCATCCAGCCTCTCGACGAGAAGCGAGAGGAGCTCAGGCTCATTATGAGCCAGTATGAGATAAGCATGTTTCATACCGCAATGATGGCAGGTATTGATAGTGTAGTAGCTAAAAGCAAGGGGCCTCCCCCTTAGCAGAGACTATGAATAGCTCAGACTAAAGAGGGAGGCCACTTAGGGGGCTGACCTTGGGATACAGCTTACAGCCGCCTACAAGGTCAGTAGGGGAGAGTAAGAGGATTACTCGGCGACCTTCGACAGGACTGAGCGGCTGCAGCGGGGGTCGTTGTAGTACATGTTAGCAACACCACCGTGCGAATCCTTCTTCAGCTGAGACTCAGATACACCGAACTCGTTAACGAGGCAGTTGTAAACAACTTCAGCACGCTTGCGAGCAAGGAAGATGTTACGCTTTACGCTACCCGTACCCTTGTCAGCATAACCAGAGACAGAGTAGACGAGCTTGGGATTAGCCTTGAGAGCTTCTGCAAGGAAGCCGAGGTTTACACGGTCCTTGTTGCTGAGCGTCCAGCGATTGATGGGGAAGGTAACCAGAAGAGGCATACCTGAAGCAACGTTCTCGGGAGTAACCTCGCGGTTGAGAGCCTCCTCGAGCTGACGACGGAGGTCGTTGTTCTGACCTTCGAGGTCACTCAAACGGCCACGGAGGTCGTTGAGGACGTTTTCGTTGACGCGGATCGTGGTGATCGTGCTACGATCCCAACCACGCTTGGGGAAGTTGTAGCTAACACCTACAGTAGCGGTCAGGAGACCTTCACCCCAACGACCAGCCGTGTTAACAGGAACACCAGCGGGCGTAGCAGAAACGTCTTCCTGGTCGAAGTGGTCACCAACATAAGCACCACGGATATCGAGGTTGATATCCCAAGCGCGGTTGATACGGAAGCGGTTAAGGAGACCAACGCTTGCAGTCACTTCATTTGAGTGACGACCCGTCGTAGAAGCACGCTCAAGAGTCGTAGCGAAGCCAAGACCAGCGTAAGGGATCAGCGAGTAGAAGCGATCTTCGTTGTAACCGCAGATCATCTGCGTAACATTGAAGAGCACGTCAGCATGAGCGTGGATGTACTGCTGTTCAGTTTCGTAGACAGGATAATTTACGTTAGAGTGCTGGTAAAGCTTACCAGTGCGCGTAGCAGGATTCCAGTCTACGATGAAGCCACCGTAGTTACCACGGTTGACACCTGGAGCAACAGCGTTGTTATGGCCAGTCCAAGCAGACAGCCCCTTGATCTTATAGCCATTAGCACCGAGACGGATACCAATACCAGGGGTGAACCACTTACCGAAGTAAGCTTCGAAGTTAGGGGTGATACGATCGACAAAACGCATCTGCTTGTCGTGGTCACCAAAATACATCTGTGCACCAGCACCAATACCAGCGAACCAGTTAGCGCCGAAGCGATTCGTTTCAACACGATACTTGTCAGCATCCTTCACCTCTACCGTATATACGGAATCGGTCGTCTGCTGAGCACGCAGAGCAGGAGCCAGTGAGAGGCATGCAACTGCAGCAATTAAACTCTTTCTTAACATCATATTCATATTTAATTATTGAGTATACGTTCTTTTTCACACTCACAGATGGGCTACGGCAGACAGCGTGAGGCGCACGCAAAGTCCTTGAGAGAGGCGACCTTGAGTTGTTTTACAAGGATCTCTTATTCACCTATGAGAGGCGGAGTAAGCCCCTAAAGCAGCAAGCCGTAAGCAGGCATACTCCCTGTGACCCTTCGCATAGAGCCACATTTATACACGGCAAAGATAACGTTTTTATACGAAAACGCAATGAATCCCAATTATTGACCTTCATAATATCAGCAGATTGCACCGACTTCTGAAGGCAAAGGGCTGGCTATGCTTCGATCAAGGTAGGTCAATAAGCCCCTGCTCTCCCTGGGGGATACTCAGCTCTTCTGCTACCGAAGGATCAGCCTGACAGAGAGCCAAGAGTGCGCGGTGCGCAGCATCCTGGTGGGCGACCTTTTTATTCGGGCCACTCCCTACACCGACCTTGCGCTCATCGACGTAGACCCCACAGACGAAGGGTGCTCCACTGCGCTTCGGCTCCTGGAGCATACGGAAGTCAAGAGTAAGGTGGTGCTTCTGCGTCCACTCTAAGAGCAGCGACTTATAGTTCGTAGTCTGCTCTCGTAGGCTTGCCTCAAGCTCCATAAAGAGGGGCACCATACGCTGGTGGACGAAAGCCTCGGCACGGGCATAGCCCTGATCAAGGAAGATCGCCCCGATGAGCGCCTCCAGAGTATTACCATATATATCGGTACTCCCCTGACGTGCCTCGCGGCGGATCTGAAGCAGGCGATCAAGGCCCATACGCTGGGCGACAGCGTTGTTGACCTTACGCCCGACGATAGCACCACGGCGCTTACTCATCTCTCCTTCATCCCAGTGTGGGTGATGCTGATAGAGGTAATGGCTCATTGCCGTGGCCAGCACCGAGTCACCGAGGAACTCCAAGCGCTCATTATTGAGCTTGAAGCCCTCCTTATCGGTCTTACTCACCGAGCTATGACGGAAAGCCAAGTCATAGAGCTCAGGGTCGCGTGGCTCGAAGCCGAGGAGCTCGACGAGTAGGAAGAGAGGCTCCTTGGGCTTGCGCCCAAAGAGCCTCATAAGTCCGTCTCGCACGATACGTATAATCATAGAGCTATAGAGGGAGTCTTGATAATACGTGGCTGTGGAGCCGTATTACTTCTCGTACTTCTTGAAGATGACACTCGCGTTGTGCCCACCGAAACCGAAGGTGTTCGACAGAGCAGCACGGACGGTACGACGCTGAGCCTTGTTGAAGGTGAAGTTCAGCTTGTAGTCGATCTCGGGATCTTCGTCGTCGGCAGCATGGTTGATCGTGGGAGGGATAATGTCCTCCTCTACGGCCTTGAGCGCGAAGACAGCCTCGATAGCACCAGCGGCACCGAGGAGGTGACCCGTCATAGACTTCGTAGAGCTGATATTCAGCTTATAGGCAGCATCACCGAAGACTTCCTTGATAGCCTTAGACTCGGAGATATCCCCGACAGGTGTAGAAGTCCCGTGTACGTTGATGTAGTCAATATCTTCAGGGGAGAGCCCTGCATCCTCGAGTGCATTAGTCATCACCAGCTTAGCACCCAGCCCATCAGGGTGAGTAGCCGTGAGGTGGTAAGCATCAGCCGAGAGGCCAGTACCTACGAGCTCAGCGTAGATGTGTGCACCACGAGCGATGGCGTGCTCGAGCTCCTCGACGACGAGGCAAGCAGCACCTTCGGCCATGACGAAGCCATCACGCGAAGCGCTGAAGGGGCGGGAAGCACCCTGAGGGTCGTCATTGCGAGTGGAGAGGGCATTCATCGCATTGAATCCACCGACACCAGCAGCGCAGATAGAGGCTTCGGCACCACCAGTGATGATGACGTCGGCCTTACCGAGGCGGATGAGGTGGCAGGCATCGATCAGTGCGTTCGTAGACGAAGCACAGGCCGAAGCCGTGGAGTAGTTGGGCCCGTGGAAACCATACTTCATCGACACCTGACCAGCGGAGATATCCGAGATCATCTTGGGGATGAAGAAGGGATTGAAGCGAGGACCTGCTTCGGCGTCATAGCCGCGCACTTCCTCCTCAAAGGTCCCGAGACCACCGATACCGGAGGCGATGATGACCCCGACACGGTTCTTATTTACTGTCTCTACGTCAAGCTTGGAATCGGCGATACTCTCTTCGGCTGCCACCATGGCAAACTGAGCATAGCGATCTAAGCGGCGAGCCTCCTTCTTATCGATATACTTGCTCACGTCAAATTCCTTGACTTCGCAAGCAAACGTGGTCTTGAACTTTGAGGCATCGAAGAGCGTGATAGGCCCTGCCCCACTCTTCCCCGCTACGACAGCCTCCCACGTCTCGCGGGCCGTAGCCCCGAGAGGTGAGATAGCGCCTATTCCAGTGATGACGACTCTCTTGAGTTCCATCAGCAAATTCCTTTATCTCGACGAGAGGGCTATTAAGCCTTCTTGCTTTCGATGTAGTTGATAGCGTCGCCGACCGTCTTGATCGTCTGAGCGTCCTGATCGGGGATCTGGATGTCGAAAGCCTTTTCGAATTCCATGATGAGCTCTACGGTGTCGAGAGAGTCAGCACCGAGGTCGCTGGAGAAGTTTGCTTCAGGAGTTACTTCGCTTGCTTCGCAGTTGAGCTTTTCGACGATGATTTCGACTACCTTTTCGTTGATCTGTGACATGATTCTTTTTCTTTACTTAGTTATGTATTCTTTCTTTACACTGCATTGCTCTACCTTTGTACCGTATAATGAGCGGCACTCAGGGGAGTAGCTCGGAGTATTCCCGCGCGGCGCTTATCACACTGCACAGATACGCTCCATTTGTGCACAAAGATACAACTATTTATGAAACAAATAGCAATACTTGCTTCTGGCAATGGCTCAAACGCCGAAGCTATCGTCCATCATTTCCGCGCTACAGGCGAGGCGGAGGTGGCTATGATCATCACAAACAAGCCTCAGGCAGGGGTCATCCAGCGGGCTGAAAGACTGGGTATACCTTGTCATTATTTTACAAACGCAGAGCTTCGTGAAGGCACGCGCCCGATAGCTCTGATGAAGGAGCACGGCGTCGAGCTCATCATCTTGGCGGGCTATCTCTGCCTCATCACTCCTATATATATAATGGAGTACCCCGAGCGCATCATCAACATCCACCCTGCACTCCTCCCCTCTTTCGGCGGTCAAGGCATGTACGGCGACCGAGTGCATGCTGCCGTCATCGCCTCGGGAGCGAAGGAAAGTGGTATCACCATCCACCTCGTCGACGAAGACTATGACCACGGGCGCCACCTCCTGCAGGCGACCTGCCCCGTGCGCCCTGATGACACCGTCGATACACTCGCCGCGCGCATCCACGAGCTGGAGCACCGCTTCTTCCCCACGACCATCGCCCAATACCTGCGCTTCCTCTAAGGAGCCCCCTCCGATACATCACTAAGCCGCCCCACAGCGAGTCACCGACGTGACCTGCTGTGGGGCAGCTCTTTTTCTACCTGTATCAGGGAGAGATACCTATCCACCCAAAGGTTGATTTGAAGAAGCAATCAGGCTGGACCTCCTATAATCTGGTTAATATCTTCAACAAAGTGAAACTCATCAAATAAATCCAACCCTCCATTAGTCCCGAGCTTTACGACCTCATGACATGTATGCAACCTTGAAAGCAGCGGGTTGACCATACTTTTACCTAGCGCAATAAAGTCACGTAACTCTTGTTGAGTCGTTGGAAGTTTATAGCCTCCCTTACTGCTAGAAATAATAACTTTCTCATCTCTCAACTTAGCTATCACCTTTCCTCTGAATACTTGGGTGGAAACTTTATCAAAGCCCCGAGAAGCCAATTGATTCAGCAGCTCTTTCGTTGGTATATAGTGCCTCGGTGATCGATTCATAAAACGGAATAGCAAGTAGTCTAATACAACCAACTGCCTTCGCACAAACTCATCATCCGAGCTTTTATGTTTCTCCCTAAATGCGACTGCTTGACGATAGCTGATCGTTGCAATTGTCTGATCATAATCTATGTCTAGCGTTTCATCCGGGGGGGTGTATGTGCTAAAACTTCTCGGATATCTACTTAGCCTCAATATCTTGTTACCTAATATGGATTGATAGTTATATCCATCAGCTAGAGGAATCTTACTTGGTTCATAGCAGAAAGCCAGAGAGCCAGCAATAAAGTCAGCTAGTTGAATGAGCACATTCCCCTTACTATCTTCTATACTAAAAGAACTCTCCCCAAAAAGGTCAGAAGCCATATTCTTCTCAGACATATACTTGCTGAAAGACTGGAGGAATTCATTCTCCCCAATGCTATCTGCAACAATGGTCAATCTGGGGAAAGCAAGTTTAAGCTCTTCGTATACTAGATTATTCAAAAACTTATAGAACGACTGCTTGTATCTCAACCCCGAGTTCTCGCCAATCTTCTGCTTATCACAGATAAACGCATAGATACTATAGGGTAGCTCTTGAAGAGCATCAAGTATTCTTTTTCTCCGATGATTCTTCTTACCAATCTTACTTGATTTCATTTCCCCTGTTTGAAAGTACATAGACCTAACACGTTCAACTGCAGACTCTAGAGAGGGTAAATCAGATTCCTTAACTATGATGGCACAGATTATAAAGTAGTGAGTACAGTCTGGGCTCTGAAAGTTAAATCCAAAAGCTCCCGTCTCATCAATAAATGCGTACATTCTTTCCATACATCTTGCTTTATGGGGGTGAGTAGTAAATCCTATGTCAGCCTATATTAAGTAGTCAACAAGTTATTTGTGTGTTTACTCGGTTGGGTTCTGCGAAGTTAATTATTTCTACCTGAATATTTCCAAGCCAAAGCTACCCCATATCCTTCATTGAAGTTGACTTACAAGGTCGCTGGCTACCTGTACCTTTAGCGCGATAGCTAGGTTATATCTAACAAGCTCCCCCATACAGCACCAAGCCGCCCCACAGCGAGTCACCGACGTGACCCGCTGTGGGGCGGCTCTTTTTCTCTCGCGTGGCGCGCGGGCGCACATATATATAATGTATATGCGGGTGCTAAGGGAGTCGGAAAGTACGCCTGCGGAGGGCGGGAAAAACGCCCGTTTTTCGCAGTACGGGCTAAGTAAGTACTTTTGTATACCTATATAATAGGTCCCTGTGAGCCGACTGCATCACCCGCAGGCGCGCCCTCAGACAATCCATCATCTCTCCCACTCCACAAGCCCCTCACATCCCACCGATATGGCCCAGCGACTCTTCCTCCTCGATGCGTACGCCCTGATCTACCGCGCCTACTACGCCTTCATCAAAGCCCCACGCTTCGACAGCAAGGGGCGCAATACCAGTGCTGTCTTCGGCTTCGTCCTCATGCTGGAGGACCTCCTCTCAAAGGAGAATCCCGAGGAGATCGCCGTCGTCTTCGACCCCGCAGGTGGCACCTTCCGCCACCGCGAGTATCCCGCTTACAAGGCGCAGCGCGAAGAGACGCCCGAAGGGATCCGCATCGCCGTACCGCTCATCCGTGAGCTCCTCGCCGCCTACCGCATCCCCGCCGTCGAAGTCCCCGACTTCGAGGCGGACGACGTCATCGGCACGCTGAGCGATCTGGCGGCTCGTGCGGGTCACGAGGTGCTGATGGTCACGCCCGACAAGGACTACGGGCAGCTCGTCACCGAGCACGTCCGTATGTACCGCCCGATGCAGGGTGGGGGCTACGAGATCTGGGGCGAAGCCGAGATACGGGAGAAGTTCGGTCTCGACTCTCCCGCGCAAGTCATCGACTACCTCGCACTCCTCGGAGACAAGGTAGACAACATCCCCGGCTGTAAGGGTATCGGTGAGAAGGGCGCACAGAAGCTCCTCAGCGAATATGGTACAGTAGAGAACCTCCTCGCCCACGCCTCGGAGATCAAGGGGGCTACGGGTAAGAAGCTCATCGAGGGCGCAGACGACATCCGCCTCTCCTACTATCTGGCGACCATCCGCCGTGACGTGCCCATCAGCTATACCGCTGGCGACTACGCCCGCAGGGAGAAGGATGAAGAGGCGGTGCGCCGACTCTTCGAGGAGCTGGAGTTCCGCACGCTCCTCTCTCGCGTCCTCGGCACGGCTCCCGCACCCGCCCCAAAGAAGGTCGATCTCCCACCCGATGACCTCTTCGCAGGACTCGAGGAGACTGAGGAAGCCGAGACACCTGCCCCCACGGACGTACCGCAGATGCGCATAGAGGTACTCACCCCGACGACTCTCCCCGCCTTCGTCGAGCGAGCTGCCAAGGCTCAGGTCGTCACCTTCGACACCGAGACCACAGGCGCCGATGCGCTGACAGCAGAGCTGGTAGCCATCACCTTCGCCCTCGACAGAGAGACGACCTATTACCTCGACGTACCCGCTGAGCGCGAGGCTGCTACGGCACTCCTCGACCAGCTCCGCCCCATCTTCGAGAGCACGACCTCGCTGAAGGTCGGGCAGAACCTCAAGTACGACCTCCATATCCTCCTCTCCTACGGCATCGAGACGGCTGGCGAGCACTTCGACACGATGATCGCGCACTACCTGCTCTACCCCGATATGCGCCACGGGCTGGACGAGCTGGCGGAGAAGTTCCTCAGCTATAAGATGATGCCCTTCGAGGAGATGATCGCCCCGCAGACGACGAAGCAGTTTGACCTGCGTCAGGTCGAGCCCGAGCGCCTGCAGTTCTACGCTGCAGAGGATACGCACATCACCCACCTCCTCTATGAGTACTTCGCTGAGCGCCTCGAGAAGGCAGGGCTTACCGAGCTCTTCCGCACCATCGAGATGCCGCTGATGAAGGTACTCCTCGGTATGGAGCGCGAGGGAGTACGCCTTGACAAGGCCTGCCTCGCACGCCAAGCGGGCGAGCTACAGGGTGAGCTGGAGCGCCTCGAGACGGAGATCAGCACGCTCATCGGCCACCCCATCAATGTCAATAGCAGCAAGCAGGTCGGCGAAGCCCTCTTCGACGAACTCCAGATCATGGAGAAGGCGAAGAAGACCAAGACAGGGGGCTACACCACGAGCGAAGAAGTTTTAGAAAAGCTCCGTGACAAGCACCCCGTCGTGGGCAAGATCCTCGACTACCGCGGCGTGAAGAAGCTCCTCAGCACCTACATCGAGGCGCTGCCCGACCTCGTCTACCCCGATGGGAAGATCCACACGTCCTTCAACCAGACCATCGCTGCCACGGGTCGCCTCTCCAGCAGCAACCCCAACATCCAGAATATCCCCATCCGTACGCCCGAGGGTCGTGCCATCCGCGAGGCCTTCGTACCCGATACAGGCTGTACCTTCCTCAGCGCCGACTACTCGCAGATCGAGCTGCGTCTGATGGCGCACTTCAGCGAAGACCCCGCCCTCATCGAGGCCTTCCGCTCTGGGCAAGATGTCCATCAGGCTACCGCAGCGAAGATCTACGGCCTCACACCCGAGGAGGTCACGCCCGATATGCGTCGCCGCGCGAAGACCGCGAACTTCGGTATCATCTACGGTATCTCCGCCTTCGGCCTTAGCGAGCGTCTCTCCATCCCCCGCAAGGAAGCCAAGGAGCTCATCGACGGCTACTTCGCCTCGTACCCCGGGGTGGCGAACTATATGTCGCGCGTCGTCGAGGAAGCCAAGCATCGTGGCTATGTGACGACCCTCCTCGACCGTCGTCGTAGCCTCCCCGATATCAATAGCGCGAACGCTGTCGTACGTGGCTACGCCGAGCGCAATGCGATCAACGCTCCCCTCCAAGGCTCAGCTGCTGACCTCATCAAGATCGCGATGATCCGCCTCGATGCCGCTATCCGTGAGCGGGGGCTCAAGAGCCGTATGATCCTGCAGGTGCATGACGAACTGAACTTCAACGTCCCCACCGACGAGCTCGCCGAGATGACCAAGCTGGTCCGCAGCACGATGGAGTCCGTCTACCCCGATCTGCGTGTACCCCTCGAGGTAAGTATCGGCCATGGCCCCACATGGCTCGATGCGCACTAAGCCTCTCACCCCCGATTTATACTCCACAAAGACTGAATAATGAAACTATTAGCACTTGATATTGACGGCACGCTGATCACCAAGGAGCACGTCCTCACCGAGGGCGTCCGCTCGGCTCTGCTCCGTGCCCAGAGAGACTACGACACCCGCATCATCCTCGCTTCGGGGCGCCCCACCCCTGCCCTCGGCGCCCTGGCCGAAGCCATGCAGATAGCGGACTACGGCGGCTACCTCATGCCCTTCAACGGCGGGAAGATCCTCGAGGCGGGCTCCAAGCGCCTCCTCAGCGTCCAGCTCCTCGACACCGACCTCATCCCCCAGCTCTACCGCCTCGTGCAGGAGCATGGGGTGAATATCCTCACCTACACCGAGGAGCACATCCTCACCGAGCGCGAAGATGACCCCTACGCAGAGAAGGAAGTTGTCATCACGGGCATGCCTCTCAAGCGTGTACCCAGCTTCGTCGAGGCTGCTACGGAAAGCCTCCCGAAGTGCCTCGCAGTCGGCCCGCTGGAGAAGCTCATCCCGCTCGAGGCTGCTGTCAAGGAGCAGCTCGGCACGCGTGTCGGCGCCTTCCGCTCGAGCGACTACTTCCTCGAGCTCGTCCCCCTTGGTGTGAATAAGGGTAGTGCACTCGCTCGCCTCCTCGACGTCCTCGGCATGACCCCGCAGGATCTCATCGCCATCGGCGACAACTACAACGACCTCGAGATGATCGAGCTGGCCGGCACAGGCGTCGCCATGGGCAATGCACCTGAGGATATCCAGCGCCGTGCGGACTTCGTCACCCGCTCCAATGCCGAGGACGGTGTGGCCTATGCCCTCGAGCAGATCCTCTTCGTCTAAGCCCCCCACCCCCTTCAGCGCGCGGGCTGCAGTACACCTTCGGTACTGCAGCCCGTGCGCTTCTATAGGACTTGCACCCACAAATCACTATAGGAAAAAGCCTGATCCTCCGCGAGAAAAAGCTCCGAAGTCGTATTCCACTCCCTCGATCTACGTACGTAGACGATAGGACAAGGCACGTGGATTTTAGAGCGCTCGTGCGTGGACAAATGATCCACGTACGTAGACCGAACTTTCCCCATAGATGAACCAAAGAATCCCCCCTCGAGGGACGAAGTATAGGAGTAGTGCTCTGCGATAGTTCTCGCGCTGAATGAAGGCATCTATCCGTATAGATATAAACGACTTACCCGACGAGGAGAGCAAGAAAACAAGCGAGGATGATAGCTCGCAGATGAAGAGGAGATTTTGGTACGGGAGCCCTGCCCAACTCCCCTCTATCCATGACAGAAGAGTATACCCAGTCTATACAGGTCGATGGTTGGAGCTATCACTTGTAGTACTCATTCAAGAGATCGATCAAGTGGGCGGAGGCCTCTAAAGCCCCACCGTAGCACATTCTTGACATGCGGTTTAGGAGCAAAGCCTTTAGACCTATGGGGATGTTCGGGTGCTTGTCATTCTTTACGTATGCTCGATACTCGGAAATTGTATCTTGACTGTCTCCTGCGCTAACCCAAAAGGCTTCATATTCCCACAAGGCGTCCTTGTTTTCATCCGTAAATGGACTTTCCGCTTCACCTTTGTAGTAGCGGCAGGATCTTAGTCTATCTTCTTTCGTCATGATTATATCTTTATGTAGGTGGAGGCGACGTGTCTTACGCCCTTGGCAAAAATACTCTTATTGGCTAGCACGGTGTACCCGCTGTGGCTTTCGGTAGATCCTAAAGCAGCGCACTACGCACCGACGTCCCTCGTACTTTCTCCCGTCTCTCACGCCCGCATAGGAGCATAGGCAAACCTGATATAGGCTTGCCCATAAACCCATATTGAGCCATTATCACCTCCCTATTTAGGCTAAGTATAGCATCGTTTAACAGACCCTTATCAAGCCTTGGCACTGGATAATATAGATCCATTTGGTAGCCTTCCTATACCTTGAGTAGATCAAATGAAAACACGCTCACCCTTAGGGAAAGCCCCCAATACGAGGGTACTGTTTTGGTAATCATTCCCTCCAAAATACCCACACTTAGGTACTCGAGCACAATAGGAAGTTGAATACCTTTGTCATGCACTCGATATATATAGTTATTCCTATGAAAGCGGCCTTAATACCACTCTTAGGTCTACTCTGCTTCAACTCGGTCTTAGCGACTCAACCAGATAGCACCTCGCATGTAGACAAGCTCATCGAGGGAGTCACTGTACAAGGCAAAAGCATAGAGCGTCAGCTTCGCTCGTTGGGGCTTCCCATCTCTGTGATCTCGCTACGACAGATTCAAGGTACAGCCTCCAGCGTGGAGGATATCCTGACACGCACGGCTGGGATCACCCTACGACAGACTGGTGGTGTGGGGAGTAGCTCACGGCTTTCTGTACGAGGGCTTGAAGGCAAGCGTATCGGAATCTACATTGACGAGCAGCCCATCGGGGAGCTCTCTGAAGCCATCTCTCTCAATGATATCCCCCTGGATATGATCGAGCGTATTGAGGTATACAAAGGGATCGTCCCAAACAAGATGGGAGGTAACAGTATGGGCGGTGCTGTGAATATCGTCCTCAAGGAGTATCCAGCCAAGTACTTGGATGCCAGTTACGAGATCGGATCGTTCAGGACGCATCGCCTCAACAGCGTCCTCAAGTTTCACAATAAGGCCACGGGGCTCACCTTCGGCATTGGGGGTGGACTCATCTCCTCAGCCAATAACTATTGGATGACCCTTCCTCAGCGTCAAGGCATCCGTGTACAGCGAGACCATGACCAATTCCGTAAGATCTTAGCTGGCGGAAGTATCACAGCTGACAATAAGTGGGGGCTGGATCGGTGGAAGCTCGAGACTTTCTTTGCAAATACCTACCGAGAGCTTCAGGGGCTGGAAACACCGATCGACTCTGCATACAATCATGGGATCAGTATCGGAGCAAATCTGCTGGCACGTAAGCAGGACTTCCTCTTCCCTGGGTTAGACTTCGACAACGAACTCTCATTCGTTTTCTCCCGCTCAGGCCTTCATGACCGTGCTATGGAGCGAAGAGACTGGGATGGTACACGCTACCCCCCGACATCAAGCCATGGCGGAGAGCTTCAGCACATCCCTTCGGATGGCTATGGTCGCACCTATATCTTTGCCGATAAGCTGTATCTCAACTATACCTTTTCATCGACCCAAGCTCTCTCCTTCTTTGCCCGACTATCTTCGACCGTTGACCGCCCCCGAGATGAGTACCAGCTCCATACGATGGGCTTCGAGGCCAACCGCCCAGGCTCGGTATTCACGACGACACTCGGACTGGGACATGAAGCCTATGCCCTACAGAGGAAGCTCCTCTCCTCTCTCACAGCCAAATGGTACTACTACAAGTCACGTGGAGAGATCGCTCCTTACTTCGGAGCCAATGTGTTTGACCCCATCGAGGTACACAACTCGGACTTTGGCATCAACGAAGCACTACGCTATCAGCTCTCGAAGACCCTTTCCCTTAAAGGCTCCCTTGCTTGGGATATGCGTCTACCTACGACCGAAGAGCTATTAGGCAATGGCTACCTCATCATCCCCTCGTCTTCCTTGCAGCCAGAGCGAGCCCTCTCAACCAACTTAGGGATGCTCTACCAGCAGAGCTATGAATATGGACGTACAGAGATAGAGATCAATGCCTTTGCAAACCACCTCAAGCACATGTCTCGTCTCGTCCCGGCAATGGGACCGGCAGTACAATACATGAGCTTCGGGGCGATGCGCACCTTCGGCATCGAAGGTGAGATCAAGAGCGACTTGACTCCCTATCTTTATGCCTATGCCAACGCCACCTACCAAGATCTGCGTGACGTGCGCCTACTTGAGCCAGGATCGCAGCGTCCCAACGCTACCTACCGCAAGCGTATGCCCAACATCCCCTACCTCTTAGGGAACGCTGGCTTTGAACTCCATCAAACGAATCTCTTCGGGCTACGTGGCACCAACACACGACTACTCTGTGATGCCTCCTACATCCATTGGTATTTCTATGACTTTGAGGTATCGCGCTTCCAAGAGCGACGTATCCCAACCTCGTTTACCATCGATGCAGGGCTCGAATACTCCCTCGATGGTGGACGCTGGGTCATCACAGCCAAGGCGAAGAACCTACTTGACCGCACGCACTACTCGGAGTATTATCAGCCCCTACCAGGGCGAAGCTTCTCTCTGAAGATTCGCTACCTACTTAAGTAACTTTCTTATTCACCCCAATACATACGATCATGAGACTACAACCTAAGTTCTTGGGAGTCCTATCGATATCCCTCCTCTTCGCCTTAGTTTCCTGCGAAAAGGATCCAAAGAATACCCCAACCCCTACCCCACCGCAACCACCAACGACCACCGACCAAGGGCACCTCGTATACCTCTCCAGCATCACTGGACCCTCGGGTGCGCCCGAGGCCAGCTACCTCGTATCCACCCGAGATATGAAGTCAGGGTCCTACACCAACCGTAATGGCTACCCGCTCGAAGTCGCAACCTTTCCCTACTACCACAAGGGGACGTTCTATGCATTCCCTGGGCTAATGGGATCGAAGATCTCAGCCGTAACCGTATTAGATGCACAGCATGGGATCACCTTTAACCCCTTAGGTTCCATCCCAGTACCAGGGAATTCAGGTACTACAGGGATGGCTCTTCTGAGTGAGAGTAAAGCCTACCTATCCAACTACCATCTTGGTACCATCTCAGTCATCAACCCGACGACACGCACCGTACTCAAGACGATCGACCTCAATAAATATGCTCAGCCTAATGTCAAGGTGAGCCCAGCGATGCTTATCATCCGTGATGGTCTGCTCTTCGTCGGGCTTAATCAGATTGATGCACAATGGAAGCCCTTAAAAGCTCAGGCCGATATGGCGATCATCGACACGCAGACAGACGAAGTCTCCAAGATCATCTCCGACAAGACCCACGGCATGTCCTTCTGCACACGTCCTATTGATGAGAACTCACTATTTATCGATGAGGCGGGAGACCTTTATGTGAATTGTTTGGGTGCTTTCGAGGCACTCGGTGGCAAGATCCAAGCAGGTTTACTCCGCATAAAGAAGGGGCAGACAGAGTTTGACCCAGACTATGCTCTGGAGTTGGATAAGGTCATGCCTGAAGGGACTGAGGGACACAAGGTAGAAGTTCTTCAGGGGATCATCTACACCGGTGATGGGACTATCGTAGCTCAAGCAGGGATCACCTCTATGGATCCCAACTACCGTCAGAACCCCTATACTGCTCTCACCTGCGTCTTGGTATCTATTGACCTTAAGAAGGGGACGATCCAGCGTATCACGGACAGCGCCCCTTCTATGAATCTCACCTATGGGCTCACCTATGATGGCAAGCGCTACGTCTATTATGGTGTGGCGAATAAGACTCAGCAAGGGATCTTCCGCTATGATACCCACACGAAGCACCTCGACCCTAAAGATCCCTACCTACAGGTAGAAGGATATGTCACAGGTCTCCGCTACATCCCAGCGAAATAGCCCCCTTTATTCATCTCTTCGGTCTACTCCCTCAGCATGTTATTATCGTGCTGGGGGAGTCTTGTTTCCTCTCGTAGGGCTTCCGCACCAAGCTCCGTATCATCGGCCAGCGTCGTGCAACGCTGGTGCTGATCTCCCTTGAGAGCGAGGACAGATAGGTACACTGCGGGAAAATCGTTATTTTTGTGTGGCTTAGTAGCTTAGCACGTATAGCCTCCGAGCGGAGGTGAGGTGCTGATCGCCGTATTTTACATCACACTTTGACTTAGCTTAGTAACTCATGGAGAAGGTCATACGTCGAGCACTTGTCTCGGTATACCACAAGGAAGGATTAGCAGAAATCTTAAAGCTCCTGCACGAGCAGGGCGTAGAGTTCGTCTCCACGGGGGGCACCAGCACCTTCATCGAAGGGCTCGGGTACCCTTGTGTTGCCGTCGAAGACCTGACTAAGTATCCCTCGATGCTCGGGGGGCGCGTCAAGACCCTTCACCCCGCTATCCAGGGCGGTATCCTCGCCCGCCGCGGACACGAGACCGACCAAAAGGAGGTCCTCGAATACGGCCTATCCCTCATCGACCTGGTGATCGTAGACCTCTATCCCTTCGAAGCTACGGTAGCCTCGGGCGCCAGCGAAGAAGATATCATCGAGAAGATCGATATCGGCGGTATCAGCCTCATCCGTGGGGCAGCGAAGAACTTCGAGGACGTCGTCATCATCCCTTCGCAGGCCGACTACGCTACGCTGCTTGAGATCCTCCGTGAGCGTGGTGCTCGCACGACCCTCGAGGAGCGTCGCCACTTTGCTCGCCGTGCCTTCGCTGTGAGCTCGCACTACGACTCGGCTATCTTCCGCTACTTCGACGGCGAGGAGCGCACTGAGCTCCGCCTCACGGCAGACGAAGCTAAGCCCCTTCGCTACGGCGAGAACCCCCATCAGAAGGGCGTCTTCTACGGCGACCTCGACCGCTACTTCGAGCAGCTCCACGGCAAGGAGCTCTCCTACAACAACCTCCAGGATGTCGAGGCAGCTGTCTCACTCATCCAGGACTTCACTGAGCCCACCTTCGCCATCCTCAAGCACAACAACGCTTGTGGCTGCGCCTCTCGCCCCACCCTCCTCGAGGCTTGGACGGATGCGCTGGCAGGTGACCCCGTCTCTGCCTTTGGTGGCGTGCTCGTAGCCAACCGCCCCATCGATGTGGCGACGGCTCGCGAGATCGACAAACTCTTCCTCGAGGTGCTCATCGCTCCCGACTTCGAAGCCGAGGCGCTCACCATCCTCGAAGGCAAGAAGAATCGCATCCTCCTGCGTCAGAAGGAGGCCATCGATGCCCGCTGGTCTTACCGCTCGATGCTCGGTGGTGTGCTGGCTCAGGAGACTGACCGCGCAGTAGAGACTACGGCTGAGATGAAGCCCGTTACTAAGGTAGCACCCACGGCTGAGGAGCTTACGGATCTGGTCTTCGCGACCAAGCTCGTCAAGCACAGCAAGAGCAACGCTATCGTCCTGAGCAAGGGCGGTCAGCTCATCGCCTCAGGTGTCGGACAGACCTCACGTGTCGATGCACTCAAGCAAGCCATCGAGAAGGCACGCCACTTCGGCTTCGACCTCAAGGGAGCCGTACTGGCGAGCGATGCCTTCTTCCCCTTCGACGACTGCGTCACCCTCGCTGCCGAAGCTGGCATCACCGCTATCGCTCAGCCTGGTGGCTCAGTACGTGACGCTGACAGCATCGCCGCTGCAGATCGCCTGGGCGTAGCCATGGTGATGACGGGGGTGCGTCACTTCAAGCACTAAGAATACGAATCGACTAATAGATAAGCATGGGACTATTTTCCTTTAGGCAGGAGCTGGCGATGGACCTGGGTACTGCCAATACCATTATCATCAAGGACGACAAGATCGTACTCGATGAGCCCTCAGTAGTAGCCTTCGACAACCGCACGGGCGAGATGATCGCCGTCGGGACCAAGGCTCGTGAGATGTACGAGAAGGGCAACGCCAACATCCGCACGATCCGCCCCCTGCGCGAAGGAGTCATCGCAGACTTCGATGCCGCTGAGCACATGATCCGCGGGATGATCCGCATGATCAGCCGCCGCCGTGGGTGGTTCACCCCCTCACTGCGTATGGTCGTCTGTATCCCCTCAGGGAGCACGGAGGTAGAGATCCGTGCCGTACGCGACTCCAGCGAGCACGCTGGTGGCCGTGACGTGTACATGATCTACGAGCCCATGGCAGCAGCTATCGGCGTCGGCATCGACGTCCTCGCCCCCGAAGGCCACATGATCGTGGACATAGGTGGTGGTACGACGGAGATCGCTGTCATCTCGCTCGGTGGTATCGTCGAGGATCAGTCCATCGACACCGCTGGCGACGAGCTGACGCAGGACATCATGGATCACATGCGCGAGAAGCACCAGATCAAGGTCGGGGAGCGTACCGCTGAGCAGATCAAGATCCAGGTAGGTGCTGTCTACGCCGACCTCGATGACGCTCCCGAAGACTTCACTGTCTGGGGTGCGAACATGATGGATACCATGCCCCGCAAGGTAGAGGTCAACTATCGTGAGATCGCCGAGTGCCTCGACAACTCGATCGGCAAGATCGAGAGCGCTATCCTCCGCACGCTCGAAGCTACGCCTCCCGAGCTCTACGCCGACATCGTCGCCAATGGTGTCGTCCTCACCGGTGGTGGTGCCCTCCTGCGTGGTCTCGACAAGCGCCTCTCCAAGCGCTTCGGTCTTGACTTCAAGATCGCTGAGAACCCCCTACACTCTGTAGCTCTCGGTACGGGCATTGCGCTGAAGAACATCCACAACTTCAACTTCCTCTTCCGCTAAGCCCCGTAGCCTACTCCGCCCGTGGATAAGCTCTTAGAGTTCCTCCATAAGTATAGACACTGGTTCGTCTTCCTCATCTTGGAGACGATCGCTCTCGTCACGTACCTAAGTGGCTCCCTCTACTCGAGGAGCCTCGGCTGGTACGCGACGAGTGCCGTCTTTGGGCGGGTCAATGAGCTGATGACCGAGGGCTGGAGCTATGTAGGCCTGCGCCCTCGCAATGAGGAGCTACTGAGGGAGAATGCGCGTCTACGTACGGCCTATACTCTCCTGGCACGTCAGATGCAGGATGCCGAAGCCCACGGCCTGCTGCCTCGTCTGCACGCTACCGACAGCCTCCCCATCGATCCCTCGGCGGTCATCATCGCCCGAGTGGTCAATCGTGTGACGCACACCAGTGAGGTCTACTACACCATCAACAAGGGGCGCCGTGACGGCATCGAGACCGACATGGGCGTGATGAGTGCCTCGGGTGTCGTCGGCGCCGTGATGGCGGTCTCCGACCACTATGCGCTCGTCATCCCCGTCCTCAACCCGAAGATTCGCCTGGCATGTACCCTCCTCGGGCAGGAGGTCAGTGGCACCCTCACAGCTTCCTCGAGCCCGAATGCCAATGAGGCGATCCTCAGCAACGTCCCCCCACACGCCCACCCCCAGATCGGTGACACCATCACCACGAGTGGCTACTCCTACCTCTTCCCTGAGGGGATGATGGTCGGGACGATCGCCGACTCCGTCCCCGCTCGCGTCAAGGGCAGCGCTGGGACCTTCGCCAACTATCCTGTGCACCTCGCCACGGACTTCCAGGGTCTACGCTACGTCTACGTGATCCGCGAGAAGCCCACCCACGAGGTACGCGCCCTCGAAGACTCGATCAGACCCAATGAATAGCTCCACCTATCTGCGCTTCATCCTCTTCGCCCTCCTTCTGGTGGCCCTGCAGGTGTGGGTACTGAGTCCCATCGCCCTCTTCCGTGTGGCGACCCCTTACCTCTATCCCTTCGTGCTGCTACTCCTGCCCGTAGACACGAACCGCACCGTACTCTCTATCTCGGGCTTCGCCGTAGGGATGCTCATCGATATCTTCAGCCTCACGCCTGGCCTGCACGCCTCGGCCTTCACGCTGACAGCCTTTATGCGCCAGCCCATCCTCTCACTGCTCACGGACAAGAACACGATACCGCACGCCCTGCCCCTCTTCCCCACGCTGCGTGGAGGCTCGGTGATGCTCATCACGCTGCTCCTGCTCGTGCACCACGTCACGCTCTATATCCTCCAGGCCGCAGGGATGCGCATGGGGGCCCTACATATCATCATCAGCTTCGCCTCGGGCTATGCCTTCTCGTGGGTGCTGGCGGTGATGACCCTCTTCTTCTTCGGCACGGGGGAAGGGGCTCGCTCGAAGTGATGCTCTCCTATGGTCAACGACGAGCTCTTCCGTAGACGGTGGCTGATCATCGGCCTCACCTTCGCCATCGTCACCATCTTCATCATCCGCCTCTTTACCCTGCAGGTAGCCAGCAATGACTACAAGCGCCGGGCGGAGAATAATGCCTACTTCATCCTCTCTACCATCCCCTCGCGTGGCGTCATCTACGACCGCAAGGGGCAGCTCCTTGTGGCCAATCGCCCCATCTACGACCTGATGATCGTGAATCACGAGGCGAAGGGAAAGCTCGATACCACACTACTTGCAAATACGCTTGGCCTACCTCGCGAGGAGATCGTCCAGAAGCTCACCGCCGTACGTGACCGCAGTATCAACCGCGGCTACAACCCCTACACCCCGCAGGTCTTCCTCTCACAGCTTGAGCCCGAGGAAGTAGGACGCTTCGAGGAGCAGCTGTATAAGTTCCCAGGCTTCTCGGTGCGCTCCCGTACCGTCCGCCAGTACAACTACCACAATGCCGCCCACCTCTTGGGCTACCTCTCCGAAGCCAGCCTCACCGACCTCGAGCGTGACAGCACGATCATGCGCGGGGACTTCGTCGGACGAAGCGGGGTAGAGCGCACCTACGAAGAGGTACTGCGTGGTGTCAAGGGTGAGGAGATCTTCTACCGCGATGCCCGTGGCCGTATCCAGGGACGTCTGGATGGCGGCTCGCACGACCGCGCTCCCGTCCCAGGGCGTGACCTCACGCTCTCCATCGATGCTGGCCTACAGGAGCTGGGCGAGCGTATGATGCGCGGTAAGCGTGGCGCCATCGTCGCCATCGAGCCCGAGACGGGTGAGATCCTTGCCCTCGTCACGGCACCGAACTACGACCCCGAGCTCCTCGCAGGCAAGAGCAAGGGTACCAACCACCGTATGCTTGAGGAGACCTTCGGTAAGCCCCTCCTCAACCGCGCGATCCAAGGGAACTACCCTCCTGGCTCGACCTTCAAGCCCTCACAGGGAGCTATCTTCCTCGAGGAAGGAGTCCTCACACCCTCCACAGCGCTTGCCTGTCATCACGGTTACCCACCACTGGGCAACCGACCTAAGTGCCACAGCCACGGCTCGCCCATCTCACTCATCCCCGCACTCTCCACCTCGTGTAATGCGTACTTCAGCTGGGGCCTGCACTTTATGCTCGACGACCGCCGCTATTACCCCTCGGCAGCCGTCGCTCTGGAGCACTGGAAGCAGCGTATGGTCTCCCTCGGCTTCGGCTACCGCCTCGGTATTGACCTGCCGGGTGAGAAGCGCGGATATATCCCAAATAGCGGCGTCTACGATAAGTTCTACAAGGGCGCATGGAACGGCCACACCATCATCTCCATTGCCATCGGGCAGGGGGAAGTGCTCGCCACGCCCTTGCAGATAGCGAATCTCGCCGCCCTCATAGCCAACCGCGGCTACTACATCCGCCCGCACGTCGTGCACTCCATCGGCGGTATGCCTCTGGACTCAATGTACCACAACCACCAGCCCTCAGGGATCTCCCGCGAGAACTGGGAGTATATCGTCGCAGGGATGGCTGGCGCTGTCACGGGCGGTACGTGCCGTGCTGCGAACTTCGCTCCAGGAGAGATCGAGGTATGTGGTAAGACCGGTACGGCAGAGAATCCCCACGGTAAGGACCACTCGGCCTTCATCGGCTTCGCGCCTCGCTCCAAGCCACGCATCGCCGTCTCGGTCTATGTCGAGAACGGGGGCTTCGGGGCGCAGTTCGGTGTACCTATCGGCCGTGTGATGATGGAGTACTACCTCCGTGACGGCAAGCTCTCGGGCAGTGGCGAGGCCATAGCCTCCTCGATGGAGCACCGCAGTATCTCCTATCTCAACGATATATAGCGCCCGCCATGCGACAGTCCTCTTCACAGCCTTTCTATAAGTCCATCGACTGGGTGACGATCTTGATGTACCTCATCATGGTCTTCTTCGGCTGGCTCTCTATCTGTGGCGCCTCGTACAACTTCGAGACGGAGGCCCTGCTGAGCCCTGGCGGTCGCCCGATGATGCAGCTGCTGTGGATCGGCCTCGGGCTGGTCTTAGGCTTCGCTGTCATCTCGCTCGACACCGATATCTACGAGGTGGGAGCCCCGCTCTTCTATGGGGCGATGATGCTCCTCTTGATGGTGACCATCGTCATCGCACCGGATATCAAGGGCTCACGCTCGTGGCTCGTCTTAGGGCCGGTACGCCTACAGCCGGCGGAGTTCGCGAAGGTCGCCACCGCCCTCACGCTGGCGTGGCTATGCAATCAGTATGACTTCAAGATCGAGTCGATACGCAGCTATCTGAAGATCTTCGCTATCATCTTCTTCCCCATCGGGCTCATCCTCCTGCAGCAGGAGACGGGCTCGGCGCTCGTCTTCCTCGCGCTCTTCCTTGCCCTCTTCCGCGAGGGCTTCTCGGGGCTCTTCATGGGGCTCAGTGCCTCGGCAGCGGTGTACTTCATCGGGGCGCTGGTCTTAGAGGACACGCTATGGTGGAGTGCTACGGACGCGGACCTCTTCTTCGTCTCGAACGCTATCCTCGTCTTCACCACCACCCTCTACGCCGTCTATACCCAGGACTGGCGCAACCGCTGGCGCTACCTCCTCTACGCCGTAGGTGCCGTCCTCGGCGTGTATCTCATCGCAGGAGTGGTGAACTTCTTCGTCGCCTTCAACCTCGCCTATGTGGCTGTAGCCCTCGTCGTCATCGCCGTAGGTACGCTCTTCTACCTCGCCCTGCGCGAATACCTCCTGCGCTACCTCTTGATGGCCATCTTCGCCATCGGATCGCTCGGCTTCTTCTACTCGGTGAACTACGTCTTCAACGATATCCTCCAGCCCCACCAGCAGGTACGTATCAAGATCGCCCTCGGCATCGAGAGCGACCTCAAGGGGAAGGGCTACAATGTCGACCAGTCGAAGATCGCTATCGGATCGGGTGGGCTCACCGGTAAGGGCTTCCTCAAGGGCACACAGACGAAGCTGAACTACGTACCCGAGCAGGAGACGGACTTCATCTTCTGCACCGTCGGGGAGGAGTCGGGCTTCGTGGGCTCGACGGCGCTACTCATCATGTACGCCGTCTTCATCCTGCGTATCGTGGCGCTTGCCGAGCGGCAGGTGACACGCTTCGGGCGGGTCTATGGCTACTGCGTGGCCTCGATCTTCCTCTTCCACCTCTTCATCAATGTGGGGATGGTGCTGGGGCTCGTCCCCGTCATCGGTATCCCCCTACCCTTCTTCAGCTACGGGGGCTCCTCGCTGTGGGGCTTCACGTTCCTGCTCTTCATCTTCCTCGGCATCGACTCCCGTCGCAAGCAGCACACCGCCCGCTAAGGCAAGAGTGTGCCGCTCTGGATGCCGTAGACGCACGTATCCCCCGCCACCATCTCGTGGCACCAACACATAGACATACGATGAAAAAAGACTTGACCTATAAGGAAGCGGCAAGCCGTCTCGACGAGATCGTCCGCCGCATCGAGAGCGAGAGCCCCGATGTAGACGAGCTCACGGGCCTCGTGAAGGAGGCTGTCGAGCTCTCGAAGCACTGCCGTGAGAAGCTCACACAGGCCGACAAGCAGCTCACGAGCCTCATGGCACAGCTCAGCGAAGACCCTCAAGCCGAAGGCTAATGGCACATCGCTACGCTATCATCGTCGCTGGCGGGCGTGGCCTGCGTATGGGTGCCGACCTGCCGAAGCAGTTCCTCCCCCTGCGTGGTGAGCCCGTCCTGATGCGCACGCTACGGCAGTTCGCCCCCGAGGTCGAGGAACTCATCCTCGTGCTCCCCGCCGAGCAGCAAGACCTCTGGCGAGAGCTTTGTGCCGAGCATCACTTCACCCTCCCACACCGCATCACTACGGGTGGCGCCACGCGCTTCGACTCCGTACGCTCGGGGCTGAGCGAGCTTCCCGCTGAGGGTCTTGTCGCCGTCCACGACGGGGTGCGCCCCCTCGTGTCACGCACACTGATTCGCCGCACCTTCGAGGTAGCCGAAGAGACGGGTGCCGCTCTACCAGCCTGCCCCGTCACCGACAGCCTGCGCTTCCTCGGTGAGGACGACACGAACGAGGCAGTCGATAGAGCCCGCTACCGTGCGGTACAGACCCCGCAGACCTTCGACCTTGAGTGCCTACACCGCGCCTATGAGCAGCCCTTCAGCCCGCAGTTCACCGATGACGCTTCGGTCTACGAAGCTGCTGGCCTCGGCGCTATCACCCTTGTCGAAGGGGAAGAGACGAATATCAAGCTCACCACACCGAGAGACCTCCTCTTGGCTGATCTCCTCCTGGACTAACCCCGCCCGAGAAGCCAGACGCTACGATGGCTAAGGACTTCCTCCTCACCCCACTGACCTACCTCCCAGGTGTCGGACCACGGAGAGCGAAAGCGCTCGCCGAGGAGCTGGACCTATATACCTACCTCGACCTCCTGCATTACTTCCCCACGAAGTACGTTGACCGCTCGCGCATCTATCAGATCCGTGAGCTCCGAGGCGAGATGCCCCACGTGGAGCTGAAGGGCTATATCCGCGACTTCAAGGAGGTGGGCGAGGGGCGTAAGAAGCGTCTCGTCGCCTACTTCACCGATGGCACGGGCACGATCGAGCTGGTATGGTTCCGCTCCATGCCCTACATCCGTCAGCGCTATATCCCGGGGCAGTGGTATCTCGTCTTCGGTAAGCCCGTCTTCTTCAACGGCGCCTACAGCATCAGCCACCCCGAGATCGATGAGGAGTCGAAGGCTGCACAGGTCAGCGGTGGTCTTATGCCCGTCTACCCCCTCACCGAGAAGCTCACCCGCGCTGGGCTGAATAGCCGTCAGATGCGCCAGCTCCTCTACGTACTGAAGGAGGCCTGCGTCCCCCACATCACCGAGACGCTCACCCCCGAGATCATCGAGCGGGCACGCCTCATGTCCTACGCCGAGGCGATCGAGCAGATCCACTTCCCCGTGACAAAGGAGGGACTGGAAGCAGCACGCAGACGCTTGAAGTTCGACGAACTCTTCTTCATCCAGCTCCGTCTCCTCGGTATGAAGCGTGACCGCAAGGCCGCTTCTCCTGGGCTTCTCCTGCCACGTGTCGGCGATGCCATACGCGGGCTCTATGGGAGTCTGCCCTTTGACCTGACGGGTGCGCAGAAGCGTGTCATCCGCGAGATCCAAGCCGATGTCATCAGCGGCCGCCAGATGAATCGCCTCATCCAAGGGGATGTAGGGAGCGGGAAGACCCTCGTAGCGCTCTTCTCCATGCTGCTGAGCGTGGACAACGGCTATCAGGCGTGTATGATGGCACCCACCGAGATCCTCGCCCGTCAGCACTACGCTTCTCTCTGCGAATACCTCGCACCGCTGGGTATCGAGGTAAGCCTACTGATCGGGAGTACGAAGAAGAAGGAGCGCACACGCCTCCTCGCAGACCTCAGCACAGGCGCGCTGAAGATCATCGTCGGCACGCATGCCCTCTTAGAGCCCGTGGTGCAGTTCGCCCATCTCGGGCTGGCCGTCATCGACGAGCAGCACCGCTTCGGTGTCGTGCAGCGCTCGGGGCTATGGCAGAAGGGCGAGCAGATCCACCCGCACATCCTCATCATGAGCGCTACGCCCATCCCGCGTACGCTCGCCATGACCCTCTATGGCGATCTCGATATCTCCGTCATCGACGAGCTCCCACCCGGGCGCAAGCCTATCGAGACCTACCACCAGAGTGAGAGCGAGATGTATCGGGTATATCAGTTCCTCGAGCGTCAGCTGGAGGAGGGCCGTCAGGCCTATGTCGTCTTCCCCATGATCGAGGAGAGCGAAGAGGAGTCGATGCGCACGCTCGACGAAGGCTTCCGCCGCTACAGCGAGCACTTCGCCCACCGCAAGATCGTGCGTGTACATGGTAAGATGAAGCCCGATGAGAAGGACGAAGCTATGCGCAGCTTCGTCTCGGGCGAAGCACAGATACTCCTGGCGACCACCGTCATCGAGGTCGGTGTGAACGTCCCCAACGCCTCGGTGATGGTCATCGAGGGTGCCAACCGCTTCGGGCTCTCCCAGCTCCATCAGCTCCGTGGGCGTGTCGGCCGTGGCGCCAGCCAGAGCTATTGCATCCTCGTCACGGGCAAGGATCTCGGCGAAGATGCTAAGCGCCGCATCGCTATTATGGTAGAGACGAATGATGGCTTCGTCATCGCCGAAGAGGATATGCGCCTGCGTGGCTTCGGGGAGATCGACGGCACACGTCAGAGCGGTCAGCAGCTGAGCCTACGTATAGCCAACCCTGCCCTCGATGGCGCTATGGTGCAGTACACCCGCACACTCGCCGAGGAGATCCTCAGCGAAGACCCCGACCTACAGCTCCCGAAGAACGAGATCCTGCGCCATCGCCTCCACGAGATCTACTACGAGCGCCCCTCCTGGAGTCAGATCTCCTAAATCGCTCTTTTCCAAAAGCTTTCTATCCGTCATACCTCCTCTATGAGTGATTCGTGCTCATAGGGGAAAAGTAAGCAGTACTGGTCAGTGATCCGACCAGTACTGGTCGACGCGCGAAGTAGTAGTGGTCACTATCTGTTACCAGTACTGGTCCGATCGCTGACCAGTACTGGTTCGTATCAGCCCCTCCCGAGGCCCGCTAAGGATAGGCGCTACGAACGCCTCTCCTGGAGTCAGATCTACTAAGCCTTACTACTGCTCTTCGCCTTACGCTTCTTCCCCCACTTACGCTGGTAGAAGATGTAGTAGCCCGTCAGCGGGAGCGATGCACCGAAGAGCGCCGCTAAGAAGTAGCAGATACGTGTAAAGAGACCGCCCCAAGCCCCCGTGTGAATCGAATAGATCCAGCCGCGGAGCTTCTTATCCCGCTTCGCCTCACGATAAGCCTTGTACTCGGTCATCTGCCCCGTCTTTTTGTCGAAGCGAAAGCTATCCGTAGCACGGATATTGCCCAGCCCAGCAAGGGGTACTTCGACCTCACCATCCTTGACCGTGATCTCCGTATAGTCTGCTTCGGAGACCTCTATGACATAGCTCACGACCTCTTCCCAATAGATATAGGAGGCTGGGAGCTTGGCCTGCTCGGCGCCCTCCTCACGGGGGGCATCCTTACGCTTATCCTTCTTGGGGCCCTTATCACCCTTGCCCCCCTCGGCCATCTCGGCACCAAAGACCTTATAGAAGCCCGTGCGATACCACTCGAAGGACCACGTAAGCCCCGTCATAGCCATCGCCAAGAGGAGTACGAAGACATACACCCCACCGACCGTATGCAGGTCAGTGAAGAGGCGCTGACGCCCGTGACCAAGCGAGATCTTCAGCCGCTTCCCTATTCCCTTGAGCTTCTTCGGCCACCAGAGGAAGAGCCCCGTGAGGAGGATGAAGACGAAGAGGAGCGTACTTGTCCCCACGATGACGCGTCCCCAGAAGATCCCTTCGCTATCCGGCTTCATACTATCGAGTAGCCAGCGGTGTAGCTCGCGTACCGTAGTGAAGAAGGGGAGGCGCCCACTCTGCCCCACGATCTTTCCCGTATAGGGATCGACAAGGACTCCCGCACGACGAGGCTTAGAGAGCCCCACGGTATAGGCGCGGCGGAAGTCAGAGGGTATGGTGACGCTCGTGATCTGCACGCTATCGGGCGTCTCGCGGGCGACCCGCTCCAGGAGGGACTGGAGGGAGAGGATCTGCGTCTTGCGCACGGGTATCGTATAGCTATCGTGACGAACCAACTCGGTGATTTCCTTCTCGAAGACGAGCAGAGCCCCCGTGAGGCAGGTCGTCATAATGATAAGCCCAAAGGGCAGGGAGAGCCACAGATGGAGCTTCTTGAAGAGTTTGCGTACAGTCATAACTCGGCTATCTAAGTAAAAGGCTCCCTCCTCGGGGAGCTGGGGAACCTGATCGAATGCGCCTCGCTTATGCGCCTCACGGTGCATAAGTGAGGAGAGAGAGCTATAGGCATAGCCTCTCCTTGAGGGTCAAAGATATATATTCTACCTATTCCACCCCCTACTGATAGAGCCGAGCTGGAGGAAGCTGTACTGGAGGGTAAATCATCCTATATGGATCGCTGAGCCAACCTATATAGGTCCGTGAAGCGATCTATATAGGTCGGCGTGATGACCTATATAGGTTCACCCAGCGACCAATATAGGTTTGCATCACCCCCTTCCCGAAGTCCACTAAGGATAGACACTACGAGTGCGGAGCAATAGTCGTTTGCGAGCAAACCAGTAGTAGTACGAGGTGCGAACCAGTAGTTGTTTGGATGCAAACGAATAGTTGTTTGGACCTCGAACTTATAGTGGTTCGTACGCAGACGAGTAGTTGTTCATCTACGAGGCACTATGATTAGGTATTCCCGCTATCCGCACCTCGGCAGTCGGGGCGACCGTCCGGGGCAGAGGCACTTGGGGCGCTTTTGCGTACTTTTGTGCCACCCACATCAGGGATATTTCCCCCTAAGAGAGTAAGATGAATATACGACCCCAAGAGATCCAGATAGCCGACTACGACTACCCCCTGCCCGACGAGCGCATCGCCAAGTACCCCCTCCCCGACCGCAGCAGCTCCAAGCTCCTCCGCTACCAAGCTGGCGGGATCGAGGAATTTACCTTCCGTGACCTGCCCCGTCTCCTGCCCGAGGGTGCCGTACTCGTGCGCAACAACTCCAAGGTCATCCGTGCCCGCCTCCTCTTCCACAAGGACTCAGGCGCACGCATTGAGATCTTCTGCCTCGACCCCGCTGCCCCCACCTCCTACGAGCTCTCCCTCGGGGAGCGCCACAGCTGCTCCTGGCACTGCCTCATCGGCAATGCCAAGCGCTTCAAGGAGGGCACACAGCTCACCCGCCTCCTCCACCGCGAGGGGCAGGGCGAAGTGACGCTGACGGCTGAGCGTGGCGAGGAGGGCGTCATCCACTTCTCTTGGGACAATGATGCCTATACCTTCGGCGAACTCTTAGAGCTGATGGGTATCCTCCCCATCCCACCCTACCTCGGGCGTGAGACGGAGGAGCAGGATCTGACGACCTATCAGACGGTCTATGCCGAGACCGAAGGCTCGGTAGCAGCCCCCACAGCGGGCCTGCACTTCACCCCCGCAGTCTTCGAAGAGCTACGCGCTCAGGGCACGCCCGTGCTGGACGTCACGCTCCACGTAGGCGCTGGCACCTTCCGCCCCGTCAAGGCCGACCACATCGGCGATCACGAGATGCACGCCGAGCTGATCAGCGTCAGCCGCTCGACGCTCCTCGCCCTTCGTGAGCATATCGGGCAGATCATCGCCGTGGGTACGACGAGCGTCCGCACGCTGGAGAGCCTCTATCATCTGGCCATCGCCCTGCGTCGTCAGCCCGATACGCCCCCGACTGCCCTGCACGTAGAGCAGTGGCTCCCCTATGAAGAAGGTGCGGACGAAGAGCTGACGACAGAGGAAGCCCTCGACACGCTCCTCAGCTATCTCGATGCGCAGGGAGAGGAGACGCTCGTCTTCCCCACGAGTATCATCATCGCTCCCAGCTACCGCTACCGCGTCATCCGCGGTATGGTGACGAACTTCCACCAGCCCCACAGCACGCTCCTGCTGCTCATCGCTGCCCTCATCGGTGACGACTGGCACCGCGTCTACGACTGGGCACTCACCCACGACTTCCGCTTCCTCAGCTACGGCGACAGCTCGCTGCTCCTGCCTTAGCGAAGCCGATACCTATATAAAGCAGAGCGCCTCCCGCCTGAGTCTTCGGACTCGTAGGCGGGAGGCGCTTGCCTTATAGGTAAGGGGTGGAGGAAGCGAGCTTACTGCTTCTTCTTAGCCCAGTAGATGGGCGTGAAGACCTTATCCTCACCACCGAGCGCCTTGATAGCAGATTCATAGCCGGGCTTATTGCCGTTGACGATGCTGCTGGGCAGGGGCAGACGCTGAGGATAGTAGTCGACCGACACCGTGGAGTAAGTAGAGGCGGTGAGCTGGGGCATATTGTCCAGCGCCTTCTCTACCGCAGGCGTTTCGAAGAAGGGAAGACCCAGACGACGGTGGTCACTCCACGTCTCGAGAGGCAGCCAAGGCGTGTTGGCGATGAACTTCTGCGTGATGATCTTCGTCAGATGGTCGTTCATAGCTGCCTTATAGAGGCGGCTCTTCATCTCAGGATAGCGGTAGGTGTAGTTCTCCGTCTGACCCGTGTAGCCGTTCATGCACTTCATCGTCACGGTAGCTGCGGGCTCCGTGGTGTGATCCCAAGCGACGGACGTCCCTACGCGGTTGTAGGTCTGCGAAGTGAGGTAGCTATCGACGGAGCCAGCACCCTGATAGGCGAAGCTCGCGCGGATACCCTTCTCATAGGCGTCCTTACCCGTCAGAGGCACCGTCCAGCCACGTACAGCAGCCTCAGCGATGAGGAAGTAAGTCTCCCATTCGCCGAAGAAGACACGCTTATTCGTGCTGTTGCGGTACTTCAGACCAAGGCGGGGCATCGTACCGACCTGCACGAGGTCGTTGATGGCATTGAGGTCACCCCACGAGCCACCTACCCACGCATTCCACGTGTACTTAGCATTGATCGTCTTGAAGTCCTTCTCCTTGTCGGTAGCATCCTTCAGCTTGTACTCGGTCGTCGTAGCGGCCTTGCTCCACGAGGGATAGAAGCAGAAGTCGGGGTTCTCCGTATCGCCAGCGATGATGAAGGTCTTATAGGCACGAGGGTCGATGATGCCTGGTAGGCCATCCATATAGAAGCCTGCCGAGGGGTCAGTCGTCGTCAGAGGGAAGTGCTTATCGTAGCGCACGCCGAGGTAGTCAGCAGGCTTGATATGGCTCGAGTAGCGGCTGTCGGTGAGCTGCGTAGCAGAGCTGACACCACCCAGACCGAGGACGAGGTTGCTGTACGTAGGAGAGAGGATCTGGTGATTCCACTGACGGCTCATAACGCCCGTCAGGTCGTCCCAGCCATCCTTCTCCTGGACCTCGAAGCGATCACTTGCAGAGGTGATACCCCCTGCAGCAGCAGCTTCCTCGAAGTGCGTCTTAGCCGTCGTAGCGTCGACCTCAGAGAGGCGCATCGCCAGACGCATACGCATCGAGTTGGCATACGCACGCCACTTAGCGGTGTTGTAGCCATAGGCACGGTCGAGCTTGTTCGTCTCGCCGTTGTCCGAGCCGGGAGCGGTAGCGAGGATGTCAGAGGCCTCCTTCAGCTCGGTGAGCATATAGGCATAAGCCTCCTTAGCACCTACGTAGGTGGGGTTACCACCCTGATAGCCGTCGATGGAGACGACACCGAAGTTGTCACAGAGCTCGGAGAGCATATAGACGCGCCAGATACGAGCTACCTGCTGGAGGCTCTTGTCATAGGTGCGTGCCGTGCCGTCCTTGATACGCTTCTCGCACATAGCGATAGCGTCGGTGAGGGGCTTGAGGCATTCCTCAGCCATACGGCTGTAGTAGTCGGAGCTCCAGCCGTCACTGAAGCCACCTACGGCAAGACCACCACCACGGTGCTGATGGCCGCCCGTCTTCCAGTAGAGGACGAAGGCACGCTCTGCCACGTGGGGATTCTGCTGAGCAGCTATGATCGCGCGGTTGATGAGGTACTCGGGGAGCACCTGATCCTGCGAAGCGGCAGTGGGGTTAGTATTGACTTCGTCGAAGTCGCGGCACGAGGCGATACCCATCGTAGCGCACAGGCACAGACCCCAGAGGAGAATATTCTTCTTGTTCATGATATACATGGCTTAGCGACTAGAAGCCGAGGGTGATATTGAAGAGGAAGGAGCGGGTCGTGGGAGAAGAGGCGAACTCATACCCCGTAGCGTTGGAGCCCGTAGCGAAGACCGACTCAGGGTCGATGCCGTTCATATAGCTCTTGATCATCCATACATTGTTGCAGGAGATACCGAGCTTAGCCTTCGTGATAGGCGTGTTCTTCAGCAGGCTCTTGGGGAGCGTATAGCTGAGGGCAATGTTACGCAGACGTACGCTCGTAGCGTCGTAGATATTCGCCTCGTTGATACCGAGGTTCCCGCTACGACCGACGATAGCACCCCAGTAGTCCTGAGGCGTGACTTCGACGGTATTCTTCGTGTAGACCGTCTTACCAGCCACTTCGCTCTCGACGGCGCCGTCGACGACGAACTTATCACGAGCACCGTTGACGACGGTAGCAGCAGCGGCACCACCGGCCTGCAGGGCGTGGTTCGTACCGGAGAACATCTTACCGCCGAAGCGAGCATCGAGGAGGAAGCTCAGGTCAAAGCCAGCGAAGGAGAAGCTGTTCGTCAGACCAGCCAGGAGGTCGGGCTGCTGGTCACCGAGCTTCTTCTCGTCACCTGCGATAGGCAGACCGTTCTCGTCGGTGATGATCTTACCATAGAGGTCGCTCGTCTTGTCCTCGACGCGCTTGTAGCTTGAGCCCCAGATCTCACCGTACTTACCGCCTTCGCGAGCGAGGATCTTCAGGTTGTCATACGTACCGAGGTTGTACTCCGTCACGGGGGACTCGATACCACCGCCGTCGTAGAGCTTGATGATACGGTTCTCGTTGTGCGAGAGGTTCAGCTGGGCATTCCACTTCAGCCCTTCGCTGCGGATGATGTCAGCGGTGACCATGAACTCAATACCTTCGTTCTGGATATTACCTGCGTTGATCATCTTTGCATCGTAGCCGCTGGCAGGGTCCATGCCGAGGCGGATGAGCTGGTTGGTAGCGTTGGTGCGATACCATGCGAAGTCTACACCGAAGCGGCTATCGAAGAAGCGCATCTCCAGACCCAGCTCATAGGACTTGATGAGCTCACTACGGACCTTCTCGTTGTAGAGGACGTTATCGATGTTGGCCATCGTACCGCCGAGGGGATCCTTCTCGATACGGTAAGCGCTGTAGAGCTGGTAAGGCTCGAGGTCGTTACCCACCTGAGCAGCCGAGGCACGTACCTTAGCGAAGGAGAGCCATGAGGGAGCGTTCACATCCATCTTACGGAGCATATCAGTGATGACCAGCGACGTGCTGATAGAGGGATAGAGGAAGGAGCGGTTAGCCTTCGCCAGCGAAGACGACCAGTCATTACGCAGCGTACCATCGAGGAAGAAGTACCCATCCCAGTTCAGCTGTGCCGTACCGTAGAGTGAGTTGATCTTCTTGTGGCTGTATGACTCGTAGTTGTCGGGCTTATCGGTACCGTTGGTCAGCGAGAAGAGGTTAGGCACGATGAGCTGGCTGACGCTGGCACGAAGGCCATTGTGCTTGCGCTCCATGAGGTTACCCCCGACGGAGCCCGAGAGGCCGAGCTTACCGAAGACGTTGTCACGCTGTGCCGAGACGAGGAAGCTATAGTTGTTCTCATAGAACTTGATCTGCTCCGTCTCATACTTACCCCCACCACCTGCGATAGGCGAGCCAGCATAGGTCTTACGCTCGATGCGCGTAGAGTACTGGTCAGAGCCCACACGCAGCTCAGCATTGAGCCAGTCGGTGATCTTGTACTTCAGCGCTGCACTGATGAGGAAGCGGTCACGCGTATCGTTGTTGAGGTTGTACTTGCTTGCCCAGTAGGGGTTCGTCTGATTACCTACACCATACCAGCGCATATCACCCTGAGGCGTACGGGCTTCCTCGAAGTCGCGGATGTCCATACTGCGGGGCAGTGAGTACATAGTATAGAAGGCATTGGAGGCATTAGCACCATTGAGCGGACGGTTCTGCACGAAGGAGCGGATGTACTGGACCTTCGTATCGGTGCTCCAGCGGTCGCTGGGGCCGAACTTCGTCGTGGCGCGAAGCGTCATATTCGTACGGCCGAGCGAAGCGCCAGGGATGTGGCTCTTATTGTCGGTACGTGTCAGAGAGGAGTAGATGGACGTGCGGTCGTACATCTGAGAGAAGGCGATGTTCTCCGTCAGGTCGATCCCAGGAGACTTGAAGTAGCTGGCTACGTTGTCATAGGCCTGCATATTGGTCTTCGTGCCGTCCCACTTCGTGTACTCCTGCCCTTCGATGCGAGGACCCCAGCTGGAGGAGACGTCGTTCTTATAGGCGCCGTCAGTACCTTGACCGAACTGACTCTGCAGTCTGGGCACCATGAAGAGGCGCTCTACACCTACTGAGGAAGAGATCGTGACACCGAGGCCGTTGTTCTTACGACCACTCTTGGTGATGATCTGAATGACCCCGTTACCAGCGCGTGAGCCGTAGAGGGCAGCTGCCGAAGCACCCTTCAGTACGGTCATGCTCTCGATATCTTCGGCATTGATATCGGAGAGACCGTTACCCATGTCGGCTGCGGGATTCCAGAAGTCATTGTTAGTAGTACCTGTCGTGTTGTCCATAGGCACACCATCGACGACGATGAGGGGCTGGTTGCTGCCCGAGAGTGAGCTATTACCACGCAGTACGATCTTCGAGGAGGAGCCGGGGCTGCTGGAGCCCTTGATGATCTGGATACCAGATACCTTACCCGAGAGTGCGTTGGTGATGTTAGGCTCGCGTACAGCCATAAGCTGGTCACCCTTGACCTCCTGCATGGCGTAGCCGAGGGCTTTCTTTTCACGGCGGATACCGAGTGCAGTGACGACGACACCACTGAGCTGGGTCATCTCATCCTCGAGCGTGATGGTGAGGGGCGTACCCGTCCAGCGGACGGTCTGGGTCTTATAGCCCACACAGGAGATGACGAGCTCGGACCCTACCTTGAGTCCGCTTAGGACAAAGTGTCCCTTGGGGTCGGTCAGTGTCCCCTTGCCCTTAGCCTGGCCTTTGACCAGGATAGTAGCACCGATGATTGCCTCGCCCTTGGAGTCCTGTACGGTCCCTGTGAAGGCGACCTTACGATCCTGAGTCTGTGTCATGGCGGTCTCTACCGGCGTGGCATAGGCATTTTCTAAGGCGAGTCCTGGCAGCGAAAGACCCACGAGGAGCACGCTGCAGACTGTCTTCATTCGTTTCATAGGCTTATATCGTGTTAGTGATAAAAGGTCTATAAAGGTAGATATTCTTTTAATAAAGCAATGGCGTAATCACCTATAAATAAAAACTTTACAAATGAATACAATTATCTAATCCCTAAGGAAGATACCCAACTCCCTATAGCTCGGTGGCTTACACCTGCGATAGATCGACCACTACCCTACCCAAATCGCGCAACCAAGGTGGCACGCTCGTCCCACACTTCTCCTCGGGAAGCCATGTCTTAGTACCAGCTACGCTACCCCACTCCACAGAGACGAAAAAGCGACCACTACTGGTCGCTGACGGAAGCAGTACTGGTCACCGCGCGAAGCAGTACTGGTTGGTAATAGTGACCAGTACTGGTCAGCCGACGAAGTAGTACTGGTCACTTTACCCCATATATAAAAGAACTCCCCCTGAGGTGGTGCAGCGGAGCGCACCTTCCTCAGGGGGAGTAGTATATGTAGCGTGTGAGGCTACTCGTTCGGCAGGGGACCTAAGTGCAGTCCCTTTGCACGGAAGAGGCGGATATCCTCCTCGGGCAACTCGAGTGCCTCGATGGGCACGCATTCGTAGCGGTCATTGAGGTAGAAGCGCACACCGCCCTTGAAGCGCGAGCTGACGACCGAGAGGTCATCACGGCGATAGCGTGTGCGGATACCTGCCAGCTCGAGGAGCGTGTGGAAGACGGAGTTCGACGAGACGGCCTCACGACTATTGGCGCGTCCCTGAGCAAAGAGCTGTGGGTGGGCATCTCGCCAGCGCTTGTCCCCCCAGATGAGGAGCGGTACGTGGAGCTGGTAGTAGGAGACGTCGGGCGAGGAGTGGAGGAAGCGCTCGCGCTCGTCATCATAGACGTCCTCCCCGTGGTCGGAGATATAGACCATCGAAGCGGCACGATCGCCTCCCTCGAGGACGCGGATGACGGAGTCAACGAACTTATCCGTCTGGCGCACGGCATTGTCGTAGGCATTGCGCAGGACGAGGCTGTCGGCCTCCGAACCCGAGTAATGACCCTTCACAGGGAAGAAGGTATCCTCCTTCGGATAGCGGTCACGGTAGCTGAAGTGACTGCCGTAAGTGTGCAGCACGACAAAGAGCTTCGGGTGCTCACTCGCCATAAGACGCTGCAGATAGGGGATCATATCGCTGTCGTAGAGACGACGCTTCTCACGGCGAAGCTCCTTACGGATGGGGTGATGCTCGTCCCCTTGCATAGCGAAGAAGGCCACATAGCTGTGGTTCCCTGGCTGATTGGAGATGAAGGCCGTATAGAAGCCCGCTTCACGGAAGGCCGAGAGGATCCCCTGCACATGGGGCAGATTCTCCGCCGAAGATGCATCGGCAGGCGAGAGGATTATGGGGATACTCTTATACGTCGTATTCGACTGAGTCAGTACGTCAGCGAAGGCGATAAGCCCACCATCACGGTGGAGCGAATCGATATGTGGGGTCGTCTCACGGGGATAGCCGTAGAGGCTCCAGCTGTGTGCACGTGACGTCTCGCCGAGGATGAGGACGTAGATCTCACGCTCATCCTTGGCACGCTCGGAGGTAGCCTTGTAGCAGAAGTCCTGGCTGGTGCGGTCATAGTGCAGCACCTCATAGAGCTTCGTCGTCGCCAGATACATATTGTAGAAGACGCTCATCGGATAGACCTCCGCACGCAGATGCACGTAGGGGAAGCGCTTCTTCGCCCCTATATATATAGGTAGGGCGACGAGAAGGATGAGCACAGAGACGAGGGCCATACGGCGACGGAAGCGTGGCGCGAGGCTCTCACGGCTACGAGCCGAGAGCGTCGCCACGACGAAGGTCAGGGCGTAGAATCCCCCGCTGGCGAGGATGGGCCAGAGGATGTTGGAGAGGAGTTCGCCCGCTTCATCAGGCTCTGAGGTGAAGATATTCAGGAGCATATCCACCGCGACGACGGAGCCACTGAATATCGTCAGGAGCACGAGCTGGAAGGCATGGAGCAAGACCAGCACGAAGAGTCCCCAGTAGACACGCCCAGGACGCTTCGCCGAGAGCAGGAGAAGCATATATACCGGTAGCATCAGCAGGATATTCAGCACACGCCCTACGGCAGGCTGCTGCATGACGACGGAGAGCACGACATTGGGCAGGAGAAGTGCCAGCGTCAGTATCCAGTAGTAGCATCGCTGGTCAGCACGGCTTACCCAAGCCTGGAGCCGATCCCATATACGCATATAGAGAGAAATAAAATCTTAGTGATATGTGTAGAGATAAGACATAGGCACTACCCTACTCGTGGTGATAAGGCTCACCTCTCAAGATCGTCTGCGCGCGATAGAGCTGCTCCACAGCGAAGAGGCGTACCATCTGATGAGAAAAGGTCATCTGACTCAGCGACACGCGGTCATCCGCCCGCTTATAGACCTCCTCCGAGAAGCCGTAGGGGCCTCCTATGACGAAGACCAGACGGCGCACACCCGATACCATCACCCGCTCGATATACGAGGCGAAGGCGGTACTTGAGAACTCTCGTCCGCGCTCATCGAAGAGCACTACCCTATCCGACGTACTGGTCTGGCGCAGGATCTCCGCTCCCTCCATCTGCTTCTGCAGCTCGGGGGTGAGCTTGCTGGAGCGGCGGATGTCGGGGATGATCTGCAGGGTGAAGGGCAGGTAATGGCCGAGGCGATCGGCGTAGAGCTTCGTCAGCTCTTCGATCGCACGGCTATCGGTCTTGCCCACAGCGAGGAGAAGGAGGTGCATCGGCTATGAAGTAGCGGAGGTAAGGCGAGGGGTAAGTGTCTATATCCACCAGACCCATTAGACTTCACTCTTGGGCACAGGGCTCGACGGGATCGTCTAATGGGTCTGGCGTCTACAGGCGGTAGTCTACCACCAGTAGCTTAGAAGGGCAGATCATCTGCAGCACCAGCGGGAGCTACAGGCTGGGCAGCGGGTGCTGCGGCAGGTGCTGCTGCGGGAGCAGCGGGAGGCTGAGGTGCGCTATAAGCAGTAGGAGCGGGAGCAGCTACACCGGGGAGCTGGATGCCCTGGACTACGTTCCAAGCGCGGACAGACGTGTACCAGCGGCCATTGAACTCACGGCTCTCTACGTCGATAGATACCGTCACTTCCTGACCCACCTGCATGGGGAACTTATTCACATTGTCACCGAAGACTTCGAAGCAGACCTTGCGGGGGTACTGCGTGCCGAGCGTCTCGAGGATGTATTCTTGTACTTGCCAGGGGTTGCCAGCCTTGCTGGTACCCGTGCGCAGGGGGAGTACCTGGACGATTTTACCGATTAATTCCATGGGGAGTATCTTATCTAAATTGAATGATTTTGCTTAGCGGGGACGGAAGCCGATGATATGGCGCACCTCATCGATCGTCTTCGAGGCGGACTCACGAGCCTTCTCAGCACCGATGCGAGCTACACGGGAGAGGAGCTCCTTGTCGCCCTGGATGTCGAGGATGCGCTCACGGATAGGCGCACAGAAGGCATTGATATCGGCAGCGAGCTGCTTCTTCATATCGCCGTAGCGGATAGCACAGTCGTTGTAGAGCCCGTCGAAGTGCTGGTAGACCTCGGGGGCGGAGACGATCTCCATCAGCGTGAAGAGGTTCTGTATAGGCTCGGGCTTCTCGCTGTTAGGCTCCGTAGGACCAGCGTCCGTGACGGCACGCATGACCTTCTTGCTGATGGTCTTCTCGTCGTCGATGAGGTAGATCGCATTGCCCTCGCTCTTACCCATCTTCCCTGAGCCGTCAAGGCCGGGGACCTTCAGTGCACGCTCTCCGAGGGAGAAGGACTGGGGTTCGGTGAAGAAGTCCACGCCGTAGATGGTATTGAAGCGGCGGGCGAACTTACGCGCCATCTCCATATTCTGCTCCTGATCCTTACCGACGGGTACCTTGACAGCCTTGTGCATGAGGATGTCGGCAGCCATGAGGGAGGGGTAAGTGAGCAGACCAGCGTTGACGTTGTCGGGCTGCTGGCGTGCCTTGTCCTTGAAGGAGGTCGTACGCTCCAGCTCACCGAGGTAAGCGTTCATGTTGAGGTAGAGATAGAGCTCCAGCACCTCACGCACGTCGCTCTGTACATAGATCGTAGCCTTCTCAGGGTCGATACCACACGCCAGGTATTCAGCGAGGATGGTATTCGTACTACGGATGATATCATCGGGATGCGGATGAGTCGTCAGCGAATGCCAGTCAGCGATGAAGAAATAGCAGTTATACTCATTCTGCATCTGCGTGAAGGCACGTACAGCACCGAAGTAGTTACCTAAGTGAAGATTACCTGTGGGACGGATCCCGCTGACTACTGTTTGCATCGTCTACTAACTATGATCTATAATGTGGTCCTATATAGGTTGCGAAGATAGCTAATAATTCACAATCCTGCCCCTTTTATATAAAGCAACTGGCTCTCCATCGGGGTGGAAAGCCAGTCACTTTGCTAAGACTTCTTATAGAGCGTTATCGGTTCTTTTATCACTGCTCCATGCCTATAAATATAGAACCAAAAATCAACCCCTTGAGGAGTAGGATCCCACACCATAGTCTTCTCTGTCCTCTTCCTTATGATCCAAGTAGACTCTACCTCCTCAATTCTGAAGCCACCAGAGGGTACCCATACTGTATGCTTTAGCATATTCTTATTCAGTGAGTACTCCCCCCTCATATTGTTACGAGTAAACTCAGGTCCAACTAAATAAACTCTCACCTCATCCTCAGAGTTAAAGTAGAAAGTCAACTTCGCTGGGACTTTCCCATCCTCCGTATCAACCTTGAATTCTGACTCCCAGATCGTACCAGACAGATCCTGAGTTGTGGGGATAGGAAGCTCCTTCTCGGTACATGACACGCATGCCAAGAGGAAGAGTATGATACCAGATAAGTAAGTACGCATAATAGTTACTATTTAGAGTTAAACAATGGTACACTTCGTTGGTAGCTCGAGACCAGCTGATCCACGGGCTCGTTTGGAGTTTCAGAGGACAGCGCATGTCCTTTTGCTTGAGAAAGGTATGAATTATTTTTCAGAGAGCAAGTGAAGCACAATATCTCCAATACAACCGCACCTAAGAGCAGCTAATTAGTGCTACACACAGCTTACCAACCGAATGGGTACGGATCACTCTTACCCAAGGAGGTGGCGTGAAGCAATAAGGGGGGCTACGGATAAGCAATAGTGGTTTGCAGTTAGACCAATAGTGGTTCTGAGTGCAAACGACTATTGGTTTGCATACCAAACGAGTAGTGGTTTGCCGTCGGACCAATAGTCGTTCGGATGCAAACCTATATTGGTCGCTTAGTGAAGCTATATAGGTCACTGCGACGACCTATATTAGTTCATTGCTTTGCATAAGGATAAAAGTTACGAACGAGTGGCAGATAAGTTTGGACTACGTACGTGGCTCTAATATCTACGTACGTGGATATTTGGATTTACGTGCCTGGTCTTTAAATCTACGTGCATAGACAGAGGAAAAACACTACGTGAAGGCGCTTTTTTCTTCACGAGAATGGCACTTTTCCCTCCGCAGGATAAGAGGAATACTTGTGATAAAGCGAAGTGCTTGCGTACCGCTTCGGAGAGGCATATCGGGGAGCCGCGTGCGATGCCTTAGCACTCTAAATAGAGGGCAGAACTCTCGGCAACAGTCTCCAAAGAAGGACTATACTCCCCCACTCTATCTCGTGGAAAGGTACGGATACAAAGCGGACTGAGCACCTCATACCTCCTGCGAGAGAGGTGAGGTGCTCAGCCCGTCTATGATTTGGCTTATGTAGGAGAAGACTACTTCAAAGCGGTCAGCGAACGCACCAAGAAGTCAAGCGCATCGGCAGAGAAGTGCCCTCTCAGCGTAGGATATTCCATAGGCGAGCCCGTAGAGGAAGGCAGGAAGAGATGATTGAGCTTGGAGAAGACCTGCACCTGAGCCTTGGGCTGGAGGCGCATTAGCTCCGCCGCATTGGAGGGTAAGACCTGCTTGTCCATCTCGCCGAAGAGCCCGATGACGGGGCACCTGACAGCACGCCACGTCCCTGCTACATCCAGACTGAGGAGCTGTCGGAGGTAGGGCGTGAGCTGGCTCATGATCTGCGTGCGGATCGCCTCGTGGGTACTCTTGTCGGGGCTGAAGACGGGGAGGAGTGGATCCATCACCTTCGTCGCACGTGCCTTCACCTCGTCCAGCGAGAGGCGCTTATCCTGCATCAGGCGATAGATCTCGCGGTTGGCTTTGCTGATCATAGCACGCTCACTCTCGCTCTTCCCCGCGAGGATATTGAGGGCATCCATCTGATCCAGAAGGACGCGATCCATCGCGAAGGCAGGGCCCGCTAAGGACACGACCCCAGCTATAGAGCGGTCTTGACCAGCGACCTTCGCAGCGATATAGCCCCCTTCGCTATGCCCGACGAGGAAGATACGCTGTGCCTTCACGCTCTTATTGCCCTTGAGGGCAGCGACGACAGCCTCAGCATCGTGCACGAAGTCCGTGATACTTGAGGCGAGAAAGACACCCGTGCTCTTCCCCACTCCACGGTCATCATAGCGGAAGACAGCGAAGCCCGCCTCGGTCAGTCGGCGGGTGATATCCAAGAAGGGCTTACAGCCGAAGATCTTCTCATCACGATCCTGCGGCCCACTGCCCGTAATCAAGACGAGCGTAGGATAAGGCGCCTGCCCCGTCTTAGGTAGAGCAAGGCTCCCCGAGAGAATGACAGACGAGCCCGAGACAGGGATGCTCAGCTCCTCCTCCGTATAGGAGGCAGGTGCTTGGGGAGTGTCTTGCTTCTCCGTCGAGCGCTCCATATCCAGCGGGAGACTCATACCTCCCTGCTGGAAGTTGCCCGAGAGCTTGTCATCAGCCGTGCGCACGGCAGTATAGGTCAGGCGTAGGCTGCGAAGCTCCATACGCAGGCTATCGCCCGAGACATACACCTCATCGGCACGTAGCCCGTAGGCACCTTGGTCTGGGCTATCGAGAGTAGCCGACCAGCGCCCCGCCTCTTCGGAGAGGTGGATGACCATACGGAGCTTGCCCATAGGGAGGGAGAGCTTACCCGACCAATCCCCACGGAGGCTCTGTGCGCTCACGACGAAGGGGAGGAGAAGAAAGAGGGAGAGAAGGAAGCGTTTCATAATGGTAGAGATAGTAGTGCGTAGTGGTGTGAGGCCTCAGCCTTTGAGACGGCGTCGGCGATTCATATAGTAGGTGAGGAAGAAGTTCTGCCAAGCGATATAGCCCGCTATACCCGGAGCGACGAGCGGATGCATGAAGGTGATGCATAGCCAGAGCGTCAGGGCAGTATTCTTCTGCCCCATAGACTGACGGCATGCAACCTCCTCGACACCTATACGGCGCGCCAGATGACTGCCGAGCGTGAACTGAATAGCGCACGCCAAGAGCCCGACAGCGAAGGAAGCGATGAGTAGCCCGACCTGCTCCGAGCCTTCCTTCAAGACGAAGGAGACGCTCTTCCCCAAGATGAAGAGCAGCGAGGAGAGCCACAAGAGGTAGGTGAGTTTCTTCGGTGGGTGAGGGGTCTTCCCCATGCTCTTCATCGCGCCCCGCACGAGCCATGCCAGCACGATAGGTAGCATGACCATACGGATCACCAGGAGCGCTATCTGCCCTGAGAGCGTCCAGAAGGGCAGCTGGCTGTGCGAATCAAGTAGGGGGAGTAGGAAGGGTGCCACCAGACAGATCAGCCCGTGTGTGACGATGGTGTAGCCCGTAGCGAAGCCTGTATCACCATCCATGAGACTCGTCATCGCCCCCGCAGCGGCAGCTGCTGGTGCGAGGAAGCACATGAAGAGACTCGTAGCGATGACGTGATCCCACGCCGAGAGAAGAAGATAGAGCGTGCCCCCGATAGCTAGCTGGAGGACGAAAAGAAGGAGGTGCTTCGGTCGTGGAGCTGCTGCGCTGGGTGGCATATTCAGCACAGCGAAGAAGAGCATCGCCGAGATAATCCACGGCGCCAGCCAACCATAGGGCGCTGTGATACGCCACGATACGAGCCCCAGCGCAATGAAGAAGAGCGGTGCAAAGCCCTTCAGCCGACTCCAAAGGCTACCGAGCATAGGACAAAATAGGTACGTTATCCGATGAGCTTAGGATCGGCTACGATGCGCTCTACACCGGCACGTATCGAGCGTAGACCAAAGGCCTCGGGACGGAGGTCTGCTGGGTCGACGATGACCAGCTCACCAGCATCATCCATAGCCGTCGCCCCGTCGAAGCTCTTCACACGCGTCAGGTAGAAGAGATCCGCCGTATAGACATCGACACCCGAATAGGGGTAGACATTGGGGATCGAGAAGAGTAGACGCACCTCCGTTGCCTCGAGGCCCGTCTCTTCGCGTAGCTCACGACGCACGGCATCATCCACCGTCTCCTCGGGGTCTACGAAGCCACCTGGGAGGTCCAGCGTGCCCTTCTCGGGATCACGTGCACGACGCACAGTGAGGAGACGCCCCGCCTCGTCAAGGACGAAGCAAGCGACAGCCGAGGCGACATTGTGGAAGTAAGTGAGGTCACAGCTCGGGCAGTGGATAGCACGGCCGTGTACATGCTCCAGACCCTTCTGCCCGCAGCGGGGGCAGTAGCTAAAGCTCGATAGTGGATGTGTATGCATAGGGAGTAAGGGGTAGGGAAGTCGTGTGGGGGAAAGACAACAGACGAGCGCGGCAGTGCGCCGGCTCGTCTGTCATCATAGGGATCGAAGGAGATTAGATTTCCTTGGCTTCCCAGCCGAGAGCGCTGGCACCGAGGACGGCAGCGTCGCTCTCCTTGAGCTGAGAGACGAGGAGCTTGGTCTTGCCTTCGTAGATCTTGAGGATGTTCTTCTCCATGTGGTGGCGGATGGGGTTCATCAGGAGGTCACCAGCCTTGGTGAGACCACCGAAGAAGATGATCGCTTCGGGAGAGGAGAAGGTGACGAAGTCCGCGCAGGCTTCGCCGAGGATAGCCCCCGTAGATTCGAAGATCTCGAGAGCGAGACGGTCGCCAGCCGATGCAGCGTCGAAGACGTCCTTACTCGTGATCGTGTCGATATCCAGATCACGGAGCGAGCTCTCGTCGGAGCGGATAGTGAGGTATTCGCGAGCCGTACGTGCTACACCCGTAGCAGACGTGTAGGTCTCGAGACAGCCCTGACGGCCACAGCCGCACATACGACCATTGCGACGGACGATCATGTGACCGAGTTCGCCAGCGAAGCCATCGTGCCCGTAGACGAGCTGACCACCTACGACGATACCACTACCAACGCCCGTACCGAGGGTGATGACGATGAAGTCCTTCATACCGCGTGCAGCACCATAGGTCATCTCACCGATAGCGGCAGCGTTAGCGTCGTTGGTGAGTGCTACGGGGATACCGATGCGATCCTGGATCATCTGAGCCAAGGGAATCTTACCCTTCCAAGGGAGGTTGGGTGCGAACTCAATAGAGCCGTTGAAGTAGTTACCGTTAGGCGCACCTACACCGATACCACGGATCTTTTCCTTCCCACCGACCTGCTCGATGAGCATATTGAGGCCTGTGACGAGATCATTCAGGTAGAGCTCAATATCGTTGTGCGTACCTGTCTTGATCGAGGCGTTGACGACGACATTACCACGGGCGTCGACGACACCGAAGACGGTGTTCGTCCCACCGAGGTCTACACCTATTACATAGGGCTTTTCCATTAGCTGTGCTTGTGTACTATGATGTGAGATATTCTTGTTATTGAACAAAGATAGTTTTTTTCACTGATCAGTTAACTCCGTCCCCCGCGCATTCTCCGCGTGGAGTACCAGAAGTCGGTACCATAGGAAACCAGCATAGGGTAGTGGCATGCCTTACATCCAGGCCTCCCGACCTCGACAGATCGACTTATCCCCAGTGCTTAATATAAGTGAAGTATATAGAGGAAGAATAAATTTTTTCTCTCTATCTCCTATTGTTATTATAGTCGGTGGAATCGTGGGTAATCCCCTCGCGGCTTCACTTCCTCCCCTCGGCTCCTCCACGGACTTATCCTAATGCTTTGCGCTTCCTGCCCACAGGGTATTCACAAGTGAGTTCCCGCTTATAGCTGGGCTTTGGGCGCAGTCGAGGGGAAGGCATCCACATCTCGGGGGATTGCACTGCTCGCTCTTGCTCTTCTCGGTATGTGTATTGGGGTGGGATAATCTCGTGAGTTATCTACACCCCGAGGGAAGGGGGGAGAGGGGAGTAAGGTCGTCGCTGGAGGGGTGGGGATGAGTCTCCTATTTATCCCACGCTTACCCACTTGTTTTCCCCAGCTCACTGAGGGGGTGGAGTAGGGTGCTTATCGCGCTTCGTGGAGGTAGCTCAGGATAGCTCTTGCGGCGCGTGGGGCGCTGGGCTCCGTACCCATCAGCTCCTGTAGCTGAGCCAGTGCCTGTAGCTGGTCGGTGCGGCGGTGATCCTCCTCGGGGATGAGGCGGGAGAGGATCGAGAGGATCTGCACGGAGTGGGCGCGGTCGGCGAGGAGCTCGGGGACGGCAGGGCGGTCCAAGATGAGGTTGACCAGCGAGAAGTAAGGCACGCGGAAGAGGCGCTCGAAGGCCAGGCGAGCGATGCGCCTACCGCCCATACGATAGCAGACGACCATAGGGATGCCCCATAAGCCTGCCTCCAGCGTCGCCGTTCCCGAGGTGACGAGGGCAGCATGGGCACGGCGCATGAGTCCGTAGGTATCTCCGAAGAGGATGGGGGTATCGCTGTACTTGCCGAGGTGGGGGGCGTAGTCTGCAGCGGTAAGACCTGGAGCACCAGCGATGACGACACGCCAGCCCAACTGAGAGTAGGCAGCGGTGGCTGCGAGCATCTCGGGGAGGTTGTCCCGCAGCTCAGACTGACGGCTCCCGGGGACGAGGAGGAGCATCTGCTCACGCTCTACGGCCTCGGGATGCTCAGCGAGGTAGGTGAGCTTAGCATCGACACAAGGGTTACCTATATACGCTGTGCGGAGGCCTCGGTCGCTGAAGTAGCTGGTCTCAAAGGGCAGGATACTCAGCCCGAGATCTACATAGCGGCGGAGCTGGCGTATGCGCCCTGCTCTCCACGCCCAGAGCTTGGGGAGGATGTAGTAGATGATGGGGCAGCGTAGCTCCTTCTTGGCGTAGGGGAGGATGAAGCGGAAGTTAAAGTCTGCGTAGTCCACAGGGATGACCACATCGGGGGCGAAGTCACGCATGGCAGCCTGTATCTGCCGGCCGATGCGGGTGAGCTTCCCGAGGTTCTTGACGACGCTGACGATGCCCATGAAGGCGACCTCACGGTAGTGGATGATGGGGGCGACGCCTGCTGCGGCCTCCATCTTGTCTCCACCCATAAAAGCAAACGAAGCCTCTGGATCCTCAGCCCGCAGCGCCCGTATGAGCGCCGAGGCGTGGAGGTCGCCAGAGGCTTCGCCTGCGACTAAGAAGTAGCGCATAGTGCTATGCTGATCGTTCGGCCAGGGCTTCGAGTTCCCCGAGCCACTGATAGTTCGTGCAGTCGAGCTGGAGAGGCGTGAGCGTCGCCCAGCCGTCCTTGAGGTAGTGCCAGTCGGCTTCCTTGGTATCCTCGGCGGGATCTTGGCGACCCGTCAGCCAGTGGATACGCTTACCCTTGCCGTCCTCAGAGTGGACGAACTCCTCGACGAAGCGCCCTACAGTCATAGGGCATACCTTCAGACCCTTGGGCTTCGTCTTGGGGACGTTCAGCGAGAGCATCGTCTGCCAGGGTAGAGGCTTCTCAAGCATCATCTTCACGACACGTATGGTGTAGTCGATGCTGTCGGAGAAGTCGGGGTGCCAAGCGGTGTCATCGAGCGACACGGCCAGCGAAGGGATGCCGTAGATACAGCCTTCGCGGGCAGCACCGAGCGTGCCAGAGTAGCTCACGCAGATACCCTCGTTGCTCCCGTGGTTGATGCCCGAGATGATGAGGTCGGGGCGCTGGTCTACGAAGAGGGTGTTCAGTGCGAGCTTGACGCAGTCCACAGGCGTACCCTCGCAGCTATATACAGCGAGATTACCTTCGGTGGTACGGTGCTTGAGGCGCAGGGGTTGGGTCGTGGTGATAGCACCAGAGAAGCCCGAGCGGGGCCCGTCTGGAGCGACGATAGTCACCTGACCGAAGGTGAGCATCGCCTGAGCGAGCTCTTGGATACCTGCGGCGCGGAAGCCGTCGTCATTGCTGAGGAGTATATGCATCTATAGGGTATAGGATCCTTAGTTCGTGGAGGGCTTGATGACGCTCCCGAGGCGGACACGATAGTATAGTGAGGTATAGCTCTCGGTACGCTCCAGCATATTGTTGGTATTGAGATACCAGGGCACTACGATAGAGGCTTCGGCTCCCTGATGGAGGTTCTGCACAGCGATCTGCAGGCCTATGGGGAGGCTGGCGACGGTCTCCTGCTGGACGGAGTTGAGGTCAAGGGTCTGGCGCACACGCATGGCCTTGAGGTTGTCCTTGATCCATTCGCTCGTCGAGTAAGCATCACGGAAGAGCGTGACGGCATCCGTATAGTCCACCCCGACAGACGCATCGCCTGCCTTGGTAACCTTCATATAGATGAAGCCACTACCCGTGATACCGGGTACGGTGACGCGCTGGAAGTCCGTGCTGTCGGCGAAGGCGCGGAAGGCCCGCTCATTCGTGGCACGGCGCTCCTGGGCGACGTCGATAGTGCTATTGCAGCTCGTGAGGCTGAGGAGCGTAAGCAGGGCGAGGCCTGTGGTGATCTTGCTTATCATCATTGTCTCTTAGATGAAGTGGTGGGCACCTCTCTTGGGTGGGGGTTAGATCTTGCGCAGCAGGCTCTTCAGCGAAGTAGCCTCGTAGAGTACGCGGGAGAGCTCGCTGATAGCGACGCGCTCCTGCTGCATCGTGTCGCGGTGACGCAGGGTGACGGTACCATCCTCCATCGTCTGGTGGTCGATGGTGACGCAGTAGGGCGTACCGATAGCGTCCTGACGGCGGTAGCGCTTACCGATAGAGTCCTTCTCATCGAGCTGGCAGTTGAAGTCGAACTTCAGCTCGTCGTAGATCTCCTGTGCCTTGGCATCGAGACCATCCTTACGTACCAGAGGTAGGATAGCGAGCTTGACAGGAGCGAGAGCTGCGGGCAGGCGAAGGACCGTGCGCTTGTCACCACCCTCGAGGGCTTCCTCTTCGTAGGAGCCACAGACGAGGCTGAGGAACATACGGTCGACACCGATAGAGGTCTCGATGACGTAGGGCACATAGCTCTCACCCAGCTCGGGATCGAAGTACTGCATCTTCTTGCCACTGAACTCCTCGTGACGCTTCAGGTCGAAGTCCGTACGGCTGTGGATACCCTCTACTTCCTTGAAGCCGAAGGGCATCTCAAATTCGATGTCCGTAGCAGCATTGGCGTAGTGCGCCAGCTTCTCGTGGTCGTGGTAGCGGTACTTCTTGTCACCGAGGCCGAGGGCCTTGTGCCAGCGAAGACGCAGGTCCTTCCAGAAGTCGAACCACTTGAGCTCCTCACCAGGGCGGACGAAGAACTGCATCTCCATCTGCTCGAACTCGCGCATACGGAAGATGAACTGACGGGCAACGATCTCATTGCGGAAGGCCTTACCGATCTGTGCGATACCGAAGGGCACCTTCATACGGCCCGTCTTCTGCACATTGAGGAAGTTCACGAAGATCCCCTGAGCCGTCTCGGGGCGCAGATAGACCTTCATCGCACCGTCGGCCGTGGAGCCCATCTCGGTGGCGAACATCAGGTTGAACTGACGTACCTCCGTCCAGTTGCGCGTGCCGCTGATGGGGCAGACGATCTCGTAGTCGAGGATGATCTGACGCAGCTCCTCGAGGTTGGTATCGTTCATAGCAGCAGCGAAGCGGTTGTGCAGCTCTTCCCACTTAGCCTGATACTCGAGTACACGGCCGTTGGTAGAGCGGAACTGTGCTTCATCGAAGCTCTCGCCGAACTTCTTCGCAGCCTTGGCTACCTCCTTATTGATCTTCTCCTCGATCTTGGCCAGCTGATCCTCGATGAGGACGTCAGCGCGGTAGCGCTTCTTCGAGTCCTTGTTGTCGATGAGGGGGTCATTGAAGGCGTCGACGTGGCCAGAGGCCTTCCAGATCTTGGGGTGCATGAAGATCGCTGAGTCGATCCCTACGACGTTAGGAGCCAAGAGGGTCATCGCCTCCCACCAGTAGCGCTTGATGTTGTTCTTCAGTTCGCTACCGAGCTGTCCGTAGTCATAGACAGCGCCGAGGCCGTCGTAGATTTCGGAGGAGGGGAAGACGAAGCCGTATTCCTTACAGTGGGCGATCACCTTCTTAAAGAGGTCTTCTTGCTGTGCCATGAGAGCAGTTGCTTATTCTATTATCTATTTGGATTGTATCGATGTGATAGCTGCGACGCACCGATGCGAGGCGTGCACAGTCCACAAAGTTACACATTCTCCTCTACTTACGTACGCTACGGATCGGCTCCGAAAGGCCCGCTCGCTGACCGCACTTCGGGCGGGTGACTCCCGCCCTCGTAGAAGTCAGCACCTCATCAATAAACTGGAGGTCCTCCAGCCACCTAAGTAGCCTTCTTCTGGGTACCGAAGTAACCCTACCGCACACCCCAGATAAACACCCGTGCGGGACGCCCTCGGCTTAGCCGAAAGCATCCCGCACGAAGTAGGGTGAGTAGCCTGAGTATGATAGGATGGAGCTTACTTTGCTCGCTGCGTAACTATCATATTTGGAAGGTAAGCCTGCTTATACGAATTGCTGGTGGCAAAGAAGACCGAGCGATCTTTTCCTGTCTCATTCTTTTGGACTTCAACATCGATCACGGACTTATTTTCCTTGACGGTAAAGGTTACCCAATCGTAAGAGATTCTGAAATCTCCATTCGATAGGGTGTCGACCTTCTTCGTTAAGTAGGTATCTGAATTTTCTTCTTGTATACCGATGATGTGCCAGTCCACTTTGTGGTTATACTGCTTTCCCGAACCGTTCACCACACGGAAGGACTGTCTCTGGGCACTACTATCGAAATACTTATAACGGTCACCTTCAATAGTTGGCTCATTCTTTGAGAATGGATCACAAGACGTGAGTACGAAGGTGAGGGCCATGACTACCGCCCAAAGGAGCTTAGATGCTTTCATAAGAGTCTTTATACCTGAATGTGTTTTAGGTTTGTGAGTTCGTTTCGATACCAAATATAGATATATCCTTTCAGTTTCTACAAGGTGTCTCTGCGAGCACTGCAGGATAGCTTCCAAATGCTCCTCTCATTAAACGATCGTGCGGGACACCCTCGGCTTAGCCGAAAGCATCCCGCACAGAATTGGGAGATACTCTGAGTAAACTCAGATGGGAGACTTATTTTTATTTTGCTTGCTGAATGACCTTCATACTCGGGGAGGCAAGACCCTTGTGGTTATCCTGGGCAACGAATTTAACTGATCTATCCTCTCCTGTTTCATTCTTCTGGACTTCGACATCGATCACGGACTTCTTCTCTCTGACGGTAAAGGATATCCAGTCGTAAGATATCTTGAGATCACCATTCGATAGGGTGTCCACCTTCTTCGTCAAGTAGGTGTCAGACTTTGAATCTCGTATACCGATGATGTGCCAATCTATTTTATGGTTATACGGTTTTCCCGAGGCAGTTACGACACGGAAGGATTTTCTCTGGGCGGTACTATCGAAGTATTTGTAGTAACCTCGATCTTCAAGAGTTGGCTCATCTGTGAGCCGATCACAAGACGTGAGTACGAAGGTGAGTGCCATAACTACTGCCCAAAGAAGCTTAGATGCTTTCATAAGAGTCTTTATACCTGAATGTGTTTTAGGTTTGTGAGTACGTTTCGATACCAAATATAGATATATCCTTTTAGTTTCTACAAGGTGTCTCTGCGAGCACTGCAGGAAAACTCCCGCACGCGTGGTGGAAAAGTCTCTTAGGACTACGGCTAAAGCTTTATCTCGGTACGTGGATCTTAGGACTACGTAGGTGGATGATAGGATCTACGTGCAGAGTCTATAAATCTACGTACCTGGATAGAGGATATGCTGTATAGGAGGGGACTTATAGCACTGCGGGTAGGGCGTTAGTTCTCCTATTAGGAAGGGAAAAAGGTTGTATAGCTCGCCACGTCATCGCCGTAGTGAAGGGATGTATAAAAAGCAGTGCGGGACGCCCTCGGCTTAGCCGAAAGCGTCCCGCACAAGGTAGGGGAATGCGCTATTAGTACAGGATGCTGATCTCGCCTTCTTTGGTGAAGAGGTCCCACATACCTTCCTGTCCATTCGGGGATGGGTGGGCATTGCAGATGAGCATAAATTGCTCGTAGAAGGGGATCTCACGCGGGCGACTGATAGAGAGGGAGCTGACCCATGCGCGCCCAGTGGTGTCGTCCGAATCGATGACGCATTGGGCAGACTCGCTCAGCTTCGTATTGATCTTAGGGGAGACGAATAGCTTCACAGCTTTATCCAGTGTGCCGATGGCCTTCTCTTTGCTCTTAGGATCGGCGGGGTCATACGTGGCGGTGAAAGCACTGAGCTCGCTTTCGGAGAAGTTCTCCAAGCTGGATAGATGTCCTCTCTTTGCTTCTCTTTGGGAGGTAGGCAGGGCTTGCTTTGCGCTCTTCTCACAGCCCAAGTTGGGAAGAAGAAGGAAGAGAGCAAGTCCCCCTATAAGGAGCTTACTATTCATAGGTTTGTCGGAGTTAGGTAGTGAGTATTGCTACTCCAAAGATAGAGAATCGTAGGAATCTCCACGCCTTCGCTGAAGGGGGCTATTTCGAGGCCTTTATGTGCAGGGCCTTGAGTAGGGTCTTGGTGTCGGGATCGATGCGGCGCGACTCGCAGATCTTCTGGATGGCCTTGTTGTGCACCCACGGCTGGAAGCGCTTCTCAGCGAGGTAAGGGTGGGTCTCGGTGGGGTAGAAGGTGTAGCACTCAGCGATAGCCCATGCCAGCGCCATGCGCACGTAGTAGCCCTCATGGCTCACGGCGAGGTAATGACGTAGTAGCTCGTCTATATGCTCATCGTCAATGAAGTACTGCATGAGGGCGACGATGCCGAAGCGCACCTCGTACTCCCCGCTGTGCTGGAGGTAAGGGAGGAAGAACGCCCAGAGCTCGGGGCCATGCTCACGGAGGAGCTTCTTTGGATGGGGGAGGCTGAAGGAGTCGCAGACCGACCAGGAGTGGATGACCCGCACCCAGCGCGAGAGGTGGGTGAGGTAGTCGGAGAAGTCATTTACAGGGAGCATACCGAGGACGAGTCCCTGCAGGGTACGTGCCTCCATGAAGTCCTCCTCTCTGGGGCGCTCTCCGCGTTCAGCTTCCTCAAGGTAAGCAGGCCAGCTCCCACTACGCACGATACGCCGAGCGAGCGCACGTAGGTCGGGCAGACGTACACCGAGTACGCCTGCTATATCGGGATGTAGTCGCTGGGTAAAGGGCTGATTGCCCCGCTGAGCAAGCCCCAGAAGGTGCTCTGTGATGCTTCGCTCGTCGATGCGGTAGAGGCTGGACATAGGCCTTGTACAGCAAAGGCCCCCGTGGGGAATTAGTCTAAGAGCAGGTGATTGGCATCCTCGATCTTCTCAATGGTGCCAGAGAGGACGGAGGTACTACGCGAGGTCTGGTTGCGCGAATAGACATTCGAGGTGATGAATGCCTGACAGGTGCGCTCATCGAGGTCAAGGACCTGGCTCACGGTCGTGCCATCGGCCTCGACCCAGTTGACAAAGAAGACACTCTTGCCGATACGTATGACGCTGTAGTTGTCTTCGCCTTCCTTGCTACCGTGGACGGAGTCCTTACTCTTCCAGAAGAGGTGCTTATGCGATAGGTACTCGACGGTAGAGACGTTCTCAGGGAAGCGCAGGTGTAGGCGCTTCCCGACGAGTGTGGTATCCGTAGTCTGTACGGGAGGTGCGTCCTCTTGGCTCGTCTTAGTGCCAGAGGAGTCCCCACTGCACGCTGTGAGGAGCAAGAGCGCAGCGGCAAGGGTGAAGAGAGGGCGTAGATGCATGATAGATCTATGGCTAATGTGTAGTATGTAGGTGCGGTGCGGCTTAGTCACGCGAGAAGAGACGTGAGAAGAAGCCACGCTTCTCCTCCTCCTCTTCGTAGAGACCCAGTCGGTGCCACTCGCCGTCGAGAGCCTTACCAGCCTGGATGCGGTGGTAGATCGTACCCCAGTCGGGCAGCCCACCGAAGCTGCGGTCATCGAGGAAGAGATCGGCCTTGAGCTTGCGCGAGAAGCCCGACCCCGTAGCGTCTTCCTCGGGGAAGTCTCTATTGATGGCGTAGAACTCCACACCACGCTGGCGGCACCACTCGACGGCTTCGTCCAGTAGAGCGCCCTCACGGACGGTCCAGAGGATGAGACGATGCCCATCACGGATCAGCATCGCGAGGGTCTGGGTGGCGAAGGGGATTTCCTCGCCGATCTTGGGATAACGGTGACGCACGATCGTGCCGTCGAAGTCAACAGCTATAATCATCAGTAGAGTGGGGGAGTATAGGATAGAGTTTTAGAATCCTGAGAAGCGGATGACGTTCTCAGGCGTTTCCTCGGTCTTCTCTTCTTCGGGCTGAGTGGCCTCCTCTACGGGCTCTGGACGTGATGGCGTAGAGGTGGTGAAGGTCGTCGAGCTCGTCGTGTACTGCGAAGGCTCGGGGCGGGGCGTATGCAGGTCGAAGGCCGACAGCGTGCTACGCTCACGAGCGCTCTGGCTGGCCGTACCATAGTTGTTGATACGGATCGCTCTATTGCTGCTCTTATCGACGCGCTTGCTCTCGAAGATGCGGTGATCGCGGCGGAAGGAAGGTGTCTCCTCGAGGATGATGATGAGCTCTTCGTCATCAAGCTCATTGATGCTCAGGGCGACAGGCTCGGCCTTCGTGCGCTTGGTAGCATGCTCCCCGTAGATACGCTCGATGAGACGGTGCTGCTCGTCGCGCTCCTTATCTTCGTTGATCTTAGTGAGCGGATCGCGCTTCTTTACGGTCTTGGGGATGAAGATATCTTCGTCGAAGCCAAAGCCCGAGGCAAGGATAGTCACACCGAGCTTGGTGCCAAGCCCCTCCTTGCGAGAGATACCATGGATGGTATTCACCTCGTCGGAGAACTCGCTGGTGAACTCGTGGATCTGACTAAATTCGTCGACCGTCAGCGGAGCTTTATCGTCATAGTAGACGTTGATGAGGAGCTGGCGGGCCTTGCTGATGTTGTTGTTATTCAAGAGGGGGGAGTTCAGCGCCTCTTGGATAGCCAGAGTCATACGATCTTCGCCTTCAGCATAGCCGGTATTGATGACTGCCACACCACCACCACGCAGGACGGTATCGACGTCGGCAAAGTCGAGGTTCACTTCCCCTGCGATATTCACCAGCTCGGAGATACCACGAGCGGCATTACTCAGCGTATCGTCGGCCTTGGCAAAGGCTTCGGATACGGTGAAGTTCTTGTACACCTCGATGAGGCGCTGGTTATTGATGACGAGGAGAGCATCCACACTCTCGCGCATCTGCTTGACCCCTTCGAGGGCTTGGAGGATCTTCGCCGTCCCCTCAAAGAGGAAGGGGATCGTGACGATACCGATGGTCAGCAGACCCGCCTCCATGGCGATCTTGCCGATGACGGGGGCTGCACCCGTACCCGTACCACCACCCATACCAGCGGTGATGAAGACCATACGCGTCTCTCCAGCGGTGAGAGCAATACGGATTTGCTCCCCACTCTCTTCGGCTGCATCTTTGGCGCGCTGAGGCTTAGCTCCAGCACCGAGACCCTTAGTGACCGTAGGGCCGATCATAATCTTATCCTCTACGGGGCTATGGTCAAGTGCCTGCTTATCGGTATTACATAGGAGGAAGGACACGCCAGGGACAGAGCCGCTGGTGTACATCTTCGTGACGGCATTACCGCCACCACCTCCTACGCCCACGACCTTGATGAGCTGCTTGATCTCACTCTCAGAGTATTCGAATTCAATGTTACCTCGTTCCATTGTATCTATCTTATCTAAAGGTATGGGCTAAAAATCATCACCACCATCATTCGCGCCGAAGAGCCCGTTGATGCTGTTTATGAAGGAATTGAGGCTCCACGACTTCTTCTCCTTGCGCTCACGCTTCGTCTCGCGCTTGGTGTCCTCCTCCTCTTCGTCCTCCTCCTCTTCGCTGTAGTCGAAGTAATCATCTTCATCATCGTCGAGAGGGACGCGCTGAGCTTCGCTGATGGTCGTGTAGGTGTAGGACTCTTCCTCGGCCTCCTTGGGCTCTTCTACGGGCTCAGTAGGCTCGCTGCTACGCACCTCGGGTTGCTCCTGCAGGAGGGACTCAAGGGGGCGGAGCTCGTAGCTTACGCCAGGCTCGCTGGCCTGAGCTGCGAGAGCTATCTCGGTGATATACTCTGAGAGGAGGTCTTTCTGAGAGACGTCCTCATAGATGTCTCGGCGTAGGGAGACTTCGCGGTACTCGGGAGAGAGCTTGCGCAGCGTCTCGAAGAAGTGGTCGGTCTTCGTCACGCCACCAGCGAAGACGAAGCCCTTGGGGATGCTCTCACTGCAGCCTGCTTCGTGGATGATGCTCACCACGTTGCTCAGGATCTCGAGGATACGTGCGCTGATGTAGCGGTTCACCTCGAGCTGGCTGAAGCGCTTGGTGGTGCTACCATCAGCCGACTTAGCCTCGATCTCTTGGGTGCGAGATACGGAGAGGTTCATCGAGCCTCGCTCGATCTTCAGCTTCTCAGCGTCGGCCTCGAGGAGGGGTACAGAGAGCTGTGTGAGGTCGCGCGTCACATTGTTCCCACCCAGAGGCAGGACGTAGAGTGCGACGGGGAAGCGCTCCTGATAGATAGCGATGGAGGTGGTACCACCGCCGATGTTGACGTAGGCACAGCCGAGGGCCATCTCCTCGATCGTCATCGTGGCAGCAGCCTCAGCGATAGGCGTGGGGAGGATGCCCAAGAGGCGTAGACCCAAGCGATCTTCGATGGTCTCGCGGACGTTGATGATGATGTTCTGACGGGCTACGATGAGCAGGTACTGGGCCTCTAGACGGCGGCAACGCACACCTCTGGGGTTGGACTCACGCTTGCCATCGCAGCGGTAGCGGGGCTCGGTGATGGAGAGGATCGTCATGCCGGGATAGCTGGCATCACTGACCTGGTCCTTGAGGGTGAGTAGGTGCTCGGGGGTGACGACGCTACCTTCTTCACCGAGGTCGATGAAGGAGTCATAGCGCTCGGAGCGCATAGAGCGGCACTCCAGCCCTACATACACGCCGGAGATCTGAGCCTCCTCGGGTAGGGCGGTGCTGAGCTTATCGAGTAGCGAAGAGATACGCTTGGCAGCCTCCTCGATGTTGTGTATAGAGCCTTGGCGCACGCAGCCTGCCGTGGGGACACGGTGGGCGGCGATGGGCACGACGCGTCCCTGTGGGGACTTTGTGGCGAGCATCCCAGAGAGGGAGGTGCTGCCTATGTTGATGACGGCGTATATGCTATCCCTACGATCGTTCATTTCTTCTGTGGCTTGTTAGGTTTGCCCTTCTCGGTGGGCTTATTGGGTTTCTTGGGGGTGGGGGCTTGCTGAGGAGCGGGCTTCTTAGGATCCTTCTTGGGGTCCTTCTTCGGCTCTTTCTTATCGGTCTTCGCCTTGTCGCTCGGCTTGCTTGCAGGCTTATCCTTGGGCTTGTCCTTAGGGGCTTCCTTTGCCTTCTCGCGGGGCCTCTCCGTGTCGGCAGGCTTCTTCGGAGCTGGAGCCGCAGAGACTGCTGGCGCAGGCTTGGGGGAGGGAGCGGGTGCAGGCGCTGGTGCTGGAGCAGCGACGACTTCGCCTTCTTCGTCGAAGGTCTCGCCCTCGGGGGCATAGCGGCTGCGGGCGATGATCTGCGTGCCGTAGTCGAGGTTGACGTAGCTGAAGGCATTCATCCCGCGCTTGGGGAGCACGCTCTCAGCGAAGATGCGCCACTTACGGAGCTTCTCACTCCAGTTCGACTCGCGGCCCATAATGACGCGCGTCGTGCCGATACGTGGAATGAGCACGATACCATCGGTCTCGTCGACGTAGACCTGCCCGAAGTAGTCGGTGAAGTAAGGATCTTCGCGCAGGGCGGCCATGAGGTCGTAGACAGGACCCGTAGCCATCTTGAGGTCTACAGCACCGCTGACGATGGGGAGGTAAGCTGCGAAGGTGGGGTTCACCGTGATGGTACCCTTACCCTGCGTGACGTAGTAACTCTTACCCGAGGCTTCCTGTACGATGTAGAGGGGGTGCTTCTCCGTCAGGCGGATCTGCACGGAGGAGGAGGAGGGGGCGATGAAGGCCTCAGCACGCTTGTAGATAGGCATGCTGAGTAGCGTACGCTCGATCTTTCGGAGGTCGATGGAGTCAAGGCGCTTCCCACGTAGCTGGATACCACGGCGGGCGAGCTCATCGGTGATGCGGTCGCCGGTGAGGAAGAGCGGTTCGCCACCCGCCTCGGTCTTTACCTCGACGGTGACAGCCTCGCAGCGGTCGGTGGAGGTGACGTGTGGGGAGCGGATGAGTAGGTACGCGATACCCCCTATCAGTGCGACTGACAGGAGGAGCAGGAATAGGTTGCGTACGAAGGCTCTATTCTTCATAGCCTGCTGCGGATCTCATCTGCTACCTGGGGCACCAGGCGGTCAATATCTCCAGCGCCGACCATCAGGATGACTTCGGGGAGCTTCTGACGCTTCTTGAGCTCGGGGAGCAGGCCTTCCTTGGGCAGGACAAGCACATCCTTATGCTTCATCACGTCGGCGATCATCTGCGAAGTGACGCCTGGGATGGGGAGCTCACGAGCGGGATAGATATCGAGGAGAATGACTTCGTCGAGCTGGTCAAGGCTTGCGGCGAACTCCCGATAAAAGTCCTGCGTACGGCTATAGAGGTGTGGCTGGAAGATGCCGAGGATCTTGCGGTCGGGATAGAGCTCACGCACCGAGCGGATGCTGGGATCAAGCTCATTGGGGTGGTGGGCGTAGTCATCGATGAGCACGCAGCGGGGATCATCGATGAGGCGGTCGAAGCGGCGATAGACCCCACGGAAGGAGGCTACACCTGCGGCCAGCTCCTCGAGGGTAGCTCCACAGAGGTAGGCTACGGCCATAGCTGCTACGGCATTCTCCACATTGATGAGGAGGGGCACACCGAGCTCGACGTGGAGCGTACCTGCGGGACGCCCTTCGATAGCGGGATAGTGCCAGTCGAAGAAGAGATGCCCATCACGGATCTCGATGCCGTCGGCACGGAAGTCCGCTTCGTCGGCTCCTGTGGTGTAGGTGAAGAGACGCGTACCTTCCTTGAGGCGAGGCGTCACGGGGATACCCTTCTTCATCACCAGAGCACCCTCTGCGCTGACGAGCGAGGTGAAGTGCTCGAAGCTCTCCCGATAGGCCTCGGGCGTATGGTAGATGTCGAGGTGATCGGGATCCGCGGAGGTGATCACCGCGATGAATGGAGAGAGATGGTGGAAGGAGCGGTCGAACTCATCGGCCTCGATCACAGCATAGTCGCTGTGGTCGGAGATGAGGCAGTTGGTCTGGTAATTATTCGAGATACCGCCGAGGAAGGCGTGGCAGTCGACGTGGCTCGAGCGCAGGAGGTGCGCCAGTAGGGTAGAGGTCGTCGTCTTGCCGTGGGTACCAGCGACGCAGAGCCCGCGCTCACGGCGGGTCAGTTCGCCGAGGAGCTCAGCACGCTTCATCACACGGTTGCCCTGTGCGCGGAAGAAAGCCAGCTCGCGGTGGTCGTGGGGAACGGCTGGAGTGAAGACGACGAGGGTATCCTTCGTGCGGAAGGGCTCGGGGATTAGCTCGGGATCGTCTTCGTAGTGGATGGTAGCACCCTCTTCGCTCAAGGCGTGTGTGAGGGGCGAAGGTGTCAAGTCATACCCTGCTACGCTATCTCCCTTGCTGAGGAAGTAGCGCACGAGAGCGCTCATACCTATGCCACCGATACCAATAAAATACAGCTTCATGCACTATCTCTATTTTACCATTTTACGCAAAGGTACAAAGAAAGTAACACCGAGCGCCAGCGTACTTAATATAAAGCGGGTAAGTCGGCTCCTCTGCAAGGCGAGAAAATCGACTCATACTAGTTCCTTTTTCTCTGCGGTTCAGTTTCTACTTAGCCGAAATGTATGCAGTGGAATAAGTCCCTGCTCACCAGAGGCATCGGCTGGAGCATATACCTCTCTTTGTTGTACCTTTGTGTACCACAACTACTTCACATTAATTGGCTACATGGGTAAGAAACGATTACTATCGCTTGATGCGCTCAAGGGCTTTGCCATACTGCTGGTGATCCTGGGGCATGTAGGGTCCTTCTCCGATCCAGGGACGATCTCGACGCAGACCTTCCTGCATACATTTATCTACGTGGTACATATGCCGCTCTTCATCATGACGGCTGGGTACTTCGCGCAGCGTAGAGTCGATAGTCTCTCTTCGCTCACGAAATTTCTTAGCGATAAGTTCATACGTCTGATCTTACCGGCTTTCCTTTGGTACACGTTCTATGCCCTCTGGACGATGGGATCGGTGAACTATGCGGGGCTCTTGGGTAATCACTATTGGTTTACCTTCACACTCTTCAATCTGATGCTGATCTTCATGTGTCAGAATACGTTCCTCGGCTTTGTACTACGATGCTTCAAACAGGCCGAGAACCGTGTGCTGGAGGTTGTGCTCCATGTGCTCTGTATGCTTGGGGTGTACTATGCACTCTCTACTCTGACCATCCCATCATCGGTGCCAGCTGTGAGAACTTGGCTTATGCTCAAGGATTTGGCAGCGTGCTTCTATCCTTTCTTGGTCTGTGGATGGCTTGTGGGGCGACTGGATCTGCTGGAGAAGTTGCGCTCAAAGTCCGTCATTGCCGTGGCCTTCCTCCTCTTTGTCTGTAGTGTGGTCTATCTGAGCAAACACGCTGAGTGGAAGTCTTATCTGGAATACGGCGGCTTACTGCATATGCACCGACTGATGGCGGTATCGTTCTTTGTCCTGATGGTCTATGTGATGCACGAAGTGACGGAGCGAGAAGGGCGTATCGGGCGCTGGCTTGTGACGCTGGGACAGTGGTCACTCCCCATCTATTTTGTGCATTACTTCTTCATCCCCGCCTTCCCAGGGATGAATAACTTCTTGGCGAATATTAGCTCTACACTGCGCCTTTCTACGGAGCTGTTCATCCTAATGGGTGGCACAGTGATGACCCTCTTGCCATCGCTTGCCGTCATCTACTGCATCCGCCTCAATCCTTATCTGGACTTTGCGCTCTTCGGTGAGAAGGGCCGTCTGATGAAGAAGTAAGTATTGCTCTATATCCTAAAGCACATAGCCCCGAGACACTCAGATAGAGTGCCTCGGGGCTATGGCTTTTACGGGATAACGTCCACTTACTCTGCCTTACCGGAGCCTATGTGGTAGTAGGCGCAGTGGGGGTATTCGTAGGCGTCAAGGCCAAGGTAATCTACCTCCATCTTATAGAGACGGCTACCATCTTCTTCGTACTTCTGCCCAGGGACTATACGAATATATGCCCTTATATAGAAGGTCTGCAGATCCAATCCCAGTGTATTCTTTCGCTTCTCAAAGCTCTCTGCTCGGTCAGTGGGGACGCTGATGAAGGGAACTTTCTTCTTATATGTTAGGAAGGGGTGGATCGGTAGATCTCCCTTTGTAGCGAGGAAGGGTAATGCATAGCCAAGACGCTCATCCCATGGATAGCCCGCGCGCACAAAGTCGTATCCCTTGGTGTGGAGCTTGTGCCGCACGTAGTAGACCCGATTGAGATCGAACTTCTCGACGGCTGCTTTCAGCTTCTCCAGTAAGGTTGCTCGCTGTCTCTGATACTCGAAGGGATTGCTTGTCGCATCCGCCAGCTGCTCTGGGATTCCCGTAGATTCAGCGTACGCCTTGATAGCATCATCCGTATAGGTTAGGCAACCCGCCTTGATAAGTGCGGGTATATAGTCCTCTTGGAGTAGCTCTACAGCTTCAGGATAGAGTGTTTTGTGCTCTATGGGGGCCGTTATAATTTCCCCCTTTTGTATGGCACGCTCGGGACAAAGGATGAGGCTATCCTTGGGGAATTGTGGCAGGCTTAGGAAATATATGATCTGTGGTTGATCGATGGGATCTCCGAAGAAGTCCTTCTCTGTTGGGATGATGCGCTTCTTGAGCTTACCTTTTGTGAAGGCGGGGATCTTCATATTCCCCTTACTCCAACCCATAGTTTGGTACCCTTCGCCCGGCTCATACGGCAGGCCGATGGTGAGGCTATCGCCCACGTGGAAGGAGATCGTAGTGACGGATTCTTGGGCAGCAATGGAGCTCATTCCAAGCAGAAGGAATAGGACGAAATAGAGGTGGTTATGCATGTCAGAAATCCTGTATTTGTGTGAGTTTATACTGGGAGATGATGTCTTTTCTTAGGGGTAAAGTTACTCGTTTTCCGAAGAGTAGGGTAGGCGATAGGTCGAGTGCGAAGCGATACCCTTTCGTACGATATGACCCGCTGTGACAAAGATCTTTAGCTCTTCCGTGGCGGCCGTCGGGGAGAGCCCTGTGAGCTTCACATATTCGCTCCGGGTGAGGATGTGGTGGATGTGTAGATAGCTGAGGAGCTGGCTAAGGCGCCGCTCACGACCCTCTCGAGGGTGCGTGTAGCTGCGATGTGGAGCGCGCTGGAGCCTGCAGGCCCTACGGGTGCGCTGTACGAGTCTGCAGTCTGCGTGGAAGCGCACATCGGCGAGCTCCAGACTGGCGGCATTGCGTGTCGCGGTCTCTTCTCCTTCGGGGGGAGAGACCTCCTTGCGGTAGCCGAGCTTGGGGCGGAAGCTCCCCACGCCATCAATATGTACGATATAGCCCTCTGCAAGCCTCTTAGCGAGCTCTTCGCCAAGGAGCTGGAGTACGCCTTCAATTTCGGCGCGTGAGAAGGTACAGCCCTTGGCCATACGCTCGGAGAGCTCTTCGGTGCTGAGTCGTCCTTCGCTGATCAGGCGAGGATGCTGGCTGGGATGCTTCCCAAGGCCTTGAGGGACTTGCCTCATCGTGTACTTTGCCATCGTCGTGTCGTGTATTGGGGTACTTGTCTTACTGATAGGAGAAGCTCTCTGCTCTTCCTGAGACAAAAGTACGGCGGGGCGGAAAGAAAGGGCGGCACCTTTAGTGCTATTTGGTCGGCTATGTGCGTAGTCCTATCATCTACGTGCCTAAATCCAAAGATCCACGTACGTGGACGATAAGACTACCGACGTGGACGGAGCTTATCTCCCGCTGCTTCGCAAGAAGTGCACCGTTGGGGTGGGGGAGTGCTTGTATTGGGTGGGGCTTTTCCCTCAAGAAGGGGCTACTTGCTCCCCGTAGATGTGCGAGGCGTAGTGAGCTGCAAGAGCCGCGTATATACGACACGTCCCGACAGTCAGATGACTGCCGGGACGCGCTGTATAAAGTGATGGGGTAGGGGAGACCCTTACTGAAGGGCTACCCAGCGCACAAGTGCGAAGTCCATACGATGTGGGAGCTCGGGGTGCGAAGGCAGGATACGCAGAGCGCGCTTGTAGTGCCCAGGACGAGCCTGCTTGAAGCGGAGCTCATAGACCTCACGTGAGCCATTGCGCTCGACGAGTGTCAGGGCAGTCTTCGCTACGAAGCGGAGTCGACCCTGAGCGTCTTCGCGTGCGTCGACGAGCTCGACCTCAAGATCCGAGGTGAGTGCACCCTTGTCGAGGACAAGGCGTACCGTCTCTTCGTCGCCCGTGTGGCGCTCGTTGGACATATATGCTGCGCTCTCGGAGCACTCGACAGAGACGACCTGCATGCTATTCCAAGCCTCGGCGGTAGTGCGCTTCCACTCGGTGAGTTCGCGGGCGATACGGTTCGAGTCAGCGTGCAGGCGAGCTGAGCGCTCAGCGAGCTTGGTGTAGAAGCGCTCGTAGTAATCGTCCATCATGCGGCGCATAGTGTAGTGAGGAGCGATGAAGTTCATCGAGTTCTTCATCGTCTGTACCCAACCATCGGAGTAGGGCTTGCCGTCGCGCTGGAAGTAGAGGGGTACGATCTCCTTCTCGAGAAGGTCGTAGATCGTCGTGGCGTCGAGCTTGTCCTGCAGCGACTGATCAGCAAAGGTGCGCTTGTCGGTGAGTGCCCAACCAGCACCCTTGCGGTAGCCTTCGTACCACCACCCGTCGAGGACGGAGAGGTTGAGAACACCGTTCATCTCGGCCTTTTCGCCCGAGGTACCCGAGGCTTCGAGAGGACGAGTAGGGGTGTTCATCCAGATATCTACGCCAGCGATGAGCTTGCTGGCAAGGCGCATATCGTAGTTCTCGAGGAAGATGATCTTCCCGAGGAACTGAGGCAGGCGGCTGATCTCGAGGATGTGCTTGATGAGGCCCTGACCACCACCATCGGCGGGGTGTGCCTTACCCGTGAAGAGGAATTGTACGGGGTACTTGGGGTTATTGACGATACGCTCCAGACGCTCGAGGTCGGTGAAGAGGAGGTGCGCACGCTTGTAGGTAGCGAAGCGACGGCCGAAGCCGATGAGCAGAGCGTTGGGGTTGATACCTTCGAGGACGGATACCGTCGTCTCGGGGTTGCCGCTGTTGCGGATCCACTTCTCGCCGTAGAAGGTGCGGATATGCTCGACGAGACGGAGCTTGATAGCCTGGTGCGTCTCCCAGATCGTCTCGTTGGGGAGCTGCTGGATCTTCGCCCAGGTAGCTTCCTCGGTCTGCTTCTTGAGGAAGTCCTTGCCGAAGTGCTTCGTGTAGAGCTCCTGCCACTCTGCAGAGGCCCATGTAGGCAGGTGGACGCCGTTGGTGACGTAGCCGACGTGCAGCTCTTCTGGGAAGAAGCCCTTCCAGACGGGGGCGAACATCTCCTGCGATACACGACCGTGCAGCAGGCTCACACCGTTGGCTTCCTGACAGGTATTCAGTGCGAAGACGCTCATGGAGAACTTCTCGTTGCTCTCGGGATTCTCACGACCGAGGCTGATGAAGTCGTGCCAAGAGATGCCGAGACGCCCAGGGATGTGGCCGAGGTACTTGCCGAGGAGCTCCTCGTCGAAGTAGTCGTGACCAGCTGGGACGGGCGTGTGACAGGTGTAGATCGAGGAGGCGCGGACGAGCTCGAGAGCTTCGTCGAAGGGAAGACCTTCGCCCTCGACGTAGTCCAGGAGGCGCTGTACGCTCATGAAGGCTGCGTGACCTTCGTTCATGTGGTAGACGTCCTTCGAGATGCCGAGGCGGTTGAGGAGGAGCACACCACCGATACCGAGGAGGTACTCCTGCTTCATACGGTTCTCCCAGTCACCGCCATAGAGCTGGTGCGTGATGGGGCGATCCCATTCGCTATTCTGTGGGATGTCGGTATCGAGAAGGTAGAGGCTGATACGGCCGACATTCACCTTCCATACATGGCTGTATACGGTGTGACCAGCATAGGGCACCTCGAGGATGAGGGGCGTCTGTCCGTCCTCTTCGAAGATCTGCTCGATGGGAAGCTGAGTGAAGTCCTGGGCTTCGTAGTTCGCCTGCTGCTGCCCTTCGGGGCTGAGGCTCTGGGTGAAGTAGCCGTAGCGATAGAGGAAGCCGACGGCGGTGAGGCGGACGTTGCTGTCGCTGGCTTCCTTGAGGTAGTCACCAGCGAGGACGCCAAGACCGCCGGAATAGATCTTGAGGATATTCGTCAGACCGTACTCCATGCTGAAGTAGGCGACGGAGGGGCGTACTGCATCTGCAGGCTCGTTTATGTAGGCCTGGAAGTCGGCATAGACTTCGTCCAGCTGCGCCATGAAGTCCTTGTCAGCGACGAGGGCTGCCATCTCCTCAGCGGAGAGCAGGCGAGTGAGCGTGATAGGATTGCCTTCGGTCGACTCCCAGAGCTCGGGAGAGATACGGCGGAAGAGATTCTGTGCCTTGGGGGTCCATACCCACCAGAGGTTGTGGGCGATCTCGTCGAGTCTACGCAGCTCAGCGGGCAGCTGGGCATAAGCATAGATGTTCGTCCAGACGGGATCGTTGGCGCGCTTTGTTACGATCATAAATATATTCCTTCTTCTAAGCAATCGAGACAGTCGGTCGACTATCCTTTTTTGATGGTGCAAAGGTACTGATAATAAACCACTGCCCCTTACTTTACGACAAGATAGTAAAGCAAGGGGTAGTGGTATCTCTGTGAGGTGGGGTAGGGGTGCGCCTATTTCTTCGCTGGGGTGAGCCCGAGGGCGGCTGCTTCGCGGAGCATAAATTCGTAGGCGGGCTCGTATTCGTTGGGGATCGTGCCGTCGAGGATAGCATCCTTGATAGCGTCCTTGATGAGCCCGACCTCGCGGCAAGGCGTGAGGGCGAAGGTATCCATGATGAGCTGTCCCGAGATGGGCGGCTGGAAGTTGCGGATGCGATCCTTCTCCTCGATGTCTACGAGCTTCTGACGAACGACCTTATAGTTGTCGAGGTACTTACGTACGCGCTGGGGGTTCTTGCTCGTGATGTCAGCTTCGACGAGGAGCATGAGGTCGTCAATATCGTCTCCCGCTTCGAAGAGCAGGCGGCGCACAGCGGAGTCCGTCACGCCTTCATCGACGAGGGTGGCGGGACGCATGTGCAGATCGACGAGCTTCTCCACGTAGTGCATCTTGTGATCAAGCGGAAGGCGGAGGCGGCGGAAGATCTTCGACACCATCTTCATGCCGATGAAGTTGTGGTTGTGGAAGGTCCAGCCGAGGCGCTGGTCAAAGCGCTTGGTGCGGGGCTTCCCGATGTCGTGGAGGAGCGCTGCCCAGAGGAGCCAGAGGTTCATCTCGTGCCCAGGGCGGGCGGTGGAGAGTGCCTTGGCCATATTATCCACGACCTTGTAGGTGTGGGTGAGATTATCCTTGTGGCCGATGCCGTCGCGCGTCTCGGCGCCCTTGAGCTCGAGGAGCTCGGGGAAGACGAGCTTCATCAGACCGGTCTTCTCGAAGAGCTCGAGACCGATGGATGGGCGAGGGGAGAGGAGGATCTTGTTGAACTCCGTGGCGATGCGCTCGGCGGAGATGATCTCGATGCGCCCTGCATTTCGTCCGATAGCCGCGAAGGTGTCGGGGTCGATGAAGAAGCCGAGCTGCGAGGCGAAGCGTATGGCACGCATCATGCGTAGCGGGTCATCGCTGAAGGTGATGTCGGGGTCAAGCGGTGTGCGCAGGGTGAGCGCCTCCATATCGTGCAGGCCGTCGAAGGGGTCGACGAGCTGACCGAAGCGGTCGGCGTTCAGGCAGATGGCCAGAGCATTGACCGTGAAGTCACGGCGCTCCTGATCTTCCTCCAGCGTGCCGTCCTCGACGAAGGGCTTGCGACTGTCGGGTGTGTAGCTCTCGCGACGGGCACCTACGAACTCAATTTCCAGGTCGCCCTGCTTGACCTGTGCCGTGCCGAAGCGAGCGAAGACCGAGATGTGTGCACCACGCCCGAGACGCCCCGCTACCGCCTGCGCCAGATCGATACCGCGCCCGATGGAGACGACGTCGATATCCTTCGAGGGGCGGTAGAGGAGGAGGTCACGCACATAGCCCCCGACGATGTAGGCGTCTACACCGAGTTCGTCCGCGGCTTCGCCGATGAGGTGAAAGAGGGGGGTGTCTACCTTGTCGTAGATCTCATCTTCCTTTTCGTAGAGCAAGTCTTCGCTGAGCATCCTTTCTTAGTTGGGTTTCTTCGGCTGCAAAGATACGGGTTTCTTGCGTGGGGAGTGCGGTCACCCACGCTTTGCGAAGGAAAAACATCGGGTGCGTTTCCACGTGGAACTGCACCCGATGCCCTCTCGCGCTTTCGCGCGCGTACGTATATATAATATGCTTAGGGCTCGATGTTGTGGAGCACGCGATCAGCGTCGGTGATCTCGCGAAGAGGGCGGCAAGGATTGCCGACGGCGATGACGCCTGCAGGGATGTCGCGCGTGACGACGCTGCCAGCTCCGATCACGGCGCCCTCACCGATGGTGACGCCGCCGAGGATCGTCACTGAGCCGCCGATCCACACGTTGTCGCCGATCTTCACGGGTTTGCCTTGCTCGTAGCCTGTGTTGCGCTCCTCGGCGAGTAGGGGATGGGTTGGGGTGTAGATACTGACGTTGGGCCCGATGAAGACGTGGCGGCCGATGTCGATACGCCCCGCATCAAGCGCGGTGAAGTTGCTGTTGATGAAGCTGAAGTCCCCGATGTGGACGTTCGATCCGTAGTCAAAGAAGACGGGAGGTACGAAGTGGCAGCGCTCGCCCATCGTACCGAGGAGCGAACGGATAATCTCGCTGGCTTCTTCGTGTTGGTCGGGGCGCAAAGCATTGTACCGCTGGATGAGGTCTTGTGCTCGCAGTCGCTCCTCGTGGATCTCGGTATCGATGGCGCGGAAGTATAGCCCTGCTTGGCGTCGCTCTCTCTGGGTCATGGCGTGTGGCTTGGTGTAGTGGTGTGGGTGGAGTGGGTGAGTGTTCCACGTGGAACGTACCTCTGTTTTCTTCGCTTTCCTGCGTGTGTGCTTCGCTGTTTACTCGCGTGCCTTGCTGTCGATCCAGATGGTCACGGGGCCGTCGTTCGTTAGAGATACCTGCATATCGGCGCCGAAGCGACCCGTACCGATGGGGCGACCGAGTCGCTCCTCAAGGCCGCGAATGACCTCGCGGTAGAGGGGCTCGGCGACCTCGGGACGGGCGGCACGGATGTAGGAGGGGCGGTTGCCTTTCTTTGTCTCGGCCATGAGGGTGAACTGCGAGACGGCGATGATATCCCCGCCGACGTCGAGGATGCTGCGGTTCATCACCCCGTCTTCGTCGTCGAAGATACGCAGCTGTGTAGTCTTCTTCACGAGGTACTCGATGTCCTCTGCGGTGTCATCGGGGGAGATGCCGATGAGGATGAGCATGCCGAGGCCGTGGCTCTCGGCAACGACTATTTCGTCGATGTGGACGGCTGCGGAGCGGGTGCGTTGGATGAGGAAGCGCATGGGTATGAGTGGGTTATCCTTCGGGATGGAAGGCGGTGTAGATGATGCGGGCCTTTGCCGGACCGATGACGGCGGTGAGGTCGTCGAGGCTCGCGGAGGCAATGGCTTGCACGCTGCGGAAGGCCGTGAGGAGTTCGTCCTTCGTCTTCGGGCCGATGCCCTTGATGTAGTCGAGGCGTGAGGAGAGCTGGCTCTTACTACGCTTGTCGCGGTGGAACGTGATGGCGAAGCGGTGCACCTCCGCCTGGATCTGCTCGAGGAGACGGAAGGTCGGGCTGTGGTGGCGCACGGGGATCTCGTCGAGGGTGTCTGTGCCGAAGAGGAGCCCTGCCGTGCGGTGGCGGTCATCCTTCACCAGCCCCGCTACGGGGATGGCGAGGCCCAGCTCAGCGAGGGCTTCACGTATGGCGCCTATCTGCCCCTTACCTCCGTCGGCGAGGATGAGGTCGGGGAGACCTTCGCCTCCTGCCTCTTCGCTCAGGCGGCGGTAGCGGCGCGTGACGACTTCGCGCATGGAGGCGTAGTCGTCGGGCCCTTCGACCGAACGGATGTTGAACTTCCTATAGTCCTTCTTCGACGGGCGCCCACGCTTGAAGACGACGCAGGCGGCTACGGGGTCGGAGCCTTGGATATTCGAGTTGTCGAAGCACTCGATATGTAGGGGGAGCTTGTCCAGATGCAGGAGGTCCTTCAGCTCGGTGACGATCTGCATGAGGCGCTGGTCGGGGTTGAGCCGCTCGGCACGCTTGTACTTGTCGACCTTGTACTGACGGACGTTGCGCTCGGAGAGCTCGAGGAGCTTCTTCTTGTCGCCACGCTGAGGGATGGTGATCGTCACGCTGGCATCGTCCTGCCACCCGGGGTCGAAGGGCAAGATCAGCTCCTTGGCGCGTGAGGCGAAGCGCTGGCGTAGCTCGGTGATGGCGCTGGCGAAGAGCTCCTCGCGCGTCTCGCCCTCGATGAGGCTACGGTACTCGATGGTATAGACCTGCGTGACCATCCCTTGGGTGAGGTGCATGAAGTTCACGTAGGTCGCGCCGTCTTCGTCCTCGTCGAAGCTGAAGACGTCGACGTTATGGATGTGGTGCGGGGCGACGGTGTGCTTGACCTGATAGTTCTCGAGGTACTGAAGGCGCTCCTTGTAGATCTGCGCTTCCTCGAAGCGAAGCTCCTCGCTGAGGCGAAGCATCTCCTCACGATAGAGGTCGATGACGTCACGGAGGTTCCCACGCAGGAGGCTCGTGATCTCGCGGATGTTGTGCGCGTAGTCCTCGGCAGTCTGATAGCCGACACAGGGCGCCTTGCACTTCTTCATGTGGTACTCGAGGCAGACCTTGTACTTGCCCTGGGCGATCTTGTGCGGGGAGAGGTCGAGGTCGCAGGTGCGGATCGGGTAGAGGTCGCGCACCATGGCTACGGCAGCGTGTGCCATACCGACGTTGGGGTACGGGCCGAAGCGCACTGAGCCATCGTGGGCGGGGCGGCGCTCGACGCGGACGCGGGGGAAGGGCTCGTGGCGGATGACGACCTCAGGATAGGTCTTGTCGTCCTTGAGAAGGATGTTGTAGCGGGGCTGATGCTCCTTGATGAGGGAGTTCTCGAGGATAAGGGCCTCAGCTTCGGAGCCCACGACGACGTACTCGATACCGCGGATCTGGCGCACCAGAAGGCGGGTCTTCGAGCTGGGTACGTCGCGCTGGAAGTAGCTACTGACACGGCGACGCAGGTTCTTCGCCTTCCCAACGTAGATGATCGTGCCTTCCTGGCCGATGTACTTGTAGCAGCCGGGGGCTTCGGGGAGCGTAGGGAGGATCTTGCGTATTTCGTCGAGCGTCATCGTGTCTTATCTGAGGGAGGTGGGGCAAAGTCGCCCCCATTACAACAAAGATAAGGGAAAGATGGTGCGCTCCCGCTCCCGCACCAGCCGTCGGCTTGCAAAGCGGCTAAAGGCGGGACTTCTTCACTGTCAAAGTTAGCCCTTTCGGCGGGGAGTACGGCGGGGGAGCTACGGGAGGGACAGGTGCGTGCTTGCGGAAGGGGGTGGTGTGAACCTATATTGGTCGGCGGGCTGACCTATATAGGTCGTCATCGCGACCTATATAGCTTCGTCGTCGGAGCAATATAGGTCAGCCCGCCGACCAATATAGGTTGCTTTTCCCTCCTTGCGGTAGGGTGGTGGCGCAAGCGGTGTCTATCATCGGTATAGCTATAGCGAAAAGCTACCACGACAAGAAGAGGAGGGGGGATGCGAACCAGTACTGGTCGCCGAAGTGACCAGTACTGGTAACTGATATCAACCAGTACTACTTCGCGCTGCGACCAGTACTGGTCAGACGAGTGACCAGTACTGGTTGCTTTCCCCTCCTTGTGCGGGGTGCGGTATGGGGTTGTAGTACAGTGCGTTGTGGTGTGATCGCTCGTAGTGCCTTTTCCCTGCTGAGAAAAAGAAATCTCCCCGAGGAGCGGGATCGTCGGCTTGGTGTGAGGTGGAGGCTACTCCAGCTCGATGGGATTGAAGGGGATCGTCCAAGAGAGTGCTTCGGCAGCCGTCAGGAACTTCCCCTGCGCATCCCGTGGATATACCCGCTGGCCATTGGCCTCAAAGGTCTGAATCGGATGCTTGTGTAGCCGCTGATAGTAGTCTCTGAACTGTGCGCGACTGACCGACTTCACCGAGCGAATCTTCCACTCCACGATGTCCGCACTACGCTGACATAGGGCGTCGAGTACGAAGTGATGCGCTCCATCCATGCTGTGCAGCTCGAGGATCAGCCCAGGGAGGCCGCCAAAGAAGTTCGGGCCAGCGGAGATCGGTATGCTGGGAGTAAACCAAGCTTCGTAGCTTCTCCCGCGGAACTGGCACGTGGCACGCTGTGCCTCGTAGCCAGAGATGACCTTCTTCTCACCTGTCAGCGTCCATGAGAACGTCGGGGTGTCGGTGTACTTCAGCGTGGGGCCTGAGAGAGGCGTCCTGTAGTAGACCTGCGTCGTGCCATTGGTCAGATCGCGGTAGTAGTAGAAGGGAGACAGACCGCCTTCGGGGGTCCGCATCGTACCGTTGGGGTTGGTGATCTGTGTCAAGAGGGAGTCTGCCTGCCAGAGTCTGTAGCTGTAGGACTTGACAAGCGCCTTGCCCAGCTCTACGCGGATGATGTCTTCTTGGAAGTCTTTACTCTCGGCAGGTGTCTTGTGGCGGTAGGTGTAGTCCACGAAGTACTCGGACTTCCCGAGGATCTTCCCTGCTTGCAGGCGCATCGGTATAGCAGGGAGCTGTGCGAGCAGGCCGAGGGGGCTCATGCTCACGAAGGTGAGTAAGAGGAGAAAGAGGTTTCGCATAAGGCAGTCTGATATGATGTGTCATCCCATCAGCTACTCCAGCTCGATGGGGTTGTAGTAGAAGGTCGGGTCTTTGACGTGAATGCCTGCGCGAGGGAACTCTGTCGTGAGCGTCTGCACGATATCGGCATGCATGCGCCTACATAGATCACGGACTTTGCTCCGATCTGTGCGCTTGTAGTTGCCTTTATACTTGACGATGGGCAAGGCCTTGGGGAGCTGTGAGACACTTGTTGCCTCGAAGATGTACTCCCTCTTGGCATCATAAGCCTCTAAGATCAGGCCAGGAGCGCCCCCCAAGAGCCACGGGCCATTGGAGATGGGGATATCCGTCGCTACCCAAGCGGTATAGTCACGGCCTCGGAAGCGTGCCGTAGCCTTCTGACATGAATAGCCGAGTACGTCCTTGCGCTCATCGGTGAGTGTCCATGACTGGGAGTGTAGCTCATCAGAGTAGATGAAGGTATATCGGTAGGAGTAGACGAAGAGCCTAAAGGTAAGCTCGCTATAGGGCTTGGTGCCGCTCAGGTACTTATAGACCTCCATACCTCCCATTCCCCGCGCCTCGATACCAGGTCCAGCCTCTTGGCTCTCTGCTGCGATAAGCTCCTGCTGGTTGTCCAGGACGCAGACGTGTCCGAACTTCGAGATCTTCCGCCCGACGAGGAGGTACATCTCGTTCGTCACCTTGTCGTGCTTCTTCGGGTCGAGGAGGCAGGTCGTCTTGTAGTCAATGCGATAGTTCGCTGAGTCCAGGACGGTGTATTTCCTGATATCGAAGGGGTGTATACTGCCGATAGGGCTCTGAGCACTAGCAGCAAGACTGATGCAGAGTAAGAGTAAGGAGAATGCGAAGGACTTCATAGAGATGTGATCGTTAGAAGAGTTTGAAGTGCGCCTTCAGCATGATCGCCGAAGAGCTCCATCCATGTTGTGTAGCTCGAGTATCAGCCCAGGGAGGCCGCCAAAGAAGTTCAGGCCAGCGGAGATCGGGATGCTGGGAGTAAACCAAGCTTCGTAGCTTCTCCCGCGGAACTGGCACGTGGCACGCTGTGCCTCGTAGCCAGAGATGACCTTCTTCTCACCTGTCAGCGTCCATGAGAACGTCGGGGTGTCGGTGTACTTCAGCGTGGGGCCTGAGAGAGGCGTCCTGTAGTAGACCTGCGTCGTGCCATTGGTCAGATCGCGGTAGTAGCATAAGGGAGATAGAGAGGGTTTATTCCAGCTCAATAGGATTGTAGGGGAACGAAACGTTATCTTCATCTCCATCTCGAAACATCACCATCCCATTGGTCACTATGCGCATGTACGTTTTGGGCTTCTTGTGCATTCTCTCTACATACTTGCGTATGTCCTTTCGATTATTCTCTTGATACTTCCAGTCCCATAGATGTATGCCTTCTTTGACCGATCTGATGCCTATGGCTCTGAAGATGTAATCTTGCTTCGCATCCTCTACTTTCAGGATTAGTCCTGGAAGCCCTCCAAATTTCCATGGTCCGACCGAGAGTGGAATATTCATTGTAAAGAGGGCTCTATAGTCTCGCCCCCTGAAACTCATTTGTGCCTCTGAGCAGGGGTAGCTGAGTACAGTAGAGTCTCTAGCGGATGTGACCCAATTAAACTTCGGAGTAGGTTCCTTATATTTCAGAGGTGGGCCAGGCTCAAAACTGCGATAGACTGCTGTAATTTGTCCCGTCTCCAAGTTGCAATAGGTATCCTCAGGAAAGGTGAGAAAGTATACACTTGGGGCATTTTGACCAAGTTTAAACAAACTATCTTTCTGTAGCCTCATTCGTTTTAATCTGGGGTTATAGGTCTGGGTATACTTTTTCCCAATGAGTAGGCTGATCGTGTCTGTTATTATTCTTTTTCCCCAGCGCATCTGGACTTGGTATAGCACCTCATACGAAGCCGTATCCAAAACTTTTGAAGCCGATAACGGCTCGTAGCAGGTCGCCCACTGTGCAGAAAGATTGTCGAGGCATAGTAGCAGGACAGACATTACAATTGCGATTCTTTTGATGGTCATAATAGTATCATAAGGGGGATAGAGAGGGTTTATTCCAACTCAATAGGATTATAGGGGCAAGTGTAATTTGCTCCAAGAGGGCCATTGGGTGTGAATACCTGGGGGGCTCCTATCGACCTAAGGAACAGAGTTGGTTGACGGAACATGCGCGCAATGGTCTGGTTAGCCTTTTCCCTTGTGGTATTTGTATAAGGCCAATTCCAGAGCTTTATGAAGGTCGTCCTGTGTAAAATCTCATCTGCTGTATACTTTACTTCACCTGTATCATCATAGACCTCAAGGATAAGGCCGGGGAGAGAAGAGAACTTCCAAGGACCAGCAGAAAGAGGCAGTGCGAGTGTAAACCAAGCACTGTAGTTTCGTCCTCGGAATCGACAGGTAGCTAGTTGGCAAGAATAGCCTAGGATAGTCTTCTTTTCACTAGACAATTCCCACTTAATCTGAGGTAAGGGTTCCTGATAGCGTAAGACTGGACCATCAGAGAACATCCTATATACCGTGGTCACAGATTTATCCTCTAGGCAGGTATATATATCCTCCCTTTGCGTATAGTTAGAATATGTAGGTAGCACTCGTGCCCCCTTTTTTAGCATGATGGTAGCGACAGAGTCTGTCTGGTATAGGTTCTCACTATAGGATTTGGTGTACCTATCTCCAATCTGGAGTGTTACGACATCTTCGTCTGCCACTTCCTGCTGTGTGGAAGCTTTTGATATGTACCTATATCTGACAAGATATCGCGCTGTGTCTAGAGTCCTGTATCTAGCTAGAGAGCGAGCTGTGGTGAAGATACAATCTCGCTGTGCCAACAGAGCTGATGTGGATACAAGAAATAGAATAGCAATGAATACTAGCCGTTTCATAGTACTTATACTTTAAAAAGAGGGTATTAAGCAAGCTCTCACAAGTAAAGAGTACTCAATACCCTCTCTCATTTGAAAGCTAATGTTTGCGCTTACTGCTATCGGTTTGATTGCTTGAGGTTATTCGGAGGATTAGAAGAGCTTGAATCGCGCCTTCAGCATGATCGCCGATGGGCGGATATCGTAGTAGCTGTGCGAGGCGACGAGGTCGGAGAGCATCCCCGAGCTGTAGAGGCGCGCACCGAGGATATTCGTCCAGTCGAGGGTAAGGTGCACCTTCCGCCACGTGTAGGCGAGTCCGAGGTCAGCGAGTGTGAAGTGCCGTCCCTCGGTCACTGCGTCATTGTAGTAGTGCTCGGCAGTGAGCTTGATAGCGACATCCTCGAGGACATTCACGTGCGAGATGACCTTGTGGCTGAGGCTCTGTATCGGTGTGAGCCAGCTCCTATGCTCGAGGCGACTGCGGTGCAGGCCCCATGCGACGTTGTACTCCATCGTGAGCCACGGCAGCGGCTTGACGGAGCATCTCCCGCTGGCGCTGGCCCACTGGCTCGTATAGCCGAGGAGCTTCCCTTCGAGGTAGCTCTTACCCTCGCTCTGGCCGAGGGCTGCATCCCCAGAGACCGAGAGGGAGATCCAGTCATAGCCTTTGCTGAAGCGTGCATTGGCCGAATAGCTCTGCCCCGAGTGCGGCAGGGGAAGGCGCTCTACGACGATGAGTGGGGGCTCGATCTTCAGCGAAGAGATGGCTTCACTGCGGTGATGGCTGTAGCTGACCCCTGCGCTGAGGAAGAGCATCGAGAAGATATCCTTGTAGCTGAGTGTGAGCCCTGTGCTGGCCGTGCGCGAGCTGAACTGACGCATCTCATGGCGCGTCAGGCTGCGGTAGCTCTGCATGATATACCCTGCGTAGAGCGAGCTGAGGGTGGGCTGTGTGAGGGCTATCGAGCCATTCAGCTTGAGCGTGAAGTCCGAGGCGAACTTATAGCTCACCCAGCCCCGCGGCTCGAAGTACAGCTTCCCCTCCGAGAGCCTTTCGCTTGGGCGGAAGCCGTCCTGCATCAGCGTGTGGTAGTAGAAGAGCGGGAGTACGGCGTCGAGGCTGAAGACCTCGGACTTGTAGCTCAGCTCATGACCCAGCCCAGCGCCAAGGCGAGTGAAGCTGATCCCGTTGTGCATGTCCCGCGAGGGGAGTGGCTGATAGGTGCCCGTGAGGCTCGTCGCACCCAGCTCGGTATCCAGCGCCTGATGCTGGGCTTGGAGGAAGAGCCGTGGGCTGATGTGTAGCCCCCCGATATGCCATGCGGAGAGCAGGGCAAGCTCGGCGAAGCTGAGGAAGGCGCGGTGCCGTACGTCTTGCGTGAGCTCGGCATAGGGCGCTCCGCCATTGATGCGGGGAGCGTAGAGCCCAGGCTGGATGCTTAGCCGGTGCGGGGAGGTCGCTACGGCATTGCGCCAGAGGATCTCACCGCCCTTGCCGTCTGCCTTCGTCCGCACCCAGTGGGAGGTGTTGGTCGCTGAGAGGTAGCGCTGGCGCATCTGCTGTGTGAGGTCCCCTCCCGCTGAGACGATACCATGCTCTTGCTCCCACGAGGCCTTGAGCTCGAGGAGGTTGTTGAAGTAGAGCTGCTCCTTATTGATGTTGTAGCGTAGCTCGCCCTCGAGCTGGTCGATCGTACCGCGATTGCGCAGGTCTTCGCTGATGAGCTTCGTGCCCTCGGGGAGGAAGTAAGTCGTCTGCGAGGCGCCATGTGTGCGCTCTCGGTCGTGGAAGAAGATGAGGTTGGCGTTCAGCTCCGCTTCATTCTTCAGCTTGTAGAGGTTGTTGGAGGAGAAGGCGTGTGTGTCGTTGTCATAGTAGCGAGGGCGAGAGATGCGAGGCTCGTCGGGCTGCTGTAGCGAGGTCATCGTGAGGCTGGGTAGGGGAGAGTCCGCGGTGAAGGAGCGCAGCTCGCGGCGTATGTCCTCCCCGTTGTCGTTGCTCTTGGCAGTCAAGACGTGCTGTCGCAGCTTGGCGAAGTATAGCCCGATCAGCTCTTCGCTGCGCCTCACCCTGCCGTCATAGCCGAGGCCGAGCTGTGCTGTCATACTGAAGGTGCCCTTGACTTCGTCCTTCAGCTTGAGGTTGATGGCGGCATCGCTGCTGGGCTGGGTCTTCTCGAGCGCCTTGACGGGCTGGTGGTTCTCAAGGACCTGCACGGTGGCGACGTCTTTGGCCGATATGTTGTTCGTCGCGATGCCGTAGCGCCCTTGCAGGGCATCCAGTCCCTCGATGTAGAACTTATTGATCGGTTTCCCCTGGTACTTGATGAGGCCGTTCACCGAGACCTCTATATTCGGGAGCTTACGCAGGACGTCGGCGATGACCACATCATTCTTCCCGATGAAGGCGCCGACGGAGTAATTGACCGTGTCCTTCTTCCCCCAGATCTTACGCGCCTTCACCTGTACCTCTCTTAGGAGGGTGCGAGACTCCTTGACTCGGAAGTCGCAGGTCTGACTGACGTTCTCCACGCGGCGGTCCATGCGCTCGATCTCCATGCTCGCTACGCTGATGAGGAGCTGGGGCTGTGTGCTGCTGACACTTAGGCGGTAGCCGCCGAGGGCATCGGTGAAGGTGTAGGCTAAGATCGTGCTGTCCGTCGGCACTAAGGCCAGCACGCGGGCGTACTCTACGGGCGCCCCTTGGAGGGTGCGTACGTGCCCCGTGATGATACTCTGCCCGTAGGAGGATGACAGAGAGAGTAGGAGGGCGAGGAGGAAGAGGATGCGTCGCTTCATGATAGCGCTGGTAGTAAGGTGAGTGAAGGGCGGGGAGCTACTCTGCCTCCAGCCACAGCCAAGGGAAGGAGAAGTCTCGATTCTTATTGGTATTCCCAATGTAAATGTTGATGCCAAGCGACTGCTCGCAGAAGAGGATCGGCTGCTTGTGCATGCGTAGGATGGTCGCGCGTAGCTTCTCACGCGTAGACTTGGTGTGCGGGTAGGTCCAGAAGCGGATCGGTGTGCTCTTATTCTGAACGCCTATGCAGGTGAAGACAAAGTATGCCTCCGTATCTTCTACCGCCAGGATGAGCCCCGGCAGTCCGCAGAACTTCCACGGGCCGTCAGAGAGGGGAATGTCTGAGGTGAACCAAGCGATGTACTTCCTCCCACGGAATTCCCCGAGGGCTTTCTGACACGTGTAGCCGAGGATCTTCGTGGTCTCCGACTGGATCTGCCACTTGAAGTCGGGCAATGCCTCGGTATATTGCCCGTAGCCCGCGCCGAGGAAGAGGCGGTAGGAGGTCGTCAGTACACCTGGCTTGGGGTAGCCCTTGAAGACATCTTCGGGGAAGGTAATACCACTAAAGTCATCGACCGTCTCCGCGCCCTGCTTTATCTCGGCATCCGCTTTCTCGCGGGCTTTTAGGATATCACGGCTATAGGTCGCAGAGATACGCTTGCCGATGAGTAGCGTCTGCGTGTCCTTATAGGCGACGTGGCTATACTTAGGGTTGGGATTGAGCTTGGCTGCGATCTGATAGGTGATCTCATACTTGGCGGTATCGACTACTTGGTACTTATCCGATGGCCCGTAGGAGGTCGGGAATTTGAACATCTGGGCGGACAGCGTCAAGGCTTGCATTGATAAGCACAGCAGGAAGGCTTTTACGAGTCTCATAGTTTCTGATGGGGTAGGGTGATCGTGGGTTAGCGTGGTATGGGGTGGCCCTCATCGTGGCGCACCTTAGGCGTTTGTCGCGTGGTGTATTGTCTTTGAGGTATGAGGGTGTGAGGCCCTTCGTGCGGGAGGGGAGGCGGGTGATGCGTTAGGTGAAGCCCCTCGAGCCGAAGGCTCCCTCGGACTCAGTTATCTACCACAAACTTAGCAAAAAAACACCACTGCAAATGCGCAAAGAAAGAGCCCCCTGACGCACGGCTATCCGCATACGTCAGGGGGCTTGCTGGCTATACTTATGGTAGGGTGGGATGCAAACCACTACTTGTTCGTAGTGCAGACCAATAGTGGTACGGGTGCAAACCACTACTCGTTCGTAGTGCAGACCTATAGTGGTACGGGTGCAAACCACTACTCGTTCGTAGTGCAGACCTATAGTGGTACGGGGTGCAAACCTATATTGGTTCACGAGTCAACCTATATAGGTCGTCATCGCGACCTATATAGCTTCGTCGTCGGACCAATATTGGTCAGCCCTCCGACCAATATAGGTCGATTTATCTCCCTGTAGTCGGGTGGTGGCGCACGCGGCGCCTATCATAGGTATAGCTATAGCGAAAGGCTGCCACGACAAGAAGAGGAGAAGGGTATGCGAACCAGTACTGGTCGCCGATGTGACCAGTACTGGTAACTGATATCAACCAGTACTACTTCGCGCTGCGACCAGTACTGGTCAGACGAGTGACCAGTACTGGTTACTTTCCCCTCCTTGTACGGGTGTGCGGTATGGGATTGTAATACAGAGTGTTGTGTTGTGCTCGCTCGGAGTGCCTTTTCTCTGCTGAGAAAAAGAAATCTCCCCGAGGAGCGGGAGGCGCATCCTCGGGGAGATCCTAAAAACACAAGTAAGAAGTGAGCCTATCAGACGGCTACTTCGTGGGGTGGGGGCGAATGACGCTCAAGAGGCTGACGTCCGAGGCGTAGTGCAGGTCGAAGGTGCGTAGCTCCTTCACGCTCTCGCTGGGGGTCGTGGGGAGCTGGAGCAGGAGGAGCTTCGTCAGGTCGTGCAGGAGGGGGCCCGAGCGGCCTTGGTCGAGGTAGGAGACCATCAGCGCCTTGAGGTCGGGGTGATAGCCTACCTGCATCTTGAAGCCCTGGCGGTTGTCCGCCTCGGTGCGCCCTGCGATAGTATAGAGGAGCTGGGAGGTGAGGCCCTGTACTTCACTTGCGGGACGGCTGGTATCAATGGTGGCGGTGTAGACACTGCGCTCCTTGGCCTCGGCGCCATTGAGGTTCGGTGTGCCACCCGAGTAATAGATGCGGTGCGTGGTAGGGTCGATGGTGACGCTGCGGCCGATGGGTTCGCTGAGCGTGAAGACAGCGAGGACCTTCCCCGTGGCGAGGTCGAAGAGGTAATAGCGGCGCGCCGTGTCACGCAGGACGACCTGAGCGCCCATACGGAAGATGTCCTTGATCTGCGCTCCCGAGAGGGCAATGGGTACCTTGCGAGCGGCAGTGCTTCCCTTGTCGAAGGCGAAGGCCGCGGACTCATAGCGCACGAAGAAGTAGCCCTTGTCCTGCCAAGATGCTGCGCCCGTGGGGTAGCCGTAGATGCCCGTGAGGGCGGTCATCTTCCCCGTCTCGGGGTCGAGGCGGTAGAAGTGCTTCTTGTCGAAGGAGAGGTAAGTCGTGCCGTCGTCGAAGGTAAAGGAGTGGCGCACCCATTCATCGCCGTCGGGCTGGGTGATGCGTAGGTTCTTCGTGAGGCGCATCGTCTTGCGGTCGAAGAGGAGGAGGCGTGAGGCGTGCTCGCTGTCGTCGGTGAAGTCGTACTTCGCCATATAGGCCAGATAGTCGCCCGCTTCGCTCAGCGTGCCTTCGCAGAGGTAGCCTTGGCCGTCGTACTCCTTATTGAGCGGGGTGGCCTTGTCGGAGAAGACGGGGAGGAGGGTCTTCGCCTCGCGGTCGAGGAGGCTTAGGCTGGAGGCCACTCCCACGCCATCGGGCTGGCTCGTCAGGACAGCGGCAAGGCCTTGGTTGAAGATCAGGGTATAGCCCTCATAGTCCTTGTAGGCGGGCGGTGTGGGCTCTGGTGTCGGTGTGGGTACAGGCGTTGGTGTCGGTGTCGGCTGGGGGAGGGGCGTAGGCTTATCACCGCAGGCCGTGAGGAGGCTGATGGCAAGGGCTACGCTGTAGATGCGGTAGTTCATAGTCGGCGTGTATCTAAGAGTCGGAGAGGAAGAAAGGCGAGGCAGCCACGGGGGTGGTACTGCCTCGCCTTTACTTATCGGGGGATTACTTTAGTTCCTTGACGGTGAAGCCGTGCCACTTGCCGTCAGTGAGGGTATAGGTCTTGAGGTGCTCAGGGGTGACGTAGAGGACGGGGCTCTTCAGCTGACCAAAGGCTACGAAGCCCTCCTGAGGATAGTCCTCATAGGCCTTGGTGTTCACCTCTGGCTGTGCGCCGAGGATGAAGGTCACACCAGAGTGCTTGTAGTTGCCGTGGAAGGCACCGCTACCGATCTTCTTAGCAGCAGGGATGCTGACGTAGGTGATCTTCAGACCATTGCCACTGAAGTTAGCACCACCCGTGAAGCAGACATCACCGATCTCCTCGAGGAGGGGGAAGTTCACAGCCGTGAGTGAAGCGTTGTCGGTGAAGACAGCTTCGCCGAGCTTCTTCAGCTTGGGCAGGTGAGCGAAGTTGAGGCTACCCGTCTCGTTGAAGGCGAAGCTACCGACCTCCGTCACTCCTTCGGCATAGATCGCCTTGAAGTTCTGGAATCGCTGCGTGAAGACGCTATTATCGATACGCGTGATGCTCGAGGGGAGGACGAGGACACCATTGCGGCCCTGACCAGCGAGGTAGCTCTGACCAGCGCTCGTGATATCCGTCAGTACGCCATTCTTGACCTTGAAGTACTTGCCGTCGAGGCTCTCGGGGATGGTGATGCCGTCGAGCTTAGCGAAGTGGTGGCGTGCGATGAACTCGAAGTACTGCAGGAAGTTCGGGCTCTTGCTCTCATCGAAGACGAGGACCTTCTCCTCGGGCGTACCCCAGAAGGCATCTTCAGCCGTGCCGTAGGCCTTGTCGGTCTCATCGATAGCCAGCGGTGGGCGCTGTGCACCACCGAAGTCAACGGTCATAAGAGCGGAGCAGTTCTTGAAGGCTGCCTTACCGATCTTCTTCACACCAGGGGCGTGGATAGCCGTGAGCTTCGTATTGTCGAGGAAGACGCCATCAGCGATCTCCGTGACGGTAGCCTCGAGGGTGACGACACCGTCTGTGGGGGTCTTGTCGATAGGATAGGTGACGAGTACGCCATCCTTGATCTCAATCTCGGTACCAGGGATGGGCGCACCGTTGATGGTCTTGAAGTGGTGCTTCTTAGCGAAGTCAGCGAAGTCAGCGACCTTGTCTGCGGGGACGATGAGATCCTTCTCTTCGGACGTGCCTTCGAAGGCATCATCGCTCGTCGTGGGGACGGTGGCACCGAGCTCAAGGCTGGTGAGTGCCGAGCCCTTGAAGGCAGCGTCACCGATCTTCGTGAGCTTGGGCGCCTTGACGGTCTTCAGCGTCTTGTAGCCCTCGAAGACCTTGGCAGAGATCTCGGTGACTTCGGGGAGGGAGACGAGGCCCGTGGCAGCGATCTCCTTCTCGGGATAGGCTGAGAGGACGCCGCTCGTGATCGTGATACCGCTCTGAGGTACGACGGGCGTGTCGGTCTTGCTACATGAGGCGAGACCCAGGGTGAGGGTTAAGGCAAGGGGGAGAAACTTCTTCATCATAGTGTTTGGTTGGGGTGAAATATAGAGGCACGCCCGCCCTCGTGCTGCGAGAGCTAAGGGCGGGTGTGCGGGAGGAGTTACTTAGGCTCGTTAGAGAAGCCGTAGCCAGCCTGCTGAGGTAGGAGGAGCTGCAGCGTCTTGGGATAAGCGAGGTATTCAGCTGGGATCTTGCCCGTGAGCTTATTGCCTGAGAGGACGAACATCGTGTAGCCGTAGTCGGGCAGGCCATGCAGGCCAGCGTACTTAGCTGCATCGGGCAGATAGCGCTTGATGCGTGCAGGGATCGTGCCCGTGAGGTCGTTGTCGCTTAGGTCTACGGAGATGAGCAGGCTCTGCTGTGCACCACCCAGGTCCGTGGGGATCGTGCCTGAGAGCTTGTTGCCCTTGAGGTCGATGACGTAGATACCCGTGAGGTGTGCGAGCTCAGCAGGGATCGTGCCCGTGAGCTGGTTACCTGCGAGATTGAGCTGCTGGAGTGTCTTCAGCGCACCGAGAGAGGCGGGGATAGCACCCGTGAGCTTGTTGCCCGAGATGTGGATCTCGCGGATGCTCTTCAGCGAGCCGAGGGAGGCGGGGAGGCTTCCCGAGAACTCGTTGAGGCCTGCGGAGAGGTACTCGAGCTGAGCGAGTGCGCCGAGAGAGGCGGGGAGCTCACCTGAGAAGTGACAGCCATAGAGGGAGAGGTACTTAGCGCTCTTCAGTGCGCCGATCTCCGTGGGGAGCGTACCCGTGAAGCCCTGGAAGGAGAGGTCGATATAGCGTGCCTTCGTCAGCTGACCGATCTCACGGGGGAGCGAGCCGGTGAGGGTCTTCCCGTTGGGGCGGTGCTCCTTGGCGGTAGCAGGATCGCCATTCCACCACATGCTGAGGTCGTAGCGGCTATTGCTGAGGTCGAGGGTATCGAGCTCGGTGAGCTTGCCGATGGCGGGAGATACCTCACCCGTCAGGCTCGTGAAGCGCAGACGCAGCGAGCGCAGGTGGGTCAGCTGATAGAGCTCGGCGGGGATGGTACCCGTGAGCTCGCGGTTGTACTGCAGCTGGAGCGAACGCAGAGCGGTGAGCTGTCCGATGCTCTTAGGCAGGGTGCCACGGAGCTTGTTGCCGCCGAGGTAGAGGGCGGTGACACGAGGTGCGCCTGCGACGTCGCTTACCTGGACGCCTGCCCAAGTAGCTACGGGGCGAGAGCTATTCCAGTTGTTGGAGTGCGACCAGTTCATCCCGTCGAGGCTCTTGTAGAGGTCTACAAGGGCAAGGCTGTCGGTCTGGATCGACCCCGTGATCGTCTCGCCTGCGGGGAGCTCCGTAGCGCGAGCACTGGTGTTGCCAGCGGGCTGAGGCGCATCCTTCTGCTCCTTGCCGCAGCTGGTGACGACTCCACCGAGGGCGATAAGCGCGAGGGTAGAGAGGAGAGTTTTCTTCATTTTAGGTGAATATTAAGTGAACTAATTAGGGTAAATCATCGGTTGGCCCCAGTGCGGCTGGCCGCATTGGGGATGAAGAAGAAGCCTGCGGGGAAGGAATTTACCTGCTCCTTCAGAAGGAGCTTCGTGCCGTCGGCCTTGAGGACCATCGTCACGTTCTTCTTGTTGTAGGTGGTGAAGTCCTCGAAGGCAGCGTAGTAGAGTTCGCCCGTAGCAGGGTCGACGCCGAGGCTATTGTAGTACATGTTGGCAGAGGTACCTACGCCATCAATAGTCTTGACATCGATGACCTGAGAGGTCTTATTCGTAGCGAAGTCGTGGCAGTAGATGACGGAGCTTTGGCCTGTGAAGTAGAGCTTGTCGCCGTGAGCAAAGAAGGCGGAGGAGGCAGACCAACCCGAGGAAATGGACTTGTCGAGGATGTGCCTGTCGAGGGCGACGAAGTTGTCAGGAGTGGGATCTACCTTGAGGATCGCATTGGGGCTCGTCGTAGATACCCAGAGCTTACCATCTTGGCTGACAGCGATACCCGAGGGCTTGGCGGGTGAGAGGTCCAGCTCACGGACGACCTGAGATCCCTGGATCATCAGCACCTTGCTGTCGGAGGTGAGGGCGAAGAGGCGCTCACCGATCTGTGCCATACGCAGCTTCTTGGCCTTGCTCGTACCCGGAATGGAGACGAAGCCGCCATCAGCCGTGCCACGGTAGATACCATTGCGGTCGGTGCGCAGGTAGATCTGGTCGCGCAGGACAGCGATGTGCGTAGGCCACTGCTGTGCGAGAGCCTCGTCGTTGTAGACCTTGACCTTCTCGAGGGAGTTGCTACGGGCGATCGTTAGCAGGCCTTCACCGCCGTTCTTGGGGCCGTTCTGCGAGATGATATAGATCTGGTCATTCCCGAAGGTGAGGTCTTGACAGACGTTCCCGAGCTTTGTGCCATTGATGTGGAAGTAAGCCTGATCGATGACGAGCTTCTTGGAGGGATGAATATAGGTCAGTGAGCCCGTCTCATTGCCGAAGTTCCCTTCGTTGAGGAGGAAGGCGCCTTCGGAGAAGCGTGGAGCAACAGTGTAGGTGTGCTTAGCGCTCTTGCCGTCGACGGTGAGCGTGACTTCATACTTCCCAGGGTGAGCGGTGGTGAAGTCGAAGGTAGCACCTTCTGCAGCCTTAGCGCCGTTCACTGCCCATACGGCTTTGGCTGCAGCGTCCTTCGCTACACCAGCGACGCTCAGGTGAGCGGTGTCGAGCTGGTAGAACTCTAAGGTGCTTGCCACTCCGTCGATCGTCAGACCCGAGGGAGGATTAGGGCTTGGCGTGGGGTCGTCCTTCTTACAGGAGGCGAGGCCAGCGGTGAGAGCGAGGCTGGCGATGAGGATCTTCTTGTACATAGTGGAGGAGGTTAGTGAAGTTAGTTAGGGATGTCTTCCTTGAGGACGTGGAGGTCATTGACGCCTGAGATCTCGGTGGAGCATTCGCCGAGCCAGCCATTCTCCTGATTTACGCCCGTATATATCTTGATGAAGTCGACACCAGGGAGGTGGACCTTACGGCCCTTCTTGTCTACGGCCCAGTCGATGTCGATGGTGGAGTCCTTGCGGTCGTTCAGTTCGTTGTCGGCATAGCCGTAGCGGAACTTATACAGCACATAGTACGTGCCGACGCCGCTCTGGTCTTGGGAGTTCTGTGGGAGGCGCGTACCGCGGAAGGTGAGCTTGTCGCCCTTGATCCACTGCGGGAAGTAGGGCTGTGCGTGCCACTGGTTCTTGACCTTGTAGCCGGAGTTGCCCTTGTTGTCCTCCCAGTGGATGTAGGTGCCCCAGCCGTCCTTGGACTCGGGCTCCTTGGCGGGGCGGTGGTAGGTCATCTCGAAGTCGCGGTAGAAGTTTAGGTCTGCACCAGGGACCTTCGTCTTGACGAGGGCGTACCAAGGCTCCTTGGTGTGGTCGACGTGGGCGCTACCCTCGATCTCGTACCATTCGTCTTCGTCGGGGCGGCCATTGCGGTTCGCATCGTAGGCGACCATAATGATACCAGGCTCACAGCTCCCGCCCTCATAAGCCTCCTTGTTGTCGTTGCCGAAGAAGGCATTGCCGAGGACGCGGAAGTCACGCTTACCAGGGACATTGAGGATCGTGTGGTCGAAGCCCACGATGATGTAGCCACCCCAGCCACCGAGGGTGACGAGGCCGCGCTGGTTATCCTTGAGGTACTCGAGGGCCTTGCGGTTCATATCCTCCTGCGTGTCACCCGCCTCATATTCGGGGAGGGTGTTGGTGAACTGGCCGACAGCAGGCATATACTCGAGGACGCGGGTGACGTAGGGCGTAGCCTTGGGATTGACGTCGGGCTTGGGGAAGACCGGCTGTGGCTGCGGCGTGGGGGTATCGCTCTTACATGCTGCGAAGGAGAGCGAGGCGATGAGGGCGAGCGCCGTGAAGGCGCGCTGGATATACTGAGGTCTCATTACTGTTGTGGTGTTTGGGGTTTGAGGGGCTGGAGTTCGTAGCGGGTGAAGGCGAAGTGCGCGGGGATATCGCCCGTCTTGACGGTCCACTTGCGCGTCCCTGTCTTGAGGTCGTAGCAGTGGAGGCGCCCTGGAGTCACATAGTTCTTAGCGTCGGTGACGTAGAACTCTCCCTGCTCTCTGTTGACAGCGATGCCGTAGGGGATCTTGATATCCTTCTCCGTGCCGTCCTTGATGAAGTTGCGGTCGATGACCTCCTGGCTCTTGGTGTCGATGACGGTGTAGCTGATCGTGTTCGCCCCCGTGATATAGCTCCATTCGGTGCTGTAGACGAAGAGGGAGTCACCGGCGAGCGTCATGTTGGAGCAGGAGACATCGAGGGTCTTGGTCACCTTCTCGGTCTTGGGGTCGAAGACGAAGATCTTTGAGGGCACCTTGTAGTAGTCACCGCGGGAGGATACCCAGATCTTCCCATAGTTGTCCAGCTCGAGGCGGTGGAGGTTGATGGCGACGTCGACCTTCTTCTCCTCGGTGAAGGTCTTCAGGTCGATGATGGAGATGGTCTTGTCGTAGTTGGGGACGCGGTAGCCACCCGAGTTGGCGACATAGAGCTTATCTCCTTGGATGACGAGCTCGTCGGGCTGGTAGCCTACGGGGCACTCCGCTACGACTTTGAGGGTAGCGGTATCGACCTTGGCGACGTAGCCGAGGCGCGCATTGGGGTCGATCTGGACGGGGCCGGCGTAGGAGCTGACATAGGCAAAGCCATCCTTGAAGACGATGTAGCGGCAGTTGGGGATGGAGATCTTCCCGATGTGCTTGGCGGTGCGTACGTCCATGACCTCGATGAGGTGGGAGACGTTGATGACGGCATAGAGGCGGTTGCCATAGATCTGTAGGTCATTGCCTACGTCACCGAGCTCCTTGACGACTCCGGGATTGCGCTCGGCGTAGATATTGCGGGTGTACTTACCGGTCTCGTAGTCGTAGTAGTCGAGGGTGGACTTATTGGAGCCCATGTTCGCCTCGTTGAGGAGGAAGAAGCCCTTAATCGGGCCAGCGGGTTCTGGCTTCCCCCCTTGCTCTTCGGTAGAGGGGATGATCTCATCCTCCTTGCGACAGGAGGAGAGAAGGACTGTTGCCCCAGCGAGGAGGCTCAGTAGGAGGTGTTGGATGCGTAAGACTCTCATAGTGTGTATTCGATCTTGATCTTGGCGTGGGCGCCAGGCATAGGGTAGGAGCGCACGACCTCGTACTGCTGGTCGAAGATGTTGCTTACTTCAGCCGTCAGGCGTAGGCTGTGGCCACGGAGAGAGAAGGGGCGAGATAGTGTAAGGTCGCTGGTATACCAGGGGCGGATATAGTTCTCGCGGATGTTGGCACTGGCATCATAGCGCTCGCCCGTGTAGATGAAGCTGTAGTTCAGCTCCCAGCCACGCCAGCCGAGGGTGACGATGGCTGATCCGCTGTGCCAAGGGATATAGGGTATCTGTCCTCCATAGTAGCTGTCGGAGGGATCGGTGAGGTCTTGGGCCTTCTGATAGGTATAGGTGAGGCGGGTCGAGGCGGTGACGGCACCCAGCAGCCACTGCGTCTCGAGGGCGAGGTCGATACCGCGGATGCGGACGTGCCCGAGGTTGACCATCGTCCACTGGAACTGGTTCGAGGTCGGCATGGCGATAATCTTGTCATCGACATAGTTCAGATAGCCATCTGCCTGCACCTCCATGCGGCGCAGAGCTCCGCGCTGGAAGGTCTTCGTGTAGACCACGCCGAGGTCGTACTGCGTGGTGTACTCGGGGCGGAGGTACTTATTCCCGATGAAGGTATAGTACAGGTCGTTGAAGGTCGGCATGCGGAAGATCCGCTTGTAGAAGCCACGCAGGCTGAGGTCGTGCTGACTCAGGGGCTTATAGCTGGCGATGAGGGTGGGTGTCCACTCGCTCTTCTCGGGGGCTTGGCCGTCCTTGGCCTTCGTCCAGTCGTGGACGTAGGTGTGAAGGAGGCTAGCCTGTGCCTTCAGCCCGCCGTGGCTGTAGTCGGCAGCCGCTGCGGTGAGGAGTGTGAGGCGGGTGGGGTAGGCGAAGGCGTAGAGGTCGGCCGTGAGGCTATTGTACTGCGCATCGGAGGCCAGTGCCACGCGCCAGTCGTCGCCGAGGCTGAGCTGATGGGCGGTGGAGAGATAGCCCTCCTGCTGGTGGTAATGGTTGTTGACGTACATCGTCGTCACATCTAGCCGTGGGTCGGAGAGGTAGTGGAGGTAGTCGTAGGCGTACTTCGCATTGGCCAGCAGGGTGTACTGCCCAAAGGTCTTGCGCAGTGTGCCTTGCGCCATCACGTCGGTATCCCACTGACGGTCCTCATGCTTGAACTTCCCCGGCTCTTCGCGCACGAAGGCCCCTGGGTAGCCACGCTCCGAGCGATAGAGATAAGCCTTGGCGCGCCACTCACCTTCATCCAGTCGTCCGAAGAGCCCCGTCTCGAGGCGTAGGGAGTGGACGTCGCCATTGTGGCGAACGGATGTCGTGTCGTAGCCGTCCTTCTTCTTGTAGGAGAAGCGGTAGCGCCCCGAGGTATAGAGGTATTCGCCACTCATCGAGAGGTCGAGGGTGGGGGAGAGGCGCTGCTCGTAGAGGAGGGAGGGATTGATGGTGGAGAAGGAGCCTGCCTTGAGAGCGGCTTTGAGATTGGTCTTATGCTGGGTGGCAAAGGTGGGGCGGCGCGTCGTCATGTAGAGCGCGGCTGCCGAGGAGAAGCTCTTCGCAGGCTGGAGGATGGTGCTACGCTGACCATTATATATGGAGACGGTCTCCATATTGTCGAGGGAGAAGCGCCCGAGGTCTATCTGCCCGTTCTGCGCATTGCCCAGCTGCAGGCCATCATAGAAGACGCCCACGTGCTGGGAGCCCATGCTGCGCACGTTCACCGTCTTCAGCCCCCCGATGCCGCCGTAGTCCTTGATCTGGACACCGGCGAAGTAGCGTAAGGCGTCAGCTACGCTCACGGCACTAAGGCGCTGGAGGTCGCGCCCGCCCAAGACTTGTGCGGGTATGACATCCTTCGGGATCAAGCGCTCCGTGACGACCACGCCCTCGAGGACGTGGATACTGTCAATATGCCCAGCAGCCCAAGCCTTAGTCAGAGGAAGGACCAGGAGGCACAATAGCAGGAGCGCACGCTGTCTGCTATGATGAAGTTTCATTAAGTCGGTTTCAGTTAGTAGTCAGAGGGGGAGCTTGTCATGGTAGCGTCTCTCTGGCACCAGCTATTGGGTACAAAGGTAAGGCTTTTGGTGCGGTTGCCCGAATGTAGCTGGGCGGCTCCCCGCTATTTCCTATTGAGAGTGACTTCCTACTACTTGTCCGTGGTGCCAACCTATATTACCTTGCGGGTCGACCTATATAGGTCCGTCCCTCGACTAGCTAACTATAGGTTTGTACTTTCCTCTCTGCAAATTTGATAGTCAAATTTGTGGACTATAATTAATTAGAGTGTTGCATAGACTCCTACCCTCTATTTATTCTCCTAAGGTATCGCACGCCCAGCTCCCCGATATGCCTCTCCGAAGAGAAACACAAGCCCTTCGCCTTATCATGAGTATTCCTCTTATCCAGCGGAGGAAAAAGTGCCATTTTCATGAAGAAAAAAGTGCCTTCATGTAGTGGTTTTCCTCTGTCTATGTACGTAGTCTTAAAGACCAGGCACGCCAATTCAAAGATCCACGCACGGAGATATTAGAGCTACGTACGTAGCTCAAACTTATCTTCCACTCGTCCATAACTTTTATCCCTACGCGGAGCAACAACCTAATATAGGTCACTTCACAAAGCTATATATAGGAATTAGTCCAAAGCTATATAGCTTTCTTCGCCATCCTATATAGCTCTACCCACGTAGCCTATATGAGACCATTGTGTAATCTCACCTCTTCATTTCTTCATTACTCGTACCCTCTTTCCTCGAAAATCGGAGTCTTTAGGTTGAGAAGTTCGAAGGAGGAGAGTGCAAGCTGTGAAGAGCCCCCCCCTTGCGCAATGGTCTTATAAGTAGAGCCTTTTGATAGGTGTCCCTAGTTTAGAGGGAGGCATCATATTTGCTTTGGGGGTGAGTGGATACATAGAATGAGTTTTCCTACATTTGTAGAGAGAAATTCCTATGACTATGCCCTATCCTGTATTGCAGATTGCTGATAAACTGATAGCCCTGACTGCTAAAGATCAGGGAGATAGTATTACGAACCTCAAGTTGCAGAAGCTCTTGTATTATGTACAAGGGTTCAATCTTGCGGCCTTTCAGTCTCCCCTTTTTGAGGAAGATATCGAGGCTTGGATGTATGGTCCAGTTGTCCCGTCTGTCTATAATCATTACGCTCACTTTGGAGCGGATCCTTTGGAATCTACTGGTGATGAGGTATTGATGTTAAAACCAGAAGAAGAGGAACTTTTTCAGGAGGTTTATAAAGCTTATTCTGTTTACTCTGCGATTGGGTTAATGAATATGACGCATAAAGAAGCTCCATGGCGAAGTGTGCCAACAGCTCCTGGAAGTGTTATTCCAAAGGAGACTCTTCGCGACTTCTTTAAGAATAAGCTAGCCTAGTATGTCAAAGAGAGGTAGAATAAAGTCTACTCAACTTGCAACTCCTTCAGTAGGTTTGCCCTCAAAAGAAAATGATACCCCTTTGTTTTGCTTCAAGCACTTGAGGATAGATTTACTTAAGAAGTGTGATGATGCTAAGTTTCTTGTGGGATTTCTTGGGCGTCTATCTATGCTCGGTCAGCTTGGTTGGAAGCAAATACGGCAGGATAAGCGTCACGGCTATGGTTTAGAGAAGATACCACGAGAAAAAATTAAACCAGACCTACCTGTTTCCTTTACTCAGGATGTGAAGGAGTTACATGTCTTCCGAGCCTCAGGGGATAATCGCGTGTTTATCGGGCTGCAAGTGGAGCATGTTTTTCAGGTGGTTTTTATTGAACCGTCCTTTGGGGATGTCTATGATCATGATTAAATAGCGTTTGCTTGTCCTCTGCTTCTCTATGTAGGGCTCATGCTGTTGTGGTATGGGCTTTTTTGCTATATGGAGATTCTATACTTAGTATGGGGAATATAAAAGGAGATGTGGTAATTTGGGGGCGAATGCTTAACTTTGAGACAAAGGTTACAGCCTGGCTGGCTGGGACCTCACGGCAAGATACATTCATTACCTTCACTGTACTACGATTATGATCCTCGAGACCAGTTGGGAAGTCTGCAATAAGATGGGAGGGATCTATACCGTCCTCTCCTCACGTGCAGACGTGATGACCCAGCACCACCCCGCACAGGTATGCTTTATCGGGCCACTCCTCGCCGACGAAGGTGCGGCGTTGCCCCTTGACTTCACCCCCGGAGAGATCCCCGAGCTCCAAGGCTGGCTGCGAGAGGTCCTCCCGAGCCTCGGTCTGCGTGTCGTAGCAGGTCGCTGGGGTATCGAGGGTGAGCCCCCCGTACTCCTCGTGGACTTCAAACCTCTGTGGAGGGAGAAGGATGATCTCTACTTCGAGCTGTGGAAGGCCTATGGCCTCGAGAGCGACAAGGGCTATGGGGACTATGACGAGAGCAGTCTCTTCAGTATCGCCGCCGCACGCCTCATGGCCAGCATCGCCGCCTGGCGCAGCGATGAGCGCACCATCGCTATCTTCAACGAGTGGCAGACCGCCATGGGTCTGCTCTACCTGCGACAGCAAGCCCCCAGCGTCCGCACGCTCTTCATCACCCACGCCACGACCGTCGGCCGCTCGATCGCAGGGAATGACAAGGAGCTCTATACCTATATGGATGCCTACGATGGCGACCAGATGGCACGCGAGCTGGGTGTCGAAGCTAAGCACGAGGTAGAGAAGCTCGCCGCACACCAGGCCGACGTCTTCGCTACCGTCAGCAAGCTCACCGCCCGCGAAGCCAAGCAGCTCCTCGGGCGCGAACCCGTCGTCTTGCCCAATGGCTTCCACGTCGGGACCTCCCCCCTCGCTGCTCCCATGCTCTCAAAGCGCCGTAAGTCGCGCCGTCTCCTCGGTGCCGTGGCTTCGCGCCTCTACGGACAGCACATCGATCCTGCACGCTCCTTCTTCATCTCTCTCGGCGGGCGCTATGAGTACCGCAATAAGGGGATCGACCTCTTCATCGAGTCCCTGCATCACTTCGCCGAGAGCTATACGGGTGACCGCGACATCGTGGCCTTCCTCCTCGTACCCGCATGGCAGGCTGGCCCCCGTGCCGACCTGCAGTATCTCCTCTCACATCCACAGGATGAGCAGGAGAGCCCCCTACAGTACCCCATGCTCAGCCACTGGCTCTACAATACCGAGCATGACCGTGCTGTCTGCCACATCCGTCATCGTGGCCTTGACCGCACCGACCGCCGTGTGAAGGTCGTCTTCGTGCCCTGCTACCTCAATGGGCTCGACGGCATCCTTGACCAGAGCTACTACGACCTCCTCGTGGGTATGGACCTGACCATCTACCCCAGCTACTACGAGCCCTGGGGCTATACGCCGCTGGAGAGTGTGCGCTATGGCGTGCCTACGATCACGACGACGCTGGCGGGCTTCGGCCTGTGGGCTGAAGAAGAGCAGACGAAGAAGCCCTTCGCCTCCGCCCCTCACAAGCCTGTGCATATCGTTGAGCGCACGGATACCAACATCCCCGAGACCATCGAGGCGATCTCCCGCCTCATCGGTGAGCAGCTTGCGCTGACGCCCGACGAGCAGAAGGCCCAGCGCAAGAAGGCCTACGAGCTGGCGCGCTGCGCTGACTGGAAGCTCTTCTATCAGCACTACGAGGACGCCTACGCCCTCATGCCGTAGCCTATACCTATTATATATAAGGGACTGGGTGCGTGCGCACGCGATGGAACGCGGGGAGGGCGCTGCTTATGTTACTTCTTCAAAGAGAATACATATCTTTGCTGTAATTATATACGACAAAGCATGGGAGAAGTACGCGTCGATAAGTGGCTCTGGGCCGTCCGCATATTCAAGACCCGTTCGCTGGCCACAGACGCGTGCAAGAAAGGGCGCGTCAGCATCGGCGGAGTGACAGTCAAGCCCTCACGTACCCTCCAGCGAGGTGACATCGTCTCGGTGCGCAAGCCGCCGGTCGAATACTCCTTCCGGGTGGTAGAGCTCCTCTCGAGTCGTGTCGGTGCTAAGCGCGTGCCTGAGTTCATGGAGAACGTCACGCCCGCTGCACAGTACGAGCTGCTCGAGCTGCAGCGTATCTCGGGCTTCGTCGATCGGGCCAAGGGTCTCGGCCGTCCTACGAAGAAGGACCGCCGCGATCTGGATCAGTTCGCCGAGGACATGCCTGAGGATCTCGACCTCTTCGACTGGGATGAGGACTGGGATTAGCTACCCCTACAGACGACTAAACGACAAACGTATCACAGATAATGAGAATTAAAGACCACATCTCTCTACGTAAGATTGCGGATGAGTACATCATGATCGCAGGCTCGGGAGATAGCTTGGACTACACGCAGGCGGTGAGCCTCAACGATAGTGCAGCCTACCTCATCGAGAGCGTGCGTGAGCGCGACTTCACCCTTGAGGACTGGGTCGAGCTACTCACTGACCGCTATGACGTGAGCCAGGAGCAGGCACGTGCAGACGTCGAGCTCCTTTCGCAAATGCTCAAAGAGGCCGGGATCATCTGTTGAGCCAAATAGCCCCGCTCTCGCATGATGAGGAGCTCTTCCTCAAGCTCCTGAGCTGTGCCCTGCACTCAGAGCTCCCCGAGGCACGTGACTTCACGGGTCTGGAGGAAGCGTCGTGGCGTAGGATCCACCGCTTAGCAGCATCGCATGCAGTGCCGGCCTTCGTCGGGGACCGTATACTTACCCTGCCGAAGGAAGCCCTGCCCAACCGCGATATGCGCCTGATGATCTTCTCGGAGATCGAGCTTACACGGCGGGGCAATGCCTATCTAACCAAAGCCTTAGGCCAGCTACAGAAGACCTACGAAGCCGCAGGCCTGCCCTTCATCTTACTCAAGGGGCTGAGTCTTGGCTGCTTCTACCCCGATGCCGCACTCCGCTCTGGAGGCGACCTGGATGTCCTCTTCCATTCGGATGCCGACTACGAGCGGGGCAATGAGCTCCTGCGCAAGGCCGGTCACAAACTCCACGACGACTCCGAGGTGCGCTATGGCCATACGGCCTTCACCTACGGGCGTACCATCGTGGAGAACCACGCTCGTGCCGTCTTCTTCGACCACAAGCGCCACAATAGACACTTCGATGCCCTCGTCCAAGAGGCTATCAGCAGTGGGAGTCTCATCACCCAGCACCATGGAGACTACACCATCAAGACGCTCCCCCACGAGCTGAATGTCGTCTATATCTTCATCCATCTCTTCTTCCATTGGCTTCACTGGGGCGTTGGCTTCCGTCAGTACAGCGACTGGCTGCTGATGATGATGAGGCTCAAGGACCAGCTTGACGAAGAGAAGATCCTCAGCATGGCGAAGGATCTCGACATCCTCTACCCGATGCAGCTCTTCGCGCAGGCCGCTATCCGCTACCTGCGTGTCTCGCCGGAGATCTTCCCCTTCCCGCTGCTGAGCGAAGATGATCCGCACACCGAGCAGATCATCCGTGACGTGATGCATAGCGGGAACTTCGGCTTCGCCCAGCGCCCCATCAAAGCACAGAATAAGTGGGTGACCAACTGGCGTAAGTTCCGCTTCAAGACGCGCCGCTCACGTCGCCTCTACGCCATCACGCCGACCCATGCCTCACGCATCATCTGGGGCTCTGTCTTTGGGCACCTCATGCTCATGATCCGTCGGCGGAGATGATCGACCTCGTACGCTTCATACTTAGAGGGCATAAGTGGGGTATCCTGCTGATCCTCCTCTTTGGCTTGGGGACCGTCTCCACCAACCTGATCTTCATCTGGCTATCGAAGTGCGTCATTGATATCGCCGCACACCAGCGCGGTGGCTCCATACACACCTATTCGGTAGCGCTCATCCTCACACTCGCTCTGCAGGTCCTCTGCCGAGTCATCACCGTCCGTCTCTCGAACTATACCGCTGCACGCATGAGCAATGCCGTGCAGTCGAAGGTCTTTGCACACCTGCTCTATACGCGCTGGTCGCACCTCGGGCAGATGCACAGCGGTGATATGGTCGTGCGTATGCTCAAGGATACGGATAGCCTCGTCGCCCTCTTCGTCACGTCCCTGCCGTCGGCTCTCATCGCCTTAGCACAGCTCGTTGGCGCTCTCTGTCTCCTGTATTACTTCAGCCCTCCGCTGGCCCTTATCCTCGGCGTGGGGATGCCGCTGCTCGCAGTCTTCAGCAAGGTCTACTACAAGCGCATGCGTCGCTACACCGATGAGATGAAGCAGTCGGAGAGCGAGATCACGGCGCACATCCAGGAGTCGCTGCTGAACCAGACCGTCATCCGTACCTTCGAGCACCAAGCCTCCTCCATCGACCATCTGGCGATGCGCCAAGGGCAGTACCTCGGTGCGGTGAAGCGCCAGACCTTCGTCTCGGTCTTCGCGAACCTCATCATGCAGGGAGCCTTCTCGTGCGGCTACCTCGTGGCATTCCTCTGGAGTGCTCGAGGGCTGTATGGTGGCACGATCTCCTTCGGGCTCATGACGTCGTTCCTCCAGCTCGTGGCACGTATCCAGAGCCCGCTGACGACGCTTATCAGTCTCCTTCCGACACTCATCGCTGCGAAGAGCTCGCTGGACCGTCTGGCGCATCTCCTCGAGTTCAAGACCGAGCAGATCGGCCGCAGTGTCCAGCTCACCAGCCCTATCCGCCTCGCTGTCGAGGATATGGGCTTCCACTATCCCGACGGCGAAGAGTGGATCTACCGCCACTTCTCCCTCGAGGCTTCGACGGGCGAGATGGTGGCGCTCATGGGGCGTACGGGCGCTGGTAAGACCACGCTCCTGCGTCTACTGCTCGGCCTCGTCTCGCCTGTCGAGGGGGCTATCCGCCTCTACTCTGGTGGCAGTAGCTATGTGGTGAGCGAGACGACGCGCTCCAACTTCGTCTATGTCCCGCAGGGTGGCTCGCTCTTCAGCGGGACGATCCGTGAGAATCTCCTCCTTGGTGATGAGTCCGCTACGGAGGCCGACCTGCATAAGGTGCTGCATCTGGCTATCGCGGACTTCGTGCTTGACCTACCGAAGGGCCTTGATACGACCATCGGTGAGCGTGGGCTGGGCCTCTCCGAAGGGCAGGCACAGCGTATCGCTATCGCCCGCGCGCTCCTTCGTCCTGGGCGTATCCTCCTCTTGGACGAAGCCACCTCGGCGCTTGACCAAGCCACGGAAGCGCAGTTCCTCAAGAACCTTCGTGAGCACGCCTCGGACCGCCTTATCATCTTCATCACCCACCATCCTGACGTCGCGGCGGCCTGTGACCGCACGCTGCAGCTGTAGCAAGGGCCAAGGGCGTCGGGCTCCCTACGTTAATTTATTCACCCCAAGGAGGGAGCATTACCCTCCCCTCAATGATATTTTATGGCAGAAGAATTAGAGAACGAATACCTCCGTATAGAGGAAGATATAGTAGCAGCACTACGCACCGTCTACGACCCCGAGATCCCCGTGAATGTCTACGACCTCGGGCTGATCTACTGCGTGGAGCTTACCGATGAGATGTTCGTCACCATCACGATGACTCTCACGGCACCCAACTGTCCCGCCGCCGACTTCATCCTCGAGGATGTGCGTATGAAGGTCGAGGACGTCGAGGGCGTCACGGGTGTTGAGATACAGCTCACCTTCGAGCCCGAGTGGAACAAGGATATGATGAGCGAAGAGGCGATGCTGGAGTTAGGCTTCCTTTAGTAGCGATGAGCGAGCGCAAGAAGGTCTTTTTCACCAGCGATGCCCACCTCGGCTCGGGCTATCACGCCGATCCTCGTGCCGTAGAGCAGCGCCTGGTGCGCTGGCTGCGAAGCATCGAGGATGAGGCGCGTGCGGTCTACTTCCTCGGGGATATGTTCGACTATTGGTTCGAATACCGTGCAGTCGTCCCCCGTGGACACGTGCGCTTCCTCGGCCAAGTCGCTGAGATGAGCGACCGTGGTATCGAGATCCACTTCTTCGCGGGCAACCACGATGTGTGGTTCGCCGACTATATGCAGACGGAGCTGGGGGCGCAGGTCCACCACCACGCCGAGGTTATCGAGCTCGATGGCAAGACCTTCCGTCTGGCGCATGGCGACGAGGAGTACTGTGGCTACCGCCGCATGGATAAGTTCCTCTACCGCCTCTTCCGCTGCCGTCTGGCGCAGGTGCTCTATGCCGCTGTCCATCCACGCTGGACGGTAGGCTTTGCTCTCTCCTGCTCGCTGCGTAGCCGTAAGAAGGGCCTCAAGCGTGCCACCCTCGGCGAGGTGCCCCACGCCTATCAGAATGATTACTTCGACGTCGAGAAGGAGTGGCTGGTGCGCTGGACCAAGGCCTATGCTGCTGAGCACCCCGAGATCGACTACTATCTCTTCGGGCATCGCCACCTCTTGATCGACCTGGCGCTGCGTGGCGACAAGCGTATCGTCATCCTCGGCGACTGGCTCCAGTACAATTCATTTGCGGTGTGGGACGGCACGTCGCTCTTCGTGGATCAGTTCATCGAAGACGAAGCGTAGCCCCGCCCTTCTCCCCTCTTACCAAAGCGCCCACGGGCTCGGTAGCATCGGCTGCCGAGCCCGTGGGCGTTTGTATGTTTATGGCTCATACGGTGAGAGCTAAAAGCGCTGGCCCTCGCTGCTGGTCTTCTTGTTGCAATACAAGCTCTGGGCGCGTCTTTACGATCATAGCGTCAGCAGTCCGGAGTCGGTGTCGCGGTTGCTTGCTTTGGGTCTTTGCTCTTGAGCCTTTCGTCCCATATTTAGCTGGATACTGAGCTTTAGGTAGATTGTATTCATCAGGGTCGGAGTAACTTGCCAGCTATTAGAAGAAAGGATTGCAGACCGATCCGTTGAATTGCCATAGCCATCGGTTTCCATGAATAAGTATTTTCCTCCTACTCCAAACATAATCGCAGGGTTCAGACGGTAGCACAGCTCAGCTGCATTATAGGCTGGACTATGAATGATAAACTGGCCATCTAATATCTTCCGGCGACTTTGGAAGGAAAGAAATCCCACCCAGTGCGTTGTGTTCAGGTTAAGAGTTGCAAAGAGACGCCCCGATAAATTAAAGCTGTTTTCGGGCTTTATATAGAATGCTTGCCGGTACAGATCACCCTCTAATGTAAGTACTAGGCGTGGATCTCCCCAAGGCATTACGTTTACCTTCCCGACACCTCCCAAGAGCGCTTTAGAACCAATGTTTTTATATGATTTGACGATGTATTCACTTCGCTCCTCCAGATAAGGTACGATCGCATTACTCGTATGGGAGTAGAAAAGGCTTACCTGTCCCGAGACGTACGACGTGCGCATATTAAAGGAAAGGGATAGATTGTGTCCAGCTGACGGAGTAAGCTTCGGATTGCCTATATACACATAGTGCGGAGCGTTAGGAATAGGTGTATTGCTCAGCATTGATATTGTAGGAGCTGTGACACGGTGTTGATACGAAAGGCTCAGTGATGTCCCCGCCTTGATCACCCACGTGCTACGCAGCAGCGGCGTGAAGTGTAGGCTTTCGAACGATTGATCTAGCTGAGGGCTACGAGAACTGTTATACTCGAGCCCAAGTATTGCTTGATGCCTGAATGCACCTTTCATCCACGAGATATCACCATAGCCGCGTATGTTCCTACGGAATGATTCGATTAGTTTGTTTTGAGGAAGAAGGAGCTGCTGTGCATTGTACTCAAAAAGACCTTTAGCTCCGATCGAAGCACTAAACATTTGGGAAGAGTAGCGATATTGTGCGTCAGCGATAAAGGACTTCTTATGCCCGTCCATATCTGTTTGCTTTTGATAGCTGAGAGCGTTGTAGTAGGCATCGACCTTTGTTGTGTAATCCGTGTAGTGTAGATTGCACAGCAGCGAATGTTCCTTTGCCAATACCTTTTCACCGTAAAGATCCACAGCATACATTGTATATCTATTGCCATTCCCTTTGCTGATTTTGCTTCCGGAGAGACTTCCGTCAGAGACGATCTGATCTGTCCGAAGGTCCTGTCGATAGTGATGCAGCAGGAGCGATGAGCTAAGTAGATAATTCTTGGGAACACTATAGCTGCAGCTTAGTTGCAACTCATTGTTATCTCGCCCACCTGGAGCTACGATACCGATCTTCTTCTGATAGTAATCTTGTCCTAAGAAACGATAGCGGATTTCTTCATCTTCGCTGGCTTTATAGCGCCAATAAATATTGCTGTATGTAGCATTCAGGCGCAGCCGATCGATGGTGTAGTTAATCCCCAAGCGATTTTTCCCATCCCAGGCTGTTACCGCATCATTGGCCTCTATATATAAGTTTCCTCCTCGTATCTTCTCTTTGGTGATGACATTGATTAGCGCGCCGATACCTGCAGTAGCGAAGCGCGCCGGAGGAGTATCATAAAGCTCAACGCTCTTGACATCTTCCGCTGCCAGCGCAGCAAGGGCCGTCTGTGTAGACTTTACGCCATTGATCAGGATAATGACTTCTCCCCCATTCGTTGCCTTAAGTTCTCGGCTTGTATCTAAGCTAAGAGCTGGGATAAGAGTTAAGGACTCAAGGAAGTTGGAGAAAAGCTTTGCCTTCTTCAAATCAATCCTATAGGTACTATGTGAAGAAAATTCCCGGACCATACTTGCGTTGACCTCGACCTCCTGAAGCTGGTGCACATCATCGCGGAGCATCAGCGTACCGAGCTCCGTCTGATGATAGGCGCCCTCCAGTGTTTGGTAGCCAATGCAGCTGACCTTAAGGCGAAAAGGCACAAAGCACTCCGAAGGCAACTTTAATACAAATAGCCCTGTACTATCGCTAATTGTCCGCCCTAGCAGCGTTTGATCAGCCTGGCGATAAAGACTAATGGACGCCCTTTCTACAGGCTGTGCTTGAGCGTTTACAATACGTGCGCTTATCACAACGCTATCTTGAGCGTGCAGGACGGCACTATTAAAAATAAGCGCCCAAAGAAAGCACACAATCATAGAAATTCTCTTTGCAGACATCATCGTGATCTATAATCTAAGTTCTGTATCGGGCAAAGTGGAGGGCCCGCTGGCTACCGCATGAGGCGAGGGCGCTCACACAGAGACTGGCGAATAGGCTATGAAGGCTTCTCTTCTTCATACTGGTATCGTGAGTTATGGTAAGGCGTTTGCTATCACAAATGTAGCAAGAAATCAATTACGGCAGCAAGGGGGGAGAAGGTGCTTCCCACGGCGCTGGGCTTCAGCCTACTACGGGTGGAGTGGATGCCGTCTTGCGGATGGGGCTGGTGTGAACCTATATTGGTCGGAGGGTGGATCTATATAGGTCGTCATTGCGACCTATATAGCTTCGTCGTCGGACCAATATAGGTCAGCCCGCTGACCAATATAGGTCAATTTATCACCCTGTGGTAGGGTGGTGGTGCAAGCGGTGTCTATCATAGATAGAGCTATAGCGAAAGGCTATCACGACAAGACGGAGGAAGGGGGGATGCGAACCAGTACTGGTCGCCGAAGTGACCAGTACTGGTAACTGATATCAACCACTACTGCTTCGTGCTGCGACCAGTACTGGTCAGACGAGTGACCAGTACTGGTTACTTTTTACCCTTTGAGAAGGCGCATAGGCAAAGGGCTGGAGAAGGGGGACGAAGGAGCTTTGGGGAGCGGGTCATCGGCAGGTCGTTGGTGGGGCTTTGTGGGGTGGTTTGCGGGGCAAAATGGGCGGTAAGGGCGCACTTACCAAAATATTTTCGGAAATAAACCATAGGTGTGGATAAATTTCTGTAATTTTGTATCGCAGGATGTTCCCCTCACCAAGGGGCTATCATCCAGCAACAGAGAGATTCAGTAAATCAGTTTAACGAAACGAATAATAAAGATGATTAAAGTAGGTATCAACGGCTTCGGACGTATCGGCCGTTTTGTCTTCCGTGCTGCCCAGAAGCGTAGCGACATCGAGATCGTAGGTATCAACGACCTCCTCGATGCAGAGTATATGGCTTATATGCTCAAGTATGACACGATGCATGGCCGCTTCGACGGTACGGTCGAAGTCAAGGATGGCCACCTCGTGGTCAACGGTAAGACGATCCGCGTCACCGCCGAAAAGAACCCCGCTGACCTCAAGTGGAACGAAATCGGTGCTGAGTACGTCGTCGAATCAACGGGTCTCTTCCTCTCTAAGGACAAGGCTCAGGGTCACATCGACGCTGGTGCAAAGTATGTCGTCATGTCTGCTCCTTCTAAGGACGACACGCCTATGTTCGTCTGCGGTGTCAACACCGACAAGTACGTCAAGGGCACGCAGTTCGTATCTAACGCTTCTTGCACGACGAACTGTCTCGCACCTCTGGCTAAGGTCCTCCACGACAACTTCGGTATCACCGACGGTCTGATGACCACGGTTCACGCTACGACGGCTACGCAGAAGACTGTCGACGGTCCTTCTGCCAAGGACTGGCGTGGTGGCCGCGCTGCAGCTGGTAACATCATCCCTTCTTCTACGGGTGCTGCTAAGGCTGTAGGTAAGGTCATCCCCGAGCTCAACGGTAAGCTCACCGGTATGAGCTTCCGCGTTCCTACCCTCGACGTCTCTGTCGTTGACCTCACGGTCAACCTCGCTAAGCCTGCTACCTACGCAGAGATCTGCGAAGCTATCAAGAAGGCTTCTGAAGGCGAACTCAAGGGTATCCTCGGCTACACGGACGAAGATGTCGTATCAAGCGACTTCCTCGGCGACACGCGTACGTCTATCTTCGACGCTAAGGCTGGTATCGCTCTGACGGACAAGTTCGTCAAGCTCGTCAGCTGGTACGACAACGAAATCGGCTACTCCAACAAGGTCCTCGACCTCGTAGCTCACATGGCTAAGGTCAACGGCTAATCCCCGACCGAGTTCATAAACCTCTTATCAGCCCCCCACTATGCCGATGGTATGGTGGGGGGCTGATGCCTTATCTATCCCTACCACCACCGCACAGACCTCGACCTAACTATGACCTTTCGCTCCTTCATGACGCGCACGCACCGCTTCCTCGGTGCGCTGATGAGCGTCCTCTTCGTGGCCTGGTTCGTCTCAGGCCTTGTCCTTATCTACCACGCCTATCCCAAGTACTCGATGGACGAGGAGCTGAAGCACAGCGCCCGTCTCCCCGAGAGCTTGCCCACGACAGATAGCCTGCACGCCCTCTTCACCTCCCTCCAGCTCGACACCGTGCCGCTGGAGCGCCTGAAGATCTCTGGCGGGACGTATGCCGACAGCCGTGCGCGTCTCGTCATCCGCCCCGTAGAGGGGGAGCGCCGTGAGCTGGCCTTCGACGGCGACAGCCTGCGCTCGCTCCAGCTCGACAGAGCGTATCTGGAGACCATCGCCGCACGCTGGGGGCAGCGTATCGAGCGCATCGACACCATCACGGAGCTCGACCAATGGACGCCCTTCTCGCGCCTCACGGAGGACCTCCCCTTCTATCGCCTCCTTCTCACCGGAGGCGCCGGGCATGAGGTCTATGTCTCGAGCGTGACGGGCGACGTGCTGCAGGAGTCCACCCGCAGCGAGCGTCTCTGGGCTTGGGCTGGTGCTATCCCGCACTGGATCTACTTCACCTACATCCGCTCGCGTGCCGACCTCTGGCGCTGGGTCATCATCGTCCTCGGCGCTATCGGTACGTTCATGGCGCTGACGGGCTTCTACCTCGGCATCGTGCACTACCGTAGCCGTGCGAAGAAGAAGGCCGCGAAGCTCTTCTCGCCCTTCCCCCGCAAGCGCTACCAGTGGCACCACTTCTTCGGCACCGTCGGCGGTGTGCTCATCATCGCATGGGTGCTGACGGGGCTCCTCTCCGTCGTGCACTTCCCCTACACCGATACGACGGACTACCCCGTGGAGCAGCTCGAGGGAAGACCGCTCGGCATGACGGACTACTGCACCGACCTCACGGCCCTACGTCAGGCAGAGCCCGAGCTACGCGCTCTGACCTTCACCTCGCTGGGGCATATCCCTGTGCTGAAGGCTGATGGGCAGGAGGCGCACTACTATGATGGTCGCTCCGTAGCACCCAAGCGCCTCAGCCTCGACAGCGCCGAGATCATCACCGAGCTCCGCACGGTCTTCGGCGAAGGGCATCACTACACGGCCGAGCTGATGGACAAGTACGACACGTACTACATCCACCGTGCTGGCAAGCTCCCCTTGCCCGTCTGGCGCATCGCCATCGACACGAAGGACCACCACACCTACTACGTCGATCCCAAGACGGGTATGTGGCGTATGTATGCGGACAGTGAGCGCATCGACGCGTGGATGTTCATGAAGCTCCACCGCCTGCAGTTCGCTCCCTTGGTGAATACCCCAGGGGCATGGCCCGTCGTGATGTGGGCATTCATGCTCATCGGGCTCATCACCTCGCTGACGGGGCTGATGCTTGCCTTCGACTATGTGCGCCGTCTCCTGCGTCGTCGCGGGAAGAAGAAGCACTAAGCGCCATCACCCACCTATATACAAGTATCCCCCACGACCCGAGCGGATCGTGGGGGATACGTGCTTTTAGGAGAAGTCCTTAGCAGGGGGGCTTAGAACTGGTAGCTAAGCTTGAAGCGTACCGTACGGCCAGGCATGTGGTAGCCGTCCTTCTCGGTGTAGTGCTCGTCGTAGAGGTTGTCTACATTGACTCCCAGACCGAGGCGCTGCTTGATGGTGTAGTGCAGCGAAGCGCCGAAGATCAGTGCCGAGGGGTGCTGGAGACGACCGCCCCACTCGGGCTGCTCAGCAGCTACGCGTGCAGCGAGCCCCGTGCGGATATCGGGGTAGTAGTCGAACCAGTTGTCCTCCCAGCGCTGGCCGATGTAGCGGCCCGAGAGGCCGAACTGCAGGCCTTCGCGCGTGGTGAAGTCGAGGCCGAAGGTGATGTTCTGATTGCGCACATACTTGATAGGCGTCCAGTCGCTGGCGGCGGCGAGCTTCATCTTCGAGTGGAGGAGGAGCGTCGCGTTGGCATAAGCCTTCAGTGAGAAGGCGTAGTCCACGAGGCTACCGAAGTCGTAGGCGGCCATCAGCTCGAGGCCGTGCATACGAGCCTTGTCGCTATTGATGAAGGTCTTCGTAGCCGTCTTGTCGGGATTCGTCGTGACCTTGTCGACGATCATATCCTTATGGTCGGTGTAGAAGTACGTAGCGTCGAGGTCGATACCCTTCTCATAGTTGGTATAGCCGATCCCCCCGTCGATGGTCAGTGAGCTCTCGGGGCGCAGGTCACGATTCCCTACGGTCGTCGTCTTGCCGCTGGTGTACTGACCGGCTTTGCGGTAGGCGTCAGGAGCAGCGAAGGCCGTCCCAGCCGAGGCGTGCAGACGCAGGCCACGGGCGAGCTCATACTTCAGGCCGAGGTTGGGGCTGAAGACGAGGTGCTGCTCGTGCTTAGCTTCGCTATTGAGGCGGCTGTCGGCGCTGAGGTCGAAGCGCATGAGGTCGAGGCGTGCACCAGCAGAGACGATGAAGCGCTCGGTGACGCTGAGGTTCGTCTGGGCGAAGAAGCCGAGGCTGGAGGTCGAGTAGTCGGGGTTGTAGCTCGCCTTCTGGGCACCCGTAGCGTCGAAGGACTTGGTCTTCGTGTCGCTCTTCTTGTAGTCGGCACCGAGGGTCAGGCGGTGTGCGCCGAGGGTCATGTCGTCCTGCAGGATAGCTCCGTAGTCCTGACCATTGCGGCGGTAGTTGATGATGGCACCGCTACCGGCCTTGTCGTAGTTCTGCGACACCTCGAAGGAGTAGTAGGGGCGCAGTGCGAGGCGATGGATGCCGACCTGCCCGAGGACTTCGAGCGAAGTGAGCGAGCGCGTGATGTCCTTCTGCGAGAGGCCGTAGACCCCGTAGATGCTACCACCGGTGCGGATAGCGTCGCCGATGAAGAGGTTCTCGTAGGCGTTTACCGACCAGTTGGGCGAGAAGTCATAGCCGAGGCGAAGGCTACCGGTGTAGACACCATAGGTGCTACCTGGCATCGTAGCGCCACGCGTCTCGGGGTCTACGATAGCCTTGGCGAGGCTGTTGTGACGGAGGATATCGTTGTTACCAGCCTTGTAGTTCGTGTGCTCGCTGGTGTAGCCAGCGCTGAGGTCGAAGGACAGGCCCGAGACGATGCGCCCACCGAGAGCGAGCGTACCGGCGTAGGTGTCGTAGCTACCAGCCGTAGCGGAGACGCGACCCGTGAGCTGCTCCTTGTGCTGTACGGTGACGATGTTGATGACACCGCCCATAGCATTCGTACCATAGACCGAGGAGAAGGGTCCCTTGAGGATCTCTACCTGTGCGATGTCCGAGAGGGCGATGGTGGAGATGTTCTCCGACGCCGTGGGGATCCCGTTGATGAGGACGGTGGTATAGGCCTTACCAGGCTTGAAGCCACGGATACCGACGGTAGCGTTGAAGCCAGGGTACTGGATGACGTCGACGCTGCTGTAGTTCTTCAAGAGGTCGGGCAGGCTCGTGAAGCCCGAGCGCTGGATGGTCTCGGCGCTGATGACCTCGATCTTGCTGGGCACCTTCTTCAGAGGAAGGATGGAGCGTGTACCGTAGACGAGGACCTCGTCAATGTTTGCGGTACGGAGGCTATCCGTGGTGCTTGCTGAGAGCGGGAGGGCCAGTGAGGCCGCCGCGATGAGAAGCGTTAGCTTTTGTTTCATACGTTCGTTGCTTGGTTAATATACAGATGCACTGCGCTCTCCGAGGGCGGAGAGGAGTGCGGTGATAGAGTGATGCTGGGTAGTGATCCCCGTAGGGGTGCGAAGCGTCCAGCCCGCTTCGCTGATGGTGATGCTGCTGGTCTCGGGCGGTAGGTCGCCAGAGATGATGCCGTAGCCGAGGCGGTGAAGCGCACGGCACGTCCAGCTGTAGCGTAGGCCTTCGCCTGTGAGATGGATCTGCTGACCAGGCTCTTCGGCGATGGAGAACTCCCCTCGCCCCTGGTCAAAGCGCAGACGTGGGTCGCCGAAGACACGCTCAATATCGCCATCGAGGATGAGGTCTTCGGGTGCCTTGGCCGTGATAGCTCCCGAGCGGTCGAGGAGCCAGATGGTGTCCGCCCAGCCGAGAGCCAGATCCAGCTCGTGCGTGGAGATGAGGATACTCTTGCCGAGCTTGTGGGCGAGCGTGCGGAGCATCGTCGTCACCTCCAGACGGGAGGGGAGGTCGAGGTGCGCCGTGGGCTCGTCGAGGAGGATGAGCGGCGTCTCTTGCGCCAAGGCACGGGCGATCATCACGCGCTGCTTCTCGCCGTCACTCAGCGTGTCGAAGATACGCTCACGCAGCTCCGTGAGACGGCACGTGGCGAGTGCCTCTTCGCAGATACGCTTGTCCTCGGCACTGAGCACACCACGGAAGCCCGTATAGGGGTAGCGACCGATGGTGACAACCTCCCAGACGTCCATATTGCCTGCGGGGATGCGCTCGGTGAGCACAAGGCTCAGCTGACGGGCGACCTCCTTCATCGTGAGGCTGGAGAGGGGCTTTTCGCCCAGCTCTACTTCGCCTGCAAGGGGTGGGAGTAGGCCTGCCATGGTGTGCATGAGCGTGGACTTCCCACTGCCGTTGGGACCCATGAGCATGACGATCTCGCCAGGGCGAATGGAGAGGCTGAGGTCGGGGGAGATGACGACGCTACGGCGACGCTCCGTGTAGCCTGTGCGCAGGTGGCGGAGCTCGATCGTGAGGTGCTGTGTCTTACTTGAAGGCATTGTGCTTACGCTTATTACCCAGGACGACGAGGATGACTACGGGGGCGCCGAGGAGCGAGGTGATCGCATTGATCGGGAGGACGAACTGATGGCCTGGGGCCTGCGTCAGCAGGTCGCACACGAGGAGGAGGAAGGAGCCCGAGAGGATCGTCGCTGGGACGAGGATATGGTGGTCGGCCGTACGGAAGAGCAGACGGACGAAGTGCGGGACGGCCATGCCGAGGAAGGCAATAGGCCCCGTGAAGGCCGTGATACAGCCCGTGATGATGCTGGTGATGACGATGAGCAGGCGGCGTACCAGACGGATGTTCGTCCCGACGGAGCGTGCATAGTTCTCCCCGAGGCCGAGGGCATTCATCTGCTTCGGCATGAGGAGGGCAGCGATGAGCCCGACGAGGACGACGGGGAGCATGAGCTGCAGCTGGCGCCAAGTTGTACTCGCCACGCTACCGAAGCTCCAGATGAGGTAGGTCTTCAGCGTCTCTTCGTCACTGAAGTACTGCAGGATGGAGATGACGCTCGAGGCAAGGAAACCGATCATCACCCCTACGATGAGCACCGAGACGATGTCGTGCAGACGGCTCGAGACGGCGGAGATCATCAGGAGGACGCTGAGCGCGCCGATGCAGGCGGCGAGGATGATGCCCCACGTGTTCGCCACGCCTGCCGTAGAGAGGAGCGAGGGGAAGAGCGTGTAAGCCATCGTATAGATCGCTACGCCCACGCCTGCACCGCTATTGATCCCGAGGATCGAGGTATCGGCAAGGGGGTTGCGGAAGAGCGTCTGCATCTGCAGGCCTGCGATAGAGATCCCTGCGCCAGCGATGAGCGAGGTCAGTGCCTTCGGCAGGCGGAAGTTCAGGACGACGTAGCTCGTCGTCGTATGCTCACCACGGCCGAGGAGCGTGTCGATGACGTCGCTCGCAGGCAGAGAGACGCTGCCCCACATGATGTCGAGCACGAAGGCGACGACGATGCCGAGCGAGATGAGGAGGAAGAGGATTGAGTGACGTGTGCGCATGGGCTACTGTAGCTTGATCCAATAGGTCGTCTCGTAGTCGGGGAGGAGGTGCGGACGTGTGATCTTGATGAGGTCCTTCAGGATGAGGTGCGGGTTGTAGGGTCCACTCTCCCAGTAGTCATTACCCCCGTACTCATTGACGCGCTTACGGTCGATCCACACGTTGCCCGCCTTAGCTGCGTCGAAGTGCTGGTAGCGCTCGTTCATTGAGAGGAAGTCCTTCAGGGTAATATCCTTGCCGACCATCATGCTGAGCCATACGGGGGCGTGGCGGTGACGGCTGAAGACGTATTCGAAGCTCATGGGCTTATTCGCTACCTGCCCAGGGATGAAGTCATACTTGATGTGTGCGTCGGTGAGCATCGAGGTGACGTAGGAGTATTCGCCTGGGACGTACCACGAGCCCTTGTAGTCCTGCCCGTAGAGGACGGGGAGGAAGTCGGGCTCTTGCGCAGCGATCTTCTTCGCCTCGAGGTACTCACGCTCGATACGCTGGAAGGTCTCCTCTGCTCGGACGTTGCGCCCGAAGAGCATCCCGACGAACTTCATCCACTCGGCACGCCCGAGGAGACTCTGCTCCTTCCAGTTATTGAAGAAGACGATCTCGATGCCCGAGGCGCGGATGTCCTCATCCTTGGCATCGGACTCCTGCAGGCTCTGCAGGATGATCTCGGGGTGGGTGGCGATGATCTGCTCGACATTGCGCCCCATGCCACGGCCGATCTCGGCGATCTCGCCACGGCGTGTGCGCTCGGCGAGGATGCTGTCATTGATGTTGCGCGGGTCGCTACATGCCACGAGGACGTCACGCAGGTCGAGGAGCGTCAGCGCGCCGATCTCCGTCGTGGAGAGCGTACCTATGGTGCGCACGGGTACGGCGATGAAGCGTGCGCCAGGGGCGGTCACCTCGGGCTTATGGCCGCGGGGATAGAGGAAGTAGCGGGCGAGGGTGTCGGGCTCGTCGGGGGTGAAGATAAACACCTCTTTGTAGCCAGGATGGTTAGCTACTTGGATGCCCTTGGCATAGTCGAAGTGCACGGCATGGTCGAAGTCCGCACTATCGGCAACGATGCTATCTGTGGCAGCCGTACGCTGGCTGGAATGTCCTGTGCAGCTCCCCAAGAGCATGAGGAGGCACGCAAGGAGAAGTAAAGGCTTGGTCATGCGTAATTACATTAGGATAGGTGTGCCTTCGAAAGAGGCACGAGGAACCGAAATTCCTGCACAAAGGTACAAGAAGAATACGGCTTCTTCATATAGAGCGCTTTGCGCCCTGTGCCGAATGCCCCGTATAGCTCCCCGCCGCATGGCTCTTCCGCTACGATGATGGGGTAGCGAGCTATATTGCCTTTTCCCCCGAAGAGTAGGAGAAAACGGCCGTCCCCGTAGTGCAATAATTCGCTTCCTATACTGCTCTTCCTTCGTCTTGGTGCGTGGATTTATAATCTCGGTGCGTACATCCTATCATCCACGTACGTAGTCCTAAGAACTACGTGCGTGGACAAAGCTTTAGACGTAGTGCTACGCAGCTTTTTCTCGTAGACTTTGAGGCATTTTCTCAAAGAAGACGTACAGCTATCATATAATGAGCGGCGGCAGCCCCCATCGGGGACTGCCGCCGCTTGCTTATGGAGTGGGGGCGATCGGACTAATAGAACATACCGCCCGTCTTCTCGTTGGCGCGGGGTGCTACAGCGTTGTCCGTGAAGTCAGGGCCGATATTTGCCCAGGGCTTGCCGAGGATCTTCTCGAGGCGGTAAGCCGCAGCCTTCGCCAGAGGCACTTCCTTACCCTCAGGGTCTTCATCTTCTACAACCCCAGCGGCGAAGTCCTCGATGGGGCGCAGCGGATTCTTGATATCGTTCGTCGAGGCGTACTGCTTGATCGAGTAGGGGCCGTAGATGTAGAGGGGGATGCTGAGGTGGAGGAGACGATTACCAGCCTTCACCGTCGCATTAGGGGCGTAGACGGGGGAGGCGTTTCCGCCCTCGAGCTTACCCTTCGTGGTAGCGTAGAGGTCGAAGTTCAGCGTCATCTGCGAGCCGAGCTTGGGGAAGATGGCGTAGCCCTTGAGGTTGACGGGGTCCTTCTCATCGCGGAACTTCGTCTGACCGTGGTGTGCAGACTTCGTGAAGTCCTCCGTATCGAGGTTCGTGTACTCGAAGACATCGGAGAAGTCCGACTTGGTCGTGATGGCCGACTGGCTGTCGTAGTCCTTGACGTCGGAGGGGTAGATGAAGAGCTGGTAGGCGCCCTTAGCGGAGAGCTGCTTGTCGAGGAGCTCGCCCTTTGAGTTGTAGCACTCGAAGAGGATACCGTACTGAGGGTAGTCGCTACCCGAGATCTCGCCCGTGAAGGGGTTCTCGCGGCGCGTGTCACTCCAGCGCAGGGCGAGCAGCTTGTCGAGCGTATAGGTCACGCTTGCGTTGCCGATCTTCGCCGTGCTCTCGCTGAGCTTCCACTCGCTGCCCTGCTTGGTGTAGGTGACGACCTGCTCATCCTGCAGGTTGCGGTTCTCGAGGTCAGCCTCGGAGGGGAGGTAGTGGAAGCTCTTCTTGCCGTGAAGGTGGCCGATCTGCAGGCGGATGACGACCTTGGCGATGTCGAGGTCAGAGCTGGGGGTGACAGGTGAGGGAGTAGGTGTGGGCGAAGGCGTCGGAGGTACGACGGGTTCGTTATTGGACTTACCGGAGCAGGCCGTAGCGACGAGGCTGAGGGCTGCGATACCAGCGAAGGCAAAAGCCTTGAGACGGTTCGTTGTCATAAGTGTCTGAGGGATTAATTAGTTAGAAGAAGATTCTTCACGACCCGTGAGGTCGGTGGTGCCAGCGTCAACGACGAAGGCGACGTTCAGCGAGATATCCGACTCTTGGTCGATGGGATAATAGAGGTTGTTGTAGAAGGGCATCGCCTGACCGTTGTAGATCTTGGGCTGGTGCGCATGCATGAGCATGATCGTCAAGAGGAACTTCCAGTCGGCGCGCGTGAAGCGGATGAGACCCTTGAAGCCCATGGGATTGCTCGTGCCTGTGAACTTGCTCTCGGGCGCATTGTAGGGCTGATTCCACGGCGTGACGTCGACGTAGCGGTAGTCATAGCCGAGCTCTTCGGGCTCCTTGACGGCGTAGGTGCGCCACTTGCCTCGGATGAACTCGCGGGTGAAGCGCTCGAAGAAGTGCTGGTGGATGCGGTCTTGGCCGTTCTCGATGAACTGCCCGTTCATCAGCTCACGGCGCGCATCGAGGTAGTCGATCTCGAGGAGATAGACGACATCCGACTCGGTATCGGTACTCTTGACGGAGAACTGCGATACGCCCTGCTCTTCGCTGGCGAGGAAGCCCTTGCTGGTGAGCGAGAGGGTCATCTTCTCCTCACGACCCGTGAGGGTGATGTCGGCGAGCGTGGGCTCAGCATCCCAGCGGGTGGGGTTGTTGAGCTTGGCTTCCTTGAGCGTGAAGATGACGTAGGAGGGGTTATCGTGGCGCTTATTCAGTAGCTCGTTGGTCGGCTCCTTGGGGTCGCAGGCCGTGAGAAGCGGGACAAGCGTGAGGAGCAGAAGGAGGAGCCTCTTGGGGCTCCCGCAAAGCTGTCGTAGAGTCATAGGATGAGAGAGATAAGCGAGGTGATCAGAACTTCCACAGGAGTGAGGCGCGGATGTCGCGACCCGCTTCGTGGGCGTAGTAGCGAGCGCGGTTCGTATACTCCTTGTATTCGGTATTGAGGAGGTTGTCGCCCGTGAGGAGGAGGCGCAGGGATTGGCCATTCTTCAGCGTCTTCGACAGCTCGACTTCGGCACCCCATACCCCGTAGGCGGGCGGTGCGTCAGCGATGTCGATAGCGGAGTCGAAGCGCGTCTGGCGAGCGACGAAGAGGTGATTGAGCGTGACCTTCCCCGAGAAGCCCCCGCCGAGCTTAGGGCTCCAGCTGATGTGCTGACCGAGGTGGAAGGAGGGGATATAGGGGAAGAGTTGGCCCGTGCCACGCTCGTTAGCCCATACCATGAAGCTCTTCACCCCGTACTCGATATCCTGCGGGAAGCGGTATGATGCGTCGATGTCAAAGCCTCGGAAGAAGGCATCGCGCTGCTGATAGGTGAAGAAGGGGTATTCGCCCGAGAGCGTCGTGTGCATCGTGTGTGTCGGCGCATCAAAGATATAGCCGTCGATCCACTGCAGATAGCCATCGGCACGCACGTGTAGTCGCTCACCCGAGTGCTCTATGGAGGTGATCCACTTGTAGCCGCGCTCGCTCTTGAGGTCGCGGTTCCCACGGATGTAGATCGCCGAGCCGTGCTGATTCCCTTCGCTGTAGAGCTCGTGGACGTGAGGCGCGCGGAAGGCAGCCCCGAGGTTCGTCGTCACGTGCCACAGGGGCGAGAGGTGGTAGTGCCCGCCGATGCTGTAGGTGAGGTTCGTGAAGCGCTTCGTGTCCTTGAAGAGCTGCTGATAGATGTCGTAGCCAGCTACCTTGAGCGTCATCTGGTCGAGACGCAGTCCGACCTCAGCACCCCAGCGCTCGGCTTGGTACTTCTGCAGGAGGTGTGCTGCACCCGTGACCTCGGTGTAGTTCGGGATGATGGGTACGACACCCGTGCCAGGGCGGTTGTAGTTCTCCGTGCCGACGAAGTGCAGACCTACCTCCGTATCCCAGCGGTGGTAGTGCTTGCGCCAAGCAGCATCCGCCTGGAAGCTCTTCAGGTCGAGCGCCAGCGTGGGGAAGGAGGAGCGGTCATTGCGGCGGATGTTGTACTCATCTCGGCGGTCGGTCTGCAGCGAGGTCTGCAGGGTGAAGGTGCCGAGATGCTCATCATCATAGCGCCCCTTGACGCTCCACAGGCGGTGTAGGACGTCGTGGTGAGGGTAGTCAATATGGCGAGAGAAGGGGCGGAAGGTCAGCGGACGACCACGCTCGATGAGCGCCTCGATCTCGTTGGCATTCTTGAGGTGCCCCGAGGGAAGAAGCCCCGTCTTATTCTGATACTGGCTGAAGTAGCTCTCGAGAGAGAGGTGTTCGCCGCGCCAGCCGAGGGCGAGTGAGTAGTCCAGCTCCTTGACGCCCGTATTGGTGAGGAGGTACTTCGCCGTCGAGCGGTCACCTGCATTGGTGTAGGAGAGCTGCGCACGCCAAGCAAGCGAAGGCAGGAAGGGCAGAGCGCCTTCGAGCTTCGCTACCTCGGTGAAGCGACGGCCGTTGGTGGCGAAGCTCGTCGCCAGCGTCCCCTGCAGGCTACGCCCACGATAGGGGAGTGCGCTCTGCCCGAGGATGATGACGCCCGCGAGGGCTTCGGAGCCGTGTGCTACCGCTTCGGCGCCCTTGACGACGTGGACCTGGTCGTTGGCGTCGACGCTGACCTCGGGGGCGTGGTCGTCGCCCCACTGCTGGCCTGACTGGCGGACGCCATTATTGACGATGAGTACACGCGTGCCGTACATCCCGTGGATGACGGGCTTCGCTGTCGTCGTGCCCGTCTGCAGGCTCGTGACGCCGCTGACCTCGGTGAGGAGCGAGGCGAGGTTACGCCCGAGGTTGCGCTCGATGCGCTCGGTAGAGACCTTCGTGGAGACGACGTTGGCAGAGACAGGACGGCGGTTGCCGACGACCTTCACCGAAGAGATGTCGCGGTCCTCAGGGCGCAGACGCAGGGTGAAGGGGCTGGGGGTGCTGCGGAGCTTGTCCAGAGGGATGAAGCCTTCGTGATAGCCGACGAGATGGACGTGCAGGCCGTCCTCCTCGCTTCCCGTGAGGGCGAGGGTCAGCTGGCCCTTGAGGTCGGTCTGCATGGAGCGACGGCCGATGTGGCCGACGGCGCCTGGGAGGGGCTCTCCAGTTCGATCGTCGAGGACCTGGATGATGAGGCTACGGCTCTGGGCATGCGCAGGGCATGCACCCAGGGCAAGGGCGAAGAGCATCCCCAGAGATAGGAGGACGCCGCGCCATCTTGCCAGTGATAGATAGCACATAGGTAGGAAAAGGATGATATGGATGAAGGGTCGGGAAGAGGCTATGGCATAGCGGTCCTCTTCGCGTATATAGCCAGCTGTAGCCACGAGCTACACGGCCAAGCGTAGCACTCCCATACAGGCAGGGAGCACGCTATAAGTGATGCATAGGGGGTAGAGGCAGGGCAAAGCTTGCCCTACAAGTAGCCTCTGGTGAGTGATTTAGGCGAAGGTGGGAGGAGCCCGTAGCTGTACCGCATCCCTGCGGATCGAGTGGGCAAGGCGCACCAGGCGCACCCCGAGGAGGCACACGCCGAGAGCCACTGCTGCGAGCAGCGTACCGATGGCGAGAGCTAAGAACGGGGTATGGACGAAGTGACAGATCGAGCAGTCGGTCTTCGTCACGTAGGAGGTGTAGCCCTCTGTAGACACGACGTCCTGCACGACGTCCTGCACGGCGTCAGCGCGGTGGCTGAAGTCGTGTAGGCTGACCATCGCCAGGAGACTCAGGAAGAGCCCGAGGAAGAGGGTCGCCAGCCGACGGGTATATCGCTCGTTGGTCTGCATAATCTTGTGCGAGGTGCTACTGCCTGCAAATATAACGAATTCAGACCGAAGGCTTATATCAAAGGAAGAGAATCCGCCTGAGAAAAAGTGGTATTTGCGTGGAGAACAAAGCAGCCTCCCGTAGTGATTTTCCTCTGTCTACGCACGTGGTCTTAAAGACTACGCACGCAAACCCTAAAGACTACGTACGTAGATATTAGAGCCACGCACGTAGATGAAGCTTATCTACTATGGGTTCGCAGCTTTTCTTCGCACGGATAGGCGGTCATTCCACTATTGTTTCTTGCTTTTTCCTGCGAAGAGGCGAGACTCAAGGTAGCACTGCTATGCGCTGCGTAGCGTACGGCACGGTGCAAGCGTCTTGTAATGGATGGGGGCGGTATCCCTACTCTTCGCTCCTTTGCTCGCCCATTCCTTCGTGCGCTCGATATATATAATGTCGTACACGCTGACAGCGGGAGGTGGGGACGGTGTGTCATATTGGCAGGAGGTGCGCAGAATGGGGCTTCGCTGGGCTTTGGCACGCTCCTTGCTCGGTAGAGGACGTGGGTGGGGAGCCTTATACCCCAGCCCCAAGCGAAACGAAGAATATAAAACAACACATATAACTACTTAGATCATGAGCATTAAGCCCCTGGCAGACCGCGTACTCATTCGCCCCGCTGCCCAAGAAGAGAAGACCGTGAGCGGTATCATCATCCCCGATTCAGCTAAGGAAAAGCCCCTGCGTGGCGAAGTCATCGCCGTAGGTGGTGGCACGAAGGACGAAGAGATGGTCCTCAAGGCTGGCGACGTCGTCCTCTATGGCAAGTACGCTGGCACTGAGATCGAGCACGAAGGTGAGAAGTACCTCATCATGCGTCAGTCCGACGTCCTCGCTACGATCTAATCCTCTCGCTAAGTAAGATTATGGCTACGCAACCCAAGCCTGGTGCTACTAATCCTGGATCTGGCTGGCCTTCCCGCACCGGTAATCCAAGCGGAGGAAATCGCACCAATAACCCTTCATCCCCAAGTAGAAAATAATACGATATATCTATCATGGCAAAAGAAATCAAGTTCGATATAGAGGCACGTGAGAGCCTCAAGCGCGGTGTCGACGCTCTGGCTAACGCTGTCAAGGTAACCCTCGGCCCTAAGGGTCGCAACGTCATCCTCGGTAAGACCTACGGTGCACCCCACATCACCAAGGACGGTGTCTCCGTAGCTAAGGAGATCGAGCTCGAAGATCCATTCGAGAACATGGGGGCTCAGCTCGTAAAGGAGGTTGCTTCGAAGACCAACGACGATGCTGGTGACGGTACGACCACGGCTACGATCCTTGCCCAGAGCATCATCGGTGTCGGGCTGAAGAACGTCACCGCAGGTGCCAACCCCATGGACCTCAAGCGCGGTATCGACAAGGCTGTCGCTAAGATCGTCGCTGAGATCCGCTCTATGGCGCAGGAGATCGGTGACAACTTCGAGAAGATCGAGCACGTAGCTAAGATCTCCGCCAACGGAGACGAGCAGATCGGTCAGCTCATCGCCGAGGCTATGCGCAAGGTCAACAAGGAAGGTGTCATCACCGTCGAAGAAGCCAAGGGTATCGAGACGACTGTCGAGGTCGTCGAAGGGATGCAGTTCGACCGCGGCTATATCTCTCCTTACTTCGTCACCAACTCTGAGAAGATGGAGGCGCAGCTGGAGAACCCCTATATCCTCATCTACGACAAGAAGATCTCTACGCTGAAGGAGATCCTGCCTATCCTCGAGCAGACCGTACAGACGGGTCGTCCTCTGCTCATCATCGCCGAGGATATCGACAGCGAAGCCCTCGCTACCCTTGTCGTCAACCGCCTGCGTGGTGGTCTGAAGGTCTGTGCCGTCAAGGCTCCTGGCTTCGGTGACCGCCGCAAGGCTATGCTGCAGGATATCGCTATCCTCACCGATGGCGTCGTCATCAGCGAAGAGACCGGCCTCAGCATCGACGCTGTCAGCCTCGATATGCTCGGTAAGGCTGAGAAGATCAGCGTGACGAAGGACAACACCACCATCGTCAATGGCGCTGGTGACAAGGAAGCTATCCGCGAGCGTGCCGCTCAGATCAAGGCGCAGATCGCTAACACGACCTCCGACTACGACCGCGAAAAGCTCCAGGAACGTCTGGCTAAGCTCTCCGGTGGTGTCGCCGTCCTCTACGTCGGTGCACCCAGCGAAGTCGAGATGAAGGAGAAGAAGGACCGTGTTGACGACGCTCTCAGCGCTACGCGTGCTGCCGTCGAAGAAGGTACCGTCCCTGGTGGTGGTACGGCGCTCCTGCGTGCTGTCCGAGCTCTTGACGGTCTTGTCGGGGAGAACGAAGACGAGACGACGGGTATTGAGATCATCCGCCGTGCTGTCGAAGAGCCCCTGCGTCAGATCGTCGCCAACGCTGGTAAGGAAGGTGCTGTCATCGTACAGCGCGTCAAGGATGGCGAAGGTGACTTCGGCTACAACGCTCGCCTGGATCAGTTCGAGAACCTCTACGCTTCGGGCGTCATCGACCCTGCAAAGGTCACGCGTGTAGCGCTGGAGAACGCTGCTTCGATCGCAGGTATGTTCCTCACGACCGAGTGCGTCATCGCCGACAAGAAGGAGGATGCTCCCGCTATGCCCGCCATGAACCCCGGTATGGGTGGCATGGGCGGCATGATGTAAGCCGTCCCCGCGACACTCCAAGTACATATAACTACGCCCCGCTTTCGTCCAACGAAAGCGGGGCGTAGTGCGTTTATTTCCCTGGCCTAATACCCTGTATGCGTGCGTCCTCCAAGACCCAGCGCGAATTCTTTACCTTTGCAATACAGCATCCCCGCTTGATGCTACAACCTCAATACCAACTCACTTATCTCAGCGTATGAGTAAAACGACTACTACTTCTTCGTCCGACCTTTCGTTTTGGGTCAGGCACATTTTTGCAGTGTTTCTTGTAGGGGTACTCTATATCCTTGTTCAACCCCGACTTTTCCCTATCCAGGAGAAAGTGCATAAGTATCTCCAAGAGAATGCACTGATGCCTTGGTTTGGGGGGCTGATCTGTCTTATCGTGCTCTATTTGATCTTTTGGATCTTATTGCATAGGAAGATTTATTTGCCAAGCAATCATCTTCCGGGGCTTCTCCTTGTAGGAGGGCTTTACTTCTATTATCGAGTCCTTTCGTCTTCCTGTGACTTTTGGTTGATAGCAAATGGATGTTGGGTTGCCTGGATGGATTTCTTTGTATTACCATGGTTCCTCACGTTATACGTCTGTGGGCAAGCGCTATGTTCGCAAAGAGAAGATTGTAATCAGCGTGCGGTGTCTTGCGATATATCGCATACTCCCATTGAGAGTGCTGAAGAAGATGAATTAGATTTTGAGACTAAAGTTGGGGAGCTGGTGCAGGAGTTGAGGGACTTAAATCTGAAGGGGCAATCAATCTGCTATGGTATTACTGCTCCTTGGGGATATGGGAAAACATCCTTTCTTAATCTCCTATCGAATGAGTTACGTGCAGATGGGATTGTAGTTGGCTTTAACCCACGCTCTGCAAAGAACGGGGAGCGTATTCAAGAAGCTTTCTTGGTAAAGCTTGGGCAAGAGCTTTCTCGCTATTATAGAGGGGCAAGCCTTATAATCTCGCGCTATACGGAGCAAATAGGTCTATTGGATCATTATTCCTATAGTCGCCCCCTTGCAGATGCCTTGAGGTTATTCAATTCTAAAGGAGATAAGGAAGCTGTAAATAGGGCTATTGAGAAGATCGGCAAGAGGCTGTATGTCGTTCTAGATGATTTGGATCGACTTGAAGGTAAGGAGCTCTTGGAGACAATCAAGTTGATTGATATTACTGCCTCCTTCAAGAATACGGTCTTCCTTGTTGCGTGTGATAAGAAGTACGCGAATGCCGTGCTGCAGGAATATCTTGGGGTTAATCCAGGGCAAGGCTATTTGGATAAATATATCGCTCGGGAGATTCAATTATCAGGGTATATCAACGAAAGGTTGACGGGAGCTATGGCTGAATATATCAAAGGGGCGATCAAGGATGGTGAGTTGGTTACGCAAGAAGTTGTTCTACTCAATTGGTATAGTATAGCTCAGTATGTAGTTCCACACTTAGGTACACTTCGCCAGCTCAAACGCTACTTTCAACTCTTTATTAAGTCGTTCCTACGGGTACAAGACTACGTTGATCCAGCCGATTTTTTCTTGCTCTCCCTTTTGCAATACAAGGATAATGAGGTCTATAATGCCGTGAAATATAGGATCTGCTTTGCAGATGATGAACCCTTCTTTTCGTTCTATCCCGCTAATAGGTGGAAGTGGAGGAGCTCTTTTTCTGCAGATTCTCTCAATTCCCGATCAACGGATTCTATACAGCGATTGTACCCTCAATGTCTCTCTGAGCAATTGCAACCAATAAATCAAATTGCACAATGGGAAGGTGCTTTGGGGATTGTTTATATGCTCTTTAAGGGGAGTAAGATGGTAGATGAGGATTCGTCCCTTAATAGTGATCTGAATCTTTATGGGAGACGTGTTAACTTATCCTATTCGTCCATCCGCTATAGGCGAGGATTTAGTTCCTACTTTCCTGACTTAGAAGATGAAGATAGAGAGTCATGGCATAATGATCTCCTATCCTTGGTTAGGTGTGGAGATAGGGGAGCTGTCCAGCGAATGCTTGATAGGCGCTACCGTGAGGATAGAAAGGCTCTTGTTAGGTTATTTTCAAATCTTATAAGAGTATATCTTGGGCCTGGGAGATGTATGGATATACATAGCCTTATTGGCTATCTTCGACCTGGGGAAAACCGAGCAATAACGTTAGAGCTTGCAGCCTATGTAGCCGATAGATATGATGATGGAGGCCTTAAAGAGATATTATCGTCTCGCTTTCATCTGATAGGAGAGGTCTATGAAGACTTAGGTGTTGTTGAGAAGGGTAAGTATAAGGAGCTCATAGATGAGTTTCTTGGGCACTTGGAGGATAATTATCCAATACTCTTGTGTGAGCTTCTTAATTCTATACCCAACGAGCGAAAAGGCAGGGAGTATATTTACACGGAACAGCAGGTTGCTGAATATCTATTGAAGGGACTGGAAAGATGCCTATCTAGCTTCTCTGACCAGGATGTGGCGCGATGTAGAGCGGTTGTAAATGACCTCATTGAAGAGGAATCTCACTTTATCTTCAAGCAAAAAGCCTCTGCACTATTCGCTGACTGGATCATAGAGCATCTAGATAGAAGTATTAGCTTGATCCTCGTTATTGAGAGAAAAAATAACTCCATATATGCTGCCTTTATAAGATGTGTATCTGGCATGGTGATGGGAGGCATACCCATTGATCACTGGATTGACTTGTTCAGTGACTCAAGAACGAGGGAGGTCTTGCGTGTGATTGCCTTAGATCCGGATTACTTGGTGAGGTGTAGAGATCTTGATCCTAAGAGGCCATTAGGTATCTCTTACCTTTACGATCTTTTTCTTCAGAAGTCTTTGATTGCACCGCACACAGGCAGTGTCTAGATATATGCGACAGCGCCCCGCTCTATACACTGATAGAGCGGGGCGCTGTCGTAGCAGTTACGGATGTCTTACATCTTCACCATGCCGCTGAAGCCCATGAAGGCCATAGCGAGGATGCCGGCGGAGATGAGGGCGATGGGAATGCCTTTCATCGAGGCGGGCAGCTCGGTGCGGGAGAGTTGCTCACGGATGCCAGCGAAGACCACGAGGGCGAGCGTGAAGCCGATAGCAATGGAGATCGCATAGACGACGCTCTCCAGCAGTGTGTATTCCTTCTGGATGACAAGGATGGCGACCCCGAGGACGCAGCAGTTCGTCGTGATGAGCGGGAGGAAGACGCCGAGGGCTTGGTAGAGTGCAGGCGATACCTTCTTCAGGATGATCTCGACCATCTGCACGAGGGCGGCGATGACGAGGATGAAGGAGATGGTCTGCATATAGACCATGTCGAAGGGCTCGAGGACGAACTTCTGCAGGAGGAAGGTGCACATCGTCGAGAGCGCCAGGACAAAGGTCACGGCAGCGCCCATGCCGATAGCCGTGTCTACCTTCTTCGAGACGCCGAGGAAGGGACAGATACCGAGGAACTGCGAGAGGACGACATTGTTGACGAATACCGCCGCAACGAAGAGGAGGAGATAGTGAGTCATGAGATTTACTTCTTAGCGCTCAGCTTATTCTTCAGAGCAATGAGATAACCCAAGACGAGGAACGCCCCAGGAGCGAGGACGAAGAGTAGGGCGCCGTACTGCTTGGGGAGGACTTGGAGGGTGAAGATAGAGCCGCTACCGAGGAACTCACGGACGAAGCCCAGCAGCGTCAGCGAGAGGGTGAAGCCGAGGCCAATACCCACGCCGTCGAGTGCGCTGTGGAGTACGCCCTGCTTAGCAGCTACGGCTTCGGCACGCCCGAGGACGATACAGTTCACCACGATCAGCGGGATGAAGAGGCCGAGGGAAGCGTAGAGCGAGGGGACGAAGGCTTGCATGAGCATCTGCACGATGGTCACGAAGCCAGCGATGACGACGATGAAGCTCGGGATACGCACGGCGTCGGGGACGAGGTGCTTGATGAGCGAGATAGCGGTATTGGAGCAGATGAGTACGAACATCGTGGCCAGACCCATCGCCAGCCCGTTGAGCGCGGAGGTCGTGGTCGCCAGCGTGGGACACATCCCCAGGAGGAGTACGAAGGTCGGGTTCTCCGTCGCGATCCCGTTGCGAATGATATCGAGTGGTTTCATAGGAGGGACTATTCTTGAGTGTTCGTAGCGGGTGCTGTGGCGGTGCCTTCGAGGGAGGAGAAGGTGCGCCAAGCGCGGTTCACAGCGTCGAGGAAGGCTCGGCTACTGATGGTGGCAGCGGTGATGGCGTCTACCTTCCCACCGTCCTTCGAGACGGTGAGCGGAGCAGAGGCCTTCATATCGAGACCGCGCATGTCACGTATACCGCCCGTCTCGCTCTTCTCGTGGTACCACTCGGGGATACGCGAGCCGAGGCCTGGGCTCTCGGAGTGCTGGAGGACGGAGAAGTCTACGAGGCGCCCCTCGGCATCGAAGCCGACCATCACGCGGATGAGGCCGCTGAAGCCCTTCTGCGTGTAGCTCTCGATAGCGAAGCCGACGAGTGCGCTACCCTTCTTAGCGGGGTAGACGGTGAGGCTGTCGGTCTCGCCTTCGGGCAGGACCATGAGCTTCTCAGCGAAGGGATTGTTGTCGAAGGCAGGTGCTACGGCACGTATTGCCTCGACCTTCGCCCGCATCTCTGCCTCGGCGATAGGCGCGGTCGTGACCTTGTTGACTACGGCGAGGATCCCAGAGACCAGGACGCAGATGCCCCCGAGCGAGAGGAGCATGTTGGGGAGTGTCGAACTGAGCTTCTTCATAGCATTAGCGCCCGCCGAAGTGCTTCGGACGGATATACATATTGATCAGAGGAGTGAAGCTATTCATGATGAGGATGGCGAAAGACATCCCCTCGGGATAGCTACCGAAGAGTCGGATGAGGATCGTCAGGAACCCGATGAGCGCGCCGTAGAGGAGCTGACCGCGGGCGCTCATGGGGCTGGTCACGTAGTCTGTAGCCATGAAGATCGCCCCGAGCATCATACCACCTGTGAGGAGCTGGAAGAGCGGTGCGGGGTAGAGAGCGGGATTGACGAGGTGCATGATACCGCCGAAGACGAAGGCCGTAGCGAGGATCGATACGGGGATATGCCAAGTGATGACGCGGCGGTAGAGTAGGAAGGCGAGGCCGAGGAGCAGCGCGAGCGCACTGACTTCGCCGAGGCTGCCTCCGTGGATGCCGAAGAGCAGGTCGGAGGTCGCAGGTATCTGATCCCAGCTCATGCCAGGCGTGCCAGCCTGTATGCCCTTAGCGATGCCCAGAGGCGTGGCGCTCGTGACGGCGTCGGTATAGCTGAGGTACTGCCCAGCCTTGGGCCACAGCGTCATCTGTGCGGGATAGGCGATGAGGAGGAAGACACGCCCTACGAGTGCGGGGTTGAAGATATTCCCGCCGAGCCCGCCGAAGCTCATCTTACCGACACCGATAGCGACGATGGCACCGATGACGATGATCCACCAGGGAAGACTCGAGGGGAGGTTCATCCCGAGGAGGAGCCCCGTGAGGATGGCCGAGCCGTCACCGATAGTGCTGGGCTGCTTGTAGAGGTACTTCGTGATGACCCATTCGGTGAGGACGCAGGCCAGCACGCTCACGGCGAGCACGATGAAGGCGCCGAGGCCGAAGGTCACCAGCGAGACGAGGCACGCTGGAGCGAGTGCGATGAGCACAGCGTACATGTTGCGCTCAACGCTGTCACCGCTGTGGATGTGGGGGGAAGGGGATATAATGAGGCGATCCATAGGGCAGGGTTAGCTTTTGCGTGCACGGATGAGGGCGGATACCTTCTGCTTGCCGGTGCGGATGTAGTCGAGCAGGGGGCGGTTGGCAGGGCAGGTGTAGCTGCAGGATCCGCACTCGATACAGTCGACGATGTAGCCCTTCTCGGTAGCATCCCAGTCGGCATACTGGACGTCGCGCATGAGGAAGGCGGGGTTCAGCCCCATGGGGCAGACGGTGACGCACTTAGCGCAGCGGATACAGTTGCGCATGGGGCGGCGGGTGGACTCCTCACGTGGGAGGATGAGGATGCCCGACGTGCCCTTGGTCACGGGGATGTCCGTGGAGAGAAGTGCCTTACCCATCATCGGGCCACCACCGATGATCTTACCCGTGTCCTCGGGCAGACCGCCTGAGGCGGTGATGAGGTGGCCGATAGGCGTACCGATACGGGCGCGGTAGTTCGAGGGGGTCTCGAGGTGCTTACCCGTGACGGTCGTGATACGCTCGACGAGGGGCTTATTCTTCTGTACAGCTTCGTAGACAGCGAAGACGGTACCTACATTCTGTACGACAGCGCCAGCGGAGATAGGCAGGGCGCCGCTCTTGACCTGCTTGCGCAGGACAGCGTCGATGAGCTGCTTTTCACCGCCCTGAGGGTACTGCACCTTGAGGGGCATGACCTCGGTGCCAGGGTAGTCCATGGCGATCTGCGAGAGGCGGAGGATGGCGTCCTTCTTATTGTTCTCCACGCCGATGACGGCACGGCTTACGCCGAGGGCGCGCTTGAGGATCTCGACGCCGACGAGGATCTCGTCGGACTTGCTCATCATCAGGGCGTGGTCGCTGGTGAGGTAAGGCTCACACTCGACGGCATTGATGATGAGGACCTCAGCCTTCGCTCCTGGGGGAGGGGAGAGCTTGACGTGCGTGGGGAAGGTCGCACCGCCGAGGCCTACGATACCTGCGGCGCTGATGCGGTCGATGATCTCCTTGGGCTCGAGGGTGCACTCCTTGACGAGGGTCGTGGAGCGGTCGATGCCCTCTTCCCACTGCTCCTCTTCGCCCTGTGTGACGGCGATGACGATGGCGGGGCGCTTGTAGCCGCCTGCATCGAAGAAGCTATCGATCTTCGTGACCTTGCCTGTGACGGAGGAGTGGATGTTGGCCGATACGAAGCCAGACGTCTTGGCGATGATGGTGCCTACCTTGACGAGGTCGCCCTTCTGTACGGTTGGGGTGGCTGGTGCGCCGATGTGCTGGCCGATGGGTATGATGACCTCACGAGGCAGTGGAAGCTCCTCGATGGGGCGCTTAGCTGAGAGCTTATTTTCGGGTGGGTGAATCCCCCCGAGTCGGAATGTGCGAAGCATAAACGTGTATGGCTGAGGTCTACGATTGGGCGGGAGTGGGGGTCTCTGTAGGCGTAGGTGCTGCAGGCGCCGGAGTAGGTGTGGGGGCTTCGGCCTCCTTCTTGGGAGCCTCTTCCTTAGGCTTGGGAGGGGGGAAGCCGATCTCATGGATCGCGTTCGTCGGGCAGACGGAGACGCACTTACGGCAGAGGCGGCACTTGGTGTGGTCGATGTAGGAGAGGTTGTCGGCTATGGTGATGGCCTCGAACTTACACTCCTTGAAGCAGAGCGAGCAGCCGATACAGGCATTGCCGCAGGCCTTCTTAGCGACCCCACCCTTATCCTTATTGACGCAGCTGACGAAGATACGGCGGCTCTTGGGCCCCTTCTTACGCAGCTCGATGATATACTTCGGGCAGGCCTTGACGCAGGCGCCGCAGGCTACGCACTTGTCCTCGAGGATGACCGGTAGGCGCGTCTCGGGGTCCATGTACATGGCGTCGAAGTTACACGAGTGGACGCAGTCCGCCAGGCCCAGACAGCCCCAGCTACAGTCGGTGTCGCCCTTGTAGAGCGCGGCAGCGATGGTACAGCTGCTGGCACCGTCATAGATGTTCGTACGTGGGCGCGCATCGCAGGTGCCATTACAGCGCACGACAGCGACCAGCGGATCCTGCTTCTGGGCGGCGACACCGAGGATGCCTCCGACCTTCTCCATGACGGGTGTACCTCCGACGGGGCAGAAGAGCCCTTCGAGGGTCTCACTCTTGCAGCAGGCGCCAGCGAAGGCGGCGCATCCAGGGAAGCCACAGCCCCCGCAGTTGGCCTGAGGGAGGACTTCAGCGACCTCCGCGATGCGGGGGTCTTCCTTGACCTCGAACTTGCGTGATACGACGTACAGCAAGCCGGCGCCGATCACACCGATGAGGGTCAGGACGATGATAGTGATATACATAGGGGTAGGGTGCTATTCGTGGTGCGGGGTGACGGGCTCCACCATGAGGACGAGGCGCCCCTCGAGGCGATGGCGCTGGGTATAGAGCACGAGATAGTAGAGGCTGAGTAGGCCGATAGCGACAAGCACAGCCGTAGCCTCGCTAAGGGCGAGGAGCGTCTGTGCGATACTCAGTGTGAGGACGAGGAGGAGGAGGGGCAGGACGAAGGCCAGGAGGACTGCCAGGCGTCCTACGCTCCGGCGGGCCACGACGAGGACCTGCTCTCCGATAGAGAAGTGTTGTCCGTAGGTCTTCAGCTGGAGCAGATGCTCACGGCACTCCGAGCTCACGCACAGGTCGCGTGCGTGGCAGCCGCTGCAGGCGCTCTGCTGCTGGATCTGGACGGTCACGATGTCGGGGGATATAGCTGTGACGACCCCCGGGCGCTGCTCCGTCCCGTTAATAGTTCCGTTCATGTGGTGAAGTCTTGATGGGTGAGGGGTCGTAGTTATCGACCCAAATTCCTCGGTGGCTTCCCCCTGTCGCGTGCATCTGCATAAGGCGCAGGGAGTGTGGCTTCCGAGCCATTCTATTCACTGAAACAAATGTATGTAATCACGGACAAAAGTGCAAACGAGACTATACTCGTGCGCGCGTACGCTGTATGCTTAATGTGCACGCTGTGAGCGGGGTAGGGGGCGTGTGCATCGCGGGGTAAAGGTAAAAAGCATCGCTCCACGGCAGGGGATCCTACCGTGGAGCGATGCTTAAATATTTTAGGAAGGTCGGAGCTGTGCGCTACGACTATTCTTCGATGAGGGCTACATCCGAGGCGACGAGCTGATCCTTCTCGCTGCGGCCGAGGCGTGCCTCGACGATATCCCCGACGAGGAGGTCGTTGAAGTTGATGCCGTTGAGGCTCTTGTAGTGGAAGAAGGCATTCTCCTTTACACCGACGTCGATGAAGCCAAAGCCTGCCTTGAGGGCGTTGATCTGGCCACGGACAAGGCCGTCGTGAAGCTCTTCGCCGAGGACGAGGGCGGGCTTGTGCTCGGGCAGATCGATATGACCGATGACCTTCACCTCGGGCGTCTCGAGCGAGTCGTGTACGCTCAGCGTGATCTCGGGCTCGGGGCCTGTGGCGAGCTGTACGGTCTCGGTGGTCGTGGCGGGAGCATCAGTCTCTGCCTTGACGAGGGCTGTGGGCTCCTCGGCGCTCTTCACCGTAGCAGGATCAATGGGGCGTGTACGCGCCTGTGGGGCTTGGTAGGGACGACCCTTGACCTCACGATTGCGCTCCTCGCTCTGACCCTTGTTGACAAAGAGACCATTGACGATGGGGTCGCTACGGAAGGCGCGGCTATCGATCAGCTCATTCATCATCACGGGGTAGGTAGCTTCCTCGAGGAGCTCGTATGACGTGTAGGTCGTCGTATTGTCTCGGCGGCCGTCACCTTCGTGCTCGAGATCCCAGCCAAGGACCATCACACGGGTGCCGAGGGCGTGGAGCTTACGTACCAAGGGAATGTAGTCTCCATCGGCGGCGATGAGTACGACGACGTCAAACTGATTCTGCAATGCACGCTCATAAGCCTCCAGAGCAAAGAGCACATCGACGCCCTTCTCCTTCTTCTTATTGCCCTTGCCCGTGCGGGAGAGGGGCAGATGGTGCATCATCACACCCTCCGAATTCAGGACATCGTCAAAGAGGCGCTCATAGAAGAGCACATCGCCCGAAGCCTTCGCGGCCTCGGCTGCTGACAGACGTCCACGGAAGTAATGCGCGTCTACGATCTTGCACAGCTCGGGAGAAGTCCCCTCGAGTTGGGCAATCTGATACTTCAGGAAGCGGTGTAGCCCCCCGACGCTCAGACGGCTTTTTCGTTCGTGGAACTGATAATAGAAGGTACTGACGTGCCAGAAATAGTTGCCATCATAGAATATCCCGATGCGGGTGAGGTGCGGATTTTTTTCTTTTGTTGCCATAGTAATTTATATAATTTAAAAAATGAAGCGAGTTAATGTGCGAAGTTACTATTTTCCCCCGAATTAATAACATAGCTCTCAGTAATATGTTCGCTTTTTTAGTGACTTTATTCCGCGGATTTTGCGAATGTACTTCCTGTAATTATCATTGTGATCCTCCCGTTGGCCCATAGAGTGGGGATTTTTATCTCAGGAGGAGGGGATGTGTAACAGCGCTGTAAACTCTTGAATGATCGCTCTATATAAATTAGTGTCTTTGGCTTGAAGAAGGTTTAATCTTATGGTGCTCCCAGGTGCCATCCTATAGAAGAAGTTTTTTTGCTGCGTACGAGAAAACTTGCGTTTGTCTAAGGAAATAACAGGTGAAGGAGTATGGATTTTAATAAATCTACGTGCGTGGTCTTAAAATCCACGTACGAGGATTCTAAGATCTACGTGCCTGGAGCTAAAGACTACGTACGTGGACGAAGGTTTTGCTCTATGTGATCAGAGTTTTTCTCGTGCAGCTCTGGGCTTATTCTCGTATTGTCTTAGTGAATAGGTCGTGGTGGAATGGGGCTCCTCCCCGTAGTGCGAGGGGGCATATAGCTCGGGAGGATGCTGTTCCTTATTATAGTGGTGTATATCGGTGTCTCGTGGGAGATATACTTTCTCTGATAGGTACGAAGCTGGGGGAGTGGTGCGTTTTAGTGGAGCTTGTGGCGCGCGATTTTTGGAGAAAGTACTGCCGATATGACGAAGGTATACGCTTATTTGTGAAATAATCTTACCTTTGCTTGGACGCTATGTTCATATTTGTTCACAATTCGGACTTGCTATGATGGTCGATTTAAGCACTTCGTTTGCTGGGCTCACACTGCAGAGCCCCCTTATCCTTGGGAGCTCTGGGCTTACCCGCAACGTGGATCGTACATACGCCTTGGTAGAGGCTGGCGTGGGTGCTGTCATCCTCAAGTCGCTCTTCGAAGAGCAGATCTTGATGCAGACAGGGCACCTCGTCGCTAAGAACGACTACCCCGAGGCTAACGACTATATCTCCTCCTATGTGCGGAGCGAAGCTATCGAGGACTATATACGTATCGTGCGCGAGGCGAAGGCTAAGCTCACGGTACCGGTCATCGCCAGTATCAACTGCACCGAGGCGGGTAGCTGGGTCGAATTTGCAGAGCGTCTACGCGATGCTGGGGCAGATGCTCTGGAGGTCAACGTGATGCGCCTCGAGACGGAGCTCTTCGCTGACCCCACGGCTATCGAAGCCTACTACGTCTCCATCGTCACGGCACTCGCGGGCAAGGGGCTTCCTCTCATCGTGAAGCTCTCACGCTACCACACGAATCTGCCGATGCTCGTCGATAAGCTTCGTGCTGCAGGTGCTGCCGCTGTGACGCTCTTCAATCGCTCCTACCAGATCGACATCGACCTGAATCGCGAGCAGCTCATCGGCGGTGAGGTCTTCTCTCACGAGGGTGATTTCACCGAGACGCTCCGCTTCGCGGGTGTGATCCGTGGCTGCGTCCCTAACGTGGGCATCTCTGCCTCGACGGGGATCTATACGTGGGAGGAGCTGACGAAGGTGCTGCTGGCAGGTGCCGATACGGCGCAGATGTGTACGGCGGTCTATAAGCAGGGTGCCACTGCTATCGCAGAGGCGCTGAAGGGTCTTCGCCACTGGATGCTCGAGCACGGCTATCAGAGCCTCTCGGAGCTGCGTGGTCGTCTGAGCTACGGAGCCGTAGCTGACCCAAGTCTTTTTGAGCGAATTCAGTTTATGAAGTATTTCAATGCCCGCGCCGCTCAGGACTAAGAGCAAAGGTGTCGGTCAGCGAAACAGATTTTAAATTATAAGTAGTATATAATTATGAAGAAGCAATCTCTCGCGGCAGCCTTCCTGGCTGGCGCACTCGTCCTCTCAAGCTGTGGTGCAAGCAACGCTGTCAAGGGTGCTGGTATCGGTGCCGCTGGTGGTGCTGCTATCGGTGCTGGTATCGGTCGCGTACTCGGTAACACCGCTGTCGGTGCTGTCATCGGTGGTGTCGTAGGTGGTACGGCTGGTACGCTCATCGGTAAGAAGATGGACAAGCAGAAGAAGGAACTGGAGCGCGACGTCAAGGATGCTAAGATCGAGTCCGTCAATGATGGTCAGGCTATCCGCGTCACCTTCGACAGCGGTATCCTCTTCGCTACGGGTTCGGCTACGCTGAGCCCTTCGTCACAGGCTACCCTGCGTAAGTTCGCTGCTAACCTCTCTGATCACAGCGATACGGACCTGATGATCATCGGTCACACCGACAACACGGGTACGGACCGCGTGAACAACCCTCTCTCTTACAACCGCGCTGCAAGCGTCCGCTCTTTCCTCGCTGGTCAGGGTGTCTCTTCTTCGCGTATGAAGGTCGAGGGTAAGGGTAGCTACGAGCCTGTCGCTGACAACTCTACCGCTGCTGGCCGTCGCGAAAACCGCCGTGTCGAAGTCTACATCCTCCCCAGCAAGGCGATGGTGAAGGCTGCTCACGACGGTACGCTGAAGTAACCCTGACTATCGGGTCGCTGTGCTGAGAGGCTCTCAGTACGGTGTACGCCCCTCAGGAGAAAAGTAGGAGGCTATCCCAGAGTGAATGCTCTGGGGTAGCCTCTTGTCTTGTGTTGTTCTTGCCTGGGGGGTATTTCGTTGACTCGATGAGAATATGTATCTCTGCAGTGCATTAGCGAGGAGAAGTCGTTGGCTTTTTCCTTGTGATGTCCACGGAGAGATGGTAGAGTGGTCGAATGTGGCGGTCTCGAAATCCGTTGTACCGCAAGGTACCGGGGGGGCGAATCCCTCTCTCTCCGCAGCGAAGGGTGTAAACTACTTATAGTGGTTTGCACCCTTTTCGTGTATCTATGCTTGAAGTATAGTAGCGGTGGAGCTTTGCCTTTCTTGCAGATTGTCGCCACCTGCTGGAGGTGATGCCTATGTGGAGTTGATGGTGGAATGTGGAATGTATAATTCGGTCAGGGCAACCGCATCAAAATTCTCGTTAGCTTTGTCTTGTTAAACACCTCCAATGGAAACAGCACCTTACTTCTCTTCCGTCCATGACCCACGTGTCGTTGGACGTTGCAAGCACAAACTCAGTGACATTCTCATGGTCGCTCTCATCACTTATCTCTTTGGTGGCTAGGATTATAGCGATATGTGTCAGCTGTGTCACTACCGTGGAAAAGAGTTCAAACCCCTGCTCGAATTGCCCAATGGGTGCCCCAGCGAAGACACCTTCGAGCGCGTCATGCAAGCTGTGCATCTCGATGAGATTGCCGCTTGCCTGGAGGTGTACACTTCTCAGATTATCAAAGATTTATCAGGCTTGCACATCGCCATCGATGGCAAGAAAATGCGTGAAACTAATCCCTGAGGGCACGGAGAAAGTAGCTACATCCTCTCCGCTTGGGTCAATGAGCACTCTTTGAGCATTACGCAAGAAGCTGTAGGTGAGAAGAGTAATGAAATCACCTGTGTACCCAAGCTCCTTGATAAACTTGCCCTTGAGGGGGCGGTTGTCACGATGGATGCCATGGGAACACAGGTAGAAATAGCCGAGCAGATCGTCAAGAAGAAGGGTGATTTTGTCCTTGCGCTCAAGGGTAATCAGCGTCATCTCTTTGAAGATGCCACAGATGCCTTCTCCACACGCAGCCGCACAAGAGACACTTGGAGCAGGAGAAGGGGCACGGGCGCATTGACAAAAGGAGCTACAAAATCCTCCCTGCAGAGGGCAATCTTACCGATGCCGTTGCCCAGCGCTGGCCGATGGTAAAGAGCTTAATTCGGGTTGAACACGAGGTATCTAAGCCCAATGCACAGCCAAAGAAAGAGACACGTTACTACATCTCCAGCCTGGACTTCAACGATTTGTCTGCCAGGGAAGTAGCCTATTATATCAGGGAGCATTGGGGGATAGAAAACCGTCTTCACTGGCAATTGGATGTGACTTTTAAAGAAGATGCCTGCCGTGCACGCAAGAACTACTCCGCGTGCAATCTTAACCTTCTTCGCAAGTTCACTTTAGCCATCCTTCGCCAACAGAATGACAAGCTCTCGCTCAAGGCGCGACGCTGGAAATGTAGTCTGCAGCCCGACTACCTCAAGAAAGTCCTCGGATTTTGATGCGGTTGCCCTGGGAGCGTGGCCTTTATTTATCGATTGTATCGGTCTTTTATTTAATTTTGTGGGCATACCTGACGGGAAGATTCCCTGTCTTAGGTGTGTATGCTGAAGGTTCTACCCTCGCTCTGTATTCTGCTGCGAGGGCAGATTAAAAGGGAAGCTGGTGCAAAACCAGCGCTATCCCCGTAGCCGTGAGGTCATCATGGTGCTACTATGAGCCACTGCCCTATACTGGGGTGGGAAGGCGTAGCACTTCGGACTGAGCCGGAAGACCTGCCCCCAGCCTTTAAGCTTAATAAAGCCTAGGCGACCAGCGATTGTCTGTGTCTTCGCCTACTCTACGGACTCTCGGGTAGAAGAGCTGGAGCTTGGTACATAATAATACCATTAGGGTAATGGGGCTTCTCACGAAGTGACCTGACAGCGCTTACCCTTCCTCTATGCCTCTACTCGCATATTGATGTGATTTGTCTTGCGATAGCATTTGGCATAGTATGAAACTCAGTACATCCATCTTTATAGGGATACTCTCCCTCTTTGTTAGCCTTACCTCCTGTGGTCGAGGTCAGCAGCACACGCAGTCGGTTGATACGATCTTGGAGCGTGATTCCATAGATTTCAATTTTCCTGTCACTGTGGAGTATGCGCACGGATTCACCGTAGCCAATCACCCAGGATATAAGGAGCTCGTCATGTATAAGCCCGGTACACGTGATACCGTCGCCGACTACATTTTGTATCCTCGCAGTAGTGAGCAGCCCAGAGTGGCACATCCCCAAGCTGTATATATTCCTGTCCCTGCGCGCAACCTTGCGACCAGTTCCTCGCCCCATGTAGGAGCTGTCGCAGTCTTGGGCCTGCAGCATGTGCTTGTTGCCGTGTCTGATCCAGAGAAGGTCAATGACAGCCTGACGCGTCGCCGTATCCAAGAGGGTAAGGTGCAGCGTATAGGACGTGGCATGAGCAAGGATATAGAGCGCATCATCGCCCTCAATCCAGACATCTATCTACAAGACTTGTATAGTGGTACGGAGAAGGATACGGATCTGGTGGCATCAGGGATCAATATTGTCTACTTCAATAACTGGAAGGAGCAGGATCTGCTCGGACGAGCTGAATGGCTTAAGGTCATAGGCTTGCTCTATGGACGCAATGCTGTAGCTGACTCCGCCTTCCGTCAAATGGCTGCTAATTATCAGAGAGCAGCCAAGCAGGCTAAGGGAACTTCTCAAATTGTACCTGTCATGTATGGGTTGGACTATAAGGGCGTCTGGTACGTGCCAGGCGAATACTCATACATTGTCAAAGCCTTCTCTGATGCAGCCATCAGCTGTGACTTCATCCCAGGGCAAATAGATAGCCGTCCCAGTAGCTTTGAATATGTCTTTCGGCGCAATCAGCATAAGAAGATATGGCTTTGCTTGATGACGGGTAAGCTGGAGAAGCTCTCGGACTTCCTTGCGCTCAACGAACGCTACATTCATTTTGATGCTGTGCGTGAGGGGGAAGTGTGGGTAGACCGCAAGATGCTCAATCAAGAGGGCGGTAATGACTTCTGGGAGAGCGGCCCCTATCATCCTGATTTAGTCCTCAAGGACTTCATCAAGATAGCTCACCCCGAGCTTCTCCCGGGCTATGAGACTCGCTACTGGATGCGTCTTAGGTAGCCACATACAATGCACTTCATCATTCCGGGCTTTAACCCGTCTCCATCCATGATACTTCGCAAATAATGTCCTCTCAGCCCTATCATATCCTCTATATCCTGGATGCACATACTGCTGTTGCCCCCTCGGAAGATGATCCCCGACTTCAGGTCGATAGACTTGCTATCTCCCGCCTCAATGAGGGAGATGCCAGAGCCTGGGCACTGACGGAGCAGGCACACTTCATCCTCGTGCTGACGCATGGGTCGGTCTCTTGCTTTAGAGGGCTGCAGCGACTTATCTCAGGACTGAGGATGGAGCAGACACTCTTCGTACATAATAATATGGAGGATGAGTGTACAGCCTTGATGCCGCAGCTACGCCTGAGTGCTGCTGACTACCTCACGATACAGCGCTATGTCAAGTGCTACGACAAGACTAATGCAACCCAACTGCATCGCTTCCTTGCCGCACGATTTGGCGGATTCGATTGGGATTATGCCCCGGCGCGATATCCTCGCTGGCATGGGCTCTATGGCTATAGTGAAGAGGAGGAGCCTCAGCGCTTAGCAGAGGTCATAGAGGCTCGGAGGACAGGGCGGATCATCATCGGACTGATTATACCTTTCTACCTCTATCGATCCGATAATCTCCGTCATGTGGATGCTTTGCTCGCAGTACTCCAGCGCCAGGGAGTGGAGTCGCATGCTCTGTTTTCCACGGGAGCGGAAGATGCTGCGACGGGTGAGCAGGGTATTAGCTATGCACTTGATCGTTACTTCCGTAGCGAAGGAGAGGTCTTACCTCACTGCATCATCAATCTGATGCCTTATGCCTTGGGCATCTTTGAGCGCAGTGGTGCGATTTATACTCAGCCAGAAGATGCCTCTACAGGTATCCTCCGTCAGCTGGCGCTTCCCGTCCTGCAGACTTATGCAACGAACTATAGTGCAGAGGAGTACCATAGTCGTGTAGATGGACTGGATACCATTGGCCTGATCTCCAGTGTTTGCTATCCCGAACTTGATGGACAGGTAGATGCCTACCCCATTGCCACACGCGAGCTGAACGAGGAGGGTCTGCCTTACTTTGCTCCGCTCGATGACGAACTCCAATGGGTCGCCAGGCTGTCTGTACGCTGGGCGCAACTACAACGCAAGCCTCAAGAGGAGAAGCGCATTGCTATTATCTTCCACAATATGCCTCCGCGCAACGATAGTATAGGTTGTGCTGCGGGCTTGGATAGTCCAGCCTCGGTCTACCACCTCATCAATAGGCTACGTGAAGAGGGCATAGACCTACCGCACCATTATGCTGATGGAGATGATATCATTAGGCAGATTATCCGTGCGGTGACGAATGATCACTCTTGGCTGGATCCTCGAGAGGTGATAAGACGTGCTGTGGATCGTATTCCCTCGAAGCTTTATGAAGGATGGTTCGATGCACTCACTCCAGAGGTACAGCAGCGCTTGGTTGCCTCTTGGGGAGAAGCCCCAGGGACGTTTCATGTCGTGGAGGAGGAGATGCCTGTGCCTGGGATGATCAATGGGAACGTCTTCATCGGCTTGCAACCACCTCGAGGCTATGAGGAGCATGCTGAAGCCATCTACCACAGTACGGATATAGTCTGTCCCCATTACTACATAGCTTTCTATCGCTGGATACGCTATGTCTTCCAGGCTGATCTCTTCATCCATGTCGGTACGCACGGGTCGCTGGAGTGGCTGCCAGGTAAGGAAAAGGCTCTCTCTTGCTCCTGCTTTCCCCAGCTCAATACGCTGGATATGCCCCACCTATATATCTACCATACGGCAGTCATAGGCGAAGCTATTCAGGCGAAGCGTCGCTCGGCAGCCGTCTTGCTCCATCATATGGAGCCGGCAATGCGCGAAGGGGGAGCTTATGGCCCCTTGGCAGAATTTGATGTACGACTCAATAGCTACATCAGTGGAGCTGTCGCCGAGAGTCAACGTCCTATACTACGTGAAGCCCTCCTTGAAGAAGCACGCTCCTTAGAGCTGCATCAAGACCTTGGCTATTCACGAGAAGGCGATGTCGAAGAGAGTTTCTTCATTGAGCTTCATAACTGGCTCGCGGATCTCAAAGCCTCTATGGTGCGTGATGGCTTGCACATCTTCGGTCAGCCCCCTATGGCGGAGCGGATGGAGGCGAGTATACGTATGCTGCTCCGCTTGCCGCACGGATCGGTGACGACCTTGTTGGATGGTCTGGCTCGCTACTATGGCTATACAGAGGAGTCTTTATTAATGGAGCTCGATGCTAAGATAAGCCCAACGCATACGGCGTCGATGATGATCGATGAACTGACGGAACGAGGGCAACAGCTTATTGAAGCTATGCTTGCGGATGGCTTTATAGCACAGCCTGCAGGCGAGCTGTTACAGACGATACTTGGTGATTGTCTCGGAGAGGAGAAGTCTTTGCGAGGCGTCTTACAGCTTGCGATAGATGAGGTCTATCCACGTCTCTGTCGCATCACCGAGGAGTTGGATCACTGTGCCCTCGGCGTGCGTGGGGGCTTTGTCCCGCCTTCTAAGGGAGGTAGTCCGAGCAGAGGTCAGTTGGAGATTCTCCCCACAGGGCGCAATATGTATGCGATCGATCCCAGTGAGATCCCCTCACATACGGCCTATCAGATAGGTGTGCGGCTTGGTCAGCAGCTCTTGGAGAAGCATCTTAATACCTCTGGAAGTCTACCTGAAAGCACTGCTTTTGTTCTCTATTCAGGTGACCAAATGCGTACCCATGGCGAAGATATTGGTGAGATACTTTGGTTGATGGGGCTACGTCCTCAGTGGCTCAGTGAGCACTCCGATAAGGTCATCGGTCTGGAGGTTATCCCCTTGTCAGAGCTCGGACGTCCTCGTCTGGATGTCGTGTCGCGTATCTCAGGGCTCCTTCGTGATACTTTCCCGACACTGATCACGCTACTTGACGAGGCGGTTCAGCTTGTGCTCTCCCTTGATGAGCCTATAGAAGCGAACTGGGTGAAAAAGCACTATGAGGAGGAAGTGGCTGAGCTTCGAGCTGCAGGGATAGATCCAGAGACAGCACGCCAAGAAGCTAAGCTCCGAGTCTTCGGTTGTCCTCCAGGTACCTATGGTGGGGGGGTAGCTGTTTTGGTAGAGACGAAGCAATGGCAGAGTAGTGATGATCTTGGTGAGACGGCTATTACCTGGGGGTGTCATGCTTATAGCCAAGAGCTACACGGCCGTGTATCTCGAGGGGCTTTTGAGCGTAAGCTTGCTCGGGTCGAGGCGACGGTCAAGAATCAGAATATCATTGGCTTTGATCTCTATGATATTGATGACGAATACATCTATCACGGAGGAATCATCGCTGCCGTAAAGAAGCTACGAGGTCAGGCTCCTATGTCTTATTATGGTAACACTTCTGATCCTCGGCATAGTGTCGTGCGTACGCTTTCAGAAGAGTCGGCACGGGTGCTACGCTCACGCCTTCTTAATCCCCTGTGGATCGAGGGGCTTAAGCGCCATGGATATCGTGGAGCCTATGATGTGGCGTACAATATGGATAATGTCTTTGGGTGGGATGCTACTGCGGATAGTGTCTTGGATTGGAACTACGAAGCCCTTGCCTCGCATTTCATAGGAGATCCCGCTAATCGAGAGTGGCTTGAGTCCGTCAATCCGTGGGCGCTCTATGAGATAGCTCAGCGACTCTTGGAGGCTGCCCAGAGAGGTATGTGGCAAGCTAAGCCCGAGACAATAGAGATGATTACCGAGATATACCTCTCCAGTGAAGGGGTGCTTGAAGAAGGTGCTTCGGGATAATTTATCGGATGCCTCCTTTTTAGGCTGTACCTCTCGACTGCATTCCAGTCCGTGACTCATTAGCTTTTACTCGTCCCCGAAATATCTTTCTTATTATGTCTTCCTGCACAGCTTCTGTGGACTCGATCACTCATCCTTATTATTTCCCCTTCTCTGCTATCGTGGGGCAGGAGAAGATGAAGCGAGCGCTACTGCTCAATCTCATAGATCCTACGCTCGGAGGGGTGCTTATCCTCGGAGAAAAAGGTACAGCAAAGTCGACTATTGTACGAGCTTTGAGTCAACTCCTCGAGGGACTCTCCGTTATAGAGCTACCTATAGCTACGACGGAGGATAAGCTCGTTGGCTCTATCGATGTGGAGCATGCTTTGTCTACGGGAGAGCTGCGCTTCTCTCCCGGTATCTTGGCTCGTGCTCATAAGCAGATTCTCTATGTCGATGAGGTGAATCTCCTCGAGGACTACTTGGTCGATATCCTCTTGGATGTCGCAGCTATGGGCGTCAATCATATAGAGCGTGAGGGGATCTCCCATAGTCATCCCGCACGCTTCACGCTCATCGGGACGATGAATCCAGAAGAGGGTAGTCTGCGGCCTCAGCTTCTTGATCGCTTTGCCTTGTCCGTAGAAGTGTGCGGGGAGCGAAATGTATCTGCCCGCTGTGAGGTGCTCCAGCGACGACTCGACTACGAGCGAGATCCTCAGAGCTTCTGTGCTCGCTATCGGGAGGAAGACGAAGCCCTCGCTGGACGGGTGTGTCAAGCTCGCTCGCTTCTGCCCCAGCTGCGCTACACTGAGCCTCTGCTGGAGCTTATTGCTCGTCTGGGTATCGAGCTGGAGGTTGATGGACATCGCTCGGATATTATGTTGCTCAAGGCGGCCTTAGCTACCGCAGCTCTCGAAGGAGCTACGGAGCTCAGCGTTGAGCACGTCTATACAGCAGCAGAACTGGTGCTTCCTCACCGACTGAGGCGCTTGCCTTTTGAAGAGCGTTACTTCGCTGCTGAGGATATTCGTCAGCTGTGTGAGCGCTTGTTCGAAGAGTGTGTAGCTAAGCTGCAATAGGCGATAGGTAATGAGGATGCATAGCTTCTCTCAGTGGATAGGTGCGGAGGTAGCACGCCAGGCGCTTATCATTACTCTGATCCGCAGGCAAGGAGCAAGTCTTCTCCTGAGCGGAGGCAGTGGTACGGGTAAGTCGATGCTACTCTCTTGCGTCGCCTCGATGTATCCCGAGGAGGTGAGCTACCTACCACTACACCTGAGCCCAGAGATGCTCTATTCGGGGTATACGCTGGATGCAAAAGGGGAAGTGCGCTTGTCTTCTGGCTTCCTTGCTCGGCTTGAGGGGCGTATCTTACTGGTGGAGCAGCTTCCCCTCCACAGTCGTGAGCTACTTGGTCAGCTGATGGCGTATCAAGAGCAATTGTCAGAGGAAAGACGCTGCACGCTCATCGCAACTACGAATCCAGAGGAGGGAGCAGTGCCTTCCGCGCTCCTGGATAAATTCGATCTCTTTGTAGAGCTTCATCCTACGCTGGATGTGGCTCTGCGTAAACGTATACTCAGCGAAGCCCTCCGTATTCCTAAATCAGATGAGGATATGACTTTTCTTAGCCTGATGGAGGCCGCACGCCAGCGCTTTGAAGGAATGCAGATGGGGAAGGAACTGCAGAAGTATGTCGTTCAACTCTGTGTTGATCCTCTGACTTTAGGGCATAGAGGTGAGTTGGCTTTGGCTCATAGCGCTCTGGCATGGGCTGCTTGGCAGGGAAAGCGACATGCAGAGCGGGGCGATGTCGATGCTGTCCGTCAGTTAGCTTTGGCTCATCGCTGGCTGGAGACGCACCCTGAGTACCCTGCAGAGCTGCCCGAAGATGGAGCGCAAGCGCAGGATCCCTCTCCTAATCGTCAGGAGGAAGGGGAGTCGGATAGCGAGAAAGACGCAGAGATGACGAGTGGAGAGGTTAACCCTGTGCCTTCTGCCGAAGAGACAAACAACTCCCTGGACGCCTCGCACGCAGAGGACGGGCAGCAAGATGTTCCGATGATCCCTCCGCTTCAGTCGCCGCCGAAGGAAAATCCCCATACTTCGAGCAGAGCAAGCTTACAGCAGGCCAAGGAGGCTTATCTACTGCATCACCCCTTGGATATACGGGAGCGTAGGCTGAAGGAATCTCTGGGGTCGGGGCGTCGTCTTTATAGTGACCAGCCGAGTCAGCGAGGTCGCTTAGGGCGTGTGCGCCCATACAGTACTCGGAGCTCCCAGCTCTCCCTCCCTGCTACGATACGTGCAGCTATTCCCTACCAATATCTACGTCAGCGCTATCTCAAGGAGTCTTCTACGAAGCTTTGCATCCATCCAGAAGACTACCGTAGTAGGCTGCATCATCACCGAGGCGGGTATCATATCCTCTTCGTCCTGGATGTCTCGGGATCTATGAGCGTGCGTGAGCGGATGAGTCTCGTCAAGGGGACTATCATCGAGCTACTAAAGGAAGCTTATACCAAGCGTGATAAGGTCGGGCTCATTACGTTCGCTCAAGATGAAGCGGAGCTGCGTCTGCCGTTCACGCATAGTGCTGAGCGGGCTGCGCACTTGATGCAAGATATTCGTACGGGAGGACGTACCCCACTATGGCTGGCCATAGAGCGTGCTGGCGAATATCTGGATGCTGAGCGACGCCGTGTGGCGGAATGCCTTCCTATGGTGCTTCTCCTGACTGACGGGAGAGCAACCTCGGCACAGCGTAGCGAGAATCATACGACGCGTATAGCCGAGGCGGCCAAGATGCTGCAGCGTCGCTGTCACCGCTGCCTCGTCATAGACACTGAGTGTGGCTTCATTAGACTCCAGCAAGCGCGCCATCTCGCTGAGTCGCTCCATGCAGAATACTATCATTTGGATGAGTTGGCTCAGTTACGTAGCCTCCTTCATCCTCGCTAAATCCTATTGACAATGGCTCAATCAACTTCTCATTCCTCGAGTGTAGGCTCCGAAGAGTTGCTTTTTCATACACCGATGGGTGACGCTGTGTACTTTGCACGAGAGGCGATGATTATCTCTTTTGCTGGGCGACGTGGTGTCGTGAGTAGCTCTAATCTTAATGGGGGGTACCGCAATGACCTGCACTCTGTGTTTAATCACAGTGTTGGGCGTGATCCTAATATTTTGCAGAAGCGCTGCCCTGGACTCAAGGGTGCGAATATCATAGAGCACTATGCTGTCATCGCCTCAGAGCTGGGCTTAGATCCAGAGCATACGACGGGGATGGGTACAGCTGCTCTGATCGAGAATCACGCTCGAGCTGAGCGCACCTATCACGGAGTGACCGTGCAGGCCATAGCTACTGCTGGTATCGATGTCAATGGAGGTCGTGCCGGAGACAAGGCCAGTTATGATGAGTTTGAGCAGCGAAGCCTATTGCCTCCTCCTGGTACGATCAATGTATTCCTATTTATTGATGCGTATCTTGATCCAGGGGCACTTACCCGTGCGCTCATTACAGCTACCGAAGCTAAGACTGTTGCCCTACAGGAATTGATGGCTCCGAGTCGCTATTCGGAAGGACTGGCGACGGGATCGGGAACAGATAGCCTCATCGCAGTCTGCAATGAAGAATCTCCCGTTGTCCTCTACGGGGCGGGGAAGCATGTCCTTCTTGGTGAGATGATCGGTCAGTCTGTCAAGGAGGCCGTGACGAAAGCTCTGGATCGACAGTCCGGGATGAATGCTCAGCGGCAAAGCTCGTTCCTCCAGCAAGGAATACGCTACAGACTGGGGATTGAGGATCTTCTTGCTCTTTATCAAGCACGTTATCTGGCGAGTGCTCAGGACGAAGCGACTCTTCGGGCGGCACTCCAGCGACTTGCCTCCGATAGCCACCTCTGCGCTGCCGTTGCTTCGATTCTCCATCTTGTGGATCAGTGGCGATGGGGGCTTATCAGCTGGGCGAGTCTTATGGACTTGTCACAGCTTACCTTCTCCTATGTCTCCCAGCGCTACCGACTGGATCCCTGTGAGCTCTCGATAGAGCAAGGCCAAACTCCTTGCTATGAACTCATCTTAGGCGAGCTGCGCAGCCTCCTGATTCTACTCCTCTATAGAGAAATAGGCTCTTAACTATAATCAACTTAGTATATATATTCACCTCTTAACTAAAAACAATTATGAAGAAAACACTGCTTCTTCTTGCGGCGATAGCTCCAGCGACAGCTGTGGCTCAGATCGCAAGTACGGACAGTATCGCCACACACGAGCTGGACAAGGTACTTGTCTACTCTACGCGAACGGCAGTGCCACTCAAGCGCGTGCCAGGGAAGATCGAAGTCATCCGCCCCGAAGCTATTGCGACGTCTGGCCTCAAGGATCTGACAGATCTGCTCAAGAATAAGAGTTCGGTCGACGTCATCCAGTACCCTGGCTTCCTCTCCAATGTCGGTATACGAGGATTCATCCCCGACTTCTCTCGCTCGAGATATGTAGCCGTGCTCATCAATGGGATTCCCTCGGGAACGTCCAACTTATCGACTCTCTCCCTGAATGGGGTAGAGCAAGTCGAGGTGCTGAAGGGACCCTTCTCCTCGATCTATGGCACGAATGCTATGGGGGGCGTCATCAATGTCATCACCAAGCGACATACAGGTCCTCTTACGGGGGCTTTCACGACCTCGATGGGGTCGTTCGGCACGGGCTATGGTATGGTCAGCTTTGGCGGTGGGATCACGGATCGCCTTTCCTTCGACCTCAGTGCCTCCTATGAGTCTCAAGCTCGTAGCTACACCGTAGGGAAGAACAACTTCCTCAAGACGACCTCCCTGGAGAATGCCATCTTGGATCCTACCAAGAAGGGGGCTGTAATGCCAGGCTCTACTTATGGAGTCGTCAAGGCGAATGCTCGCTTAGGCTATCAGTTTAGCGATGAGTGGTCGCTTCACATCTTCGAAGACCTCTTCCACGGTGATGGGATTCTGAATGGTGGATCCATTTGGGGCGTCTATGGAGCGAGCAAGAAGAATCTCAATCGCTCTATGACCTCCGCTGAGCTGCGTGGTCGTCTGGGAAATAATCTCTTGACCTTCACTCCCTACTACTCGCGTGAGCAGAGTGATAACTACAAGGTGGGGACAGAGTTGGAGTACCGTAATAGCTCCTCTGTGAGCACCAGCTGGGGAGCGATCTTGCAGGATGAGCTCTGCTTTGATGTTCATCGCCTCGTCCTCGGCTTAGATACACGTAATCAGGATACGGATACTCGTAGTTTCAAGGCCGATGGTACCAGTGCAGTGCCTTATCAGCCTAATGTCTCCACGAGAGGATTGGGACTCTTCGCTCAAGGTCACATTAGCCTGTTGGCTGATGCCCTCAATATCTCTGCTGGTCTGCGTGCCGACTTCATGAATCTCAGCCTCAAGGATAATGCCGATCTGCGTAGTAAGGCTACCACGGAATCCTTTAGTACCCTGAGCCCTAATCTGGGTCTCAAGTATGAGCTCGCTAAGGGCTTGATGGCGCACGCGAGCATTGGTTCTGCTTTCTCTGCCCCCTCTGCCTATGAGAAGGCGGGTGAATACCAGACCGCTTATGGGGTGACGCGTGGCAATGCAGCCCTCAGGCCTGAGACTTCGCTGACTTATGATCTGGGACTCAGCTATACGAATCGTGATCTGGGGGTTCAGCTGGATGCGACTTACTTTGATACGCAGCATCGTCAGAAGATCGTCAAGAAAAGCGCTGGCACCCTGGATGCTCTTGATGCGCAGGGACATAAGATTTTAGATAAGAATGGTCAGCCCAAGCAGCTCGCAGTGACGACCTTTGAAAATGCCGATAAGGCACATATGAATGGTCTGGAGCTGGTGGCTTCGTATGACTTCGGGAGCCTTGTAGCTTATCGTTACTCCCTGCGCGCCTATGTCAATGCTACCTTTATGTTCGATAGTCGCTATCTGCCTAAGGGAAGCACAGCTTGGACACAGCTGGAGTCCATCCGTAAGCAGAATGTCACCTTTGGATTCGAGTATAAGGCTCCCTATGGCTTGGAGCTGGGGCTGACAGGTCGTTATCTCGGTAAGCGCTACGAACATAACTGGTTCGGCTATTATCCGAATGTGCGTGTAGGTCTCTCTGAGCTGAATCAAAAAGAGATGCCCGAGCTGGCAGCCGCAGGTCAGCTTTTGCATCCTGCCGCACTCGTCTGGTCTGCTTCTGCACACTACGATGTCACGAAGCAGCTGCGTGTAGGAGCGAACCTCCACAATATCTTCTCCGAATACTATACGGAGAAGGATGGCTACCATATGCCAGGGCGTTCGATCCAGTTCTCTGCATCCTACCGCTTCTAAGCTCAAGCAGTCCCTCCTTTATCGCAAGGGGCGTCGAAGGCTACTCCGCCTTTGGCGCCCCTTGTGGCTTTGGGCTTTGGTGTAATGTGTTTCCTTCTGTCTTTCCTCCGTTAATCAGAGGCTTGTTATCTCATCTCTTTATATTTTTCCTCGGTGCTACTGATATGAGATGAAAAACTGAGGGAAGAGGTCTACGAAGCACCATTGGAAAGTAAGTATTCCAGCTTTGGAAAAGAAACTTTCCAAGGCTGGACAGAATCCTTTCCTCGGGAGGTAAGTACTTCGACTCTTTTCCTTCCTCTTATTGAACAGAGGTATGGGGCAGTACAGATCAATGACCCAGACTGGGAAAGTAGGCATTGAGTCTGACGGATTCTATTGTAGAATCCTATCTGGATCTCGTGTCTTGTTGGGATATCTCGAGGTAGATGAAGGGTGTCGTGTGTGGTTCGAGCAGTGACGATAAGAGTAGATCAGTGCAACTCTCTTAGGAGAATCTATCATATTGTATATTCGCAGATTATGTGTACCTTTGTGCACCCGTGGTATATGCCTGTGGGGTGTACTGCGACTACTAAAGAGTAGATAAGTTATTCAAACATAAGTAGAAACGAAATGCCAACTATTCAACAATTGGTTAGAAAGGGACGTGAGTCACTCGTCGAGAAGGGTAAGAGCCCTGCTCTGGACTCCTGCCCCCAACGCCGAGGCGTCTGTGTGCGTGTGTACACGACGACCCCTAAGAAGCCAAACTCTGCGATGCGTAAGGTCGCTCGTGTCCGCCTGACGAATGGTAAGGAAGTCAATGCCTACATCCCAGGTGAAGGTCACAACCTGCAGGAGCACAGCATCGTGCTGGTACGTGGTGGTCGTGTAAAGGACCTCCCAGGGGTACGTTATCACATCGTACGTGGTTCGCTCGATACAGCTGGTGTCAATGGCCGTCTGCAGCGTCGCTCCAAGTATGGTGCTAAGCGTCCTAAGCCCGGTCAGGCAGCTGCTCCAGCAAAGGGTAAGAAGTAATTCTCCCTCCGACGAAAAATCCTAACCCCCGAGAGCTCGTGCAGCTCTCACCTGGCGAGCCCGCCACATATATATAATGTATAGGGCCGCCAAGCTAAGAGTCAATAGAACCAAGTTTCTTGAGTTCGTTGGATAGGCTATCAAGGTTGAGTAAATGCTCCAGCGGGAGCGTTGAAGTAAGATCACAGCACAACCAATCGACAGAAACGCAATTTACATTAAGCAATGAGAAAAGCTAAACCCAAAAAGAGACAGGTACTCCCTGATCCCGTATTTGGTGACGTTAAGGTGACGAAGTTCGTTAATCACCTGATGTACGACGGTAAGAAGAGCATCGCCTTCGATATCTTCTACACCGCGCTCGAGATTGTAGGCAAGAAGATCCAGCAGGAAGACAAGTCTGCCCTGGAGATCTGGAAGGCTGCCCTCGACAACATCACTCCTCAGGTAGAAGTCAAGAGCCGCCGTATCGGTGGTGCTACCTTCCAGGTGCCTACCGAAATCCGCGCCGAGCGTAAGGAATCTATCTCCATGAAGAACCTCATCCTCTTTGCTCGCAAGCGCGGTGGTAAGACCATGGCAGATAAGCTTGCTGCAGAGATCGTGGATGCATTCAATAGCCAAGGTGCCGCCTTCAAGCGCAAGGAAGATATGCACCGTATGGCAGAAGCCAACCGCGCATTTGCTCACTTCCGATTTTAAGAATAGCAAAAGACAATGGCTGACAACAAACACTTAGAGCTCACGAGAAATATCGGCATCATGGCCCACATCGATGCCGGTAAGACGACTACGTCTGAGCGTATCCTCTTTTATACGGGTCTGACCCACAAGATCGGTGAAGTACACGATGGTGGTGCTACGATGGACTGGATGGAGCAGGAGCAGGAGCGTGGTATCACGATTACCTCCGCTGCTACGACTACCTTCTGGAACTACGACAACACCAAGTACAAGATCAACCTCATCGACACCCCAGGGCACGTTGACTTCACTGTCGAAGTAGAGCGTTCGCTCCGTATCCTCGATGGTGCTGTCGCTACGTTCTGTGCTGTCGGTGGTGTACAGCCCCAGAGTGAGACCGTATGGCGTCAGGCTGACAAGTACCGCGTACCCCGTGTGTGCTACGTCAACAAGATGGACCGCTCCGGTGCTAACTTCTTCGAAGTAGTACGTCAGATCAAGGCCGTCCTCGGTGCTACCCCTTGCCCCATTCAGATCCCCGTCGGTCAGGAAGAAACTTTCCGCGGTGTCGTTGACCTCGTCACGATGAAGGCTCTTGTATGGGATGACGAGACGATGGGTGCTCACTACGACACGATCGACATCCCTGCTGAACTGCAGGCTGAAGCCGAAGAATGGCGTGATAAGATGCTCGAGACGCTCGCTGACTGCGATGACGTCCTTATGGAGAAGTACTTCGACGATCCCTCTACGATCACCGAAGACGAGATCCGCGCTGCCCTGCGTAAGGGTACGCTCGCGATGAAGATCAACCCCATGCTCTGCGGTTCTTCATTCAAGAACAAGGGTGTCCAGACCCTCCTCGATGCTGTCGCAGCCTACCTGCCCAGCCCTATGGATACCCCCGAAGTCATTGGTACCGACCCCGATGACCCTGAAAAGGAAATCATCCGTAAGGTAGACCCCAGCTCGCCTCTGACGGCTCTGGCGTTCAAGATCGCTACGGACCCCTATGTAGGTCGCCTCTGCTTCTTCCGCGTATACGCTGGTGAGCTGCCTGCAGGCTCCTACGTCTACAACTCCCGCTCGGGCAAGAAGGAGCGTATCTCACGCCTCTTCCAGATGCACTCCAACAAGCAGAACCCCATGGAAGTCATCGGCTGCGGTGACATCGGTGCTGGTGTAGGCTTCAAGGATATCCGTACGGGTGACACGCTCTGCTCCGAAGAAGCTCCTATCATCCTCGAGTCTATCGACTTCCCCGAGCCCGTTATCGGTATCGCTGTCGAGCCTAAGACGCAGAAGGATATGGATAAGATGGGTGTCGGTCTGGCTAAGCTCGCCGAAGAAGACCCCACCTTCCGTGTGCAGACCAACGAAGAGACCGGTCAGACCGTCATCAGCGGTATGGGTGAGCTCCACCTGGAGATCATTATCGACCGTCTGAAGCGCGAATTCAAGGTCGAAGCTAACCAGGGTAAGCCCCAGGTATCTTATAAGGAAGCTATCACGAAGCCCGTTGAGCTCCGTGAAGTCTACAAGAAGCAGACGGGTGGTCGCGGTAAGTTCGCTGACATCATCGTCCGTGTAGAGCCCGCTGACGAAGGCTTCGAAGGCGATCTGCAGTTCGTAGACGAAGTCAAGGGCGGTAACGTGCCTAAGGAATTCATCCCCTCTGTACAGAAGGGCTTCCAGAAGGCTATGACCAACGGTGTCCTCGCAGGTTATGCGCTGGATAAGCTGAAGGTAACGCTCCTCGACGGTTCGTTCCACCCCGTGGACTCTGACCAGCTCTCCTTCGAGATCTGTGCTATCCAGGCATTCAAGAACGCTTCTGCTCAGGCAGGTCCCGTTCTCCTCGAGCCTATCATGAAGCTCGAAGTCGATACGCCTGAAGAAAGCATGGGTGACGTGATCGGTGACCTCAACAAGCGTCGCGGTCAGGTAGAAGGTATGGACAGCACTCCTTCGGGTGCACGCCTTGTGAAGGCTAAGGTACCTCTGGCAGAGATGTTCGGTTACGTGACGAGCCTCCGTACGATCACTTCCGGTCGTGCTACCTCGTCGATGACCTTCTCTCACTACGAAGCAGTATCCTCTTCTATCGCTCGCCAGGTCCTCGAGGAAGTAGGCGGCCGTGTAGATCTCATCAAGTAAATAGTACTATAACAGAGATATGAGCCAAAAGATTAGAATTAAGTTGAAGTCGTACGATCACACCCTGCTCGACAAGTCGGCAGAGAAGATCGTCAAGACCGTCAAGGCCTCTGGTGCTGTAGTCAGCGGACCAATTCCCCTGCCCACGCACAAGCGTATCTTCACGGTGAACCGCTCGACCTTCGTCAACAAGAAGAGCCGCGAGCAGTTCGAGCTTAGCTCCTACAAGCGACTCATCGACATCTACAACTCCACGGCTGAGACGATCGATGCTCTCATGAAGCTCGAGCTCCCCAGCGGTGTAGAAGTAGAAATCAAGGTGTGATTATTAATACGAAACTGAAATGCCAGGTTTATTAGGAAAGAAAATCGGAATGACATCCGTGTTCAGTGCCGAGGGGAAGAACATCCCATGCACTGTTATTGAAGTAGGTCCTTGCGTGGTGACGCAGATCAAGTCTCTGGAAAAGGATGGCTATGAAGCACTTCAGCTTGGGTTCGTTGATGCTAAGGAAAAGCACACGTCCAAGCCTCTTCAGGGTCACTTCCAGAAGGCTGGCGTTGCTCCCAAGCGACACTTGGCCGAGTTCAAGGGGTTCGATTGCAGCCAGTATAATCTGGGTGATGTGATCGACGTGAATTTCTTCGAAGGGACGGTATTCGTCGACGTCGTCGGTACCTCCAAGGGTAAGGGATTCCAGGGTGTAGTCAAGCGTCACGGCTTCGGCGGTGTCGGTCAGGCTACGCACGGTCAGCACAACCGTCTTCGTGCTCCCGGGTCTGTAGGTGCGTGTTCGTATCCTGCTAAGGTCTTCAAGGGTACGCGTATGGCGGGCCAGACGGGTAATGAGCGTGTAACCGTTCAGAACCTCGAAGTGATCAAGGTAATGCCCGAGCACAACCTCCTTCTCCTCAAGGGTAGCGTGCCAGGTGCTAAAGGTTCAATCGTTGTAATCGAAAAGTAAATGGAACTGAGTGTATATAACATCAAGGGAGAAGATACCGGTCGTAAGATCACGCTCGATGATGCTATCTTCGCTATCGAGCCTAACGACCATGCCATCTACTTAGACGTAAAGCAATTTTTGGCCAACCAGCGCCAGGGTACGCACAAGTCTAAGGAGCGTAGCGAAATCTCGGGTAGTACCCGCAAGCTCATCCGCCAGAAGGGCGGTGGCGGTGCTCGCCGTGGGGATATCAACTCTCCCGTACTCGTCGGTGGTGGTCGTGTCTTCGGGCCTACCCCACGTGACTATGGCTTCAAGCTCAACAAGAAGGTAAAGGCTCTGGCTCGCCGCTCGGCTCTGACCTACAAGGCTCAGAAGCAGGAGATCGTCGTAGTCGAAAACTTCGAGCTTGCTGCCCCCAAGACTAAGGACTTCGTCGCTCTGTCGAAGGCTCTTCAGGTCGCTGACAAGAAGGCCCTCTTCGTCGTCGAAGCTCTCTCGGACAACCTCGTCCTCTCTTCACGCAACCTCCGCACCGCTCGTGTGATGAACGCTTTCCAGCTGAACACCTACTCGGTGCTCGACTGCAAGAAGCTCATCCTCACCGAGGCTGCTGTTGCTGTGATCAACGAACAGTTTAAGGCATAATCAATAGGAGAAACGAATCATGGGAATTATCATCAAGCCGGTTATCACCGAGAAGACAACTGCCCTGACAGAGAAGACTGCTGAACGCTACGTCTTCCGTGTCTCTCCTGATGCCAACAAGATCGAGATCAAGAAGGCCATCGAGGCGCTGTACAATGTAAAGGTCGAGAGTGTAAACACCGTGAATTATAGCGGTAAGCGCAAGGCTCGCTATACGAAGAGTGGACTCATCCGCGGCAAGGTCGCTGCGTTTAAGAAGGCTGTCGTTACACTTGAGAAGGGTCAGACCATCGACTTTTACGCTAACATCTAAGTTCAACAATGGCAATACGTAAACTCAAGCCCACAACGCCGGGGCAAAGACATAAGGTTATTGGTGCGTTCGATAACATCACTGCCAGCGCACCAGAGAAGTCCCTTGTCGTAGGTAAGAAGAAGTCCGGTGGTCGTAACAACACCGGTAAGATGACTATGCGCTACATCGGTGGTGGTCACAAGCAAAAGCTTCGTCTCATCGACTTCAAGAGAAATAAGGACGGTATCCCTGCTACGGTCAAGAGCATCGAGTACGACCCCAATCGTACGGCTCGCATCGCTCTGCTGTACTACGCTGATGGTGCGAAGGCTTATATCCTCGCTCCCAACGGCCTGCAGGTAGGTCAGAAAGTGATGTCAGGTGCAGAAGCTGCGCCTGAGGTAGGGAACAGCCTCCCACTGGCTAACATCCCTGTCGGTACGATCATTCACAACATCGAGCTTCGTCCAGGTCAGGGCGCTAAGATGGTCCGCTCTGCCGGCGTCTTCGCTCAGCTTACTTCTCGCGAAGGTCTCTACGCCGTCATCAAGATGCCTTCGGGCGAGACGCGCCGTATCCTCTCCGCTTGTAAGGCTACCATCGGTGCCGTAGGCAACTCCGACCACGCTCTCGAGCGCTCCGGTAAGGCCGGTCGCAGCCGCTGGCTCGGCCGTCGTCCTCACAACCGTGGTGTCGTCATGAACCCTGTCGATCACCCAATGGGTGGTGGTGAAGGCCGCGCTTCTGGTGGTCACCCACGCTCACGTACGGGTCTCTACGCTAAGGGTCTCAAGACTCGTGCTCCTAAGAAGCACTCGTCTAAGTATATCATCGAGAGACGTAAGAAGTAACTGATTAATCAAAAAGAATTATGAGTCGTTCATTAAAGAAAGGTCCATATATCAACCTGAAGCTCGAGAAGAAGGTCTTGGCGATGAATGAATCCGGCAAGAAGGTCGTCATCAAGACTTGGGCTCGCGCCTCGATGATCAGCCCTGACTTCGTCGGTCATACGATTGCCGTACACAACGGGAATAAGTTCATCCCCGTCTTCATCACCGAAAACATGGTAGGTCACAAGCTCGGAGAGTTCTCTCCCACGCGTACCTTCCGTGGTCACGGCGGTAATAAGAAGAAGTAATTCGGCTGGAAGTAATTCAGACCTTTAAGTAAGAAAAGAAACAATGGGTGCAAGAAAGAAAATATCAGCCGAAGAAAGAAAGCAAGCCCTGAAGTCTACGTACTTCGCTGCGCTCCGCAATGTCCCTACGTCGCCTCGTAAGATGCGCCTCGTAGCTGACCTCGTGCGTGGCATGGAAGTAGGTCGTGCTCTTGGGGTACTCAAGTTCTCTAACAAGGAAGCCGCTGCTCGTGTGGAGAAGCTCCTCCGCTCAGCTATCGCTAACTGGGAAGAGAAGAACGGACGCAAGGCCGAAGACGGTGAGCTCTATATCTCCCGCATCTTCGTCGATGGTGCTGCTACGCTCAAGCGTATGCGCCCCGCCCCTCAGGGTCGTGGCTATCGTATCCGTAAGCGTTCGAACCACGTCACGATCTTTGTCGATTCAATAACCAATAAAGAGAACTAAACCAGATGGGACAAAAGATTAATCCTATAAGCAATCGTTTGGGATACATCCGTGGATGGGATTCCAACTGGTATGGCGGTCGTAAGTACGGTGACAAGCTTCTTGAAGATAGCCGTCTGCGTCGCTACCTGAGCGTCCGTCTGGCTAAGGCAAGTGTCTCTCGTATCGTCATCGAGCGTGCTCTCAAGCACGTCACTATCACGATCTGCACGGCTCGCCCCGGTATCGTGATCGGTAAGGGCGGTCAGGATGTAGACACGCTCAAGGAAGAGCTCAAAAAGATCACCAACAAGGATGTTCAGATCAACATCTTTGAAGTTCGTCGTCCAGATATCGATGCTGCGATTGTCGCTGACAACATCGCTCGTCAGCTCGAAGGGAAGATCGCTTACCGTCGCGCAGTTAAGGGTGCCATTGGCGCTGCGATGCGTGGTGGGGCAGAAGGGATCAAGGTACAGATCTCTGGTCGTCTGAATGGTGCAGAAATCGCTCGCTCCGAGATGTACAAGGAAGGCCGTACGCCTCTGCACACGCTTCGTGCAGACATCGACTACGCTCAGGCTGAAGCTCTGACGAAGGTCGGTATCCTTGGTATCAAGGTGTGGATCTGCAAGGGTGAAGTCTACGGCAAGCGTGACCTCGCTCCTTCGTTCACCAACCCTCAGCCAGGACATGGTGGTCGCCGTGAAGGCGGTCGCGAACGTCGTGATGGCCGTCGTGATGCTCGTGGTGGCAGACGTGGGGGTAATCGCTAACGTATAAGAACAGAAGACAGCAATGTTACAACCTAAGAAAACTAAGTTTAGAAGAGTCCAGAAGGGTCGCGCTAAGGGTAACGCCCAGCGTGGCAACCAGCTCGCCTTCGGTTCTTTCGGGATCAAGTCTCTGGGTACGCGCTGGATCACCGGTCGTCAGATCGAGGCCGCTCGTATCGCTGTGACTCGCTATATGCAGCGTCAGGGTCAGGTATGGGTACGTATCTTCCCCGATAAGCCTATCACCAAGAAGCCTGCCGACGTCCGAATGGGTAAGGGTAAGGGTTCGCCCGAAGGCTTCGTGGCTAACGTAACTCCAGGCCGTATGCTCTTCGAAATCGAAGGGGTATCCTTCGAGATCGCTAAGGAAGCTCTCCGCCTGGCTGCACAGAAGCTCCCCGTGACGACGAAGTTCGTCGTCCGCCGCGACTACGATATGTCTAACACTAACCTGTAATAGAAGAGATGAAATTAGCAGAGATCAAGGCGCTCACTACGCCTGAGCTACAGGAGCGTGTAGTAGCCGAAGAGGCAGCTTACAACAAGAAGTGCATCGACCATGCTGTGACCCCCGCAGACAACCCTGCTGAGATCCGCCGCATGCGCCGCACGATCGCTCAGATGAAGACCATCCTTCGTGAGCGCGAACTCAACAACAATTAATGTGTCCTCCCGATGGAACAGAGAAGATTAAGAAAAGAACGTGTAGGCGTCGTTTCTTCCAATAAGATGGACAAGACCATTACGGTCGCTGTCAAGTGGAAGGAAAAGCACCCTATCTATGGTAAGTTCGTCAACAAGACGAAGAAGTACCATGCTCACGACGAGAAGAACGAGTGCAACATCGGTGATACGGTCCGTATCATGGAGACTCGCCCTTTGAGCCGTACCAAGAGATGGAGATTAGTCAATATTATCGAAAGAGCTAAGTAGTATATGATCCAGCAAGAATCAAGACTCGTAGTAGCAGACAATAGCGGTGCAAAGGAAGCCCTCTGTATCCGCGTCCTCGGCGGTACGCGCCGTCGCTATGCCTCTGTCGGTGATATCATCGTCGTTGCTGTCAAGAGCGTCATCCCCTCTTCTGACCTGAAGAAGGGTGTCGTATCGAAGGCAATCATCGTCCGTACGAAGAAGGAAGTTCGTCGTCCCGACGGCTCCTACATCCGCTTCGATGACAACGCTTGCGTCCTGCTCAATGCTGCTGGCGATATGCGTGGTAGCCGTATCTTCGGCCCTGTAGCTCGTGAGCTGCGTGCCGTGAATATGAAGATCGTTTCTCTCGCGCCTGAAGTCCTCTAACCCTTAAAGACGAAAGAAGAAATGAGTAAGTTACATATCAAGAAGGGCGACCAGGTCGTCGTCCTCAGCGGTGTAGATAAGGGGAAGACGGGCCGTGTGCTTGAAGTCCTCGTAGACAAGCAGCGCGCTATCGTCGAAGGCGTAGCCATCGTCGCTAAGCACGCTAAGCCCAGCGCAAAGAACCCTCAGGGAGGGATCGAGAAGAAGGAAGCTCCTATCCATATCGCTAAGCTCAACCTCGTCGATCCTAAGACGGGTAAGGCTACGCGTATCGGTCGTCGTCTCAACGACGAAGGGAAGCTCGTACGTTATTCCAAAAAGTCAGGAGAGGAGATTAAGTAATGAGCAATACTGCAAGTCTTAAGAACGAATATAAGGAACGCATCGTTCCCGCCCTCATCGAGCAGTTCGGTTATCAGTCTCGCATGCAGGTGCCCGTCCTGAAGAAGATCGTCATCAACCAGGGCCTCGGTATGGCTACGGCTGATAAGAAGATCATCGACGTAGCTATCGCAGAACTCTCTGCCATCACCGGTCAGAAGGCTGTTGCTACGGTTTCGAAGAAGGACATCTCTAACTTCAAGCTTCGTAAGAAGATGCCTATCGGTGTTATGGTTACCCTGCGCCGCGAGCAGATGTACGAGTTCCTCGAGCGTCTGATCCGTATCGCGCTGCCCCGTATCCGTGACTTCAAGGGGATCGAAAGCAAGTTCGATGGCCGTGGTAACTATACCCTCGGTATCAGCGAGCAGATCATCTTCCCTGAGATCAACCTCGACGGCATCACCAAGATCCTCGGTATGAACATCACGTTCGTTACCTCGGCTCAGACTGACGAAGAAGGTTACGCACTCCTCAAGGAGTTCGGCCTCCCATTCAAGAACGCTAAGAAAGGCAACTAAATACTATGGCAAAGGAATCAATGAAGGCACGCGAAGTAAAGCGTGCAAAGCTCGTCGCTAAGTATGCTGCCAAGCGTGCTCAGCTCAAGGCCGAAGGGAACTACGAAGCACTTCAGGCTCTGCCTAAGAACGCTTCTCCCGTACGTCTGCACAACCGCTGCAGTATGACGGGTCGTCCCAAGGGCTACATGCGCCAGTTCGGCATCTCTCGTATCCAGTTCCGTGAGATGGCTTCTGCCGGTCTCATCCCTGGGGTGAAGAAGGCCAGCTGGTAAGCACTTAGCTATCCAACCCTAAGGAAGGAGACTGTACCACTATCTCGTGGTATAGTCTCCTTCTTCTCTTTTTTCTCCAGCGCTCATTCTGCATCTCTGTGGCATCACCACGCGTGTGGTGCTCAGAAGCACTACTGCATAGCGGAATGAAGCTATATAGCTTCGTCGTCGGACCAATACTGGTTCGTAATCGGAGCAGTACTGGTTCACGCTCGTTCCTATATAGGAATGCCCAGCGATCAGTATAGCTTTCCTCTCCCCACACTATAGCTCCGCCTCCTGGGGCTATATTGCTTAGACCTATTCCTCTTTATGAAGCATCGATTATTCCTCTCTCTATTCACCTTCTCCCTCCTTGCTGCTTCGTCTCTCTCCTGCACCTCTTCGCATGCTACCGAAGGCGGTCGCTGCACGGGTAAGAAGTACTGTACCGCTTGTAAGAACTGCCGTTACTGTAAGCATTGCGCCAAGGGCGGTGGTAGTTGCGGTATCTGCACCCCCTCCCGCCGCTAAGTTCTCCTCCCTATCCCTTTAAAGTTTAGCTATCACTATGTCTTCCCTATCGACCGAAAGACAGCCTGCTGCCGCTCGAGCGTCTGTCTCCTCGCTCTACGTACTGAAGGCCTTGCTGGCATTCTTCGTCGTCACGTGCCATGCTCCCATCCTACTTCCTTGGGTGGAGATCCCTGGGCTGACGACTGAGCTCTTCTTTGCTATCACGGGGTACTTCCTCTATTCGGCAGATCTCGGGAAGGTACAGTCGCGTATCTGGAAGTCAATCAAGAAGGTCATCCCCATCATGATCTTCCTCCAGCTTTTGTATCTCCCATTGGCACCGCCGGACTGGAGGTCGCCTATCGTGCTCTTTAACTGGGTCTTTATGGGGGTTGCGAACTTTGATGCAGTGCACTTGTGGTATCTGACCTCTCTACTTTACTCGCTGATTACCTTCTCCCTGTTCCTACGATGCACCAAGGGTAAGTACGTCCCCTGGCTCTTCCTGTGTGTGCTGGGGTGGATGATCTTGGGAGATTACCGCTATTTCATCGATGGGAAAGAAGAGTCAATCTATCTCTTCAACTTCATTAGCCGTGCCCTGCCTTTCCTCGCGATGGGCTATTGGATACGTGCCAATGAGTCTGCGCTTCTGCGACGCAAATGGCTGAATATTTATCTCCTGCTCCTTGTCTTATCTAGCTTGGAGCATCTGCTGGTACATACGATCACGAAGGGGGCTACTGATGGTGGGCTTGTCGCTATCTTCCCTCTGAGATTTGCGTTCTTCATGCTGATCCTCTCGTATAAGGAGCTCGGACAGGGTACGTGGCTCGAGACCATCGGAGATAAGTACTCGGGGAATATCTACTACTACCATATGGCTGTGATCATCGGGTGGAAAGCTCTTAATCCGCATAGCCCATTACTTAATCAGATCTACGACTATGCCGGTGCCTTCGTCGTGTTCTTCATCAGCCTGCTTATCGCGATGCTCATTGAGCGGGGCTCGTGCCTCGGAAGGAGGCTCTTCTCGCGCAACTCAAATTAGTGAATCATCATCCGTATGAATCAGATTTCAACTTCTATACCTGTAGAGGGAGCGAAGCCCAAGTCTGTCTCCTCGCTCTACGTCCTGAAGGCTCTCCTAGCTTTTGTCGTGGTGACATGCCATTCGCCACTTGTGTTGCCTTGGGTGCATATACCAGGATTCGTCGTCGAGCTCTTCTTTGCTATCACGGGTTACTTCCTCTATACTGCTGACCTTGGGAAGGTCCAATCGCGTATCTGGAAGTCTGTGAAGAAGGTCATCCCCATTATCGTCATTCTACAAGTCTTCTATGCCCTAATCTTTCCGCCCAACATCGGGTCGATTACTAGTGAATATTGGCGGTATCTTCAGTGGGCATTCTTGGGCTTTAATAACTATGTCACGGGACACCTGTGGTACCTGTCGGCTGTGCTCTTTGGGTTGCTCTTCCTTGGGGGATACCTGCGGATTATGAAGGGGCGCCGGGTGCCTTTGCTCTTCCTCTTGATCTTGCCATGGATATTCATTGGCCCCTACCGCATGCTGCTCTTTGGGAAGCCAGAGTCGGCCTTTGTGTTTAACTTCCTGACCCGTGCAGTGCCCTTCCTTGCGATGGGCTACTGGGTGAGAGCCAATGAAACTCGCTTGCTGAGCTACCGCTGGATCAATATTTTCTTCCTTGTGCTCACCCTTATGGGGATTGAATGCCTGGTGACGTGGTGCTTGAGTGGCTATACTTATGCTGCCAGTGCTATTGCGCTATTCCCCATGCCGTTCGCTGCGTTCATGCTGATGCTCTCCTATAAGAGCCTCGGGCAGGGTACGTGGCTTGAGACCATCGGAGAGAAGTATTCGGGGAACATCTATTACTTCCATATGGCTGTGATCATCGGATGGAAGGCACTCAATGCACATAGCCCACTTCTCAGCGAGATCTACGAATACGGCGGTGCCTTCATCGTCTTCTTCATTAGTCTCGGGATCGCTTGGCTTGTTGTCAAGCTACAGGATCTCATCGGATATCATGTGCTGAAGTAAGCCGGACGCCTGTCGTTGAAGGCAAAAAAGCAGCGGCCCCCACCTCAATCGTGAGGTGGGGACCGCTGCTTTTATATAGGTGTGTGCTTTAAGCGAAGAGGGTAGCTTCGACCTGTTCGATGCGCTCTTTGAGAGCGGGCTCGAGGGAGAGGCGGCCTTCGATAGCCTTGCAGCCGTGCATGATCGTCGTGTGGTCGTTGCGGTTCAGCAGCTGGGCGATCGTATTGTAGGATGCATTGGTGTGCTTCTTCACGAGGTACATCGTGACCTGGCGGGGCAGGGCAAGGATGGCCTTACGTGAGGGCGTGCGGAGCTGGGCCTTCTCAACACCAAAGACCGTGCAGACGGTATCAAGGATGGACTCGGGTGTCACCTCACGGCGCTCGATGGAGACGGTGCCCCCGACGATACGGCGCGTGGCCTCGAGGTCTACTGCACCATGGTCAGAGAACTGCGAGTGGGTGATGATCGTACGGATAGCCCCCTCGAGCTGGCGGACGTTGTCCTGCATGCTCTCGGCGATGAACTCCACGCACTCTTCTCCGAGCTCGACACCGCTGTCGGCGACACGGCGCTGGAGGATCTTGCGGCGAAGCTCTAGGTCGGGGCGGTCAATGCGTAGCATCATCGCGCTCTGGATACGCGTCATGATACGCGTCTCCATACCCTTGAGGTCCACAGGAGGGACGTCACAGGTGACGATGATCTGCTTGCCGAGGAGGTAGAGGTGATTGAAGATATCGAAGAACGCCTGCTGCGTCTTGGTCTTACCGATGAGTCCCTGGATATCGTCAATGATGAGCATATCCATCTGCTGGTAGAAGTCTACGAACATACCACGCTCGGGACCGCGCATCAGGCTGTCACGGACGAATTGTGCTTCAAACTTCGAGCTCGACACGTAGCAGACGCGCATCGTGGGGTGGAGCTCCATGGCACGCTGCCCAATAGCCTGCGAGAGGTGGGTCTTCCCTACGCCACTGGGGCCATAGATGAAGATGAAGTTCAGCGGAGCCTGCCCAGGGCGTGCAGCCGTAGCTTCGGCGATGCGCAGGGCCTCGCGGTTACAAGCACTCTCGTAGAAAGTCTCAAAGCGGAGGTCGGCACTGAGGTGCGACGTATAGTCTTGTGTGCGCGCCAGCTTAGGCTGAGGTGCAGGCTGAGCCGTCTGAGCGGGTGTGAGGTAGATCTCGAGCCCTTGAGGAGAGAGGATCTCGTTCTGAGCTCGTACGAGTAGGGTCTCATAGGTGCGTACGAGTTCCTCGTAGAATGCCTTCGAAGGGACCTCGAGCACGAGCGCTTTGAAACGCCCCTGCTCATCCTCGCGCGTCTCGATGCCGAGCGGGCGGATGGGAGCGAACCAGCGCTGGAGCGTCTGAGGGTCACAGGAGCCAGCTATGATCTGGAGGCATTGCTTCCAGAGCTGCTCCCCTGAAGAAGGAGGAGTTGTCGTTTGCATGAGGGGTTGCCTTACGTAGTCGTGGACCAAGGGCATTACTATATTTAGGAGCCAAGCGGGGGCGTCGGGCGCGGTGATAGGCGCTCGTACTGCTGGGCCTCAGTTGCTATGGGGTGAGGAGGTTATCCACAAGGTGGTTTTGCCCTTAATGTGCTATACATTAGTCGTATAGTGTGGTATAGGGGGTGTCTTGTGTGACCTCTTATCTGGTGCAAAGTTTGGCAAAAGTGCGGAGAAAAAAAAACGGCCTTGAGTCTTGCTTTTCTCATACTAATTCTATGGGTTTTGTTCTCAAGCGATTACCACTTTCCTGCAGAAGGAGCTTCTGCGATGTCCTCCTAAGCGCTTATAAATCAAGCCTTCTCTTCGCTATGCACAGAGCTACTCACAGAGTTATCCACACGATGTCGTCGGGGTAAGATGTTGAGGATAAGTCTTCTTCTTCTTTTGGAATAAAAGATTTCCACAGGTGGGTTACTGCTTGCTTTAGGCGGGGAAGTGCAAACTTTTCCGCGGAAGAGGGGGGAAGGGTACACGGGAAAGGGGTGGGAAGGAGTATAGAAAGATAGCTGCGAGATGCTGAGGACGGGGTGAGTGCGTGCGGAAGAGGGGTGGGACGCTGTACGGAAGGGTGGAGAGTGCTGCTGAGGGCAGGGTGAGGACGTGCGGCAGGAGGTGGGTGCGAGGTGCATATATAGAAGTAGAGTATGAAGGGGAGGAGGTAGGGTGTGGTGAGGTGCGTATGTAGCGGTCGAGTATGGTGAGCTGGTGGAGCGTGGCGATCGGGTGGAGTATGCTGGGGAGGAGGGGTGGGGGCGCGGGTGGTATGCCGAGAGTGAGAGCGTGGCAGGTGGGTGACGTGGGTGGCGAGGCGTGGGCATCGACTACCGGCGGTAGTGGTAGTCGATACCGAAGAGGGCGCCAGCGAAGGTCATCACTTCGCCATAGGCAATGAGCACGCTGGAGTGAATCTCCCCAGGTGGAGCGGTGACGAAGGCTGCGCCGAGGAGGAGCATGCCGAAGAGGCTGAGTAGGGTGGCGATGACGAGCTGGAGTGTCGCCTTAGATTTATTCGGTTGCATGGCTTATTGGGCTGATGGAGATGTCGTGATATTCCCTCTGGGCATCGAAGCAGGGGCATAGCTTGATCCATTCGTCAGGGGTGATACGGTCGTCGCCGTTGCGGTCGGGGCTGAGGTCACGGTGACCGAGGATGGTAGCTTGTGGGGCGAGTGTGTGGAGGTGCTCAAGGAGCTGACGGAGGGCCGTGCGCTGCTCGGTGGTGCGGGTATCTGCTGGATGGCCTGTATCATCTAATCCACCCTCGTAGCAGACGCCGTAGCTTGAGCGGTTGTAGCCTCGTGCGTGGGCACCTATCTGCTCAAGCGGGCGCAGAGGAATGATAGCACCCGAGCGACGGATGTAGAAGTGGTAGCCTGCCGAGCGGAAGCCACGGGCACGGTGGTCACGCTCCAGGGCTTCGGGCGAATAGGGCTGGCTGGCACGCGTGGCGCTGCAGTGCACGACGATGTAGCGGATGTCGGTGGGTCTCATCGCTTGGTCCTCCTATAAGTAAGGTAGATGGCTCCAAGAAGGAGGGGAAGGGTGACGCCGAGGGCGAAGGGGCGTAAGGGGCTGGCTGGTACCTTATGCGTCGTGATGCCCTTATCCGTGGTGTGGGTCGTGGAGCGAAGGCTACCTGCCTCCCGTAGAGCGCCCGTAGTGGTCGCCTGATGCCGCCCGATCTGTCGGAGGTGGTAGTGCGCTACCCAGCCTGCGCCCTTCGCCTTGGAGGAGGCGGTAGTATCATCGCTTGGAGGGAGGAGCTGCACGATCTCGGTGAGGTCCAGTGTGAGGGTGTCGAGAGCGTGCTCCTGCTGGGTGGTGCGTAGGGTGTGCTGTAGGTCGCTCGTGGTGAGGCTCTCGCTCGTGCTCTCGTGTGTCGTGCGGTGGTGTGAAGCACAGCCGTAAAGCCCGATGAGGAGGGCTAAGGTGAGGAGCCTCGGCTGCGGAATGGTGGTGTACATAAGTCAATTAATAAAGAGGAATACAGCCCCTCTAAGGGGGCGCTCCGCCTACCTTGGGGGAGCGATACAAAGGTAGTGGGGTGAGGTAGGGGTGGTGGTCTTTATTGGTCGTCTTCGTCGGTGATGGCTCGTACCTGCGTTCTCCCTCGGTGGTGTGCGTGGCGGAGGAGGGCGAGAGAGGCGGTGCATCGCCTGACTCTGGTAGGATGGTGAGCGGCGTGTGCGTGGTGTGCAGTCCCTATGAAGGTACTCGGCCGTGCTGGGAAGGTAGCGGAGGTAGCCGTGAAGGGGGAGTGCGGGAGGTATAGTATCTATAAGTTTACGCGCGCGCGAAGGAGCGTGGCTTTATGGTAGGGAGATATAAGACTCGGGGGCTACACCATCAGCTAAGTGCTGGGTGTAGCCCCCGAGAGGAGTGGTTGCCCTATGGGCGGTGTCGCTTACTTCTTAGCGCGGCGAGCACGGATGACGTGGCGAACTTCTTCGAGCTGCTCTACGCGACGCAGACGTTCGGGTTCGCTCTCTACGAAGAGCTCTTCCTTCTCAGCGGGGCGGACGTAAGCGAGGGCTTCACCCTTGCGGATGTTAGCACCCTGAGCAGCTACCTCAGCGAGGCGGCCAGTGAAGTTCGAGATGACGGGCTCGAAGTAGCCTGCAGCCGTCTGGATGTAGCAGAGAGGCTCACCCGTCTTGATGAAGGTCCCGAGGGCAGGAGCCGTAGAGTAGTCTTCGGGGTCTACCTCCCAGATGATCTGACCAGAGGCAGGAGCTTCGATAGGCTCGGTGCCCTGACGCTTGATCTTCACTGCATCTTCGGCGCTGTAGCCCTTCTTGACGAGGGCATCGGTCTTGGCCTTGTCGAGCTCTGCCTGGAAGCGCTCCTTAGCTGCACCGCTCTTGTAGTCGCGGTACTGAGCTTCGTGCATAGCGAATTCGAAGAGTTCTTCGTCGTCTTCGCCGAGCTCCCAGCCGTTCTCCTTCATCTCAGCGCGGAACTTATCCAGCGCATCGGGGTAGTTGAGCTGAGGATCTTCGGTGGTGAATTCGAAGCCCTTTTCCTTCGCCAGGTCGATGATCTCCTGATCGAGCTTGCCGGGCAGACGGCCAGACTTCCCGAGGATCATACCCCACGTGTTGTTGTCGATAGCCTCCCAGCGGCCCTTGCCGATGGTGAGGTTGTAGACGTTCATCAGAGCGACGTTCTTGACGTACTGGCTGAATGGTGTGACGAGTGGGGGGTAGCCGAGGCGAGGCCATACGTAAGCGACTTCGTCGAAGAGGCGGACGAGCAGGTCGTCGACGCTCAGCTCGGGTTCGCCCTTCTTACGCAGGTGCATGTTGATACCAGCGTGTACGCCCTTGAGGTCAGCCATCATCGAGCCCATCATACCACCAGGCAGACCGCAGCCTACGAGGAGCGAAGAGGTCAGCATGTTGGAGGGGTTGATGAAGTAGCCGAGGAAGTCATCGATGAACTCTTGCGTGAGGGCGCGAGCCTTCATGTAGGCATCCATGTTGATGTCAGCGACCTTGTAGCCAGCGTCGATGAGCATCTCGCGGATGGTGATGACGTCTGGGTGGATCTTACCCCAAGAGAGGGGCTCCATAGCTACGTCGATGACGTCAGCGCCGTTGTCACAGACCTCGAGCATGGAGGCTACGGAGAAGCCAGGGCCTGAGTGGCCGTGGTACTCGATGATGACCTCAGGGTGCTTGGTCTTGATAGCCTTCACTAGACGACCGAGGAAGCGAGGACGGCCGATACCTGCCATGTCCTTGAGGCAGATCTCGGGGGCACCAGCTGCGATGAACTGGTCCGCCAGGTCAGCGTAGTACTCGACGGTGTGGACGGGGGAGTGGGTGATACAGAGCGTAGCCTGTGGGATCATCCCAGCTTCCTTCGCGTAGTGGATGGAGGGGATGACGTTGCGGGGGTCGTTGAGCCCGTCGAAGATACGGGTGATATCGACACCCTGGGCCTTCTTGACCTTGTACATCAGGCGACGTACGTCAGCAGGGACGGGGAACATACGCAGACCGTTGAGACCACGGTCCAGCATGTGCGTCTGGATGCCAGCATCGTTGAGGGGCTTAGTGAAGGCGCGGACGGCCTTGTTGGGGTTCTCCCCGTAGAGGAGGTTGACCTGTTCGAAGGCCCCCCCGTTGGTTTCGACGCGTGCGAAGCAGCCCATCTCGACTAAGACGGGGGCGATACGCTCGAGCTGGTCCTTGCGGGGCTGGTACTTCCCTGAGGACTGCCACATGTCACGGTAGACAAGGCTAAGTTTGATTTCTCTCTGTGCCATAAGGGTGAGTTATTGATAAGGGATTATTTCGTGTATTATTTCTCGTGTGTCGTGGGCCTACGCTGGCTGGTCATATCGAGTGTGTGTAGCCATTGTAGGGCGATGAGGCTGGCGGTCTCGGTGCGCAGGCGGCTTGCTCCGAGGGTGATGGGCTGGCACCCGCGACGGGTAGCCTCCTCGATCTCCTCGACGGAGAAGTCTCCTTCGGGCCCGACCATCAGGAGCGTCTTCGCCTCGGGGCGGAAGAAGTGATCGATGGTACGGCGCTCGGGGCCAACCGTGCTACGGCAGTGGGCCATGAGCCGCAGGTCATAGTCCGCTGTCATCTCGAGGAGCTGGGCAAAGGGCACGTCGGGGATGAGGCGAGGAAGGAGGGCCTTGTGGGACTGCTTCATCGCGCTCTGGATGATGCGCTCCAGACGCTCGGCGCTGGTATGCTTGCGCTCGGAGTGCTGGGTGCGGATGAGGTAGACTTCATCCAGACCTACCTCGACCATCTTCTCGAGCGTCCACTCGAGGCGGTCGATGTTCTTCGTCGGGGCAACGGCTACCGCCCAGTGCCCACGCCAGTACTTCGCCCACGGCTCTTCGTGCTCGATGCTGAGGAGGCAGTGACGGCGGTCGACACCGGTGACGCGCGTCTCGAAGAGGGTACCACAGCCATCGGTGACAAGGTACTCGTCACCTACCTTGGCGCGCAGTACGCGCAGGGCGTGTTGTGCTTCTCCCTCGGGGAGCTGGAGCTCATCACGTAGGGCGGGGGCATAGAAGAGTGGTAGGTCTTTCATCTTCGTCTTCGTTGATTCCTCGTACCAAAGTTACGCTTTTTACGGCGGAATAAAGAAAGAAAAAGGCAATTGCACACTATTCATCTTAGTGTGCTTATTCTCTGCTGTTTGTTCGCTCCAGAGGAAGGGGGAGATCCCTCCTTGCTGGCGGGTCGATCCCGCGCTCTTGCTCAGGGATTGATCTCCCTCTATGGATGGGGGCAAAGCAACCTATTATTGGCTGGCGGGCTGACCTATATGAGACTGTTGCGTGAGAGTCCTGTTCTCGATTTAGAGTGCTAAGGCATCTCACGCCCAGCTCCCTGATATACCCCTCCGAAGTGATACACAAGCCCCTCGCCTTATCGCGCGTATTCCTCTTATCCAGCGGAGGGAAAAGCATCGTTCTCGTGAAGAAAAAAGCGCCTTCCCGTAGTGGTATTCTTCTATCTATGCACGTAGTCTTAAAGACCAGGCACGTAAATCCAAATATCCACGTACGTAGATTTATCGTCCACGTACGTAGCCCAAACTTATCTGCTACTCGTCCACAACTTTTCTCCCTACGCGGAGCAACAACCTTATAGTAGGTCACTTCACAAAGCTATATAGCTTTCTTCGCCATCCTATATAGGTCGTCATCGCGACCTATATAGCTTCGTCGTCGGACCAGTATAGGTCAGCCCGCCGACCAATATAGGTCGCAAAGCAATAGTCGTACAACGGGCTTCTACGAGCGGGCGATCTTACCAGAGAATGGGTACGGGAGCTGCTCTTTTTGGAGTTGGTATAGAATTGATTATAATTGCATTGAATTCATAACGATTCAATAGTCTTTATATCTATGAAAACAATCTCCCGTCTGATGATGCTATGGCTGATAGCCGTAGTGTGTTGCGCTTGTCACAAGGATACCCCTCGCCGTGTCACGGGGATGGATGAGCCGTATCGACATCGCCCCGTAAAGAGTGATGTCCATATCCTCGTCGTCAATGAGCAGCAGCAGGATATTACTGCTGAGGTGTACCAGAAGCATCTCTTAGGCTTTGTCGATGGGAAGACGAATGGGCTACTTAAAGATAGCTTGGATGTGACGGACAATTCAATTGTGATCATAGCCCCACGCCCCGATTTCTACCCTCTTGAGGGGAAGATTGACCGCTCGTTTGTGCGCGTGCTGAGTGCCAATGGGGGGGTAGAGCTGGAGTGTGAGTTTCTTCCTCCTGTGATTAATAATTCGACTTGGCTTGTCAATGGGACAGAGACAATCCTCTCCTTGGTGGGGATCTATAACGCGGGTAAGCCTATTCATCAGTTCTCATCGCCGAACAAGGAGGTGTTGGTTTGGGTGAAGCTTCAGCTCTCCGATGGCGTCGTCACTCCTCTCAAGTGGTAGGGTGAGTAAGCTGTAGGATATGTAAATGATAGGCGCTTATCCAAGCGCTGTAATGTGTGATGCGAGGGGGCTCTCTTAGAGACCTCCTCGCATTTCGCTATCTTTGCATCTTATAATAAGGTATATAATCAATACGCATAATGGCCCTACAATGTGGTATCGTAGGCTTGCCCAACGTCGGTAAGTCCACCCTCTTCAACTGCCTCTCCAACGCGAAGGCGCAGTCCGCTAACTTCCCCTTCTGCACCATCGAGCCCAACGTCGGGGTCATCACCGTCCCCGATGAGCGCCTGACAAAGCTGGCCGAGATCGTCCAGCCCCAGCGCATCGTCCCCACGACCGTCGAGATCGTCGACATCGCTGGTCTGGTGAAGGGCGCGAGCAAGGGCGAAGGGCTGGGGAATAAGTTCCTCGCCAACATCCGTGAGACGGATGCTATCCTGCACGTGCTGCGCTGCTTCGATGACGACAACATCACGCACGTCGACGGCAGCGTCGACCCCCTGCGCGACAAGTCGATCATCGACACCGAGCTACAGCTCAAGGACCTCGAGACCGTCGAAGCCCGCCTGCAGAAGGTCTACAAGCAGGCTCAGACGGGCGGTGACAAGCAGGCCAAGCTCGCCTGCGACGTCCTGATGCGCTACAAGGAAGCTCTGGAGCAGGGTCTCAATGCTCGTACCGTCAGCTTCGAGACGAAGGATGAGCAGAAGGTCGCTCGTGAGCTCTACCTGCTGACCAGCAAGCCCGTACTCTACGTCTGCAATGTCGACGAGGCCTCCGCTGTCTCGGGCAACGAGTATGTAGAGCGTGTCCGCGAGGCTGTCGCCAGCGAAGGAGCCGAACTCCTCGTCGTCGCTGCGAAGATCGAGAGTGAGATCGCCGAGCTGGAGACCTACGAGGAGCGTCAGATGTTCCTCGCTGAGATCGGTCTCGAGGAGTCGGGCGTGGCTCGTCTGATCAAGGCTGCTTACAAGCTCCTCGATCTGGAGACTTACTTCACCGCTGGGGTGCAGGAGGTACGTGCCTGGACCTACACCAAGGGCAGCAAGGCACCCCGTGCCGCTGCTGCTATCCACACCGACTTCGAGAAGGGCTTCATCCGTGCCGAGGTCATCAAGTACGAGGACTTCCTCCACTACGGCAGCGAGGCGGCTGTCAAGGAAGCCGGTAAGATGGCTGTCGAAGGCAAGGACTACGTCGTGCAGGATGGGGACATCATGCACTTCCGCTTCAACGTCTGATGCCCCACTACGACATCATCGTCATCGGGGCTGGCCACGCCGGCTGTGAGGCGGCCGCTGCTGCGGCACGCCTCGGCTCTCATACGCTCCTCATCACGCCCGACATGAATAAGATCGGGCAGATGAGCTGCAACCCTGCTGTGGGCGGTATCGCCAAGGGACAGATCGTCCGCGAGATCGATGCCCTCGGGGGGCGCATGGGGCTTATCACCGACCGCACCTCCATCCAGTTCCGCATGCTCAATCGCAGCAAGGGCCCGGCTATGTGGAGCCCTCGTGCGCAGAGTGACCGCATGCGCTTCATGGAGGCTTGGCGTGAGGAGCTGGATAGTGAGCCGCTACTCGACCAGTGGCAGGACACCGTCACGCGTCTCACCCTCGAGGAGGGGCGTGTGCGTGGCGTAGAGACCCAGCTGGGTGTGCACTTCTCTGCTGATGCCGTCATCTTGACCGCGGGGACGTTCCTCTCGGGGCTGATGCACTTCGGTGAGCTGCAGATCACGGGTGGCCGTATCTCCGAACCAGCTACCTACGGCATCTCCGAGCAGCTGCAGGAGGCGGGTATCCGCACCGACCGCATGAAGACGGGTACGCCCCCACGTATCGATGCCCGCAGCCTGCATCTCGATGAGATGGGCGTGCAGGAGGGCGAGGATGATCATCATAAGTTCTCCTACCTCGATACGCCTACCCGCTCGACGCTGCGTCAGCTCCCCTGCTATACGCTCTATACCAATGAGGCCTGCCACGCCGTGCTGCGTGAGGCCCTCGACCGCTCGCCGCTGTACAATGGGCAGATCCAGAGTATCGGCCCCCGCTACTGCCCGAGCATCGAGACGAAGATCGTCACCTTCGCCGACAAGGACCGTCATCAGCTCTTCCTCGAGCCCGAGGGCGAGCGCACGAATGAGTACTACCTCAATGGCTTCTCCTCCTCACTGCCCTTAGAGGTGCAGCTCGAGGCCCTGCGACAGATCCCTGCACTGCGTGATGTGCGCCTCTATCGCCCAGGCTATGCCATCGAGTACGACTTCTTCGACCCCACACAGCTGCACCATACGCTCGAGAGCAAGGTCATCGCAGGCCTCTTCCTCGCTGGTCAGGTCAACGGGACCACCGGCTACGAAGAAGCAGCAGGCCAGGGGCTCATCGCGGGTATTAATGCTCACCAGCAGGTGCACGACCTCCCTCCCTTCACGCTCAGCCGCTCCGAGGCGTATATCGGGGTGCTCATCGACGACCTCGTCACGAAGGGCGTGGACGAACCCTATCGTATGTTCACCTCGCGCGCCGAGTACCGCATCCTCCTACGACAGGATGATGCAGACGTGCGCCTCACGCCCCGTGCTGCCGAGATCGGCTTGGCTACGGAGGAGCGTGTGCGCCTTCTCGAGGAGAAGATCCGCCTGCGCGACGAACTCATCGCCTTCATCTCGGGCTACTCCATCCGCCCTGACAAGATCAATCCTCAGCTCGAGGCGCGTGGGCTCGCTCCGCTCCGTCAGGGCTGTAAGCTCATTGATCTCGTCCTACGCCCCCAGCTGACGCTCTCCGACCTCAGCGAGATGGTCCCCGCCCTCCGCCGTGCCATCGAAGCCATCCCTTCGCGCCGTGAGGAGATCACCGAGTGTGCCGAGATCCTCATCAAGTACAGCGGCTATATCCAGCGTGAACGTGAGCAGGCCGAGAAGCTCGAGCGTCTGGAGTACGTCTTCATCCCCGAGGGACTCGACTATGCCGAGATACAAGCGCTGAGTACCGAGGCACGGCAGAAGCTCGACCGCATCCGTCCGCGCACCATCGGTCAGGCCTCACGTATCCCAGGTATCTCGCCCCACGATGTGAGCGTCCTGCTCGTCCTCTCGGGTCGCTAAGCTCGCCCGCTTAGTGGCTACGACTTGTGTAGAGGTTCACGAGATTTATACTAAACCAGCAGACAAATCGTAGTAAGATATAAGGGTAGAGACTGCGGCGACGCTGCTTTAAGTCCCCTCATCGCTACCCCGATCCCTTCACTTCCTAATTACTATCCGTCAGATGTTCATTTCCGTCTCATCTAACTACTCTCCTATTAAGGTCTTCGAGGTCAACCTCAAGTCTCCCCTCTCTGGTGAGGTAGAGACCCTCGAGCTCGTCCTGTACTCTCTTACCGTCGAGACGTGGCTCTCTCGCAATGTGCGCAAGAAGCCCACGGCTGCCTACCGCGTCAAGGCCACGGGCGAGGATATCGCTGCGGCACACTGGACCGATGAGATGGAGGCATTCTATAAGGAGTGTGCCGCTACCTGCACCCCCGTCCCCGGAGCAGGCACACGTCTCACAGTGGGTGGTAAGGTGATGGTAGCACTGGCTGCCCTCTTCATCCTCTTCATGGCCTTCGCTATCGTCAAGGAGCTTACGTATAACCGCTGGCAGAAGGCCGACGCCACCGAGGAGGTGACGAAGGCACCCGTCACGGGCGATGAATATCATATCGGTCTGCCTATCGTGACCTACGGATCTGATGGTGAGCCCACTTCGCGTGGAGTCAATATCCTCTGGTGCCGCGTCGTCGGTACGGAGCCTGACGGCTCGCTTCGCCTGAAGATGACCGAGCCCCTCGGTGCGAACGAGCAGCTTGACGGCCCCTTCGCTAAGGAAGTCGGTGCTGATGGCACGTTCACGGCTGTCTTCCGTATGGAGGCCGCTAAGTCCTCGTCGAGCTACCCCACCATCTTCTTCCAGTCTACTGGATCGGGTGAGCGTCTCGAAGTCTTCTTCTATGGGAGTGTAGAGAAGGCCAAGCGTCCGGCTAAGTAATCCCCACGTCATTCAATTCATAAATCCCTATAAGCAATGAGCAACGACAACGACAACAAGTTCATCTCCCGTAATATGTACACGGGCTCTGGTAGCCGTAAGCCTATTACCGGTGCTATCATCTCCGCTGTCTGCGGTCTTATCGTTATCGCTTTCGGCATCTGGCGCTACTTCTCTATGACCTCTACCTTCGATGCTGGGGGTACGGTCTCCGTCAACCGCTACGAGCACCTCGTCTATAAGATCGGAGGCTTCACGGGTATCCTCATCACCTATATCCTCATCGGTATCGCTGTCATCTACTACGCTTACAGCGACTACAAGAAGAAGACTGAGGCCAATCCTAAGGACGGCCAGCAGTAGTCCTTTCGTAGCCTGACCTGCTACGCTAAGACATCGCCCCGCCCCATCTACCGCTCTCGCGGTCGGTGGGGCGGGGCGCTTGTATATGGGTGGGCTGTTGCCTCAGCGCGTATAGTCGAGGTGTGCTTCGGGGCGCGGGCGTGGTGAGAAACCCCTCCCCTCGGCATTTTCTCCTAACTTTGTAGGAGAGCATATTATAGGCTGGCTGTAGCTTCCCTTCGGATCTCGCCAGCGAGACTTCAATAGATAGCATGAGACGAGTAGACTCTTCGGCTGCGCTCTTTGAGCGGGCCTCGCAGTATATCCCTGGCGGGGTCAATAGCCCTGTACGTGCCTTCCGCTCGGTAGGCCTCACCCCCCTCTATATTGATCACGGCAAGGGCGCCCACGTCTTTGACGTCGATGGCAACGAATACATCGACTACATCAGCTCCTGGGGGCCCCTACTCCTCGGGCACGCTTACCCTCCCATCCAGGAGGCTATCCGCCGTGAGCTGGAGAAGGGGACGAGCTACGGGGCTTGTAATGCCCGCGAGGTCGAGATGGCAGAGCTTATTTGCACGAAGTTCTTCCCCTCGGTAGAGCGTGTGCGCATGGTGAACTCGGGGACGGAGGCGACGATGAGTGCCGTCCGTCTGGCACGTGGCTTTACGGGTCGTGACAAGATCATCAAGTTCGAGGGCTGCTACCATGGCCATGCCGATACCTTCCTCATCTCGGCAGGCTCGGGGCTGGCTACCTTTGGTCAGACATCGAGTGCTGGTGTGACGAAGCACATCATCGAGGACACGCTGGTCGCTACCTACAATGATATCGAGAGCGTGCGCCGCACCCTCGAGGCGCATCGTGGGAAGGTCGCTGCTATCATCCTCGAGCCGATTATGGGCAACATGGGGCTCATCCCTCCCGCACCAGGCTTCCTCGAGGAGCTGCGCCGTGTGACGGAGGAAGAGGGCGTACTGCTCATCTTCGACGAAGTCATCAGCGGCTTCCGTGCTGCTCGTGGTGGTGCGCAGGAGCTCTATGGTATTCGTCCTGACCTCACCTGCCTCGGCAAGATCATCGGTGGTGGGCTCCCCGTCGGGGCCTTCGGTGGTCGTGCCGACATTATGGATCGCTTGGCTCCGCTCGGCGACGTCTATCAGGCAGGGACGCTCTCGGGCAATCCGCTCGCTCTGGCAGCAGGTATCACGATGCTCCAGACGCTCGCCGAGCCGGACTTCTATACTCGTCTTGAGGAGAAGGGGCAGGCCTTCGAAGCAACGATCCGCCCCATCCTCGACCGCTACACCGACCGCCTCTCATACAATCGTGTGGGCTCGCTCTCGACGATCTTCTTCACGCCTGGTGGCGTGCACTCGAATGCCGATGCTAAGCGCTCCGACACGGAGGCTTATGCCCGCTACTTCCGCGGCATGATCGAGCGTGGGATCTATCTGCCCCCCTCACAGTTTGAGTGTATCTTCCTCTCGATGGCCCACAGCCGTGAGGACTTCGACCGCACCGCTACCGCTATGGATGAGGTGCTCCGTGAGGTCTTAGGCTAACGGCTCTCCCGCCTATTCATCCCTATCTATCCCTATGCAATACCTACAGCTGACTATCAGCTACCACTACGATAGTGCCGCCACGTCTCTCCGTGATGAAGATCTTAGCGACTGGCTCATCGCCGAGCTGGGGCCCTTGGGCTTTGATAGCTTCGAGCAAGATGCCTACGAACTGAAGGCCTTCATCCCTACGGAGCAGTACGACGCTGACGCGACCTGCGAGCTCCTCGATGGCTTCCCCGTCGCAGGCTTCTCCTATACGCTCACGGCGGAGGAGCTGCCCGACATCAACTGGAATGAGGAGTGGGAGAAGAATTACTTCCAGCCCATCCTCCTCGGTGATGGCGCATGCCTGATCCGTGCACCCTTCCATGACCCACGTCCCGAGGTGCCTCTGGAGATCATCATCAACCCCAAGATGGCCTTCGGTACGGGCAATCACGAGACGACCTCCCTCGTCGGGGAATGGATCCTCTCGCACGACGTCTCGGGACAGCGTGTCCTCGATATGGGCTGCGGTACGGGTATCCTTGGTCTCATCGCTCTCAAGCGTGGCGCACGTCACCTCACGGCGATTGATATCGACCCTTGGGCTTATGCCAATGTGCAGGAGAATGCCACACTCTCAGGCGTCACCATCGACGAGATGCTCTGCGGAGATGCTTCCCTACTCGAGGGGCGCGAAGGCTACGACCTCATCTTGGCGAACATCACGCGCAATATCCTGCTCGAGGATATGCCCCGCTACCGCGAGGTGATGCGCCCTGGCGCACGTCTCATTCTCAGCGGCTTCTACGAGGAGGATATACCGCTCCTGCGTGCCCGAGGCGAAGAGCTTGGCCTCACCTTCGTCAGCAGCGAAGTGCGCCAGCGTTGGAGCCGTGTCGAGCTACTCCTCCCCGCTTAGCCCACGAAAGACGACTATTCACACCCTACATTATGATACATAAGAACCTCTTTGGCGCCCTCGCCTTGACTGCGCTCACGCTCACCGCGCCCGTGGCAGCGAAGGCCGCTCCACAGCACAACCGCCCCCGCATCGTCGTCACGATGATGGTCGACCAGATGACGTGGGACTACCTCTATCGCTATCAGGCTCGCTTCGTCGAGGGTGGCTTCAAGCGCCTCCTCACGCAGGGCTTCAACTGCGAGAATACCCGCATCAACTACATCCCCGCCTATACCGCTATCGGCCACAGCTCCGTCCACACGGGTAGTGTCCCCTCGATCCACGGTATCGCAGGGAATGACTTCTTCAAGGATGGCAACCCCATCTACTGCACGCAGGACACGACGGTAAGCTCGGTCGGTGTACCCAACGGCGTCAGCGGGCAGATGTCTCCCCGCAACCTCCTCACGACGACCATCTCCGATGAGCTGCGCATCGCTACGAACTTCCGCTCGAAGACTATCGGCGTAGCTATCAAGGACCGCGCCTCCATCCTCCCCGCAGGCCACACGGCTAACGGTGCTTACTGGCTGGACGACAAGACGGGCAACTTCATCACCAGCACCTACTATATGCAGGACCTGCCTGGGTGGGTGAAGGAGTTCAACGCTCGTGGTCGTGTCGCTGAGCTCCTCAAGGACGGCTGGAATACGCTCTATCCTATCGATACCTATCGTGAGAGCACGGCCGACGCTGTGCCTTACGAACAGCCTTGGGATAAGGACGGCAAGTTCCCCGCTACACTCCCTCTCAACACCGCCGAGCTGGCGAAGATCAAAGGTCCTGGTGTCATCCGTACCACGCCTATGGGGAATACGCTGACCTTCGAGATGGCTAAGGCTGCTATCGAAGGGGAGAGCCTCGGCTCGCGTGCTGACGAGACGGACTTCCTCGCTATGAGCCATTCGGCTACCGACTATGTGGGTCACCGCTACGGTACCTTCGCTGTCGAGACCGAGGATACCTACCTCCGTCTGGACAAGGATCTCGCCGACTTCTTCCGCTACCTCGATGGACGCTTCGGTCGTGACGGCTACCTCTTCATCCTCACTGCCGACCACGCTGCTGCGCACAACCTCACCTTCGACCGCGACCACAAGATCCCCGGGCAGGCCTTCCGCAGTGATCTGGCTCGTCGTATCGCTGACTCCGCAGCCTGTGCTTACATCGGCCGTGATGCTCAGATCGTCCGCGGGTATATGAACTATCAGGTCTTCTTCCGTCAGGACCTCATCGACTCGCTTGGCGTCAACCGCCACGGCCTCTATCAGGCGATCTGCAAGGCCCTCAAGGATAAGCTCCCCGGTGTAGCCTACGCTGTGCCTGCCGAAGAAGTCGCTATGGCTGCGATCCCCGATGCGATCAAGACGCGTATCATCAACGGCTACCGCAAGGGGCGCAGTGGTGATGTCTTCATCGTGCCCGATCCAGGGTGGTACTCGAAGTCAGGTACTTCGCTGCCGCAGGGTACGACGCACGGCGTATGGTCTCCCTACGACACGCACATCCCCCTCATCTTCATGGGGCATGGCGTCCGTGCAGGCCATCTCTATCGTGAGACGTATATCACGGATATCGCTGCTACGCTGGCAGCTCTGCTGAAGACGCAGTATCCCTCAGGCTGCATCGGGCATCCTATCACCGAAGCCTTCGCACCCACCGCGACTTCGGCTGCCCCCGCTGCCACCACGACGCGCCGCAGATAGCCTCTTTCCTCCGGAATAACCACCTTACATCCGCGCCCGATACCCCAGCTGGTATCGGGCGCGGATGCTTTGTATAGGGGGTGCCGATAGACTTTCTCTATGGAGGTGGAAAGTCCGTGGAGCTATATTGAGCTATCTTTGCACTCCATATCTCTATTTATCACAAATGAACAGGAAAGATTACGAAATCATGGCCCCCGTGGGCTCCTATGAGTCGCTCATGGCAGCTATCAACGCGGGTGCTGACTCCATATACTTCGGTATCGAAGGCCTCAATATGCGCTCAAAGAGTGCGAATAACTTCACCACCGAAGACCTCCATAAGATCGCGGCGATCTGCCGTGAGCACGACGTCAAGAGCTATCTCACCGTCAATACGATCATCTACGACGAAGACCTTGCACTCATGCGCAAGATCGTCGACTCGGCGAAGGATGCTGACGTGTCGGCTATCATCGCTGCCGACGTCGCCCCCATGCTCTACGCGCGTAGTATTGGTGTCGAAGTCCACCTCTCCACCCAGCTTAATATCACCAACGTCGAGGCGCTACGCTTCTATGCGCAGTTCGCTGACGTTGTGGTCTTGGCGCGTGAGCTGAATATGGATCAGGTCGCTGCCATCCATAAGGCGATCATCGAAGAGCCCATCGTCGGTCCTGCTGGTGAGCCCATCCGTATCGAGATGTTCGCCCACGGCGCCCTCTGTATGGCCGTCTCGGGTAAGTGCTACCTCAGCCTGCACGAGCAGGGTAAGAGCGCTAACCGTGGCTCCTGCTCGCAGATCTGCCGCCGCTCCTACGAGGTGAAGGATAAGGAGACGGGCATCGAGCTTGAGATCGACAACCAGTACATCATGTCGCCCAAGGACCTGAAGACGATCCACTTCCTCAATAAGATGCTTGATGCTGGTGTACGCGTCCTCAAGATCGAGGGCCGTGCGCGTGGTCCCGAGTATGTCGATACCGTCGTGCGTGCTTACCGCGAGGCTGTCGATACCTATTGCGCGGGGAACTTCACCACGGACAATGTCGAGAAGTGGGACAACCACCTCGGGCAGGTCTTCAACCGCGGCTTCTGGGACGGCTATTATCTCGGTCAGCGCCTCGGCGAATGGACGTCAAGCTACGGTTCTTCGGCTACGAAGCAGAAGGTCTACGTCGCTAAGACGACGAAGTACTTCGGTAAGGTCGGTGTCGGGGAGTTCGCCGTCGAGAGTGGCGAGCTGAAGGTCGGTGATGAGATCATCATCACGGGCCCGACGACGGGGCTTGTGCGCTTTGTCGTCGAAGAGATCCGCGTGGATATGGAGCCTGTAGAGAAGGCCGTCAAGGGTCAGCTCTGCTCGATCGCTGTCCCCGAGAAGGTGCGCCCAGGCGACCGCCTCTATCTCTTCACCGATCGCAAGGTCACGCAGTAGTCACTGGCCATTGCTTCATCTCCCGCCCCTTTATCGGGCGGGCTAATGACACATCCCCTACGGAGAAGCTCCGTGGGGGATGTGTCGTATATGGGGGCGGAGTGGAGCGGAGGGATATGGCTCTCTGCGGGGGAGAGATGTGAACCTATATTGGTCGCTGGGCTGACCTATATAGGTCACGACGGCGACCTATATAGCTTCGTGTGACGACCAATATAGGTCGGAGCGATGATCAATATAGGTCGATAGCACCCCCTCAGTGAGGATGGCTTAATATGCTTAACTTTGAAGTATATGTTTCACTAACTCTAATAAGTAGCTTATGGATAAAAAACAACGGTATACCCAATGGGTGGACAAGGTCTCTCGCTTTCTAAAAGAAACAGGACCAACCCTTGGTGACGGAGGACGATGCTGTAGTGTCTTCCAGTCTAAACCAGTCCTCGAACATCAGCCCGACGTTCTCTTTCTTGGGTATAATGCTCAGGAGGATTATGGTTATGTGCCTCTCGCGGAAGAGCGTTTCTGGGAGGGTAACCCTTCCTTTTATGCTGATAGAATGAAGTGGCGTATATGGAGTAAACCCTACCACGCTTTAGCCTTCGCAGGCTACACAAAGCCCATGGAAGATGGGAACTTCGTGTTTATGAATGCGGTGTACTTCGGTAGCAAGACGATCAAGCAGCTGGAGCAATTACCCAATGCTAAGCCTGCTATTGCTCAGTGCCTGGAGTTTACGAAGGAAGTTATCCATGATGTATTTAAGCCTAAGGCTATCGTGTGCTTTTCTGTGGCTGACGGATTTGATGCACTGAATATATCTTTTGGGTTTGAGTCCGTGATCTCATTTTGTCCTAATCGCATCTTGCCCGATGGTACGAAGCTGGAGTGTAAGTGGGAATTGAAGTTGGGGATCTGGAATGGGATTCCTGTTATCGGCATGCCTCACCCTTCTGCACGTGGTATCTCCAATGATGATTGGGGGACTATTGCTTATGCATTAAAGAATCTACTCTATCGGGAATAAATACTCGTGCTATAATTTTAGAGGGGATAATCCCTCCTGATACGATTAGCTGAAAGGACAGCTATCCGCCCCTTTATCGGGCGGGCTAATGACCCATCCCCTACGGAGTAGCTCCGTGGGGGATGTGTCGTATATGGAGTGGGGGAGTGGAGCGGGGGGGGGTATTGATCTCTTCGGGGTAGTGATGTGAACCTATATTGGTCGCTGAACTGACCTATATAGGTCACGACGGCGATCTATATAGCTTCGTGTGACGACCAATATAGGTCAGCCCAGCGACCAATATAGGTCGGAGCAATGACCAATAGTCGTTTGATCTCAGACCAGTATTCATCCGTAGGTGAACGAGTAGTTGTTCGCATACGAAACGAATAGTGGTTTGACCCCGAAACGAGTAGTTGTTCCATATACAGACCAGTAGTGGTTTGTGCCTTGACTTACCGAGCTTCATCCGCGAAGCCTATAGAAATAAAGGAGTCGTATAGTGCAAGGGGAGAGGGGAGTGGCACGGTTATCTGACGGGCTCTCTCGATAGGGGAAAAGTAACCAGTACTGGTCACTCGCGCGACCAGTACTGCTCGCTTCGCTGACCAGTACTGGTTGCTTTTTGCCCCCTCAAAGGTGCTTATATCTCAGTGCCTTGCAAGGGACGATTTTTCGCCTCGCTTCGGGAGCTTCGCTCGTCCGGCATCCTTTGCTACCCGATCTACACGAATTATCTTCCACATTGCCGTAATGCCGTGAACTGTGCGCTATACCGCTCGGAGAGCGTACTCAAGTAGTCTATACCTATATAGGTAAGGGCGATGAATTTGCTCAGGGTGTTTGGTGGATAAATAATTTGTTATACCTTTGCACTCGCAACTGAATGCTGCTCATGTGGTAGGCGGTTGACATTGGGAGGCCCATTCGTCTATCGGTTAGGACGCAAGATTTTCATTCTTGAAAGGGGGGTTCGATTCCCCCATGGGCTACGATAACAACAAAAAGAAAAGATACAAATGGCAAATCATAAGTCATCCATCAAGAGAATCCGTCAGACCAACGCTCGTCGTCTGCACAACCGCTACTACGCCAAGACGGCTCGTAACGCTGTGCGTCGCTTCCGTGCGCTGACCGATGCTGCTGAAGCTCGCGCAGCTCTGCCCCAGCTCAGCTCGATGCTCGACCGCCTCGCTGGCAAGAAGATCATCCACAAGAACAAGGCTGCAAACCTCAAGAGCAAGCTCGCTAAGCAGATCGCACGCCTCGGCTAAGAGTAGCCACTCTCCCCATCTGCTGTCAAGCACCTCTCTCTGAGAAGATGTGAGACAGAATTCAGGCGGCCCCTTCGTCTATCGGTTAGGACGCAAGATTTTCATTCTTGAAAGGGGGGTTCGATTCCCCCAGGGGCTACCAAGCAAGAAGCACCGACATCCTCCTCGTGAGGTATGTCGGTGCTTCGCTTTTATATACCATGATATGGGCACGATGTGCTTATGATGCAGAGGGCGTGTGACCTCAATAGGGGCGAGAAGCTCTGCGGTAAAGGGAGTAACCCCCTACATAGCAGGCGGTAAGAGTGCGCTCCGAGGGAAATTCCGTATCTTTGTAGAAGCTCTATGCCCTACCAGCGGCGGGGCTACTACGGCGCCCCCTCGGGGGAGCTGCATCAAAAAGTATAATCGATAGACGAATGAAATCAAGACGAATATTGTATATCTCGCAGGAGATCTTCCCTTACCTCCCCGAATCCGATATCGCGACGACGGCACGTCAGCTGCCGCAGGGGATTCAGGAGCTGGGTAATGATATCCGCATCTTCATGCCCCGCTTCGGTGTCATCAACGAGCGCCGCAATCAGCTGCATGAAGTCATCCGCCTCTCGGGGATCAACATGATCATCAATAACAATGACCATCCGCTGATCATCAAGGTCGCTTCACTGCCGACCGCCCGCCTGCAGGTATACTTCATTGACAACGATGATTTCTTCAAGCGTAAGACCGTCTTTGACGTCGACCCCAAGGTAGGCAACGACAACGACGAGCGCTCGATCTTCTTCGTGCGTGGTGCCCTCGAAGCCATCAAGAAGCTCCGCTGGATCCCCGATATCATCCACTGCCACGGTACCTTCACTGCGCTGGGTATGCTCTATCTGAAGAAGTACTATCACGATGATCCCTGCCTGAAGAAGGCCAAGATCATCTACTCGCTCTACGATGAGCCCGCTCCCGTAGAGATCCCCGATACGCTCTTCGAGTGCCTGAAGTTCGATAAGATCAAGCCCGCAGCACTCTCTGTGCTTGATGGCAAGACCGACTACGAGGCACTGAACCGCCTGGCCATCCACTACGCCAACGGGGTCGTACAGGGCAGCGCCGAGATCTCGCCCAGCCTCAAGCAGTACATCGACGAGAGTGGGGTGCACTTCCTCCCCTATACTCCTGTCGAAGGGTGCGCAGAGGTGTATAATGAATTCTATAAGAAGATCCTCCCATGATGAAGCTTGCTTCAGCTCTATATGTAGGCCTCCTCTCGCTGGGCCTTGTGACGCTCTCCTCCTCCTGCGCCGAGGACAACCTCTCGCGTATCGGTGAGAGCATCCAGCCTAATCTCGACAAGGTCACCGGGCGTGCGACGACGATCACCTTCGACGCCACCACGGTAGCCACCCCTACGCTCTATACCGATGGTACGACTTCGCTCCTCGGTACGCTCATCGACGAGACGGGCTCGACCGTCACGGGTGAGTTCATCAAGCAGATCCGTACTGCCGAAGGGGTTGCCTTTGAGGATGCTGACAACGCCCAGCTAACCATTGACTCGGTCTACTTCCGTATCTATTCGGACCGCACCGAGGGGAATGCAGATGCCCAGATCAAGGTCAACGTCTACAAGCTCGCTCAGCCCGTCACCACGGCTGGTACCTCGAGCCAGACGCTCGGCCAGTACCGCACGGGCGCGACGCTCTTGGGCTCTGCCACCATCCAGCCCAGCGCTGGGACACTCATCCAGCAGAACTCCACGATGCGCTACTTCACCATCCCTCTGGATGTGAGCCTCGGGAAGCACTTCTTTGATGCGACGCGCTCGGCGACGCTGAAGAGTGCCTTCAACTCGCAGTCGCGCTTTGACCGCGAGATCTTCCCTGGCTTCTACGTAGCACCTGTCACGGGTCGTGGCTTCCTCCTCGAGGTCACGGAGGTCGCTCTTATGATCCACTACAGTGTGCCCAACAAGGAGAAGCCCGCCGAGCGCGTGAAGTACGTAAAGACCTTCGTCGATACGAAGCTTACCTCACGCCTGAACGCTCTGAGCAGCGGCGACATCTCGAGCCTCACGGCTCCGTCTACGGAGTACACCTACGTCAAGGGCCCCGCTGGCGTGACGACGAAGTACACGCTCTCGGTGAGCGAGCTGCAGAAGCTCCTCGCTTCCGCGCCTAAGCCCACCACGACGCCTGTGCCCAGCGACTTCATCGGCCGCGCTTGGATGCTCGCTGATGCGAACTTCTCCATCAAGGTCAATAGCCCTGAAGGGCAGCGCACGAACCAGCCCGACTACCTCCTCCTACTCCCCTCAGACAAGGTGACGGCGTTCTTCTCGGCCGATGTGCAGGCCGTCCAGTCGGGTAAGTCGTACCTCTCGAAGAAGTACGCCGCCAGCGACAAGGCGTATAAGTTCAACAACATCGCCCGCATCGTCACGGAGCATCTGGCAAAGTACGCCACCTACTCCGCCGCTACGGGCTGGACGATCTCCACGCCACTGGAGCTGAGCCTCGTACCCGTATCGGTGACGTCATCGCGCTCCAACGGCTCTGCAAGCATCGCTGAGCTCATCCGTCCGAGCTTCCTCCGCCTCTCGAAGGCTACCACGGACCTTCAGGTGAGCTTCGTGAGCGTACAGCTCCAGCAGCAGTAAACCCCTATCTGACGCCCACAGAGAACAGGCCTCGTCACCCCGAGAACCCCCTGCTCTCTGTGGGCGTCACTCTATACACTACCTAAGTACCTATACGACTACGTCTATGCAGTCCTCCATCAAGCTCCGCCTGACGGTGATGAACTTCCTCCAGTTTGCAGTCTGGGGGGCCTACCTTACTTCTATGGGGCGCTACCTCGGTACCGCAGGCTTCGGCTCCGAGATCGGGAACTTCTACGCCATGCAAGGTCTCGTGTCGCTCTTCATGCCTGCTCTCATGGGTATCGTCGCTGACCGCTGGATCCCAGCACAGCGCCTCTTAGGGCTCTGCCATATGTTGGCTGGGATGCTGATGCTCGGCGTCTTCCTCTACACGCAGACCGATGCGCCCTCTTATCCCAGCCTCTTTGCGCTCTACTCGTTGAGTGTCGCCTTCTATATGCCGACGCTGGCACTGAGCAACTCCGTGGCCTACACCTCGCTCGACCAAGCGGGGCTGGATCTGGTGAAGAGCTTCCCTCCGATCCGTGTCTTCGGTACGGTGGGCTTCATCTGCACGATGATCGCGGTGAGCCTGCTCGGTCTCGAGGCTACGAGTGGGCAGTTCGCTGTCTCGGCTATCATCAGCCTCGTCCTCGCAGTCTACGCGCAGACGCTACCCAACTGCCCCACGGCTCCCAAGGGGCAGAGCAAGAGCCTCGTCGAAGCCCTCGGCCTACGTGCCTTCGTGCTCTTCAAGCAGCGTAAGATGGCGCTCTTCTTCATCTTCTCGATGCTTCTCGGTGTCAGCCTGCAGATCACCAATGGCTTTGCTAACCCCTTCATCAGCACCTTCGGCGAGATCCCTGCTTATGCTGATACCTTCGGCGTGAAGTACGCGAATATCCTCATCTCCCTCTCTCAGCTCTCCGAGACGCTCTGTATCCTGCTCATCCCCTTCGCGCTGCGTCGCTTCGGTATCCGCCGTGTGATGCTCATCGCTATGGTGGCGTGGGTCCTGCGCTTTGCCCTCCTCGGTCTTGGTAACCCAGGTAGTGGCGTATGGCTCTTCCTGCTGAGTATGATCGTCTACGGGGTGGCCTTCGACTTCTTCAATGTGTCGGGCTCGCTCTTCGTGGACAAGGAGACTGACCCCTCGATTCGCTCCAGTGCCCAAGGCCTCTTTATGATCATGACCAATGGTATCGGTGCGACGCTCGGCTCGCTCGGTGCGCAAGCGGTGATCAATCGCTTCGTCTACTCTCAGAGTGAGGCGACGGCTATTCTCTCGGGCTGGAGCATGAGCTGGTACATCTTCGCTACCTACGCTGCTGTCGTAGCAGTGCTCTTCGCGCTGCTCTTCCGCTACAATACCGCCACCGAGGCGAAGTAGTGCACCCGTCCTCGTCCCTTATCCCTCTTGTAGCCTCACTGAGCCGATGAATATCGCCTTCGATGCCAAGCGCATTACACACAATGCTACCGGCCTCGGGAACTACAGCCGCTTCGTGCTCGACACGCTCACGGAGTTCCGCCCAGAGAACCGCTATCTGCTCTTCTCGCCCTCTACGGGTGACCCCTCGCTCTACAAGCGCTTGCTGTCCAATCGCTCGGTACGGCTCATCACGCCCCATCGTGCACTGGCCTTCGCAGGGGGCAATCTTTGGCGCAACTTCTCCGTGGCCTCGCGCTGCCGTACGGAGCAGGTCGACCTCTTCCATGGGCTGACCAATGAGCTTCCCATCGGGCTGTACAATGCCCAGCGCATAGGTACGGTCGTCACCATGCACGACTTGGCCTTCATCCGCTACCCGCAGTTCTACAAGCCCATTGACCGCCTGCTCTACCGCAAGAAGTACGGCGCTTCGGCTCGTCATGCCGACCACGTCATCACCGTGAGTGACCAGACGCGCCGTGATGTCATCGATATCTTCGGCATCGAGGAGGAGCGTGTGACGACCGTCTATCAGGGTTGCTCCGAAGCCTTCGCGGCGGTGACGCCTGAGGATGTCGTAGTGGCACGTCAGGCACTGAACCTCCCCGAGCGCTATATCCTCTTCGTCGGGAGTATCGAGGAGCGTAAGAACCTCGCCCTCATCGTCGAGGCACTCGCTCAGCTTCAGGACAAGGACATCCACCTCGTGGCTGTCGGTCGTAAGACACCCTATGTGAATACCGTCGTCGACAGCGCCCGCCGCTTGGGCGTCCTCTCTCGCCTGCACCTCATGCACGGCGTCGGCTCGGCGATGCTCCCAGGTATCTATGCCGGGGCGAAGGTCTTCGTCTACCCCTCGCGCTTCGAGGGCTTTGGTATCCCGCTCATCGAAGCACTGAATGCTGGCGTACCCGTCATCGGTGCTACGGGCTCTTGTCTGGAGGAAGCTGGTGGCCCCAGCAGCCTCTACACCGACCCCAGTGACGCCACGATGCTCGCCAGCATGATCGACCGCGTCCTCATCGACATCTCCCTGCGTCAGAAGATGATCACCGACGGCCGTGAGTACGTGGAGCGCTTCACGCCGAAGCGCCTGGCTCGCGACCTCTCTGCCGTGTATGAGAACGTCCTCCTCACCTACGAATAACCCCCTTACCCCACTCAATGAAATACCTCATCGTAGGCCTCGGCAATATCGGGGCTGAATACGATATGACCCGCCACAACATCGGCTTCCGTGTAGCCGACGCCATCGCTGCCCGTCTGGGTGTGCGCTTTGAGACGAAGCGCTACGGCGATGTCGCTATGGGTCGTGCTAAGAGCGCGCAGATCGTCCTGCTCAAGCCCTCTACCTATATGAACCTCAGCGGCGAAGCTGTCCGCTACTGGATGAGTACGGAGAAGATCCCCATCGAGCGCGTGCTGGTCATCGTCGATGACCTTGCTCTGCCCTTCGGCGCACTCCGTCTCAAGGGCAAGGGGAGTGACGCGGGTCACAACGGGCTGAAGAATATCGCTCAGCTCCTCGGCTCGCAGTCCTATGCCCGCCTGCGCTTCGGTATCGGGAATGACTTCCCACAGGGCGCACAAATAAACTACGTCCTCGGGCGTTTCTCCCCTGAGGAAGAGGCACAGATGCCCGAGCGTCTGGAGACCTTCGTCGACGCCTCCATCGCCTTCTGCCTGGAGGGGCTCGCCTCCACGATGAACCGCTTCAACGCCAAGTAATCGCCCCCGTCGTCCAACTATTCATCACCTAAATACAACCTCTTACTCATGAAGCAAGTCATTGCCACCACCAAGGCACCAGCCGCTATCGGCCCTTACAGTCAGGCTATCCTCGTCGGAGATATGCTCTTCGCATCGGGGCAGCTCGGTATTGATCCCGCTACGGGCGAGTTCCCCGAAGGCGTCACCGCTCAGACCGAGCAGGTCTTCCGCAACATCCACGCGATCCTCGCTGAAGCTGGCTTCACCATCGATCAGGTCGTCAAGACCACGTGCTTCCTCGCTGATATGGGCGACTTCGCTGCTATGAACGCCGTCTATGAGAAGCAGTTCACGGGCACCTTCCCCGCACGCTCTGCCGTAGCTGTGAAGATGCTGCCTAAGAATGGCCTCGTAGAGATCGAGATCATCGCACACCGCGGCTAAGCCCCCTGCGGCAAGGTCACACACCACACATCAGCCCCACGGCTTCCCTCTATGGGGAGGCCGTGGGGCTTCTCTTTTCTCTCCTCCCTGCGCGCCCTCTGAATGCGACTGTTGCCGAGAATCCTGTCCTCTATTTAGTGTGCTAAGGAATCGCAAGCTCCCCGATATGCCTCGCCGAAGAGATACGCAAGGCCTTCGCTTTATTGCGCGTATTCCTCTTATCCAGCGGAGGGAAAAGTGTCCTTCTCGTGAAGGAAAAAGCACCTTCCCGTAGTGGTATTCTTCTATCTATGCACGTAGATTTAAAGACCAGTCACGTAAATCCAAATATCCACGTACGAAGCTATTAGATCCACGTACGTAGCCCAAACTTATCTGCCACTCGTCCACAGCTTTTATCCCTACGCGAAGCAACAACCTGATATAGGTCACTTCACAAAGCTATATAGCTTTCTTCGCCATCCAATATAGGTCGATATCACCCCCTCGTAGTGTGGAGGGGCAAAGGGTCGGGGCGAAAGGTGAATATACCTCCTTGGGGAGCGGGATTAGCGGGGCAAGCCGTACCTTTGTGACAAATAGAAATAGATCTACTCGTCGCACGATGCGCTCACGACTCCTTTACCTCCTCCGCTTCGCCCTTGTGGTGCTACTGAGCTTCCTCGTCCTCAAGGGCTGCTTCCTGCTGCTCGTCCCAGCCGAAGGGGCGCTGAGTATGGGGGATATCTTCGCTGTACTCTATTATGGGCTGAGCTTGGACTTCTCCGTGCTGGGCTACCTGCTCGTCATACCGCTCTTGACGACGGCGGTGAGCTGCTTCTTCCGCGCCTTCCCTGCCCGTCGCGCCCTCCGACCTTATCACATCCTCACGGCTGCCCTCATCAGCATCGTGGGCGTCACCGATGTGCGGCTCTATCCCTTCTGGGGCTTCAAGCTCGATGCTTCGATCTTCCTCTATTTGGATCAGCCAGGCGAAGCCTTCGCGAGTGTCAGCCTTCCCTTCATCCTTCTCTCGATCCTTCTTGTGCTCGTCATCGGCCTATCTGTCGGCTTCGCACTCGACCGCACGACGGAGGGACGCTGGCCCCAGCTTCGCAGAGGCGGACTCTACGCCCTTCCCTTCGTCCTCCTCTTAGGCCCGACCTTCCTCATGATCCGTGGGGGCGTGAGTCAAGCGACAGCCAATGTCGGGCAGGTCTACTTCAGTGACCGCCAGTACCTCAATCACGCTGCCGTCAATCCGCTCTTCAGCCTCTTCTCCTCGCTCGGGAAGGCCGAGGACTATGATGCCGAGTATAATGCCTTCGATGAGAAGACGCTCGGTGAGCTGACCAAAGACCTCTTCCCCACTGAGTCCCTTGAGGGCGATACGCTCCTCACGACTCGCAGACCGAATATCGTCCTCCTCGTCCTCGAGAGCTACGGCGCTCGCTATACGGGTGTCTTGGGTGAGAAGCCCGAGGTTAGCCCGCACTTTGATAGCTTGGCTCGTGAGGGAGTCCTCTTCTCACGCTGCTATGCCAATAGCTACCGCACCGACCGCGGGCTCATCTCGATCCTCAGTGGCTACACGAGCTTCCCCACGCACTCGGTGATGAAGCTCCCAGCGAAGAGCCGTACCCTGCCCTCCATCGCGGGGAGCCTGCGTGAGGCGGGCTATGCGACGAGCTTCCTCTACGGGGGCGATGCGAACTTCACCGGCATGAAGGGCTACCTCCTCGGCTCGGGCTATCAGCAGGTCACCGACGACCACTCGCTCCCTCGTAGCCTCCCGCGGACGAACTGGGGTGTGCCTGATGGCCCTGCCTTCGACGTCCTCTATGATGAGATCGTCCGTATGCCTTCGGATCGACCGTGGTACAAGACGCTCCTTACCCTCAGCAGTCACGAGCCGTTTGACGTGCCGTACAAGCGCCTGCCCTCGCCCGTGTCGAATGCCTTTGCCTACCTTGATGAGTCGCTGGGGCGCTTCGTTGCTCGTCTCAAGGCGACCCCGCAGTGGAAGGATCTCCTCATCATCTGTGTGGCAGATCACGGCTATTCGGAGCTCGGCTCGGACGATCGCAATAGCACGGCTGTGCACCACATCCCGCTGCTCTGGATTGGTGGTGCGGTGCGCTCGCCCCGTGTCGTCGATGCGCTGATGACGCAGTCCGACCTCTCGGCGACGCTCCTGGCGCAGCTCGGACTCAGCTACCGCTCGTTCACCTTCGCCCGCAATGTCCTTGCGCCGAACTATACCTATCCCTTCGCCTACTACACGTTCAACGATGGCTTCGGCTTTGTCGACGGCACGGGCGTCACGGTGATGGACAATGTCAGCGGCCGTGGTATCGAGGTGACTCCCGCGCCCTCGGAACGCCGCACCGCCCTCGGCCGTGCACTCCTCCAGCTGACGCACGACGACCTCGCCCGCAGGTAGCACTTCGCATCAGACATAAAGCAGCCCGCCCCCGTCCACTCATATTGGACGGGGGCGGGCTGCGCTTTGTGGGGCTGGGCTTACTTCTTCTTGCGCTCGCGCCAGCTCTTGATGATGGGATAGAAGACCGTGACGCCCGAGAAGGCGAGCATAAGGATCGTCAAGCCATCGAGGCGCAGGCCAGAGGAGATGATCCAGATGACCAGTGCCAGCCAGAGGATGGTGATGACGACCATCTGCGTCGGGGTCAGGGGACGACGGTAGGCCATAGCGATCGGCTCTTAGCGGCGAAGAAGCTCTGCAGCTTCGCGTGCGAAGTAGGTGAGGATGAGGTCGGCACCAGCGCGCTTGATCGAGAGGAGGCTCTCCATCATGATGCGCTCGCGGTCGATCCAGCCATTGAGACCAGCAGCCTGGATCATAGCATATTCGCCACTGACCTGATAGGCTGCCAAGGGCAGGTCGTAGCGGTCGCGTGCCCAGCGGATGACGTCGAGGTAGGGCAGGGCGGGCTTGACCATAACGATGTCAGCACCTTCGGCGATGTCGCCTTCGATCTCACGCATAGCTTCACGGATGTTCGCAGGATCCATCTGGTAGCTACGGCGGTCACCGAAGCTGGGGGCGGAGTCGGCTGCATCACGGAAGGGGCCGTAGAAGGCGGAGCTGAACTTCGCAGCGTACGACATGATGGGGAGCTGCTCGTAGCCAGCTTCGTCGAGGGCCTGACGCATGGCGGCGATACGGCCGTCCATCATATCGGAGGGCGCGACGATGTCGGCACCTGCCTCGGCGAAGGAGACCGCCTGACGGCAGAGATAGGGGAGCGTGGCATCATTGTCCACGGTGTAGTGGTCATGGAGGATACCACAGTGGCCGTGGTCGGTGTACTCGCACATGCAGATATCTGCGATGACGATGAGGTCGGGCAGGGCGGCCTTGAGCGCGCGGATACCCTGCTGTACGATGCCGTTGTGTGAATAGGCTTCGCTACCGGTGTGGTCCTTGTGCTCGGGGATACCGAAGAGCATCACCGAGAGTACGCCTACACTGTAGAGGCCTTCGCACTCCTTGACGAGCTCATCGACCGAGAGGCGGTACTGCCCAGGCATGGTCTTGATCTCCTCGCGGATGCCACTGCCGTGGACGACGAAGAGGGGAGCGATGAAGTCAGCGGGCTCGAGAGCGGTCTCACGAACGAGCGCACGGAGGTTGGGAGTCATGCGTAGGCGACGCAGACGACTGATTGGATACATAGGGCTTATGGTTGATTAGGAATACTATCTGTGGTGTGTGCTGCCGTGCCGTCTACGAAGTAGGGGCTGAGGCGGATGCTGTCCTCGCGGGAGAAAGGCCCTGCAGTGCGCAGGACTGCCCAGCTAAGGCGCTTGCCGTGGCGTAGGATGAGCTTGCGCAGGGTGGCACTCTGCTCTCGAGAGAGGTAGGGATGCCAGGGGAGGGAGTCGGCACGGAGCTGGGGGAGGGCGAAGCGCTTCGGCGGTGTCTTGATGACGAACCACGGGCGCAGGGCGAGGAACTTATCCTCATCCATACCGTAGACCTCCTGCAGTTGTAAGACGGTGTAGTAGCCACCGAGGCGCTCGCGTAGAGCGAGGATGCGATGGGCATAGGCAGGGCCGATGCCTGGGACGCGCAGGAGCGTCAGCGAGTCGATGCGGTTGAGGTCAAGGCTGACGTAGTGGGTGAACTTCTCCCCTCGTGCTGCAGCTCCTGCTGGCGGGCCTACATAGTGTGGGTCACGTATGAGGCTATCGCGGTGGGGCTGCTGTCCTTCGGGTGCGTTGCTCTCGGAGGTGCTTCCCGCTTCGGTCGCCTGCATAGGCTGTTGTGGGGCGGGCGAGCTGTGCGGGGCGAAGGCGTAGAGTGCCAGCCCCGAGAGGGTGATGAGCGAGAGGATGAGTAAGAATAGGCGCTCACTGCGGCTCGTGGTGGTCTTCCTCTGACGCATCGCGGGGGTGGCTTAGCCGACGTGCTCCTCGGTGGGGGCTTCGGTGCGGGTGTGTATGGCCTCGATACGGCCGTCGCGCAGCACGATCATGCGGTCGGCTTGGGCGGCAAAGTCGGGGTCGTGGGTGACGATGACGAAGGTCTGGCCGAGTTCGTCACGCAGATCGAAGAAGAGCTGGTGAAGGCTCTGCTTATTCGCCGTGTCAAGGCTCCCCGATGGTTCGTCGGCGAAGATGACCGCAGGCGAATTGATGAGGGCGCGGGCTACGGCGACACGCTGGCTCTCACCGCCCGACAGCTCGGCCGGCTTGTGCGAGGCACGCTCCGCAAGGCCGAGACGCTCGAGGAGCCCAAGGGCACGCTCACGTACCTTCGAGCGGGACTCTCCAGCGATGAGGGCGGGGAGCATAACGTTCTCCAATGCAGTGAACTCCGGTAGGAGCTGGTGCGCCTGGAAGATGAAGCCTATCTGGCGATTGCGGAGCTCGGCTTGACGGCGGGCGCTGAGGCGGGTGACTTCCTCCCCGCAGATCTTCAGCGAAGCACCTTCGGCAGGGGCTTCGAGTGTGCCGAGGATCTGGAGTAGGGTCGTCTTCCCTGCGCCGCTGGCTCCGACGATGGAGATGATCTCTCGGGGCGCGACGGTGAGGTCGATGCCCTTGAGGACCTCGAGAGAGCCGAAGCTCTTATGTATATGGGTAGCCTCGATGATCATAGGCTGGTAGGCTCAGTGGTGGGGTGATGCTGGATATGCTGGATGACGTAGGCCGCCAGATGACAGCCGAAGAGTGCAGGCATATAGGAGACAGTGCCAGCGGTAGAGCGCTTACACTGCTCGCCCTCGATCTCCTTGACGGCGTCGGAGTCCGGTAGCTCCGTGGAGAAGACCACGGGGAGTCCCTTGTGGATGCCGAACTTACGCAGGCGCTTGCGCAGGGCACGTGCCAGCGTACAGTTGTAGCTCTTATTTAGGTCGGCCTGGTGGATCTGCGTCGGGTCGCTCTTGGCGCCTGCACCCATAGAGCTGATGATTGGCAGGCCGCGCTCTATGGACTTGGCGATGAGATGCACCTTCGGGCTCAGCGAGTCGATGGCGTCGATGACGTAGTCGTAGCGGTGACGGTCGAGGAGCTCGATCATGTTCTCATCCTTGAGGAAGGCCTCGATGACCTCCAGCTGGATGTGGGGGTTGATGGCGCGAAGGCGTGCAGCCAGGACGCTGGCTTTCGCCTCGCCGATGGTCTCGGTGGTGGCTACGAGCTGGCGGTTGATGTTCGAGGGCTGCACGATGTCGGCGTCGACGATGGTCATACGACCGATGCCTGCTCGGGCGATGAGCTCGGCAGCGAAGCCACCGACACCGCCGAGACCGACGATGAGGACGTGACACTGGGCGAGCTCGCTCACGCGATCGTCACCGAAGAGGAGGCGGGTACGCTCGGTCCACGCCTCGGGAGGAGTCTGTTGCTGGGGCTGGTTCATTGGATGCCTCGGTCGTTGAGGGCTTGCTGGTAGCGCTTAGCATTCAGCATGTGTACGGCGAAGGAGGAGGCGAAGTTGTGGTAGCCTGAGAAGTCCTCCTTAGCACACATATAGAGGTAGTCGTGGCTCTCGGCAGCGAGGACGCTGTCGATGGTGCTCGTACGGGGCTGGATGATAGGCGTCGGGGGAAGGCCCGTGACCTTGTAAGTGTTGTAGGGGGAGTTCACCATGAGGTGCTCGCCACGGATGCGCTTGAGGTCGAAGTTGCCGAGGGCGTACTTGACCGTGGGGTCAGACTGTAGGCGCATCTCCTTGCGTAGGCGGTTGAGGTAGAGCCCAGCGATACGGCGGTATTCGTCGCGCTTGCCTGATTCGCTCTCAACGATAGAGGCGAGTGTCGTCACCTCGAGGGGATTCAGCCCAAGACGCTCAGCCTCTTCGGTGCGCTTACCCTTCCAGAAGAGCTGGTAGTGGGCGTGGAGGCTGTCGAGGACTTCGCGCCCTGAGGCAGCCCAACGCAGGGTGTGGGGCTCGCGGATGACCTCGGCGTAGAAGGCGCCTGGCTTCGTGCCATACTGCGCCATGAGGGCGGAGTCAGCGAGGAGCGTGCGGAGCGTATCGGCCTTCACCCAGAGGTGCTGGGCGAGGAAGTCCACGAGCTCGGAGTCCTTGCGTACGGAGGGAGGTGTGAGCTTCAGTGGGCTGTCCTTCCCTTCCTTGAGGAGGGTGATGAGCTCCTGCATCGTCGTGGAGCGGAGGACGGCGTAGCGACCTGGGCGTAGCGCATCGCCCGTCTCGCTAAGACCCTGCACTGCCGCCAGACGGTCGAAGACACGGGGGAAGCGCAGCCAGAGCTTCTTCTGCATCTGCTCACGTAACTCGGCATAGTTGCTCCCTGGGGCTACGAGGAGGTAGGTCGTGTCGGTGGCGGGGCGACCTGCAGGCGTAGTATAGAGATAGCCACCAGTGAGGACTGCTGCGGCTACGATGATGAGGATCAGGATGATGAAGACGCGTGTACCTCGGCCACGACTGCGGTGGGGCGAGGAGAAGGAGCGTCGGCCATTGAGCCGCTGGTAGTGGGCTACTGAATGCTTACTCATACGGAGTGGGATGTCGGATTAGCGGAAGATATCGGCGGGCTCAGCGAGGCGCTTCAGCTCGCTACCGCGGATAGCATAGAAGGAAGGCAGGCTCTGGGTATTGTAGTCCTGAGCTGCGGTATGGTTGAGGTCTTGGACGCAGATCCAGGGCAGAGCGCGTGAAGCATTCTTCCACAGATAGGCGTCTTGGTCTTCGGAGACTTCGAAGATGATGAGGTCGGGGTGGGCGGACTGCAGGGCGCGCAGCTCGGCGACGAGGGCGGGCGACCAGTCGCCAGCGTAGGCGGTGAAGCAGACGAGGACGGGGTGGCCCTTAGCAGCCTCAGCGGTGAGGGAGCGCATCTGCCCCTTCTGGTCACGCAGGCGGATCTCGGGGAAGGCGACGACCTCCACGGGCGCAGCCGTCATCGTCGTGTCGGGATGGGCCTCACGCTGATGGGCACGTGCCATAGCGATGGAGCGCAGGGCCGCCTGCTTCAGGAGCGGCGTGTAGGGGGCATTGGGGTGGAAGGCATCGTAGGCCGTGGCGACAGCGGCGAAGGCGCGGTCATCGCCAGGATGGTCTATGGAGAAGTACGTCCCACCGAGGTAGCTCTGGAAGAGGGCATAGTAGGCAGCAGCACCCTTGGGGTCGCTGAAGATGTACTTGCTCGTGAGGGTGTTCTTCAGCTGCGTGGAGAGTGAGTCGATACGTGCCAGAGCTACGCCACGGTCGAGGGTGCCATTATTGAGCTGTGTGAGGATCGCTTCGATAGCCTTGTCGGTGGCGGTGCGCAGCTGACCGATCTCACGGATCTGCTTATTGGCCTCGTCGCCCGACTCGATCTTGTAGGTCGAGAAGAGGTCCTTGCCCGAAGCCGAGAGGGTGAGGTGTGTGACGGAGTCGGCTGCGAAGGGGATGAAGCTCTCCCCGAGGCGCAGGCGGTAGAAGGCGGGGTAGCTATGTGCCTCGCGACGGAAGCGGAAGCGACCCTTCTCGTCGAGGGTCACGGAGTCGATGAGCTGAGGTTCGTCGGTGTCGGTCGTCTCGAGGTAGAGCGTCTTGCCTGCGGCATCGGTGATGGTGCCTTCGGCGGTGAACTCATTGCCTCCGCTCTTGGAGCAGGAGCCGAGAGCGAGGGAGCCGAGGAGAAGGAGGGAGAGGCGGAGCTTCGTCTTATTCATTGTCTGCCGTGTGAGGTATGTGATAGATGGGGCTATTAGAGTGTGGGGGCGTCCCAGTGCTCGCCGGTGGCGAGGAGCATCTCCTCAGCGCGGGCGACCTCGGCGAAGAGCTCTTCGCGTGTGGCAGCCTTGAGCATGGCGATGCGTACGGGGCGGAAGTTATCGATACCCTTGAAGATCGGGCTGGCGGCTATATGGCGACGGCTGTGGAGGATGCCACGGCGCTCGTCGAGCTTGCGGATATTGTTGTCGACGAGCTGGCGGAGTACGTCGACGTAGAAGGCCTTGGGGTGGCGGGGAGCAGGCTCGCCCGTCTGGAGGTAGTGCTTCATCTCCTCGAAGATCCAGGGCTGGCCGATGGTGGCACGCCCGACCATCACGGCATCGACGCCGTAGGTGTCGAAGGCACGCTTTGCCTCTTCGCCCGTGGTGATGTCACCATTGCCGATGATAGGGATGTGCATGCGCGGGTTCTCCTTCACCTTGCCGATGAGCGTCCAGTCGGCAGAGCCGGTGTACATCTGGGCGCGGGTACGGCCGTGGATGGTGAGGGCTTGGATGCCCACGTCCTGGAGGGCTTCGGCCAGCTCGACGATGATCTTACTATCGTTGTCCCAGCCAAGGCGGGTCTTTACGGTGACGGGGATCTTCACGGCCTTGACGATCTCGCTGACGATGCGGAGCATGACGTCGGGGCAGCGAAGCATACCGCTACCAGCGCCCTTGCCAGCGACACGCTTGACGGGGCAGCCGAAGTTCAGGTCCAGCACCTCGGGGCCGGCGGCCTCGGCGATGCGGGCGGCCTCGACCATGGGCTCGACCTCGCGGCCGTAGATCTGGATGGCTACGGGGCGCTCTTCGGCGCTGATCTCGAGCTTGCGCGTCGTGCCAGCGACCTGACGGATGAGGGCGTCAGCACTGAGGAACTCGGTGTAGACCATGTCTGCACCGAAGCGGCGACAGAGGAGACGGAAGGCGGCATCCGTCACATCCTCCATGGGGGCCAGTAGTAGGGGGCGCTCCCCGAGATCGACCGTACCTATTTTCATTCGCTTATATGGGCTATGTATTGGGAGGCCGTCGTGAGGGCCTCGTGGATATTGGGGCAGATGTAGGTATCGCCGATGAGGTCGGCGATACCTGTGGCACGCAGGGTCTCATGGACGCTGGGGCGCACGCCCGAGAGGACGAGCTGGATACCCTCGCCCTGTGAGGTCTCGATGAGAATGCGGAGGTTGCGCACGGCCGTGGAGTCCATGAAGGGCACCTGACGCATACGCAGGATGCGCACCTTCGGGCGCACCTTGGTGGCGAGGACGATCTCCTCGAAGCGGTTGGCGATACCGAAGAAGAAGGGGCCTTCGATCTCGTAGACCTCGACGCCCTTCGGCAGGTCGAGGGCTTCCTCACGACCTGCGAGCTGGCCGTCATCCTCGGAGCTGTGCACGTGGAGCTTGTCGCGGGAGACGACGATGCGCGTGGACTCGATGATACGGCGCATGAAGAGGAGCATGGATAGTAGGAGACCCAGCTCGATAGCTATGGTGAGGTCGAAGAGTACCGTGAGGAAGAAGGTGACGGCAAGCACGGCGATATCGCTCTTCGGACCACGCAGCGAAGCGCGTACCGAGCGCCATCCGCTCATATTATACGAGATGACGACGAGCACACCCGAGAGGCAGGCCATAGGGATGTAGGCCATCAGGGGCATGAGGAAGAGGAAGATCAGTAGGAGGACCAGAGCGTGGGTGATGCCTGCGATGGGCGTGCGGGCACCGTTGTTGATGTTGGTCATCGTGCGGGCGATAGCTCCCGTGACGGGGATCCCGCCGAAGAAGGGCACGATGATATTGGCTACCCCCTGGGCCATCAGCTCGGTATTCGAGCGGTGGCGCTCACCGATGACCCCGTCAGCGACGCTGGCCGAGAGGAGGGACTCGATAGCGCCGAGGAGGGCGATGGTAAAGGCGGGGCCGATGAGGTGCTGCATCGTCGCCCAGCTCAGCTCGGGCACGACGAGGTCGGGGATCCTCGAGGAGATCGTGTAGCGGTCGCCGATGGTGTCGAGGCCCGTGACGCCAGCATACTCCTTGAGGAGGTAGCAGACGATGGTCATCACGATGATGGCGACGAGGGAGCCAGGGACGACCTTTGTGACGCGTGGGGTGAGCTGGATGAGGAGGATGCTCCCCAGACCGATGGCGAGCGTAGGCAGGTGGACGGAGCCGAGTGAGGAGAGGAGGACGCCCCACTTCGGTACAAACTCCTTCGGTAGACCCGTCAGCCCAAGGCCGAGGAGGTCATTGACCTGCGTGGTGAAGATGGTCACAGCGATACCCGCCGTGAAGCCTAAGATAATCGGATAGGGGATGAACTTGATGAGCGATCCGAGCTTCAGCGCGCCCATCAGCAGGAGGAGGATACCCGCCATCAGCGTGGCGATGAGTAGTCCGCCCTGACCGTATTCGCCGATGATGCCGAGGACGATGATGATGAAGGCGCCCGTAGGCCCCCCGATCTGTACGGAGCTACCCCCGAGAGCCGAGACGATGAGCCCCCCGAGGACGGCGGTGACAAGCCCCACTTCGGGCGATACCCCGCTGGCGATAGCGAATGCGATGGCCATAGGTAGGGCGACGATCCCCACGATGAGCCCCGCTAAGAGGTCACGAGTGAGGCCCTGCCGCGTGTAGCCCTTGAGGCTATCGATGAGCATGGGGCGGAAGTTCAAGCGCTGCATGTCGAGTAAAAAGTAGGTTTTCTTCCTATACGATTAAATAGCTGTTAGGTTACAAAGATAAGGAAAAGCCCCCGTGCCTCTGGGGGCGCTGACCTCGTCGCACGTAGGCTCTGAGGGCAGAGCCTATGCACAATACCGCCAAGGTCGCATAGCTCTACCCCCAGGTACACCACGAAAGAAAGCTGGCTATTTAGGCTGTCTATCCCAATGGAGTGGTTGCCTAAAGGTACAACCTCGGAGTTGTGCTTTCTTAGGGGAGAGGAGTACAAGCAATCAAATGTAAAGGTCAAAATTAGCTGGTCATCATCCCCTTCCCAAGCTGCTCAATGAAGGCTAATAGCTTTTGAGCTGCGGGAAGCTCAGAGTATTTGTCTAAGATTTTCTTTACCTCCTCAAGATTTTTCTTCGGTTCGCCTAGTAAGGCGACACCCATTGCAAGGATCTCAGCATAGTTGATTTCATAGATCCTAGGATGGTGACTAGCTAGCTTTTGGTAAATGTCGTGTGCTCCATGGTAAACCTTCTCTGCATCCTCTTTCCGCTCTAGTTCAAGATAGAGGAGAGTAAGGTTGTGTAGGCTCATCGCTACATCTGGTAGGTATGTCTGTGGGTTCGTCTCTGCCAACTTTCTATATATCTGTAGTGCCTCCTCATGGCAAACTTGGGCTTGCTTGAGCTCACAGGGAGTTCTGAATAAGGATCCCAAATTGTTTAGTGTCATCGCCACGTCTGGTAGGTATACCTGTGGGCTCTTCTCTGCCAACTCTTTGTATATCCGTAGCCCCTCCTCATAGCAAACTTTGGCTTCTTTGACATCGGTGGTATTACGGAGTAAGTTGCCTAAATTAATAAGGGTCATCGCTACATCAGGCTCATATGCGTCAGGATTCTTCTTTGCCAACTCTCGACGTATCTGTAGTGCCTCCTCAATACAAGCTTGAGCTTGCTTGAACTCTTTAAGTCCTCTGAGCAAAGCTCCCAAGTTGTTTAAGGCCTTGGCGACAGTTGGCTTGTATGCCTCAGGATTCTTTTCGGCTAGCTCTCGACGTATCTGTAGTGCCTCCTCGTAGTAGGCTCGGGCTTGCTTGAACTCTCTGAAATTGTTGAGTAGGTTGCCCAAGTTAATCAAGGTTATCGCTACATCAGGCATGTGTGCATCTGGATCTTTCTCTGCCAACTCTCGAGATGTTTGTAGTGCTTGCATGTAGTAGTTGTAGGCTTGCTCAGGCTCGTTGATGTTCTTGAGTAAGACCCCTAAACAATTCAAGCTCCTTACAAGCTCAGACTTGTATATGTTTGGCTTCTTCTTTGCTAACTCTCGGTATATTTCTAGTGCTTCTATGTGGTAAGTTTGAGCAAGCTTGAGTTCGTTAGTCTTGATGTACAAGTTTCCCAAGTTATGAAGGGCTTTAGCTACAATCGGTTTGTATACTTCTGGCTTCTTCTTTGCAAACATTCGGTATGTCTCTAGAGCCTCTTCACAGTAAGCTTTCGCTTGTTTGAACTGATTGGTGTTCCTGAGCAAGATGCCCAAGTTGTTTAGGACCATTGCCTCGATTGGCTTATATGCCTCTGGCTTCTTCTTTGCTAATTCTTGAAGCTCCTGTAATATGTTTTCATTCAGGTCTCTCGCGCCCTTGAAGTCATTGAGGCTTTGGAGCAGGTATGCATAGTTGAGGTAATGCTCAATAGTTGGGGTTAGCTTGATTAGACGCTCGTAAAACTCTCGAGCCTCCTCAAAAGAGAACTGAATTTGAGCTGCCTCAATCAGCTCTTCGAGGGCTTTGACTTCGTTCTGTCGCTCTTGCTCCTTGAACTTCTCGTAGATAGCGGTTAGGCTCTGCTCGCTCTCCCCCGTTAGTACCTTCTTGATCTCCTCCAGGGTTTCGGCAAGGTAACTGTCTCCCGCCTTCCTTAGTCGCTTTGCTTCTTCGGTAATCTTGTCGGTGTGCTCAAAGAGGAATCGCACGAACTCAGCGATCAAGCATTTCGCTCCTTCAGAGTGTATGCGTCCATTGGTAAGCATCTCCTCGAGTGTTGACTCTGTACGCTCTAGCCCCTGCTCTAGTGGAAGTTCTTTGAGGAGTGCTCGGACGTATTGTGGTGCCATGTTGAGTTCCTCCATCCTCCCCTTGAGATCCAGTATAGACTCTTGAGTTTTGCGGTGCTCTTGCAGATTCTGCTCTTCGCTGTTTGCTTGCTCGTCTGCTCTGAGTGTCATCAGGTAGTTGTGTGCTGCAGGCTGCTCGCTCAGTCTTTTCTTAAAGCGGTCGATGAAATCTTTGGTATCTTGATCAAGGGCTTCGTAGCTCGTTGCGTTTTTGATATACCCATCCAATGCTGCGTTTAAGCGTAGCTTGTCGCTAGAGGTGGGAGCGTGCTGAGACCAATCGCTAAGTGCGCGTTTATAAGCTTCAGCAATGCCACTATCTACCTCTGTCGTGTTGAGCGTCTTGATTTTTCGTCCGACTTCAATAGCTGCTTTGATAGCGTATTCTCCGAGAGTAAAGACATCCATAGAGTAATTAGTTTTAGAAGGATTAGATGACTCAAAGGTAATAAGTTTTCCCTTGGATTTTAGGGGAGAAAAAAGGGGGACGAGTAGTTGGATAATTTCATCCGAGTATGGTGAAGAGTCGCGGACGAGTAGTAGAAAAGCTTTGTCTACGTGCGTGGCTCTAAAATCTACGTACGTGGATCATAGAGATTACGTACCGAGTCCTTAGGACTACGTACGTGGACAGAGGAAATGGCGTAGAGGAAGGGGCTTTCTTTTCGTGGAGGAGGAAGCTTTTCCTCCCGCTGGATGAGAAAAATCCCCGCGATAGGCGAAGGGCTCGGACTATAGCGGGGAAGAGGGATGTTGCGCTGGGGCGGGCGGGTGTGTCGTGGCTTAGCTCGGTGTCGCGCCTTCGCCTGTCTGGAGCTTCTTGCGGTACTCGGTGGGTGTGAGGCCTGTCTGCTGCTTGACGAACTTGCCGAAGAAGGCAAGGCTCGAGAAGCCCTGCTGGAAGGCAATCTCCTTAGCTGTCTTGCTTGAGTAGCGTAGCTCCTGCGTGATGGCGCGCATCATGTACTGATGGATGAAGTGGATGGGTGTCTCTCCCGTTTGCTCCTTGATGATGCGTGAGAGGTGCTTCGGCGTGAGGTTCATCAGGGTAGCGACCTCCGAGACGGAGCGTATGCGCCCGCGTCGCATACCCAGCAGGTCGAAGAAGAGACGTGCCTGCTGGCTGGCACGTGTCAGGTCTTGCGGGGTCGCTTGGTGGAGCTCTTCGCTGACCTCACGGATGAAGGCGTAGAGGAGCGCCTGGATATGGATGTGCAGGAGTTCGTCACGGAAGAGGGGATTGGGCGAGTGACAAAGCTTGTAGATCTGCTGGTGGTAGATCTTGGTCAGGCTCAGCGCTTCCTCGCTGAGGGTGTGGATGGGAGACTGGCGTACATAGTCCGCGATGCTCCATACCATGGTATTCAGCGCCTCGGTCGCCGCGATGAGCTCCCATGAGAGTCCCATAAGGACCAGATCGGCATCGCTCGAGGCGAGGCATTCCTCGATGAGAGAGCCCTCTTGGTAGCTGAAGCTCTGCCCCTGCTTCAGGCGATACTGCAGGCCGTCGACCGTGATCAGTGCTGCCCCTTGGCGGCAGTAGATCGCCATGCCGAAGCGCATGCGTGCGCCTATCATACGCTCGGGGAGCGTGTGCAGGCTATGGGCAAAGAGGAACTTGTCATGGCAGTAGTCTATGCCAGGATCTCCCTTGAAGTCATTGGTCGTCCACTCGTGCGGCTGCATGCTGTCTCGGTAAAGTGTCGGGGCTGTACTTGTTTGCTGCAAAGGTAGGGGATATATGTGATACTCGGGTGTTGTCTAAATGTCGCATGGGGCGGGTAAAGCTTTTCCTTTCTTCGCATCGAGGGGAAGGGTGGGGGAGAAAAAGCGACTATTTGCCCCCTCCGTGCAAAGGCGTATCGCTCCTTCCCCGCGCGAGTGCGCACGCATACAGCTTGCATATATGGGCGAAAATGACGAAAATTGTAGTCTAAAAGCAGGCTATGCGAGGTAGGGTGGAGAGGTCCTTTGCCCTACCTCCCATTGCACCCCATAGCAAGACAAATAAGATGATAGAAGAGAAGTTCCAGGCCGTCGTCCTGGGCGCTGGCGAAAGCGGTGTCGGCGCAGCCCTATTATACCAGAGTCGTGGTATATCCGTCATGGTCTCCGACTACGGGCATATCGCCCCGAAGTACAAGCAGGAGCTCGAAGCCAATGGTATCCCCTACGAAGAGGGTAGTCATACCACTGAGCTCATCCTGCGTGCCGAGGAGATCGTCAAGAGCCCTGGTATCCCTGAGAAGGCGCCTATCATGGTCGCTATCCGTGAGCGTGGCATCCCCGTCATCTCCGAGATCGAGCTGGCAGGTCGCTACCTCAAGGGTAAGGTCATCGGTATCACGGGGAGCAATGGGAAGACCACGACGACCATGTGGCTACACCACATCCTCACCGAGGCGGGTATGAAGCCCGCACTGGCTGGGAACGTCGGCTTCAGCCTCGCCCGTCAGGTGATCCCCGACGAGCAGCCCGACTACTTCGTCGTCGAGCTGAGTAGCTTCCAGCTGGATGATATGTACAAGTTCCGCGTGCATATCGCCCTCCTGATGAATATCACGCCCGACCACCTCGACCGCTATCACTACAACTTCGAGGAGTACGCTATGGCGAAGATGCGCATCCTGCAGAACCAGACCGCAGAGGATGCCTTCATCTATTGGGGTGAAGATGAGTTCGTCTCTCGCTATGTCATGAGCCACCAGCCTATGCCGATGCAGACGCTCTCCTTCCTGACCTATCCGCAGGTAGGCTCCGCCGCTGACAAGTCGGACGACAATATGATGCGCCTGCACTTCGACGGGAAGAGCTTTGAGTTCCCCATCGATCAGCTTGCACTCCAGGGGCCGCACAACCTGCAGAATGCTATGGCCGCCTCGATCGCAGCCCTGCGTCTCGGCGTCTCTCATGATGTCCTGAGACGTGCGCTCAGCGACTTCGTGAACGTCCCCCACCGCCTCGAGAAGGTCGGGGTACTCGATGGTGTGCGCTATATCAACGACTCCAAGGCCACCAACGTCAGCTCCACCTACTATGCTCTGCGGACGATGACCACGCCCTACGTGCTCATCCTCGGCGGCGAAGACAAGGGGAATGACTACATGGATATCACCGAGCTCATCACCTCTGGGGCGCGTGGGCTCGTCTTCCTCACGACCGACGTGCTGAAGCTGTACAAGAGCTTCCACGGCAAGGTGCCTCAGATCGCCTCGGCTCTCTCCATGGAGGAGGCTATCGCCCACGCTCGTGAGATGGCTCAGCCAGGCGACACCGTCCTGCTCTCTCCCGCCTGTGCGAGCTTCGACCTCTTCACCAGCTACATCCATCGAGGCGACCGCTTCCGCGAAGTGGTACAGGGCCTGATCCAAGCTGAGGAGAAGCATGCCTAACGATCAGACGACCTCCCTCCAGCCGAAGGACTCGTGGCTGCGCCGCATCTTCGCGGGCAACGGCCTCATGTGGGCACTCTACTTCGTGCTCGTCTTGGTCTCGCTCTACACCGTATCGAGCGCGCTGAGCTCGGAGATCTATAAGAGCCTCTCCGTCGGGCGACTGAATCCCATCCTCAAGCATGCGCTCATGCTCGCTATCGGTATCTGCTCGGCTATCTTGCTGAGCCGATGCTCTGGGCGCTTCTATCGCTATACCCTGCCACCGCTCTCGGCGCTCCTCATGGTGGGGCTCTTCTTCGCGCAGCTCTTCTTAGGGCAGAGCACCAATGGGGCAGAGCGCTGGATCGACTTGGGCTTCATCACCATCCAGCCCGCCGAATTCCTGCGTGTCTATATCGTCATCTGGGGCGCTTATGTCGCGGGTAAGGATGTTGTAGAAGACCCGAGGAAGGAGCCTCGCTACTGGGCATACTGGGGATGGATCTTCATCCTCTCGATCATGGTGCTCTTGAGCAACCTGTCGACCTTCCTCATCATCTTCTCTTTCCTCTACCTCTACTCGTGGGTACTCAAGGCGCCTAAGCGCTTCATGTACCGCATCACGGCTATCGGTGCCATAGCGGTGGTCTTGGGTGGTGCCTACCTCTACTTGGCTCCCGAGAGTATGCTCCCTGGTCGTGCCGTCACGTGGCACAACCGTCTGCATGGCGCCGTCAAGGAGCGCGAAGACCGCTTCGCTATCACCGACGAGAACCGTCAGGAGCAGATGGGTCGCATGGCTATCGCCAACTCTAAGCTCGTCGGTCGTGGCCCGGGGAATAGTAAGATGCGTGACTCCCTCTCGCAGGCTTACTCCGACTATCTCTACGCCATCATCATCGAGGAGTACGGGCTCATCGGCTTGCTCTTCATCCCATCGCTCTACTTCGCGTGGATGCTCATCGGCTATCGTGAGGCACGCAAGCAGACGAACGTCTTCCGCAGCAACCTCATCAAGGGCTTTGGTATCCTCTATCCGCTGCAGGCGCTGGTGAATATGATCGTCGCCTCGGGGATCATCACCACAGGGCAGACGCTCCCGCTCATCAGCTACGGGGGGTCGTCGATCCTGGCGACAAGCATGGCCTTCGGCATTATGATCGGCGCCTCGCGCGTCGATAAGCCCAAGCGTGAGCCCCACACGGAGGAGGCAGAGTTCACTGAGGTCGCCGCGACCGAGGAGGTCGTGGAAGAGCCTCTCCCCGATACCGACACACAAGACTACGTATAGAAATATGATCCAGCGAGCTATCATCAGCGGCGGTGGCACAGGGGGACATATCTTCCCTGCTGTATCCATCGCCGAAGCCCTTCGCCGGCGCTACCCCGAGATCGATATCCTCTTCATCGGTGCCGAAGGGCGCATGGAGATGGAGCGTGTGCCCCAGGCGGGCTTCCCCATCCGCGGTCTGAAGATCCGCGGCCTTGACCGCAAGCGCCCTTGGCGCAATATCGGGGTCATCCGTGACTTCCTGCGTGCGCTCATCACGGCACGCGATATCATCCGTGACTTCCGCCCCGAGATCGTCATCGGCGTCGGGGGCTATGCCAGCGCACCTACGCTGAAGGCTGCACAGAGCCTCGGCATCCCCACGCTCATTCAAGAGCAGAACTCTTATGCTGGCGTGACGAATAAGTTCCTCGCTCGTCGTGCCGACCGCATCTGCGTAGCGTACCCCGAGATGGAGCGCTTCTTCCCGAAGGAGAAGATCGTGCTGACGGGGAATCCCCTGCGTCCTGCTATCGAGTATATGCAGGACGGGCTGCGTGAAGAGGCGCTACGTCACTTCGGCTTGCCAGCTGATACGAAGCGCGTCGTCGTCGTCATCGGCGGGAGTCTCGGTGCTCTGAGTATCAACGAGAGCATCGGTTCGCGCCTCGCTGAGTGGGCTCAGTCGGGCGTCGCCCTCATCTGGCAGACGGGTAAGGGCTTCGAAGCTAAGGCACAGGAGCTCCTGAAGGCGTATGACTTCCCCGTCTACTCGTCTGCCTTCATCCAGCGTATGGATCTGGCTTATGCTGTGGCAGACGTCGTGGTGTCGCGTGCTGGTGCCAGCTCGATCTCCGAGCTGTGCTTCCTCGGCAAGCCTACCATCCTCGTCCCTTCGCCCAACGTAGCCGAAGACCACCAGACGAAGAATGCGCTGGCGCTCTCGACGCGCTCGGCAGCGCTCCTCATCCCCGATGACAAGGCACGCGAAGAGCTGACGCCTCGTGCCATCGCCCTCGTGCAGGACGCAGCGCAGTGCGCTTCGCTCTCCGAAGAGATCCGCAAGCTCGCCCTCCCCGAGGCTGCTGACCGCATCGTCGATGAGGCTGAGCGTCTCGTTGCCTTCGCCCCCAAGCGATAGATATCGTACTATAATAGCATATAAAAGAGCAGCGGCTGCGACCTCCGAGAGGTCGCAGCCGCTGCTGTGTTTGTGAGCCTTACAGCTCGGGGACTTCAATTAGAGCTTGAAGGTAACACCGAGGTTCAGGTTGTAGAAGCCGTAGCCGAGTTCAGCGAAGGCACCGATCTTCTCCGTGAAGTAGTAGCGAGTGCCGAGGAAGATGCTCCAGTCAACGCGGCTACCCTTGATATAGTTTGCGAAGGCATCGTAATTTGAAGAAACGATGTCATAGGAGAGCATCAGACCTGCATAGGTGTCGAGCTTGGGAGCGAACTGATAGTGGAAAGCACCACGAGCACCGAGGACAGCGTAAGAAACGGTGACCTTGTCAGCCGTCCAGCCACTGAAGCTACTTGCAGCGTAACCTACGAAGCCCCCAACAGAGATAGATCCGTTGTTGCCGTTGATGAGGTTGTCCGTGACACCGTAGTCAAGGCTAACGGAGAGGGGAGGGATGGAGAGGCTGTTGTAGTAAGAGCCGAGACCGATACCAGCGTTGATAGCCGTGGTACCCTTGTGGAATACTTCCTGAGCGTTAGCGATGCTGATGCTACCTACGATAGCGAGGACAGCAAGGAATACTTTCTTGAACATTAGGTTATAGGGATAAGTGAATTGTGAAATCGCAAGAGGAACTCTGGTGAATCCAGAGGCTCTGCGACGCAAAGATAGTAGTAAACCTTCAGAGAAGCAACTACACTCGTTTATAATTGAGTGCGTTGCGTGTCTCTAAAGGTTGGGGCGATTACTTCGCTTCGCTCTTGGGGAGGAAGCGACTGAGGAGCATGTAGCCCACGACACCGGAGATGATGGTGCCGGCGAAGATACCGAGCTTAGCTTCGTTGAGGAGCTGTGCCATCTCGGGGCCGTCGTAGGCGAGGTTCGCGATGAAGAGCGATACAGTGAAGCCAATACCGCCAAGGACGGCGAGGCTGATGAGGCGGGGGAGGTTCATGCCTTCGGGCCAAGCACAGAGCTTCACACGGATAGCCACGTAGGTGAAGAGGCTGATGCCGACGGTCTTCCCGAGGAAGAGGCCGAGGAAGATAGCCAGAGGTAGGCCTAAGAGCATGTCGGCAGATACACCTCCGAAGGACACGCCGGCATTGACGAAGGCGAAGAGGGGGAGGATGAAGTAGTCCACCAGAGGCTTGAGTGCATGCTCGAGGGTCTGGACTGGGCTGATAGCCTGCCCTGCGGTGTCCTTGATCTCGGCGATGCGCTCGAGCTGGTCGTGCGAGAGGATGACTACACGCTCAGCCTCACGGGCTTCGGTAGAGAGGTGGCTCGTCAGCTCGTGGAGCTTGCGTGAGAGCTCGCGGATGTGGACCTTCGAGCCTGCGGGGATGCAGAGTGCTACGAGTACGCCAGCGATCGTGGGGTGGATACCCGACTGCAGGAAGAGTGCCCAGACGGCGATACCTGCGATGATATAGGGCTCAAGAGCGGTGACGCGCAGGCGACCGAGGAGGAGGAGGAGGGCGACGATCGCGAGGCCAATACCCAGGGGTAGGAGCGATACGCCCTTGCTATAGAAGAGGGCGATGACGATGATCCCGCCGATGTCGTCTGCTACGGCCAGCGTGGCGAGGAAGACGTACAGGCTCTTCGGTACACGGCCGCCGAGGGAGCCGAGGACGGCCAGAGCGAAGGCGATATCCGTCGCCATGGGAATAGCGGCGCCGAGGCTCTCAGGGTGATTGGGCGTTACACCGAGGAAGAAGAGGACGGGGAAGATCATACCCCCGAGGGCAGCGATGACGGGGAGGATGGCTTTCTTGGGTGAGGAGAGTTCGCCGACGAGGAGCTCTTGCTTGATCTCCAGCCCGACGACGAAGAAGAAGATCGCCATCAGGGCATCGTTGACGACCTGACTGATGGTCATCGTGTGACCCATGTGGCGGAAGAGCTCAATGCCGCCGATGATGACCTGGACGGGGTAGTGGAGGAAGTGCCCGTAGCTGGTGCTCCAGGGGGAGTTCGCGATGGCTACGGCGATGATGGTCGCCAGGAAGAGCAACATCGAGGGGTTGGGGCGCAAGGCCGAGAGACGCTGTCGTAGAGAGGGCCTTTGAGCGGGAGTCGTACTCATCTTTGTTTTAGAGGTTTGTAATGAAGGTATTGCATCGTGCGTACGTCGGTGTTTGAGGACGATTCAATGCGAGGAAGAGCATGGCGAGGGGTGTGCCTGCTATGTCCCTGACCTATATCGCAAAGTTAGCGCATTTACAGTAAACAGCCGTGATAAGACGCAGAAAGATGGTGCTTCGTCTCTCATGGAAAAGCCTGCGGAGCGAGCGGGCGTAGAGTGTGAGCACCTATAGGATAACGTGAGAGGGGCACGGGTTGTTCTACCACTATAAAATATCGTGCGCATGCATCGCACGCACGCGAGGGGGTGCCCCCTCTCTAAATGCTTGCAGTATAGGTCTGTGCGGAGGGGTGATTCCGACCAGTACTGGTCGGCTAAGTGACCAGTACTGGTCGCGCCGTGGAGTAGTACTGGTTACTCATGCTGACCAGTACTGCTTCGATTGGTGACCAGTACTGGTTGCTTTTCCCCCTTCGCAAAGGTTGTTGCTCCGCATAGAGATAAAAGTTGCGGACGAGTGGCAGATAAGTTTGGACTACGTACGTGGTTCTAATAGCTTCGTACGTGGATCTTTGGGTTTGCGTGCGTGGTCTTTAAGACTACGTGCGTAGATAGAAGAAAACCACTACGGGAAGGTGCTTTTTCCTTCACGAGAAGGACACTTTCCCCTCCGCTGGATAAGAGGAATACGCGCGATAAGGCGAAGGGCTTGTCTGATCACTTCGGAGAGGTGTATCGGGGAGCTGGGCGCGCGATGCCTTAGTACGCTAAATAGAGGACGGGACTCGCGGCAACAGGCTCTCATAGAGGCTCCGCGGGAGCGTGCATGCTGCTATTGTGGCGAGGGATATGGGAAGGGCTTCGACGTCGGTGGGAGTGTGGGGTTTAGGAAGGGGTGGTATGCGCACCTCTATAATTGTGTGGTCGGGGCGATTTCGAGGGTTGATTTTTAGAAATATGGGAGGTGGGGAGTTGCGTGAATCTGTGTTTTGAGATCCGATCTTTACTGAAAAGTGTGTCAAGTTGCCTGTGGAATACTCGAAATTTTAGTCAAACGTCCATGTGTTTGACTGATTTTTGCATGTTTAATGATAAAGTACTACTTTTATAGTTGCTTCGGAGCGTATCCATTTCCCTATACTAATGCTAATTCACATATACAGAGATCCCCCTTAGGGAGCTCCGTATCGTGCATTATTGTGTGGATGCCCCGAGCCCACCCGTGCTCAGGCAGAGCGCCAGCGTGGTGGGTATGAGCGAAAGACAACGAGTAGAATAACAATACGATCGAGGTCGCATGAGATTAGTTACAATGTTACTTGCGGGAGGGTGGTTCCTAAGCTCCATCGTCACCGCCCAGGCCGCTTCTCCCAGCCTGGCCACATCATCGGGAGGCCATGCTACGCAGCAGAACCCAACGTCTTCGCTGAACGTCTTCAGCGGTACCGTATATGATGAGAATGGCGAGCCTATGCCACTCGTCACCGTCCAGATCTTGGGTCAGACTGGTGGCTTCATCACGGATAGCAAGGGGCACTTCGAGTTCAAGACGAAGAATGCCACCGAGCGCGTACGCGTCACCTTCATGGGCTACAAGGCTAAGGCCGTCACCCTGCGTGGTGGTACGCCCCTGCGTATCGACCTCGAGCCAGACAACCAGACGATCGAATCGGTAGTCGTCACCGGCTTCACGAAGAAGGATAAGAAGAGCTATACGGGGGCGCAGACGACTATCAAGTCAGAGCAGCTCCTCTCGGTAGGTACGAAGAATCTCCTGCAGGGCCTTGAGGCCTTCGTCCCAGGTCTGCAGGTCGTCCAGCAGAATAACCTTGGCTCGGACCCCAACGCACGCCCTGAGCTGAACCTTCGTGGTCGTGCTACCTTCTCAGGTGCAGCTAACCTCCCGCTCTTCGTCGTCGATGGGGCGATCGTGGATGTCGAGTACATCTATGATATGGATATGAACACCATCGAGAGCGTCACCGTCCTCAAGGATGCGTCGGCCTCAGCGCTCTATGGTGCTAAGGCTGCTGCTGGGGTCATCGTCATCACGACGAAGCCTATCAGCGAGGGAGCTATCCGTGTGAACTATAGCGGTACGCTGCGTCTCTCGATGCCTGACCTCAGCGACTACCACCTCCTCACGCCCCAGCAGAAGCTCCAGTATGAGGACTTGGCAGGGCTCTATAAGGCTGGTGGTGCGGCGATGGCGACCTCCTTTGACACCCAGAACTCCTTAGATTTGATCCGTGACCGCGTCGTGCGTATGATCCAGAGTGGTACGAATACCGACTGGCTCGCTAAGCCCCTGCGCACCGGTGTCTCACACTCCCACACGGTCAGTGCCGACGGGGGGGACAAGTACGTGCGCTACGGCCTCTCGCTCCGCTATGGCAATGAGACGGGGGTCATGATGCAGTCCGCGCGTGAGCGTCTCTCGGGGACCTTCAAGCTCTCCTACAACCGACAGGGTAAGTTCTTTGCCTCAAATACGCTGACGGTGAACCGCTCTACGTCACAGGATCCCAGCTACGGCTCCTTCTCGAACTTCTCGAAGCAGAATCCCTATCAGTCGCCCTATGATGCGAATGGTGAGCTGCTCGCAAAGCTCGAGCATAATCTGGATAATCCGCTTTACGAAGCCTCGCTCGGTAGCTTCAACCGCGCTGGGAGCGTGGACTTCCTGAATACGACGACGGCGCAGTACTGGATCGATCGCAACCTCCGTATCGATGGGGACTTCTCCTTCACCACGCGCAATAACTACTCGCGTAGCTTCAAGTCGCCCCTCTCCTACACCTTCCGTAATGAGACCGACCTGACGAAGAAGGGCTCGATGACTGAGAACCTCGGTCGTGGTCTGAGCTTCCTCGGTAAGCTGATGGTGTCCTACAATCGTACCTTCTTCGAGAAGCTCTACGTCACGTCGATGGCGGGCTCGAGCCTCGAGTCTACGACGGCGGACAACAGTAGCTATACCAGCCTCGGCTTCTACTCGGACGTCCTTGGGCACCCCAACTTCGCCCTCGGCTATGGGGGTAGCGCCCGTCCCTCGGGTTCTGAGTCGCTCGCTACGGCTGCTGGCTTCTTCTTCAACGGGAACGCCATCTACGACAACCGCTATTCGGTGGACGTCGTCTACCGCTACGAAGGCTCCTCGAAGTTCGGTAAGAACCAGCGCTTCGCTCCCTTCTGGTCACTCGGTACGGCTTGGAACATCCACAACGAGAAGTTCTTCGAGGGCAATAAGAATATCCAGCTGCTCAAGCTCCGTGCGAGTATCGGGTATCTGGGGAATATCTCCTTCGACCCCTATCAGGCCCTCACGACCTATACCTATAATAATCGTATCAACTATATCGTAGGTGCTGGCTCTGTGCCCCTGGCTATCGGGAACCCCGAGCTGAAGTGGGAGCGTACGCTCAGCAAGAACGTCGGTCTTGACCTGACGCTCTTCAAGAATCGCTGGGACCTCACCTTCGATGCCTATCAGAAGACGACGGACAACCTCCTGCTCGACGTCTCTCTCGCTCCCTCGATCGGTGCTGTCACCGCCCGTCAGAATGTAGGGGAGGTGGAGAACAATGGTATCGAGTTCCAGACGCGTGTCGTCCCCATCCAGACGAAGGACCTGCAGTGGTCGCTCTCGCTGAACTACTCCTACAACCGCAATAAGGTCAAGAAGGTGAGTGATGCTCTCAAGGCACTCAACCAGAAGAACCTCGGTGTCGACTCCCTCAACCGCGGTACGACGCCCCTGCCTCTCTACGAGGAAGGTGAGTCCCTCACCGCTCTCAAGGTCGTCCCCTCGGCTGGTATCGACCCCGCTACAGGTAAGGAGATCTTCATCAAGCGTGATGGTAGCTACACCTTCACCTATGATCCCAATGACCGTCGCGTCTTCGGCGATACGTCACCTTGGGCCTATGGCTCGCTCACCTCGTACCTGATGTACAAGGGCCTCTCGCTGAATGCGAACTTCGGCTACTCGCTCGGTGCTACCGTCTACAACGCTACGCTGGCCTCTCGTGTAGAGGGTACAAAGAAGGAGCAGAATGCTGACCGTCGCGTCCTCGAGAGCCGCTGGAAGCAGGCCGGTGACGTCACCCGCTATCGTGACATTGCCTCTACGGAGAGCCCCTATCAGACGAGCCGCTTCATCCAGAAGGAATACTACTTCACGCTGCGTAGTCTCTCTCTGGCCTATGAGACCGAGGCTACTTGGGTCAAGAAGCTCCACATGCGCCGAGCACGCGTCGAGCTCCTCGCCAACGACCTCTTCTACCTCTCCACGGTCAAGCGTGAGCGTGGTCTGGACTATCCCTTTGCTCGCAGCGTAGAGATGTCTCTGCGTCTCTCCTTCTAACCCTAAATGAGAAGTGTGTTTATGAAGAAGACAGCTTTATATATAGCCTTCGGAGCGCTGAGCCTTGCGGCTCTGCCTTCGTGCAATAAGTTCCTCGATGTCCAGCCTAAGGGTACCCTCCTGCAGGAAGTCCAGTTCTCTTCACTTCAGGGGTACTACGATGCCTTCTATGGTGTCTACGGGACGATGGCTAAGTCTGACCTCTACGGGCAGCGCATGACGAACGGCTTCGTCGACGAGCTCGCTCAGATGTTTGGCTCTACGGCTGCGACCTCGACCTCAGTGAAGACCCGCGCTTACAACTACACGGACGTGTCCGTGCAGGCTGAGATCTACAGCCTGTGGCTCGGTCAGTACCAGGTCATCTCCTACGTCAATAATATCCTGGCGAACCTCGAGTCGCCCTCCTTCAGCAGTAGCCACCTCTCCCAGCTCAAGGGCGAGGCCCTCGGTCTGCGTGCCTTCCTGCACTTTGACCTCGTGCGTCTCTTCGCTGAGGACTATCAGAGAGGCAAGGACTCACGCGGTATCCCTTACTCGTATGACTTCAACCTCAAGAACCGTACGGTCTACACCGTCGCAGGGACCTATGAGAATATCCTCAAGGACCTCGACGAAGCTGAGCGCCTCCTCTCCGATATCGATGAGACGGTGAGCCTCGATGGTACGCAGTCGACGGACTTCTGGTCACGCCGTGCTGTACACTTCAATAAGTATGCGGTCTACGCTACCAAGGCGCGTGTCTATCAGGCGATGGGGAACTCGGCAAAGGCCGCTGAGTATGCCAAGAAGGTCACCGATCATACGGCGAGCTTCAAGCTCGCAGGTCGTAACTCCTTCGAGTCTGTACGCCGCTTCCCTGCTACGGGCGAGCTGATCTTCGGGCTCTATGCGAATAGCTTCCTCGATGACTTCGCTAATCGCTTCCTGAAGAATGTCGCTGGTACCGACGAGGGTGTCCAGGCACACAGCCGAAGCGTCCTCGATCAGCTCTATGCTGTCACGGGAGCGGCTGCGGGTGCTATCGACAATCGTCAGGCAGCCTTCTACCGCAATGTAGATACCTACCAGCAGTTCATCCGCTTCGCGTCCAGCTCGGAGGAAGCTACGGCTGCAGCAACTGCGCAGCGCGGGCTGACCCTGATCCGTCTGCCAGAGATGTACTACATCCAGGCCGAAGCCCTCTACTCCTCCGATCCTACGGCAGCGCTTGCCGCTCTGAACAAGGTGCGCGAGAGCCGTGGTCTGAACGACCTCACCTCGAGCGACCTGCCTACGCAGGTAGAGTTCAAGGCGGAGCTTGTCAAGGAGTATATGCGTGAGATGCCAGGTGAAGGCCAGATCTTCCCTGCGCTAAAGCACTTTAACTCCTCCTTCCTCGATCTCCTTGGGAGCAGTACGATCCAGCCCAGCTCCAGCATCTTTGTCCTGCCCTGGCCTCAGGATGAGCTCACCTACGGTAACAAGTAAAAGCCTACGACAATGAACAGAAGATATTCGCTGGCCTCGCTTGCCCTGGCCGCTCTCGGTCTCCTCAGCGCTTGCTCCAAGTCGGACATCTACGACGGAGAGTACAGCAAGGATGGCTACTACAATGAGTCACGTGTGATCTACTTCCCTAACTCGGGGGCAGATACCATCGTCGTACAGAACCTCGCCCTCCTCGAGGACAACAATGGGAAGATCCCCTTGACCTTCGATGTGAACCTCCTCGGGAAGCTCTCCTCGTCGCCCCTGAGCTATAAGGTGGAGTTCGACAAGTCTCGCTCTACCGCTACGCCGGGCGAGCAGTTCGATGCGCTCCAGGATACCTATACGATCCCGGCAGACTCCGTCAAGGGCTCCTTCACCCTGCAGCTCAATCGCTCGAAGATCTCGACCGTGCAGCAGGAGAACGGGAAGTACATCGTCACCCGTGACGGTGTCCGTACCCTCCTTGATGCCCTCTCGGATATGGAGCCTGGTGACGTCCCCCTCCTGAAGTACGACACGATCACGCTGCATCTGTCTCCTACGGCAGACCTGCGGACGGCAGTCAATAAGCGTAATACAGTCGTCCTCTGCGTGACGAATCAGCTCGAGATCCCCTTCTGGTGGGCCTTCCTCCAGGATGTCTATCTCGGGAAGTATAGTGAGGGGAAGTACCGTATGCTCATCAATGCCTACGGCCTCCCTAAGAATGGGGAAGACCCCGTGCAGCAGGCGCTTTACAAGTCTGATGCTAACATTCAGTATCCCCTCCTGCTCCTTCTTGAGAAGTATATGGATGAGCATGGTGAAGAGAAGCCAGCAATTCTGGTCCGTCTCTTGGCTCAGTATCGCTAACCTTACAGAGTACGAATGAAGATGAATAAGATCTATAAGTCACTGGGCCTTCTCCTGGCCCTCTCACTCTTCTCCTCCTGCTACAAGGACCACTCGGTCAATGGCGATCACCCTCTGGCTGTCGTCAAGGTGACAGAGCCCATCGCCTCGGTACAGACGGCTACCTTCGGTGAGGTCACCGTGATCAAGTCGCCCGCATATACCATCACGACGGGCGCATCTGTGACGCCCTCCTACGAGTGGATCGTCGATGGCGTGGTCGTCTCTACGGAGAAGGACCTCTCCTATAGCCCTACGAGCTATGGTAAGCATGATGCCCGTCTGCGTATGTACACGCCTGACGGCTCCTACTTCTACCGCTTCACTATCGACGTGCCCTACCGCTATGTCGACGGGCTGTACGTCCTGGCGAGCAACGATGGGAAGACCATCCTCTCCTACCTGCCTGGCGGGGAGAAGACGGATGCCTTTGACCTCGATGCCTTCGGGCGAAGCAACCCCACCATCGATATGACGGGGGATCCCCAGTCGATGGTCTTCTACCGCTATGTGCCAGGTGCAGGTGCATCTCGTAGCTATCTTGGTATTGCCCTCGGCCTCCCCACACGCTACTATCGTGTGTCGGCTGACTCGCTGAAGGTCCTCACGCCTCGCATCTCCTTCACGAACCCCGTAGATTTCAGCCACGCCAGTGGCAATCAGGCTACGGTCAAGGAGTTCTTCATCTCGGGAGCTAACCTCTGGGAGATGGAGAGGTCGGCTACTTTCCCAGCTAAGAAGCAGGATAGTCGTCTCTCACGCGTAGCTCCAGGCTATTCGCTCGCCTCGGCTATCGTGAACTGGCGTGCCTTGACGGGTACACGTGTCAGTGAGGGGATGGCCTTCTTCGACAATGCGGGAAGTAACCTGCTGTATATGACCCTTGGATCAAGCGTCTCAGTGAAGAAGGTGCGTACCTTTACGGCGAGTGCTATCCCCGGTGGTGCTCCTGAGGAGACGAACCCCTTCGAGGGCATGACGCTTATCGATATGAAGAGCGCTGGTGAAGGGAACTATACTTATAACTACACCCTGCTGCTGCTCAAGCGCAACTCGGATAGCAAGTACTTCGTCGCCCGCCTCACGGCTGGGGACTTCACTCAGTCGCAGAGTGTCGATGGTGCTACGGTCTCCATGGTCGAGTTCACCGAAGGCACGCCTACACATCTGCAGCCTAACCTCGGTGGTACGGCTGCGCTCGTAGCGACTGCGGACAAGGTGTACTTCTACAATATGGCCAACGCCACGGCGACGACCCACCCAGCTTGGATCTCCCTCCCCGCAGGGCAGACGATTGCTTCGATGGCTCTGACGTCGGACAACCGCCTCTTCATCGGGGCTAACGGCACAGGCACAGGCTTGGTTGGCTCGATCTACAGCTACAATGTAGCAGGTATCACCCCCGTCCTCCTCAAGTCTGAGGAAGGTATCACGGGTAAGATCAAGCAGATCGTCTACCGTCAGTTCAACAACTAACATCATGCCTCCTCTCCGCACCATACCCCGCGGGGAGGAGGCTCGCTCCTCCGTCGCCCCAGTAGCCTTTTCCTCCACGGATAAGGCTGCGGGGCTTCGGTCGTCCTTTGTGGCTTAGCCCAGAGAAGGGCGCACCGCAGGAGCAGGAGGCCCTTCAGTCTCACCCACCACAGAATCAAGTATCACACTATAATCCCCATCCATGCACAAGAGTTGTATCCGATGCCTGCTCGTGGCTACTGCCATCTCTGCGGGCTCACTGAGCCTCGCTGCGGCTCCCTCAGCTCTCTCTTCTCGCGCCTTCGGTGACGACACCAAGAAGGAGAAGAAAGAAGAAGACAAGTACACGAAGTTCTTCAAGGACAAGAAGGTCGAGACCGCCCGCGGGAAGTTCGTTACCCTCCACAAGATCGATGGTAATGTCTACCTCGAGCTCCCCACGAAGTACCTCGGCAAGGAGCTGATGATGGGTGCCAAGGTCACCTCGACCACCGACCCCGATTATCTGGCTGTCGGCTCGATGAACTCCGCTCCTATCGTCTTCCGCTTCGAGAAGCAGGACAGTGTCATCGTCATGAAGGCACCCAACTCCATCGTCTATCGCCGTGACGCTTCGCCCGAGCTGCAGAAGGCCCTCGAGCTGAACTACCGCGACCAGTCGGTCGAGTCCTTCACCCCCGAGGTGTACAAGGCTGATAGCTCCGCTGTCGTCCTGAAGATCAATTCGCTCGTCACGGAGTCCAGCCCCTTCTTCGAGATCGTCCCCTCGCAGCAGGGTCCCTTCAAGATCACCTCTTCGCGCAATAGCAGCCTGACCTTCGTCAGGGGGCTGAAGTCCTTCGACTCCAACGCCAGCGTCCGTGTCGAGATGAACTTCTCCGTGAACGCTTCGCTCATGGGTGTACTCACCGTGGCTAAGGATATGCCTCTGACGGCTGAGGTGACCTATACGATCCTCCCCGTAGAAGCCTCCAACGCCATCCCCCGCTTCGCTGATGCCCGCGTAGGCTATCAGACGACGCGCAAGGTCTCCTTCCCCGACTACCTCGACCAGAGTGAGCCCGTCTATCTGGCACACCGCTGGCAGCTCGTCCCCAAGGATAAGAAGGCTTACGCTAAGGGTCAGCTCACTGAGCCCGAGAAGAAGATTGTCTTCTATCTGGATAGCGCCTTCCCCGCCAGCTGGCAGCGCCCCATCCGTGAGGGGGTCCTTCGCTGGAACAAGGCCTTCGAAGCCGCCGGCTTCCGCAACGCTATCGAGGTACGTGACTTCCCCAAGAACGATAAGCAGTTCGACCCCGACAACCTCGAGTACTCTTGCATCCGCTACATCCCCAATAGCCAGGAGACGATAGCCGCCTCCAACTGGACGGATCCCCGCACGGGTGAGATCTTCAGCGGGAACCTCACGATCTATAATAATGTAGAGGCACTCTTACACAAGCAGCGCTTCATCGGTACGGCTGCTGTCGACCCACAGGTGCGCTCGTCTCGCCTGCCACAGGCCCTCTTCGAAGAGTCGCTCTCGCAGCTCGTCACGCAGGAGATGGGGAGCGTCCTCGGTCTGCTACACAACTACGCTGCTTCGGCATCCTACACGACGGACCAGCTCCGCTCGGCTAAGTTCACGAAGGAATCGGGGCTCACACCCTCTATCCTCGACGGTGTGACCTACAACTACCTCGCTCAGCCCTCTGACAAGGGGGTACGCCTCATCAACGACCAGCTCGGTGTCTACGACCTCTTCGCTATCGACTGGGGCTACCGCTACTTCGACCTCAAGGGTGATCCCGCTGCTGAGGCTAAGGAACTGCTGAGCCGCGTCGACAAGCGTGCTCGCGAGCCTTACCTCCGCTATGCTCCTGAGCAGCGCTACGCCGTCGACCCCACCGTCCGTACCGAAGACCTCGGTAACGATCCTATCAAGACGGCCGAGCTTACGATGAAGAACCTTGCCTTCATCCAGTCGAACCTCTCCAAGTGGATCACCAACGACCCCGACAGCCGCAAGAAGAAGAGCCTCTATCTGGCTATCGTACAGGGCTACTACCTCCAGCTCAAGAATACTATGAGCCTCGTCGGTGGTGTCGTCTGTCAGGAGAGTCGTCTCTCGACGAGCCTGCCCCGCTATCAGGTCGTGCCTAAGGCGAAGCAGCGCGAAGCCTTCCAGTGGCTCCTCCGTCAGGCAAAGGACTTCCAGGGCAAGGCTGACCGCAACTTCGAGCGTAAGGGCTTCATCGACGTGAGCTACTACGACCAGCTCCTCGAGTTCCTCGTCAAGGATATCTATGACCTGCGCTCACGTATCATCATCGCCTCGCAGGTAGACTCGAAGACGTATAGCCTCGGCGAATACTTCGACGACCTCTATCAGGCTACCTTCGCCTCGACCATCGCTGGTAAGAGCCCCAACCACATGGAGCGTCTGATGCAGATCGCCTTCATCGACAAGTCTATCGCTGGTACGGTCAATCCCCGCAACGCTACGCCTGGTATGCCCTACAGCTTCGCCGGTACACCCGCCTCTGTCGGTGGCAAGCTCATCAGCCTCACCTCTACGACGGACTACAGCGATGCCCTCAAGTCTGGCCGCGTCAACTATGGTGGTGGCGACCCCTCGGCAAGCATCTATCCTATGGCCAACGTCCCAGCCCTCGATACGTCAGAGCAGTACATGTACGCTGCCCTGCTGAAGGTACGCCCCCTGCTCGAGCAGCGCGCTGCCTCCACGACGGACCGCACGCTCAAGGCCCACTACCAGACCTTGGCCTTCAAGGTTGCGAAGCTCCTCGATGCTAAGAAATAGACTACCCGAAGATGATCAATAGAAAGATAGCACTCCTCCTGGCTGCAGCGACCCTCACGTTGGCTCCTGCTACAGCCCATGCGGGGATCTTCGACTTCCTCAAGCGGAAGAAGAAGCCCAAGACGGAGAAGGCACCCGAGAAGAGTGCCTACGAGAAGATCCTCACTGATAAGCCCATCGTCTCTGCTAAGGGCGACTTCCTCACCCTGCACAAGACGGACAATAAGCTCTACGTCGAGCTCCCTGTCAAGACCATCGGCAAGGAAATCCTCGTCGCCGTCACCCTCTCCTCCATCTCCAATCCTCAGCTCGGGATGGTCGGCTTCAAGAACTCCAACCCCGTGCACATGCGCTTCGCTCAGCGAGACAGCGCTATCGTGCTCGAGGCGGTGAACTCCGACCCCTACCTCACCGGGCAGCTGGAGAAGGAGCTTCGTCCGACCTTTGCTCCCAGCTACACGGACCTCGCCCTCTATAAGTTCCCCATCAAGGCGTGGAACAAGGATAAGTCCGCCGTCGTCTTCGACATCACCTCGCTCGTCACGAAGGATCAGAAGTACTTCCCGCTGATCGGGAAGAGCCTCGGCTCCTATCAGGTGCAGTCAAGCCTGCAGAGTGACCTCGGCTACATCCGCGAGATCAAGGCCTTCGAGGACAACGTCTCCATCAAGATCGATCGTAGCTACCGTATCACCCTCAACTCCTCGCGTGGGGGCAAGAGCCCGCTGAAGGACTACCCCGTGACTCTCGGGGCGACCTTCACCATCCTGCGCCTGCCCGAGGAGCCGATGACGCCCCGTCTGGCTGATACGCGTATAGGTGTCTTCCACATCTCGAAGAATGCCTACGACCCCGAGTCCAAGCAGATCGAGGCCGTGCGCTTCGTTAAGCGCTGGCGCCTCGAGCCCTCGGATGTCGCTGCCTACAAGGCTGGTCAGCTCGTTCGCCCCAAGAAGCCCATCGTCTTCTACGTAGAGAATACCTTCCCCGCAGTGTGGAAGGCTGCGATGAAGGAGGGTACGCTGCGCTGGAACAAGGCTTTCGAGGCTATCGGCTTCAAGGACGCTATCGAGGTGCGTGACTTCCCCACGGATGATCCCAACTTCGACCCCGACAACCTCAAGTACAACTGTATCCGCTACGTACCCATCGCTACGGAGAACGCTATGGGTCCCAGCTGGGCTGACCCCCGCACGGGTGAGATCATCAATGCCTCGGTACTTGTCTGGAGTGATGTCTCGAAGCTGAACAACAACTGGCGCTTCATCCAGACGGCTCAGGTCGACCCCCTCGTCCGCGCGATGAAGCTCCCCGATACGCTGATGGTCAAGTCGCTCAAGTACGTCATCGCACACGAGATCGGCCACACCCTCGGCTTCATGCACAACATGGCTGCATCGGCTGCATATACTATCGACTCGCTCCGCTCGCCCTCCTTCACGGCAGTGCACGGTACGACACCCTCGATCATGGACTATGCGCGCTTCAACTATGTTGCCCAGCCCGAAGACCGTGCTGTGAGCCTTGACCCTCCCACCGTCGGTACGTACGATAAGTATGCCGTCGACTGGACCTACCGCTACTTCCCCGACAGCAAGGGTAATCCCATCGAGGAAGCTCGCTATCTCAATGAGCTTATCGAGAAGCATGCTGCAGATCCCGAGTACCGCTATGGCGTGCAGCAGGTCGGCGATTACCGCTACGACCCCTCTTCTATCGAGGAAGACCTGTCGAATGACCCCGTAGCTGCTAGCACCCTTGGACTGAAGAACCTCAAGTACATCATCGCTCATCTGGGCGAATGGTTCCCACGCGATGAGGAAGCTCAGCACCGTGCTACGCTCTACGAAGGTATCTCCGATCAGGCCCTGCGCTATGTCTCGAATGTCTTCATCAACGTCCCTGGGATCTACCTCTATCAGACGAGCGAAGCCTCTGGCCTCCCTCGCTACAAGGTCGTGCCTAAGGCTCAGCAGAAGGCTTCGGCTATGTGGCTCCTCGACCAGGCGCTCTCTATCGACAGCCTGCGCAACGATGCGCTCGAGGCTACGATGGGTGATCTGGGAGGCTCGTCGCCCTACGTCGTCGTCGGTGCTATGACGCGTGCTATGGCGATCCGCAATATCAACAACCTCTGCATGAGCTACTACCTCGACTCGACGTCTTACTCTCCTATGGAGTATGCCGATGATGTCTATGCTCGTGTCTTTGCGAAGACCGAGGCTGGTCGTGAGGATCTCACTGCCGCTGAGAAGCATCTGCAGGAGCTCTATGTCCGCTACATCACCTCTTATACGGAGGATCTTGTAGCGAAGACCACGGGTCGCTCTGCTCTGACGCTCGCTGAGCTTACGGGCTTTGCCAAGGCTGGTGAGCCTGTCCGTACCGAGGGTATGAGCGATGAGGAGTTCATCGCTCTCCTGCCTAAGCTCCGCGGCTCGCACTTCTGCTCACTGGATCACGACCATTCGGATGATCCGCTCACGAAGCTTGATGCTGTCGGTTACCTCAACTTCGGGAATAGCTACGGTGAGCCTGCTGACCTCTTCACCTCTGCGATCAACATGACGGGCGACCTCTACCTGCCCCTGCAGTATCGCGCTGAAGAGCTGCTGAAGAAGGCCCTCGCCTCTGCGAAGAGCGAAAGCCTGCGCATGCACTACCAGACGCTCCTGCGCAAGCTCGAGAAGATCACGAAGTAGGCCTCTCGACTGCTCCTTTACCTAAAGTCCTCCCCTCATCTCTCTTGAAGAGTGAGGGGAGGACTTGTTTTTTGTAGACTCGGCTAACTTTGTATCCATGAAACGTCTCTTCCTCTCCCTCTTGGCGTGCCTTATGTTTGCCTGTCTGGCCGAGGCGCAGCGCACGCACGACACCATTTACCTCAAGAATGGCTCGATCCTTTATGGCCAGATCATCGAGGAACTCCCCGATACGCAGGTGAAGATTCGCCTCCGTGATGGCTCCCTCCTCATCTGTCCCTATTCCGACTTAGAGCGCATCGAGTACTCCACGGGGCGAGCTTCCTTCTATGAAGAGCCTCGTACGCCTTATCTCAACTGGCATTTTGATGCGGGTTACCTTTTCGGGCCTTCTGAGCGCCAGCATATAGGGGCGTTTGTGAGCTACGGGGCTCGCTTCAGCCGAGCTCTCTTCCTTGGCTTCGGGTCAGGCGTCATGTGCGATATGGCTAAGTCGGCAGATCTGGTGATCCCCATCTATGGGCATCTGCGTGCTTACCTCCCTGTCCGTGGTCCGATCAAGCCCTTTGTAGACCTGCGTCCTGGCTATGGCTTCACTCTGGTGAATAGAGTCTCAGGCTTCTACGGCTCGGCTGTGGTAGGGCTTGATCTCTGGCGCTTCACTTGTGGCGTCGGGGTCAGCACGGTGCGCAATTCCTCCAGTGGCGATCCTCTGCTCGACCGAGAGCCTATTCCTTACAGAGCGACGGGCTTCACTCTGCGTATCGGTATGACCTTGTAGCGAGGAGGCGGACGAAGCCCCCCCTTCTCCCCCGAGCCTACTTCCCCCTATACAGACTCCCGCCCTGATGAGCCCCAGCTCGTCAGGGTGGGAGGCTTTGTTGTGCGTACTCACTGTTCAGTAGCGGGGACGCTGCTTTATAGGGTGATGCACCATCCTCTACTTATAATAGGTGTGGAGGAGTAGGCGAAGTCGTGCTTAGCTCGTGGGTATTTACTGCCTTCCCGTAGTGGAAGAGTTGGATCCACGTGCGTAGTCCTTAGGTCTACGTACGTAGTCTTTATGATTTGCGTGCGGGGATATAAAGACTTGGTACGTGGATAGGGGAGTGCTTCCGGTGGTGCGGAGATTTTTCGGTGCGTGCTTGCACTTTATCTTGTGCTTGGTGGAGGCTTTTCTGTGGGTACTTGGTGCTTGGATAGCTGCTGGATGGTGGGGCTGGCGTAGTGATAGGATCGAGATTCTTGTGCGCGGTTTTTGCTTTGTTAGAAGAGGGGAAAAGGGAGATCTTTGTACGGATTATGTGGTATATCTATGTGAATATAGATGGGAGTTATCCTGATATATTGATAATTTTACATACCTTTGCATGCTCTTTCGAAGTTCTGTCCATCGCTGAGAAGCTTGGGCTAGAGGATGGAGGAGTCACTTACTGTACAATTTACTTTATATAAAAGACAGAATGAATATTAGAAGTCAGGTAGACGGACGTCTGCCATATACGACGCCTTGTGCCGAACTATTTGCTCTTGCGGCTGCGAGCCCCAGCCTGCTGGTGAGCTTTAGCGCCAACTTCGATGAAGAGTTTGAAGATAAGCCTTTGGATGAGGAGGATACTCCTCCCCTCTAATGTAAATGCAATGATGATGAAGAAACTATTCCTTGCAGCACAGCTGCTCTTAGGTCTTGGCCTCACTTCGTGTGGACAGGAAGATAGCCCCATTGTGCACCAGCGAGCCACGACAGGCGAGCGTATCACACTCTCTGTAGACTTTGCGCCAGAGGCAGAGTCTAATCCCCGTGCGATGACTGTCACTTCTGGAGGGAGTGGGTTGCAAGCAAGAGGTGATGCAAGCTTCGGCTTTACATATATGCTTTATCGCTTCACAAGAAAGGTGAATGCGAAAGCTGTCTTCTCTCAGGAGGCTACGGAGCCTGTTACCCTCGTCTTCTATCACGGCGGTAAGGCCTATCCTGTAGAGAGCCAGATCAGCCTCAAGAATGTCAACGGCCACTATCGCGGTGATATCGAGGCGACACTCCCTGCAGCCCTCTCGGGTGTGACGCGCTCGGATATCGAGGTCGCTGGTGTCCTTGGTGCGACAAGTGTCGATGCTACGACGGGGAAGGTTACGGTCACGGCTCCCCCCGCCATCGTCGAAGGCGAGGAGATGCAGACGATGCCGATGTACTTCCCGAAGACGGCTCTTAGTGCAAGCTCTACCCACCTGACGGGGCTGCGCTTCAAGTTCCTCGGTGTGCTGGTCGTGATGCCAGTCGCCGTGAAAGCTGAAGGGTCCGTATATCCAACCTCATTAAGGGTTGAGAACCAGGTCTTTACTCCCACGGTCTTTACCTTCGGCCCAGAGCGCTTCACGGAGTCTCAGGTAGAGGTAGATCTCTCTGCTGGTGGCCAGCCCACGCTGACACGTACGGCCAGCTCCACGTATGTACACCCCTTGCGTGAGACCGAGGTGCGCTCTGGTGACCAGCCGAAGACGCATATCCTCTACGTCTTCCCCGTACCTGCCGCCAGCTATACATTCTATGTGCCTACGCTCTTTGGTACCTATTATCCGAGGGGCAATAAGGCTCACCAAAAGGAGTTTGTTATTCCTCGTTCCGCTACCACGATGACAGATGTCTTCCCAATGGGGCAACGTCTCATGGTATATGATATGACGATAGCCTTCTACAATGGCGATAACGGGCTGGGATACCAAAAGGGTGATAATCAGAAGACCGACTACTCCGTCTTCTCTGGACGTGATGTCGGGGAGAACGGCCGTAATGGCTGGTAGTCCTCCACTGCTTTAGCGCTTCCTTGCGCTCCATACATCCACCCCTCAGATGTGCGATAGAGCACATCTGAGGGGTGGATCTTTTATAGGGGTGGCTTGGTGATGGGGCTTGATGGGTGGCTTCACTATTAGAGCGTGGCGCCATTCTGCCTCCTTCTGCTGCGGTGTCTCTCTATGCTACTAAGGTTTGTGCGGTGGATTTATACATTAATATACAAGATCAATATGCGAATATGAATGTTTTTGCCGTTCTTTGTGTTTGGCTTCTCCGCCTTTTGAGGTGCGGTTCCCTGAGAAATCCCGCACCAGCAGTGAGATGAAGCTAATTAAAGAACGGTTTGATTTAAATAATACGGAATGGAGTTTTCTACTTCAGTAGCCGGACGTCTCCCCTACGAGGCGCCTTGTGCTGAACAATTTGACCTTACGACTGGAGGCGGGCATGATCTGCTGGTGATCTTCAGTACCTTATTCTCCGACGAGTTCGTCGATGACTTCACGGGTTCGGATCTCGTCGATGAGCCCCCTCTCTAACGTGGTGATGTGTATGATGAAGAAGTTACTTCTGGCAGCTCAGCTGCTCTTGGCCCTTACTCTCACTTCGTGTGGGAATGAAGATGCCCCCCTTACTCGTCAGCATGCCTCTATGATGATGACCTCCGGCGAGCGTATCAAGCTCTCGGTGGGCTTTGATAATGGCGAAGGCTCTAAGGCCCGTGCAATGATGGTCTCCTCTGGCCTCTCGGACTTCATCCCTCAGGATGAGATGGGCAGCGATAGCTATGGCAGCTATCCATATCTGCGCTGGCGCCCTATGAGGAAAGAGACCAGTAAGGCGGTCTTTACCGGTGAAGCTACGGAGCCTGTGACCCTCATTTTCTATCATGGCTCGGCTGCATACCCTGTAGCTGCTCAGGTCAAGATTAAGAATGTAGGTGGTCGCTATCGTGGCGACATCGAGGCGGAGATCCCTGCAGCTCTCTCGGGTGTCACGCGCTCATCTATTGAGGTCGCTGGTGTACTCGGTGCTACGAGTGTCAATGCTACGACGGGGAAGGTTACGGTCTCGGCTCCCCCTGCTATCTTAGAGGGTGAGGAGATGCAGAACCTCCCGATGTACTTCCCTAAGACAGCGCTTAGTACCAGCTCGGACGTGATCTCTGGGATTCGGTTTGAGTTCCTCGGGGTGCTTGTCCTCATCCCTACCTACGCGACGAATACGGACTACGCCTTTACTCCAGAGGTCTTCACCTTTGGCACTTCGCGCTTCTCGGAGTCTGAGGTAGAGGTGGATCTCTCCGCAGGTGGTGCTCCCAAGTTGACGCGCACGGCTAATTCGACCTATATACACCCCCTTCGTGAGACAGTCATGGGGGGTACCAAGGTGAAGGAGAAGATGCATGTCCTCTACGTCTATCCTATGGATCTGGGGGTGATCACGCCAGTCTTCCCTACGATCTATGGTACCTACTATCCTATGGTCGGCAATCAGTATGACAAGGCTCAGGCTAAGAAGTTTGTGATCCCTCGCCTGAGTAATATCAATATCCAGCAGTTCCCTCAAGGCGGTCGTGCCGTCGTCTATGATATGTCGATGATCTACTTTAATGGGAATAATGGCAACGGCAGCTTTATCGGAGATAACTCAGGTACGGTCTACAGCGTCTTCTCGGGCCGAGCTGTGGACTTTAACCGCCGTCGAGGCTGGTAGTCCCTTCCTTACATAGGGTGTATTTAGCCCCTCCCTTTCCACCCCTCAGATGTGCTCTATCGCACATCTGAGGGGTGGCTCTTTTGTTGGAGTCTTGGTGATGTGACTTTATTTGGTACCTTTGCTTGTGGAGTGCAACGGATACTCTTTGTCTCTTCGTATGATTGAGAAGGGCTTGAAGTGATGTGCCTCCTACGGGCTACCCAATTTGGAGGGTAGGCTGCTACGTGTTCATTGTTGTTTCATCCAATTTGCATTGCTTATGACAAGACCGCTTACGTCTTCACATGCACGCTATGAGACACCACGCTGCCGCCACCATCGCCTTCATTATTAAGTGTCCTCCCAGCGGGAAGCGACTGCGGTCGCAACTGTGATGGCGAGGACTAAGCAGAGGGGCACCCTGTCGTAGAGCCCCCGTTGGTCAGCAGAATAGTATCAAAATAGAGTGTGTGGCTCGCCCTAGTGGCGAGTGTCTTGTGCTTCGTGCCCCTGTGAAGGTCCACGGAGTTATCCTAAGGATTTGCCCTTGAGGTGCCGTATGGTGCCTTGGGGGCAATCCGTTTTTATGACCCTTAGCCAGCTCTCGGTAGGGTGCAGGAGGACGGGCGAAGGCCTGTAGCGTAGCGCTCTCGGGCGCTTTTCGTTATCTTTGTGTGAAGCAACCCTTTAGCAGATATGTTCTCATTCTCCATCAAAAAGATCGTCCAAGGGCAGGCGTTCCGTGTGCTCTTGGCCTTCGCTCTCCTGGCCTTCGTCATCATGCTCCTGGCGCCCCGTAATAGGAGCTTCCAGTATGCCTTCAGCGAAGGTAAGCCTTGGTCGTACGACCTCATCACGGCGCCGTACGACTTCCCCATCTACAAGTCCGCCGAGCAGATGCGTATGGAGCAGGACAGCATCCGTCAGGAGACGCTGCCCGTCTATACGTACAACTCTGAGCTCCTGCCTCGCAAGCTCAACCAGCTGCACGACGACTACGAGCGGAGCTTTAGCAAGACGCTGCCACGTGAGTACTACAACTTCCTCAAGGAAGAGCTGCGTCAGTACTACACGCGAGGGATGATACAGGCTACGGCACTCTCTTCGCTCAAGGACGAGGGGCATCTGGAGATCAACCTACTCGGGGCGGACAATGTGCTCTCGCGTACGCCTATCACGACCTTCTATAGCCTGAAGGAAGTGTATGATATGATCTTCGCTCATGCGGAGAAAGCGGGGCTGCAGCGCTCGGAGCTGCAGAAGCTCAGCGTCGCCTCTTACCTCGAGGACAACGTGCGCTACGACAAGGAGTACACGGCGAAGGTGCTGGATGATGCCTTGTCCAGCCTCTCGGCCTCTACGGGGATGGTGCAGCAGGGCGAGCGTATCATCGACCGCGGGGAGATCGTCACGCCACATATCTATAATATCCTGCGCTCGTACAACATCGAGCAGGTCAATCGCCTCGGCGGAGATACCGCCTCGATCATCAACGTCGGGCTCTTCCTCTATCTGCTACTGCTCTTCTCGATCCTCGGCATTTACCTTCTGCTCTTCTGCAAGCCCTTTCTCCAGCAGCCACGCAACCTGATCTTGCTGATCTTGCTCCTCTTTGCCTTCGTTGCACTGACGGAGCTGCAGGCTCGCACAAATCTCTTCCCCATTCAGGTGATCCCGTATGTGATGCTTCTCATCCTGCTGCGTGCATTCTTCGGGAGCCATCTGGCGCTGAATACCTATCTCTTCACGATCCTTGCCTCAGCATACTTTGTGCCTTCGGATCCGCTGTCCTTCATCTTCATCCAGCTCTCGGCGGGCTTCACGGCGCTCTTCTCACTGCAGAGCTTGACGTCGCGCGGGCAGATCATACGTGCCGCCTTCCTCGTCTTCCTCGTCTATATCGGCGCCTCGATGATCGTCGAGTGGGGGCACGAAGGAGCTATCTCACGCGGCTACTGGATCCAGCTCTTACTCTATGGGGTGAACCTCATCTTCCTGATGTTCTCCTATATCTTCGCCTTCATCGTCGAGCGTATCTTCGGCTACGTGTCGAGCGTGCGTCTGGTCGAGCTGAGTGATACGAATATGCCGCTGCTGCAGGAGCTGTCGGAGATCGCACCAGGGACCTTCCAGCACTCGTACCAAGTCTCTATCCTCGCGACGGCTGCCGCTACGAAGATCGGTGCAGATGCCCAGCTCATCCGTACAGGGGCGCTCTACCACGATATCGGGAAGATGCTCCACCCTGAGTTCTTCACGGAGAATTCGGCTGCGAACAACCCCCACAAGTACCTCACCTACCACGAGAGTGCGCGCGCCATCATCCGCCACGTCCTCGACGGGATCACGCTGGCGCAGAAGCACAGTCTGCCCGATCCCGTCATTGAGTTCATCCGCACGCACCACGGGCGCAGCACCACGCGCTACTTCTACAATTCGTATTCGAACGAGCATCCCGACGAGGTCGTCGACCCAGAGCCCTTCACCTATCCCGGGCCTAACCCCTACACCAAGGAGCAGGGGATCCTCATGCTCGCCGACAGTGTAGAGGCTGCCAGCCGTAGTCTCGGCGAGTACACCGAGGAGGGTATCCGCAATCTCATCGCTAAGATCGTGGATGGCATCGTCGCCGAAGGGCTGCTGAACGATACGCCGCTTACCTTCCACGACATACAGGAGATCAAGGAAGTCTTCTACCTCAAGCTCAAGACGATGTATCACGCGCGCATCGCTTACCCCGACAAGAAGTAGCATGCACGACCCCATCTTCCTCGTCGGCTTCATGGGCTCGGGTAAGAGTACCATCGGGCGCCATCTGGCCGAAGCTCTCGGGCGACGCTTCATCGATACGGATGTCTTCGTCGAGACGCGCTTCCGCCAGCGCATCACGGATATGTTCGCCGAGCACGGCGAAGCGGTCTTCCGTCGTCGTGAGCGTATGGCTATCGAGGAGCTGATGAGTATGCCCGATACCGTCTTCGCTACGGGAGGTGGGCTACCCTGCTATACCGACACGATGGATCACCTGCTGGAGGCGGGGCACGTCATCTACCTGCGCTGCTCTACGCCCATCCTCGCTGCTCGCCTCGAGCTGTGCAAGCGCACGCGCCCGACGATACGCGACAAGAGTGGGGAAGAGCTCTTTGCCTTCGTGCAGGACACCCTCGCTGTGCGCGAGCCTATCTACAGCCGTGCCCACCGCACCTGCGAGATCGATCACGTGGACACGCCGCAGAAGGAGCAGCTCTTTGCTCTCGAGCTGGCGAAGGAGCTCGCACGCTAAGCCCGCATAAGCATACAGCTACGCCCCGCCGACAGACAAGTGCTGTCGGTGGGGCGTAGTTGTATAGGGCACCTCCTCTGCGGCCTTCTCTGAAGCGGGATGCTGGATGGCATAAACGAACCACTACTGCTTGATGAACGGACCACTACTGGTCCGAATGTCAACCAGTACTGGTTTGTAGGAGTGACCACTACTGGTCGGCGCACTGACCAGTAGTGGTCCGTATTACCCTCTCTTGTGGCTTGCCGAGGCGGTATTCTGTGGATTCGTTTGGTGGAAACGGAAATTAGGTGTATCTTTGCAAGCGAAATCTTTAGAGAGTCCTCTCGAGAAGTGAATGGCTCCGTAGCTCAACTGAATAGAGCATCTGACTACGGATCAGAAGGTTACAGGTTTGAATCCTGTCGGGGTCACCACGGAGAGATGAGACGATACTACTAAAGGACGGAATGGCTCCGTAGCTCAACTGAATAGAGCATCTGACTACGGATCAGAAGGTTACAGGTTTGAATCCTGTCGGGGTCACCACAAGAAGAAGCGCCGTACTACCACGAGGTAGTACGGCGCTTTCGCTTTGTAGGCCCGCTCCACCTATGCGGTGGGGCGGGTCTTTTCGTATAGGTCGGGCAGGCAGATCTCCAAGAGGTCGAGGACGTGCTCGAAGCCTTCCGCCCCACCGTAGTAGGGGTCGGGGACGTGGTCGCGTGGGCTGCGCTCGCTCCACTCGGGTAGGAGGCTGACCTTGCGCGCCAGCTCTTCCGTGGGCGCTAGCTCCAAGAGGCGCTCCCGATTCGCTTCGTCCATACCGATGATATAGTCGAAGTGGAAGAAGTCCTCGTAGGTGATGGGGCGGGAGCGACTCTCGAGGGAGTAGCCCCGACGGGCGGCGTGGGCACGCATACGCCCGTCGGGGAGCTCGCCTTCGTGGTGAGCGATGAGGCCCGCGGAGTCGATCTCGTAGTCGCCTTCGGCGCCCTGACTCGCTACGTAGTGGCGGAAGAGCCCTTCGGCTGATGGGCTGCGGCAGATGTTGCCGAGGCAGACGAAGAGGACACGTACAGGGCGAGAGGGCTGTGGACTCACGTGGGGCATATTACTCGATGCTTAGGTCGCCGAGGGTGACGCGCCCACCCTGACCGACGATCGCCTCAGCGACGAAGCGGATGCGTGAGCCCGAGGTACCTGCGGGGAGCAGGACTTCCTGGGGGATGGGGTTATTCTGGATGTTGTCGAAGTTGCCCGAAGCGACCTTCTGCCCGTCGACGTAGATGCTGTAGGAGCGGACGTGGCCCGAGGCATCACGCTGCTGCGAAGGCGTGTAGATGAGCTTCTGGATGGGACGTGCGTCCTCGAAGAGCAGCTCGAGTGAAGTCTGCCCAGCTTCGAGCGTGACCGTCGTGTAGCCGTTGCCGTCGAGCAGTGCCTTACGGTCATCGGCGCCCAGCGAAGGCGTCTGGATCTGTGAGGCTGCGAAGCCGAGGCGCTTGGTCGTCTCAGGGCGGTCCTTATTGGTCGACGTGGAGACGCGGGCGCGGATCGTAGCGTGGTCATCGCTGAGGGTGAAGGGATCCTTATAGCGCTGCCAGCCCTTGGGGTGCTTGGTCTTAGCATCCTCGATAGCGTACTCGATGACGACGTCGGGGGTGACGGAGGTGATGTGCACCTTGTCGCTCTCGTCACGGCGGATCTTGGGAGCCTCGAGCACCTCAGGGGTGAGGTAAGCTGCGATCTCGGCGATGCAGACGGGACCACGTGCCTCCTCGAAGGTGACGCGCAGGCTCTTCGTCTCTACGGGAGCGAAGCGGATGATACGCTTGTAGCCGATGGTCGTCAGGCTATCGGAGGTCGCTACGGGCTCGAAGACACCGGGGCTCGTCTCCGTCTCGATGCGGAAGCGCTTGACACGCTGTCCGAGGGCGATGTACTCCTGCAGGACGAGGGTGTTGAGGCGCGTGGGGCGAGAGAAGCGGTAGAAGAGGTAGCCGCTCGTCACGCCGTCAGCCATAGCCCAGTAGGTCTTCGTCTTGCCGTCGTTGGAGAGGTCGGGGGCGAACTTCTTATCACCGCTACGGAGGTTCGATGCGGTGACAGCGACGCCACGGAGCTTATTGTCACGGAAGGCCTCCTTCAGGTGGTCGTGCCAAGCGATGAGGCGCGTAGAGTCCTCAGCAGGGATGCGGCCGTGTAGGTCGATAGGGCAGTTCAGGAGGAGGTTGGCATTGCGACCGACGCTCTGGTAGTAGAGGCGGACGAGGTTCGCCACGGAGCGGACCTGATGGTCTTCGCGGGGGTGGTAGAACCATCCTGGGCGGATGCTCACGTCGACTTCGCCAGGGAGCCACTGCTTAGCGTCCTCCATACCCCACTGAGCTTCGCTGTAGTGCTTAGCCTTGTCCTCGTCGTACATAGCCCAGTTGGTCTCGCCAGCCCAGCCCTGCTCGTTGCCGATCCAGCGGATCGTGGGCACGGTACCGCCGAAGATCATGATGTCCTTATTGTTCTTGCGGAGCATCTTCGAGGCGTCCTCATAGAGGTAGTAGCTCTTGGGGTCGATCTGACGCGTGGAGTCTGCGCCGCCGTACCAGCCGTTACCGCCGTTGGCGCCGTCGAACCAGTATTCGAAGAGCTTGCCATACTGCGTGGTGAGCTCCTTGATCTGCTCGTGGAAGATCTTCTGATACTCGGGCTGACCGTAGTACTGGCTATTGCGGTCCCATGGGGAGAGGTAGAGGCCGAAGAGCAGGCCGTGCTTGCGGCACGACTCGCTGAGCTCACGGACGAGGTCTCCCTGCCCATCCTTCCAAGGGCTGTTCTTCACCGAGTACTCGGTGGTCTTCGTGGGCCAGAGGCAGAAGCCGTCGTGGTGCTTGGCGGTGAGGATGACGCCCTTCATACCGGCACGCTTGAGCGTGCGCACCCACTGCTCGGTGTCGAGGCGCTCGGGGGCGAAGGTCTTAGCGGGGGTGTTGCCATAGCCCCACTCGAGGTCGTTGAAGGTGTTGAGGCCGAAGTGCACGAAGGCGTAAGTCTCCAGCTCCTGCCACTCGATCTGGGCGCGTGTAGGGACGGGGTGGACTGGGGCGGGTGCTTTGCTCTGTGCCGTGCCCCCAATGGGGAGGCTGAGGGCGAGGAGTAGCGATGCGATCCCAGCGGTTAGCTTCTTCATAAAGGGTAGGATGGGTGGATTAGTATTTGTATTTGCGCTGATTCTCTGCACTGAGGAGTGCCGAGGGCTCAGCTATCGTTTTGTCAAGTAGGGTGCTGAGGGCCGTGACGAAGGCCGTACTGCTATTGAGGCAGGGGATGTAGGTGAAGCTCTTGCCTCCTGCCTCGAGGAAGTCCGCACGGCCCTGATCGTTGATCTCCTGGATCGTCTCCAGGCAGTCGCAGACGAAGCCGGGGCAGACGACGGCGATGCGCTCGGCACCTTCGCGGGCGAACTCCTTCACACGGCGTGCCATATACGGCTGGAGCCAGTCGTGGAAGCCCAAGCGGGACTGATAGACCAGCTCGACGCGCTCTGGCTCGAGGCCGAGGTCCTCAGCGAGGTAGCGTCTGGTCTCCTCGCACTGCAGGCGGTAGCAGTCCTCCTCGCCGTGGCGCTCGTGCCAAGTGCGGCGGTCAGCGCAGTGGGCGGAGTGGCCGTTGTGCTCACGGCACGCCTTCGGGATGTGAGAGAGCGGTATGCCGTGCATCGAGATGACGAGGCGGTCAAAGGGCTCCGTGAGATACTCGCGGACGCTATCGGCTAAGGCCGTGCGGTAGGCCGTCTCCCCGTAGAATGGCGCTTGCAGACGCAGGCGCATAGGGCGCAGGCCGAGGCGACGGATCTCCTCAAGAGCGAAGGCCACGGCGGTCTCATAGCTGCTACGTGCATAGTGGGGGTAGAGTGGGACGATGACTACCTCCTCGATGTCGGGGAGGGCTGCCAAGGCCTCTAAGGCTTCGCCCGTACCCGGGTGGCCATAGCGCATCCCTACCGCCACGGGCTCACGGCGTAGCTCGGCGAGCTGCTGGGCTATCGAGGCGGAGTGGGAGATGAGCGGGAAGTTCTGCGCGTCGGCATCCCATATCGTGCGGTAGTGCGCAGCGGACTTCGGCGCACGACGGGGCACGACGAGGTGATGGACGAGGAAGTAGCGCAGCGGATAGCTGATCCCGATGATGCGGCGGTCCATAAGGAAGGTGCACAGGTAGTCGCGCACGTCAGGGACGGACGGGGAGTTGGGGGAACCTAAGTTCAGGAGGAGCGTGGCGCGCCCAGCGGGGAACTCCGCTCCAAAGAGGCAGGGGCGTATCGTCCTCATCTCTTGGGGGCTGAGGGGAAAGACGTACTAAGCTTCATCACCTTCGGCCAGAGTGTAATCCTGGAAGAGGAAGTCATTGTAGGGGAAGCGCTGCACGTGGATCTCACGGGCACGGTCGTAGAGGAGCTGCTTCAGCTCTTCAATCCCCTCGCCCGTGCGGGCGGAGATGAAGCAGCAGCCCTGCTCACCGAGCTTCGCCATCCACGTCTGCTGCAGCTCTTCGCGGCTGATATTGCGACGGGTGCGCTCGCCGAGATCATCGGCATCACGCTCCTCGAAGGTGAAGGCATCGATCTTATTGAAGACGAGGATCGTCGGCTGGTCGATGCCAGCGTTGATCTCACGCAGGGTCGAGGAGACGACCTCGATATGCTCCTCGAAGTTGGGGTGGGCGATGTCCACCACGTGTAGGAGGAGGTCCGCCTCACGCACCTCGTCGAGCGTGCTCTTGAAGGACTCGATGAGCTCCGTGGGGAGCTTGCGGATGAAGCCCACGGTGTCGGAGAGGAGGAAGGGGAGGTTGTGGACGATGACCTTGCGGACGGTCGTGTCGAGCGTAGCGAAGAGCTTGTTCTCGGCGAAGACCTCGCTCTTCGACAGCACGTTCATTAGCGTGGACTTGCCTACGTTGGTATAGCCGACGAGGGCAACGCGTACGAGCTTGCCACGGTTCTTGCGCTGCATCGACATCTGGCGGTCGATGACCTTCAGCTCGGCCTTGAGATGGGCGATACGGTCCTGGATGATACGGCGGTCGGTCTCGAGCTGCGTCTCCCCAGGGCCACGCATCCCCACACCCCCACGCTGGCGCTCGAGGTGCGTCCACAGGCGGGTCAGTCGGGGGAGCATATAGCGATACTGAGCCAGCTCGACCTGCGTCTTAGCGTAGGCCGTGGTAGCTCGGGAGGCGAAGATATCGAGGATGAGGCTGGTGCGGTCAAGGATCTTGACCTTCAGAGCCTGCTCAATGTTGCGAAGCTGCTTGGGGCTGAGCTCGTCGTCGAAGATCACGATCCCGATCTCATTCTCCTCGACGAAGAGGCGGATTTCCTCCAGCTTACCCTTACCAACGAAGGTGACGGAGTGGGGCTGATCGAGGCGCTGGGTGAAGCGACGTACGGCTCGCACACCAGCTGTGGAGGAGAGGAAGTCCAGCTCGTCGAGATATTCGCGTGCCTGCTCCTCGTTTTGGTTCTTAGTGATGAGCCCGACGAGGACCGCTTCCTCGCTCTTGGCTTCAGTGATGATAAACTCTCTCATACTCTACAAAAATACGATAATATATAACGAGTTCGCCCAGCGTTACATCGCCGTGTCCGAAAGCTCGGTGCTGGGCGCTCTGCGACCGATCGCTCTTCACTCCCTGCCCTTATGCGGGTGACACCTCGCGAAGCGTGTGCGCTTCCCTCCAAGAGAAAGATCCTTCTCCAGCCCAAGAAAAAGGGTTGTCTGAGCCGAGAAAAGCTTGTCAAATCATTGGAAGTAGTTTGATCCACGTACCTGGTCTTATCATCTATGTACGTAGTCCATAGGATCATCGTGCGTAGACCTTAGCTCCACGTATGTAGACAAAGAAATAGCTCGCTTGTTTCGACAGAGTAGCACTACGGATCGGGAGCTTTTGTGCGGGTTCTCTGAGAGAGCTCTTGTAGTGAAACGGACAGCGCCCGCATCGAGCCAATTGACTCGGTGCGGACGCTGTGATAGGGTGGAGTAGGCGACGTTTACTTCTTCGACTTGAGGTGAGCGGTGAAGCGCTTAGCGTTGTCCGTGGGGTTGAAGGTCATCGTGCCAGCCTGGATATCGACGGCAGCGTCGGCCTCGAGGCGGTTGATGATGGTCTCGACCTCGGTGCCCTTGATGCTCTGCCCTACGTGAGAGGAGTAGCTGGGGCGGCTGAGGTGGACGACGCCATTGCGGTAGACGTAGCTGGTAGACATCGTAGCAGAGAGCTCACGCTTCTTGGTCTGAGAGCCCCCATCCTGGATATTCTGGGTGAACTCACCATAGCCGACCTCGATGGAGGCCTGACCCTTGCGGATGAAGGAGATGGTGACGTCGATCGTCGTCGTGGTGCCACCCGAGGTGGTCGTGAGGTTGGGGATGGTCCAGACTGTGCTGGTGAGGGCATCCGTTTGGGGCTCAGAGGAGCAAGCCGAGAGCCCGAGAATCGCCCCGAAGGCGAGGAGTAAAAGAGTGGTGAATCGCTTCATCTGTGGTTTACTATTATATATTGTCAGTGGTCACAAAGATAGGGCAGCGCAAGCGGATACCCGATGGACTACTCTTCTAACGCTTGATTATAAGGGAATTGCATATAGTAGGCGATAGTGTGAATTGTAAAAAAGAAGAGCGCGTGATCAGCACGAGTACCACGATAGAGAAAATCGGTTAACTTTGCATCGTCCCTATATACGCTAACTCGCTTAATAGTATAGTTAAATTATGAATCTCAAGTACTCGCTGCTGGTCTTAGCAGGGATCTCTTCCCTGGCCGCACAGGCTCAGACCTCGCAGCCCACAACGATCGAAGCTCCCGCTCACCGTGTAGCTTTCGCTCACGAGCCCGGAGCTAACTACTTCATCTCGCTCGCCGGTGGTGTAGGCGCCATGTTCCTCGAAGGAAACAACACGCCCAAGCTCACCGACCGTCTCTCTTGGACGGCAGCCCTCTCTCTCGGTAAGTGGCACAACCCTTACTACGCTACTCGTCTGAAGGTCGTCGGTGGTGAAGCTTACACCTACAGCAAGCTCAACTCTGCGCTTCGCAATGACAACTACTTCGTCGGTGGTCACTACGACTTCATGTTCGATGTAGTGAACTTCTTCTCTACCTACAACCCCAACCGCGTATTCCACATCATTCCTTACGTAGGGCTAGGCTATGAGTATAAGTTCAACCACACGGTAGCAGGTCTGCCCAACACGCACGCTGCTACGGCTAACGGTGGTCTCCAGCTGTCCTTCCACGTCGCTCCCCGCGTCAACATCTTCGTCGAGGGTGAAGCTACGTACAACGGCTTCCACATCCGTAAGTCTTACGCTCCTGACTTCTCCAACGCACTCCGCGTATCTGCTGTCGCAGGTCTGACCTTCAACGTCGGTCGTCAGGGCTTCGCTCCTGTTGAGCCCCTCGATCAGGCTTACATCGATGGTCTGCAGTCTCAGATCAACGCCCTGCGTGCTGAGAACGCTGAGCTCGCTAAGCGCCCCGAGCACTGCCCCGATGTAGAGGCTGTAGCTCCCGCTGCTAACGACCGCTTCGTAGCTGATAAGTCTATCCTCTTCGCACAGGGTAAGTCTGCTGTCAGCAACGACCAGCTCATCACCGTCTTCGACGCTGCTGAATTCGTCAACAAGGGCGAAGGTGAACTCGTCGTCACGGGTTATGTAGCTAAGAACGAAAGCCGCTTCGCAGGCCTCGCCGAAAAGCGTGCTAAGGCTGTCGCTACCCTCCTGACGGAGAAGTACGGCGTATCAGCTGATAAGATCACCGTCGAATGGAAGGAAGCTGGTGAAGCTCCTTATAGCGCTGACCAGCAGGGCTGGAACCGCGTTGTGATCATTCGCTCTAAGTAATCACCTCTAGTCAAGACATTCAATTCTAATGAAGACGAAAATAATGACGCTTGCACTCTGCGCTCTTGCAGCCACGAGTGCCCTGCAGGCTCAGGAGCCCGCTCAGCAGCCTTCTCACAAGACTGCCTTCGTCAAGGATGGTGCGGCACACTGGTTCCTCGAACTCGGGGACGCTGCTACCCTCAGCCTCGGCGGTTACAACTACGACGTCAAGTTCGGCGATCGCGTTAGCTTCATCAACCCTAACCTCGCTATCGGTCGCTGGGTAACTCCCGCCTTCGGGATGCGCCTCCAGCTCCAGGGTGGTAAGCTCTACGACTACGTGTTGAACCCTCTCGCTATGGGGGCATCATACCTCCGTACGGACGTCATCTACAGCTCCGCTCAGTATGACTTCATGCTTGACGTCATCAACTACTTCTCTCCCTACAAGGAGGATCGCTTCTTCCACGTCATTCCCTTCGTAGGGGTTGGTGTTGGCTACAAGCATCAGGCGGAAGTCCTTGGTGTCAAGGATAACAGCCACCGCTTCGGTCCTCAGGCTGACGCTGGTCTTCAGCTGAAGTTCCGCCTCGCTCGCTTCGTAGACTTCAACCTCGAAGGTAAGGTCACGGCTACCGACCTGCGTCTCCCCTCTGCGGGTGAAGCTCGTGTAGCTGGTACGGCAAGCGAAAACTTCAGCAACGCCAGCTTCATCGCTCAGGCTGGTGCTTCGCTCACCTTCCACCTCGGTCGCAAGGAATTCGAAGCTATCACGCCTAACGATCCTGCGCTCATCGCTGACCTCAACGGCCAGATCAACGCCCTGCGTGCTGAGAATGCTGAGCTCGCTAAGCGCCCTGTCAACTGCCCTGACGTAGCTGTCCCCGTAGCTGACTCTAAGGTCATCGGTAACGTGATCTACTTCCGTATCAACAGCGCTGTCGTCGACAAGAACCAGATGGTCAACGTCTACAACATCGCCGAATACGCTAAGAGCAACACCGAGACGATCACGCTCGTTGGTTATGCTGACCGCCAGACTGGTAACCCTGCTTACAACCTCGCTCTCTCTAAGCGTCGTGCAGAAGCTGTCGCTGACATCCTCGTCAAGAAGTATGGCATCTCTCGCGATCGTCTGAAGATCGACTGGAAGGGTGATACGGTACAGCCTTACAACGAAAACGTTTGGAACCGTATCGTCCTCATGAGCGCTGAGTAATCCTCGCTCATAGCTCCCTAAGGTGAGCCCTGTCGCTCACCGCCCAACGCCCGCCCTCGGCTGACCACAGCGTCACCGAGGGCGGGCTCTTTTATGTCGATCTGTGGGGGAGTGCCCCTCTGGGGTGGGGGAGTCGGCAGTGCCTTCTTCGCTGCCTGCTTGCTTAGTTGGGGGCAATGTCTTATCTTTGCACCGCATTCTCCGCCCCTGCTGGGGTGGGCGAGTGATTAGGCTGTCTCGTGGTGTAATGGTAGCACAACAGGTTTTGGTTCTGTTTGTCAAGGTTCGAATCCTTGCGAGACAACAAGCCTCTTGGTAGTGTGATGAGAAATATGTATCTTTGCACCATCAAAAGGCAAACGGCCAAGTACGGTGTGGTAGTTCAGCTGGTTAGAATACCTGCCTGTCACGCAGGGGGTCGCGGGTTCGAGTCCCGTCCATACCGCCAGAAGGAGCTGTGTCCCCTTCTCCACGAGGAGGAGTGAGCACAGCTTCTCTTCCGAAAAGCCAAGCTCGGGATGTAGCGCAGTCCGGTTAGCGCACCTGCTTTGGGAGCAGGGGGTCCCAGGTTCGAATCCTGGTATCCCGACACAAGTAAGGAGGTCTGATGTAGAGCACTACGTCAGACCTCCTTCGTTTATATCATCTCCAGAGGGGGTGGGCTTCAGTGCCGATGTCGTACCTTTACGCTGCGAGGCCGTCGCCTCCATCCCTCTCTCCCAATAGACTAATGAAGCAAGAATCACGTATGATCGCCAAGACACTGCAGGCCCTGGAGCCCGTCTTGGCACAAGAACTCGAGGCCCTCGGGGCTACCGATATCGAGCAGGGGCGCCGTATGGTCTCCTTCACAGGGGATAAGAAGGTGCTCTACCGTGCGAACTATCGTCTGCGCACGGCCCTGCGCATCCTCCTGCCTATCGCCTCCTTCCGCGCCAATGACCCCGATGAGCTCTATCGTCAGCTCAAGCGTCTGGACTGGAGCGAGTGGATGCAGGCTGGTGACACCTTTGCCTTCGACACTGTTGTCTACTCAGAGACCTTCACCCACAGTAAGTATGTCGGCTACCGTGCTAAGGATGCCCTCGTCGACTTCTTCACCGAGTGTGGGGAGAAGCGCCCCATGGTGCGTCTGGACAATCCCGACCGCCTCTTCCATATCCATATCTCGCACGACGAGGTGACGCTGGCACTCGATAGCTCGGGTGAGAGCCTGCACAAGCGTGGCTGGAGAGCAGCACAGACGGAGGCTCCGCTGAGCGAAGTCCTCGCCGCTGGTATCCTGCTGCTGGCTGGCTGGCAGGGTGAGACGGACTTCATCGATCCCATGTGTGGCTCGGGGACGCTCCTCATCGAGGCAGCCCTCATCGCCCGTGGTATCGCCCCTGGCTCCTTCCGTAAGAGCTTCGCCTTCCAGCGCTGGGCGGATTATGATCCCGCCCTCTTCGCTGATGTAGAGGCCGAGTGCCGTGAGCTGAAGCCCTTCGAGCACCATATCTATGGTTCGGATAACTCTATCGAGGCCGTGAAGGTAGCACGTCACAACGTTCGCACGGCAGGCCTTGCCGACCTCATCACCGTCAGTCATCGTGCTATGCAGGATTGCCCTGCTCCCGAGACTCCCGCCCTCATCGTCACGAACCCGCCCTACGGCGAGCGTCTGCGTCTGCGCGATGGCGAGGAGCTCTACCGCATGATCGGCGAGCGCCTCAAGCACAACTATGCCGGCTCGACGGCTTGGATTTTGGCCTACAAGCTCGAGCACTTCGATAAGATCGGTCTGCGCCACAGCGACCGCATCAAGATGCTCAACGGCTCGCTGGAGTGTGAGCTGCGTGCTTACACCCTTTTCGCTGGTAAGCGTGAGGACTTCAAGCGTGCTGGTGGCGAAGGTGAAGAGGAGCGTGCTCCTCGTGCTCCACGCCCCGAGCGTGAGCGTGGTCCTCGCTCCGAGAAGCCCCGTCGCTTTGACCGTCCCCGCCGTGAGGATCGCCGCGAAGGAGGCCGTCGTGATGGTGATCGTTCCAGCTCCTCAGACCGTCCACGTCGCGAAGATCGCCGTGAAGGAGGCCGTCGTGAGGGCGATCGTCCGAGCTTCTCAGATCGCCCACGTCGTGAAGATCATCGCGAAGGTGGCCGTCGAGATGGTGATCGTCCCAGCTTCTCTGACCGCCCACGCCGTGAAGATCGCCGCGAAGGTGGTCGTCGTGATGGTGATCGTCCGAGCTTCTCTGACCGTCCCCGTCGTGAAGATCGCCGCGAAGGTGGTCGTCGTGATGGTGATCGTCCGAGCTTCTCAGATCGTCCACGTCGCGAAGATCGCCGTGAAGGAGGCCGTCCCGCGAAAAAAAATGAAGGGGGATTGTGGCCTAATGATCGCTTCCGCTACCGCGATGAAGAGGGGCGTGAACGTATTAGGAATAAGCGCTCTAAGCATATCCAGACCTTCTCTGGAGGTGGTGATGAGTAGCCACTGATAGCGGAGTTTGCAGCCGCCACTTGGGCCTGGCATTTGGTAGTATCAAATTTTGTTGTACCTTTGCAGTGCAAACAGGTCAGCCCAGGTGGCGGAATTGGTAGACGCGCTCGTTTCAGGTGCGAGTGTTCAAAAGACGTGCAGGTTCGATTCCTGTCCTGGGCACAGCCTTGACGCACAGCGTCCTCAGTTTGCAAGCTTCAAATACGCGGGTGGTGAAATTGGTAGACACGCTACTTTGAGGGGGTAGTGCCGGTTACGGCGTGTGAGTTCAAATCTCATCCCGCGTACAAAGAAAGAGAGTGAGACTCCTCGAGAAGTAATTCTTGAGGAGTCTCTTCGTTTATGCATACATGTCGATACGTACTACGATGATCGTCTATCCTAATGCAAAGCTCAACCTTGGGCTCTTCGTCACTGGGCGTCGCTCTGATGGCTATCACCTACTGGAGACTGCCTTTCTCCCTATACCGCTATGCGACACGCTGGAGCTCGAGCTCACTGATGCCGCTGAAGACGAACTCATCGTCACGGGTGGAGTAGAGACGGGAGCCCTGCAGGACAACCTCGTCCTACGCGCCGTACGTGCCCTGCGTCAGCTGCGCTCCTTCCCCTCAGTACGCCTCTGCCTCACCAAGCAGATCCCCTCGGGAGCGGGCATGGGTGGCGGATCAGCGGACGCTTCCTTTACCTTAACTGCTATCAATGAGCTGTGCTCGCTCGGCCTCTCTACCGAGGAGCTGGAGGCCATCACCCTCACGCTTGGTGCCGATTGCCCCATCTTCGTGCGCAATCAGCCTGCCGTAGGGCGAGGCATCGGCGAAGTCCTTACTCCTCTTGCTCTCGATCTCAAGGGCTATTACCTCACCATCGTCAAGCCCCCCATCCATATCTCTACGGCAGAGGCCTTCCGTGGGCTTCTTCCGCTCAAGCCCGCAGCGACTCCCATCGAAGAGCTTGTGGCTCGCCCCGTAGCTGAGTGGTGTGACTGCCTCTTCAATGACTTCGAGGCAAGCCTCTTCCCTCATCATCCCGTCCTCTCGGAGATCAAGGACGAGCTCTATGCCTTGGGGGCCGACTTCGCCCTGATGACGGGCTCGGGTGCAGCGCTCTACGCTCTGTCGCGTCAGCCCCTCCAGCTCGACTCCCTCCGCCGTGCGGACTACTTCCTCTACGAGGGGAAGCTTTAACGATCCTTCACCAAGACCTTCCTTATGACTTCTACATCCATTCCCCAGCTCCTTGTGGCAGCTGGCTCGTCGGGCAGTGGCAAGACGACCTTCACGCTCGGCCTACTGCGTGCACTCAAGCGTCGTGGCCTCGCCGTGCAGAGCTTCAAGTGCGGGCCCGACTATATCGACCCAAAGTTCCACCAGCTCTCCAGCGGTCGCCCCTCTATCAATCTCGACCTTTTCATGATGAGCCCCGAGCATGTGCGCGCTGTCTATGCACGCCATACGCAGGAGGCTGATGCCGTCGTCCTCGAGGGGGTGATGGGGCTGTATGATGGCTATGTGCGTATGCATGGCTCGTCGGCCGAGGTCGCTAAGACCGTGGGTATCCCGACGGTACTGCTCGTCGATGCACGCTCGTCCGCCTATTCCGTCGGGGCACTCCTCTACGGCTTCAAGCACTTCCGCCAGGATACGGAGGTCGTCGGAGTGGTCTTCAACCGCGTAGCCTCGGAGAATCACTACCGCTTCCTGCGTGAGGCTGCCGAAGATGCTGGGGTCATTCCCCTCGGCTATATCCCGAAGACGAAGCTCCTCGAAGTGCCATCGCGCCACCTCGGGCTCTCACTTCGCGAGCTGCAGGAGCTGGATGCGCTCCCCGAAGATGTGGCAGCGCTCATCGAGAAGCACGTCGATGTGGATCGCCTGCTCGAGGCTTGTATGCGCCCTCGCCCCGCCCTCCCTGCGGAGGAGGCAGTGCCTACGTCCGCCCCTGGACGCAAGATCGCCGTTGCCCGTGACGAAGCGTTCAACTTCATCTACGAGGAGAATATCCGCGCACTCGCTACACAGGGCGAAGTGTCCTTCTTCTCTCCGCTCAAGGATGAGCCGCTCCCCGAGTGCGACCTCCTTTACCTGCCTGGTGGCTATCCGGAGTTCTACCTCAGCGAACTGGCCGCGGCCGAGCGCTCACGTAGCTCTATCGCTGCCTATGCCGCTGCTGGCGGGCGTGTCTTAGCCGAATGTGGGGGGATGATGTACCTCTGTCGTGCTATCCGTGATGAGGAGGGGAAGGCCTACCCGATGTGTGGTGTGCTGGATCAAGAGGCCACGATGGAGGGCATGCGTCTGCGCTTAGGCTACCGCAAGCTCCGTCTTGGGGGACGTGAATACCGTGGGCATGAGTTCCACTACTCGTCCATCGTACCTCAGGAGGTCGGCGAAGAGACGGTCGGCGAGCAGCTGACAGCGCGTGACGAAGTCGCTCCAACGCTCCTTTATCGCCGTGGCAATGTGCTGGCGGGCTATACCCACCTCTACTTCGCTGAGCAAGATCCCTTCGCGCTCTTCTCCTAAGCTTTCCAACCCCTTTACGGCTCCTCTACGCTTGCTCCTCTACGGGGAGGTGGTGTGAACCTATATTGGTCGGCGGGCGAACCAATATAGGTCGGACTTCGAACCAATATAGGTTGATACCCTGAACCTATATAGCTTCGCCCGCCGACCAATATAGGTTCATATCGCTACCCTCTAATGGGAGCGCATGTGACTTCCGATAGAGAGGGGGAGATCCCTCGTTATTCCTACGCCAGTAGCGGCCTTAGAGCTGCTACTGGCGTTTGTGTGTCTATGGGAGCTTGTCGGGTGGTGGAAGCGTGCTTGGAGGGATAGGCCATGCTGGGGAGGCGCTTGTATGAAAGTCTGTACATTTGTGGTGTACTTTTATAAATGTAAAGGCAATGAGCACCGTACTTCATAAAGAATACCGCCCGCTGACGGCTGAAGAGATCAGCGTCCTTCGCGAGCACGCCAATTCCGCCGACGACTGGAGCCAGGTCTGGGTCAAGGAAGGCTTCGTCCCCCGCTACATCCTCAACACGCACTTCTCGGGCTGGGTACGCCTGGGGCTCTTCGAGAAGACCTTTGACCTACCTGGGGGCATCTCGAAGCACTCAGGACTCTACTACACCTACCTGCACAATGTCGAGGTCGGCGACAACTGCTGCATCGAGCACGTCAATAACTATATCGCCAACTACACCATCGGCGAAGAGTCCTTCATCAGCAACGTTGATACCATCCTCGTTGATGGCGAGACGACCTTCGGCAACGGCGTCGAGGTCTCTGTCCTCAATGAGACGGGCGGGCGTGAGGTGCTGAGCTACGACCAGCTCTCAGCACACGAAGCCTACTTCATGGCGATCTACCGCCACCGCCCTGCGCTCATCTCGGAGCTGCGCCACCTCATCTGGGGCTATATCGATGGCTTGCGCTCCGCCCACGGCACGATCGGTGCCCACGCGCATATTACGGATGTGGGGAATATCACGAACGTGAAGATCGGCCCCTATGCCAGCATCGTCGGCACACGTCGCCTCTACAACGGGAGTATCAATAGCGTGAAGGAAGCGCCCGTCAGCTTGGGCTACAGCGTCATCTGTACGGACTTCATCATCTCCTCGGGCTCAAGTGTGCAGAGTGGCACGGCACTCTCCCGCTGCTTCATCGGGCAGGCGTGTACGCTCGCTCACGGCTATTCTGCCTCGGACTCGCTCTTCTTCAGCAACTGCCATGAGGAGAATGGCGAGGCCTGTGCGATCTTCGCTGGACCCTTCACCGTGACGCACCACAAGTCCACGCTACTTATTGCCAGCCAGTTCTCCTTTATGAACGCTGGCTCGGGCTCGAATCAGAGCAACCACATGTACAAGCTCGGGCCCATCCATCAGGGTATCATGGAGCGTGGTGCGAAGACCTCGTCCGACTCCTACATCCTCTGGCCCGCGCGTATCGGTGCCTTCTCGCTCGTCATGGGGCGTCATACCACGCACCCCGACCTGTCGAATCTCCCCTTCTCCTACCTCATCGAGTCGTGCGATACGACCTTCCTCATCCCAGGGGTCAACCTCAAGAGTGTGGGGACGATCCGCGATGCGCAGAAGTGGCCCCGCCGCGATGCACGCACCGACCCGCACCGCCTTGACCAGATCAACTACAACCTCTTGAGCCCCTATACCATCCAGAAGATGCTCAACGGGCGCACGATCCTCACCGAGCTAAGGCGCGTCGCTGGGGTGACCTCCGAGATCTACTCCTATCAGAGTGCGAAGATCAAGGCTTCCTCGCTTCGTAAGGGGATCCACTACTACGAGCTGGCGATCCATAAGTTCCTCGGCAACTCGCTCATCAAGCGCCTTGAGGGCGTAGCCTGTACCTCTATCGAAGTCGTGCGCCAAGCCCTACAGCCCCGCACATCCATCGGACACGGGGACTGGGTCGATCTCTCGGGGCTTATCGCACCGAAGGCCGAGATCCTTCGTATCATCGAGGACATCGAGATGCGCCGCATCGAGGCTATCAGCGAGCTACAGCAGCGCCTTGCCGACCTGCACCTCCACTACTACGAGTATGAATGGACGTGGGCGTATGACAAGATCCAGGAGTTCTATGGTATTGATCTGACCGAAGTGACGGCAGAGCAGATCGCCGAACTCGTCGAGCGCTGGCGTAGCTCGGTCGTCGAGCTGGACCGCGAGCTCTATGCCGACGCGAAGAAGGAATTCTCCCTCTCAGCGATGACGGGCTTCGGAGCAGACGGCGATGAGCGTGTACAGGCGCAGGACTTCGAGGAGGTCCGTGGCGACTTCGACAGCAATACCTATGTGAAGTCCATCCTCCAGCATATCGAGGAGAAGAGTGCTCTTGGCGAAGAGCTACTCGGTCGTCTCGCACCGCTGCGCTAAGGAGATGATACGACGACGCCCCGCAGAGCTTCGGCTACGGGGCGGGGAAAAGACACGGAGCGAATCATTGGGGGACAATGATTCGCTCCGTGTGCTTTTGTAGTGGGTGCTTACTTCTCGGGCTCTGTCGGGGGCGTGAAGCGGCCTTGCCAGCGCGAGCGCTGACGCTCCATCATCTTCGCCTCGGCACCGTTGGACTCGTCCGACTGCCAGAAGCGCTCCCGCCCGATGCTCTCAGGGAGGTAGGCTTGCTGTACGAAGTGCCCTGGGTAGTCGTGCGAGTAGCGGTAGCCTTCGCCATAGCCGAGGTCCTTCATCAGCTCTGTGGGAGCATTGCGCAGGTGGAGCGGTACGGGGAGGTTGCCCGTCTGCTTGACGAAGGCGAGGGCGCGATTGATCGCCATATAGGCGCTATTGCTCTTCTCGCTACAAGCTAAGTAGATGACCGTCTCGGCCAAGGGGATGCGGCCCTCGGGCCAGCCGATGCGCTCGAGGGTCTCGGCGCAGGAGGTGGCGAGTAGGAGGGCATTGGGGTTGGCAAGGCCGATGTCTTCGGCAGCGGATATCATCAGTCGGCGCGCGATGAAGGAGGGATCTTCGCCCCCCTCGATGAGGCGTGCGAGCCAATAAATAGCGGCGTCGGGGTCACTCCCTCGGATGCTCTTGATGAGTGCCGAAGCGATGTCGTAGTGGAGTTCACCGCCCTTGTCGAAGGCCAAGGGATTCGTCTGCACGCGCTGGCTAACAAGCTCGTCGGTGACCAGAAGTGGGTCGGAGGTCGTCGATAGGGCGACCAGCTCGAGGATATTCAGCGCTCGGCGTGCGTCACCTCCAGCGTAGCGTAGTAGTGCCGCGGTCTCGGTGAGCTCGATGCGGCGCTGGGAGAGGAGTTCGTCGGTTGCGATGGCGTGCTGCAGGAGGCCGATGATCTCCTCGCTGGAGAGGGGACTCAGCGTGTAGACCTGACAGCGGGAGAGGAGTGGACGGATGACCTCGAAGCTGGGGTTCTCCGTCGTGGCACCGATGAGCGTGACGATACCTTGCTCCACAGCTGCCAGGAGGGAGTCCTGCTGGCTCTTGCTGAAGCGATGGATTTCGTCGATGAAGAGGATGGGGCGTACCGACGAGCCGAAGATCCCGCTCTGCTCACTCTGGATGCGCTCCAGCACCTCGCGCACATCCTTGACACCCGAGTGGACGGCACTCAGCGAGTAGAAGGCGGTATCGAGGCTGCGGGCGATGATCTCCGAGAGCGTCGTCTTACCCACTCCTGGAGGGCCCCAGAAGATCAGCGACGGGAGGCGCTGCTGCTCGATCATAGGGCGTAAGATACCCTGCGGCCCGACGAGGTGGGACTGGCCGAAGTAGTGCTCGAGGCTCGTCGGGCGCATGCGCTCGGCCAGCGGCTTGAGGGTGGTCATAGGCGGGAGTGGGGCGGTTAGGCAGAGGTTATTGAGGGAGGTCGCTGTAGCGTCGGCGTCCACGGAAGTAGTACTGCACGAGGAGGCTGTAAGGCTTCATCAGGCTTGTGGGGATGGGACGGACGGTCTTAGCGATATTCTCCTTGCGCACCTCTTCGTAGCGCTGGCGCTTGATCATGAAGCAGCGCCAGCCCTCGAGGACGGCATAGCAGTGGCGGGGCTTGAGCTGGAGGAGGTAGACGAAGGCTGCGAAGAAGTCGAGGAAGAAGCGGCAGAGCAGCACGCGATGCAGGCGGGGTGCAGGGAGGTTCTTGTAGATCATCAGGAGGTTGTTCCTGAAGTTGAGGAAGACCTTCCTTGGGCTCTCTGCCGAGAGACTGGCACCACCGACGTGGTAGACGACCGAGGTGGGGGCGAAGGCGATGCGATGCCCGCGGGCATTGAGTCGCCAGCACAGGTCGATCTCCTCCTGATGGGCGAAGAAGACCGTATCCAGCCCGCCGACCTCGAGATAGACGTCACGGCGGATGATGAGGCAGGCGCCCGATGCCCAGAAGAGATCCGTGGGGTTAGCGTACTGCCCGTGGTCCTCCTCGAGCGTGCCGAAGAGACGGCCACGGCAGAAGGGATAGCCCAGTGAGTCGATGAAGCCACCAGCTGCACCGGCGTACTCAAAGCTCTTCGGGTCACGCTGTGCACGGATCGTAGGCTGGACGGCAGCGATCGTGGGGTCGGAGTCGAGGAGGCGGAGGGGCTCATCGAGCCAGCCTCGGCTGAGCTCGACGTCGCTATTGAGCAGGACGACCGTCTTGTAGTCCAGCTCGGCGATGGCCTTGTTGTAGCCCGCTGCGAAGCCGTGGTTCTCGGTGAAGAGGTGGAGGCGCACCTCGGGATAGTGCTCGCGGACGAAGGTCACGGAGTCGTCCGTCGAGCCATTGTCTACGATGATGAGGTCTGCGCCTGCGGGGGTGTGTTGCACCCAAGAGGGGAGGAAAGTCTCCAGGAGGCTACGGCCATTCCAGTTGAGGACGAGGACGGCCACCTCGGCGTGTGTGGTAGGATGCATAGCGTGTAGTATAGTTAGTTGTCTTGCTCAGAGTCAAGGAGTGCTTGGAGTCGGGCACTGCGCACGGCCTCGGGGTAGTTCTCGAGGGGGCGCTTCCAGCGCTTATGCGACCAGAGCCAGGCTGCTGGGTCGCGCTGGATGTTGGCCTCCAGCATACGGGCATAGCGCTCGGTGACGGTATAGATGGGCAGGTCGCCCTCCGCAGGGTCGTAGATAGGCACATAGTGCCCTACAAACTGGATGGGGCTCCTTCGCTCAATGTCGAAGTAGAAGATAGGTAGGCGGTACTTCTTCCCGAGGCGCTCGATGCCGTCGAGGATCGCCGTCGGCTGGTGGAGGAAGTCGGTGAAGTAAGTGGCGTGACCGATGCCCGGGGCTTGGTCCGTGATCATCGCGACGAACCAGTGACGGCCGTCCTTGGCACGTACGTACTCGACGATGTGGCGCGCGATCTTGTCCTTGGCGACGAGGCGTGCGCCGAAGCGCTGGCGTTGCTCGGCGAAGAGGCGGTCAAGGGCCTTATCCTTCAGCGGGCGATAGACCTGATCCATGCTGTAGCCGATGGTGGCGAGCTGGATCTGCCCCGTGGAGAAGAGCTCCCAATTGCCGTAGTGCCCGAGGGCGACGAGCACGCAGTCATACTCCTTCGCTGCCTCCACGAGGGGCGAGAGATCGGGCATGATAAAGTGCTCCTTGGTGAGTCGCTCGGGGCTCTGGTGCAGGAGCTTTGGCGTGGAGAGGAAGTTGTAGGCGAACTGCAGGTAGAAGTCCCGCTCGATCTGTCGCAGCTCCGCTGTTGTCTTCTCGGGGAAGCTACGGGAGAGGTTACCTCGCACGACGGCACGGCGATAGCCTACGACCCGCCCGATGAGGAAGGCGGTCGCATAGCACAGCGCGTGGATGACCGCCCACGGTAGGCGTGCCAAAAGGCCGAAGAGGCCGCGAAGGAGGTAGTAGGTCAGCTGCTCAGTCATCTCTCGTACGTGCTCAATAGACGAAGGTCCCCGACTCGTCGAGGTGCTGTGGGGTGATACGTGTCGTCGTGCCGATAGCCGCCTCGTCGTAGGGCTGCGCCACACGGATATAGTTCTCACTGTGGCCCATCATGCGGCCGTCATAGTTGCCGTGCTCCCAGATGACCGTAAGCTCACGGCCGAGGTTGGCGCGGTAGAAGTCCTGCAGACGCTCCTCAGAGAGGCGGGCCAGACGCTGGCTACGCTTGTGTTTGTCACGGGGCGTGACGGCATGCTCTATGGAGAGGGCTGCCGTGCCTTCGCGCTCCGAATAGCTGAAGACGTGGAGCTGGGAGAAGGGTAGACCCTCGAGGAACTGATAGCACTCCTCGAAGTAGCACTCCTCTTCGCCACGGGTGCCGACGATGACGTCTACGCCGATGAAGGCATGGGGCATCAGCTCACGGATCAGCTCCACACGAGAGCGGAAGAGCGCTGTGTCGTAGCGGCGCTTCATCAGGCGGAGGACTTCGTCACTGCCGCTCTGTAGGGGGATGTGGAAGTGGGGGGCGATGCGCCGTGAGGTGGCCGAGTAGCGTATGATCTCTTCGCTGAGGAGGTTGGGCTCGATGGAGCCGATGCGGAAGCGCTCGATACCCTCGACTTCGTCCAGCGCCTTGACGAGAGCGAAGAAGTCTTCACCTGGATGGCCCTTGCCGAAGTCCCCGATATTGACGCCCGTCAGCACGATCTCGCGAGCACCTTCGCGAGCGATGCGCTCGGCTTCGGCGACGATCTCGGCGATCGAGCCGCTACGGCTTCGCCCTCGGGCTTTGGGGATGGTGCAGTAGGTGCAGTGGTAGTCACAACCGTCCTGTACCTTGAGGAAGTGACGCGTGCGCTCGTCGGAGGATGAGCTGAGGCGGAAGGTGCGTATATCCTTCGTGCGCCCTCTCACGATGCTGGCACCCGCATCACGGGGGCGCTCCAGATCGAGGTAGTCGGCGATGTCGAGCTTCTTCTCCGAGCCGATGACCAGATGGACGCCCTCGATGTCTGCGATCTCCTCGGGGCTGAGCTGGGCATAGCAGCCCGTCACGACGACGAAGGAGCCAGGATGCTCACGGGCCGCCTTGCGGATCATCGTGCGGCACTTCTTGTCCGCCAGCTCCGTCACCGAGCAGGTGTTGATGACGCAGATATCGGCTACCTCCCTCGGACGCACGCTCCGCACCCCTTGGGCAAGCAGCGAGCGCCCGATGGTCGACGTCTCGGCGAAGTTGAGCTTGCAGCCGAGGGTGTAGTAGGCAGCTTTCTTGTCTTCGAAGACAGAGGTGTCGGTCATCGCTTGGGTCGGAAGAGAAGGCGGAGATAAGGGTAAGTGGAGAGCATGAGCGAGAGTCCCAGCCCCGTATAGAAGCCCGTGACGAAGGAGTGGGGTACGAGATCAAAGGCACGCAGCGTGATGCCGAGGGCGATCATGCCCGCCATGATGATCCACGAGGAGGGCGTGAAGCACTGGTACCAGCGCAGGGTGCCTTCGGCTCGCTGTCCAAGGGCGGAGAGATTACGCTTCACGACACGGGGGAAGATGAAGCCGGCGAAGAAAGCCAAGCTCCCGATGAGCCAGAGGATGCTCACGAGGATACTCGTTTCGCTGGGCCAGTTCACGAGTCCAATGCGCAGGACATTGACCCCAGCGATGAGCCAGAGTAGGGCAGCGAGCCCATAGAGCTGACGATGGGTCATCAGAGGTGGGTGACTGAAGGGTGTGGGGTTAAGCTTCGTCGGTCCACTCGATATCGAAGGACTGAAGCTGGAGGTCTTCGTCGTGAAGTGCCTCGGTCGTAGCCTCTGTATGGTGAGCGTGCGTGGTGCCTGCCTCGGCGGCAGTGGGCTCATCACCTGTGAGGGCGGTGTCGGAGACCTCGAGGATGGTCTGGCGCAGGGCCTCTGAGACCTTCGCGAAGTCCTCTTCGTAGATGAAGATACGGTGACGCTCGAGCTTCCCTTCTCTCTCCTTGAGCTTGGTCTCTGAGAGCACGATGTACTTATTGCCCTTGCTGTCGAGCTTAGCGTCTATGTAATAGTATCTGGTCCCGGCCTTGAGCTTACGTGAGGCCAAAAGGGTTGATCCTCCCCAATCTTTATCCATACTCATAAGTGATCAATTCTTTTTATACGCTACGAAGTTACGGAAATACCTCCATTGTCCTGCGGGTGGACTGCCTCGCCCCCGTAGGGGTGTCGCCCAGCTTCTCGCCCGCTTGTAGCTCTGCTCTGCTATTCGTCCTCACACCTGCGCACTACGTCTATTCCTCCCGATGACTACAGGGATAATTCGCCCCGACTATGGATTTTCTCCCGTAGCACCGCTGTATTTTCTCTGTCCACGCACGTAGATTTATCGTCCACGCACCTAACGCCTATCATCCTCGTGCGTAGTCCTAATATCTACGTACGTGGACGAAGGAAATCTCCTACTGCTCCACGCCTTTTCTTCGCTGAGAATAGGCATTCATCCTCTACTCCTTCCGCCTCTAAAGAGTAGTGGTAGCCACACCGCAGAAACGGAGGGCTCGTCGTATCTTTGTAGGGTGCAAGGGTACGTTTAAGGCGTATCTTTGTAGGCATCCCATAGTAGTTCAATATGACTTCAATCAGTATGACCAACCAATACAGCACAGAGGACCAAGTGGCTTACATCTATGAGCTACTTGGCATAGGTGAGTGTGAGGAGATTGAATTTAAGAGTGCAAAGGGAGGCTTTGCGAAGGAGATTTGGCCTACGTACTCGGCCTTTGCTAATACTTATGGAGGCGTCATCGTCCTTGGAGTCAAGGAGGAAAATGATGGCTTGCGCCTAAGTGGACTCACACGAGAGGAGGCTGATCGGTGTAAGGAGAAGCTTTGGTCACAGGTGCGTAATAAGGAGGTGGTCAGTCTTTGTCTGCTATCCAATGAGGATGTACAGATCATAGATGTGGATGGATCGTTTGTGTTGACTGTGAGGGTGCCTCAAGCAACTCGGATACAGCGACCCGTTTATTGCAAGCGCATACCCGATGATGGGACCTACAGGCGCAATGCTACAGGGGACTTCCTCTGTACCCCAGCAGAGGTACGACGTATGATGGCCGATGCGGACTTATCCCGCCCTGCTGATGGTCGTATTCTTAAGGGATTTACGTGGGAAGATATTGATCTCCCCTCTCTCGAGCAGTATCGGCGCCTCTTTATGACAGTCCATCCCGACCACCCTTGGGTGACAGAGGACAATGATGGGCTAATGCGTAAACTGGGTGGCTATCGACGGGATCGAGAGAGTGGCGAAGAAGGATTCACCTTGGCTGGGCTTCTGATGTTTGGGAAGTTCGAGGCCATCAAGGATCCTGCCTGTGCACCGAACTTTTTCCCCGATTACAAGGAGATTACTTCTGATAGTGACCGCTGGAGTGATCGTATTTATCCTGATGGCACATGGGAGGTCAACCTATTTCAGTTCTATCGTCGGGTGCTACCGAAGCTTCAAGCATCGTTGCCCACCCCCTTTCGCTTAGAGGATGGTGTGCGCCGAGATGGGACGCTGGCTCATGAAGCGCTTCGTGAAGCTATGGCCAATCTGTGTGTGCATGCGGACTACAGCGAGGAGGCTTCACTTCTGGTCACCAAATATCCAGATAAGATCATCCTGTCCAATCCTGGCGTACTACTCATTTCCCGCGAACAGTTCTTTAGAGGCGGGGAGAGTGTCTGTCGGAATACATCGCTCCAGCAGATGTTTATGATGATGGGGCAGGCCGAGAAGGCCGGTAGCGGTGTCGACAAGATCCTCAGAGGGTGGAAGGCTTCGCGCTGGGGTAGACCCTACCCCAACGAACTCTTTCGCCCCAATAAAGTGGAGCTTGTGATGCCCTTAGAGTCATTGCTGGATCCTCGTATTCTTACCTCCTTGAAGGATCAGCTCGGTAGCCCCATTGATGATCTTGATGAGAATGAACTGCTACTTCTGGCGACCGCTCAGAGTGAAGGCGTTATTAATCATGAGCGACTCAAAGAGTTGCTCCCGATGCATCCAGCAGATATCACCAAGGTCCTTCAGAAGCTTCGTCGAGATGGGCTACTGATAGCAGAAGGGCGTGGGAGAGGGTGTGTTTATCATCTTAATGATGGTGGTGAAGCAAGCGAGCAAATGATGCAAGCTATGCCTTCAAATAATGCAAGCTCAGAAGCTCAAATGATGCAAGCTACGCCTTCAAATGATGCAAGCTTGGAAGAGCAAATGATGCAAGCTACGCCTTCAAACGATGCAAGCTCAGAAGATCAAATGATGCAAGCTACCAAGCGCAAGCTCAGTGCACAGGAGACGGAGCGACTCGTTTGCTGCTTCTGCACCGAATGGCGGACAGCTCAAGAGATCGCTGACTACCTACATCGGACAAAGGATCATGTGAGAAATGTAATCCTACCTCGCCTCCTTAAGCAGGGCGTGCTTGAGCAAAGGTTCTCTGTAAAACGGCATCCCAATCAGCAATATAGAGCGGGACGAGAAGAATAGGCTAAATTTGTAAGAGAATTAGCGGGGCATCCCACCCCGACCACACTTGTATAGACAGACCAATGACACCTCCATACCCTAAGTATCACCTGGCGGAGTTCCCCCACCAGTTCCGTGTACGCTACCCAGGCAAGACCATTATGCGCTACTACAACAAGCATAATGAGCGCTGGGAGAAGCTCAATGGCGAGCAGGTCGCTAACCTCTGCCTCTCGGCAGCCAAGGGCTTGGCTTATCTACAGATCCAGACGGGCGACCGTATCGCGATCTATTCGCCCAACCGTGTGGGCTGTATCACGACCGAGCTGGGGATCTTTATGATGCGTGCCGTCTCGGTGCCCCTCTACGCGACGAGTACGCCCGATCAGGTGCAGTTCATCGTGGAGGATGCTGGCGTCGAGACAATGTTCGTCGGCGGTCAGTTCCAGTACAACAATGCCTATGAGGTGCAGCAGCGTGGCGGGTCACTTCGCCGCCTGATCATCTTCGACAACGAGGTGGTACTGGCCCCTGGGGACACGACCTCGATGTACTACGATGAGTTCGTGCGCCGTGGGGACTCCGTCGCCTATGAGAACAAGGCGAACGTGACGGCAAGCCAATCGCTGGCTACCGACCTGGCGGTCATCATCTACACCTCTGGTACGACGGGTAAGAGCAAGGGCGTGATGCTGCATCATAGCAACTTCATCGAGCAGCTCTATGCGCACCAGCTCAAGTACCCCTTCATCACGAATCGCGACGTCTCGATGTGCTTCCTCCCGCTGAACCACATCCTCGAGAAGGCGTGGAGCTACCTCTGCCTCAGTATGGGCTGTCAGGTGGCTGTCCTCAGCGACCCGAAGCGTATCCTCGAGGCACTGCCGATGGTACGCCCCTCGATGATGGGCAATGTGCCCCGCTTCTGGGAGAAGGTATATATCGGTGTGCAGGACAAGATCAATCGCTCACCTAAGCCCCTGCGCTATGTCCTTCGCCACGCTATCCAGGTAGGGGATCGCTACTTCTTCGACTTCGTGAACGAGGGGAAGAAGGCACCACTCTTCCTCAAGCTCCTCTATAAGCTCTACGATAAGACGCTCTTTGCGAAGGTGAAGAAGGCTATCGGGCTGCAGCGCGGCCGCTTCTTCCCCACGGCAGGGGCTTCGGTCTCGCCCGAGATCCTGCGCTTCCTGCGCTCGATCAATGTACCTATGTGTGTGGGCTATGGGCTGTCGGAGACGACTGCGACGGTGTCCTCCCAGCCTATGGTGGGCTTCGACCTCGAGTCCATCGGTACGATCATGCCCGCCCTCGAGGTGAAGATCGATCCCGAGACGAGTGAGATCCTCATCAAGGGCCCGACGGTGACGAGTGGCTACTACAATAATCCCGAGGCCAACGCTGAGGCGTTCACCGAAGACGGCTTCTTCCGCACGGGGGATGCTGGTCGTATGGAGAATGGCGTGCTCTACTTCACGGAGCGTATCAAGGACCTCTTCAAGACTGCCAACGGTAAGTACATCGCTCCGCAGATGCTCGAGGGCTTGCTCACGGTCGATCCGCTCTTCGAGCAGGTCGCTATCATCGCTGACGGGTATAAGTTCGTCAGTGCACTCATCTATCCCAACTGGGAGGTGCTGCGCCGTGAGGCTGCCGAGCGCGGCGTGTCTCGTGACCTCAGCGAAGAGGAGCTCAGCAAGCAGCATGAGGTGCACCGCCTCGTGATGGCGCACGTAGAGGCTGCTCTCAGCTCCGTCGCGCAGTATGAGAAGGTGAAGAAATTCCACCTGATGACGACGCCCTTCACGCTGGAGAGCGGCGAGCTGACCAATACGCTGAAGCTACGCCGTAAGGTCGTCGCTGAGCACTATGCCAGCGAGATCGCCCATATGTACGAGGAGTAGCCTCGCACCCTGATACAGAATATAAATACAAGAATTAGATACAGACGATGAACTATTGGTTCGAATGCAAAGTTTCCTACGAGCGCCAGGCCGACTCGATGGGTATGAAGAAGGTTTCCGAAAGCTACTTGGTAGATGCCCTCTCCTTCACAGAGGCAGAGAAGCGTATCATCAAGGAGATTAGACCCTTCGTTTCGGTCGGTGAGCTGGAGGTGGTGAATATCCGCCGTGCTCGTATCGCTGAGCTCTTCCTCAACGAAGAGGCCGAGGATGACCGCTACTTCCGTGCTAAGGTGAACTTCATCACCGTTGATGAGAAGAGTGGCTCGGAGAAGAAGACTTCCGCTACGATGATCGTCAAGTCCGATTCGCTGCCTAACGCTGTCACCGAGCTGAAGGCTCAGCTCGATAGCCAGATGGCCAGCTACGAGATCGCTGCGGTCACCGACACGCAGATCTTAGACGTCTTCCAATATGAAGCCCCTGAGAAGTGAGGATATAGCTGAGCGCCTCGATAAGATACGCTCTACGCTGACGGGTGGGGCACGGCTGGTGGCCGTGTCGAAGTTCCACCCTGCGGAGTATATCGAGATGGCGCACGCTGCAGGCCAGCGCCTCTTCGGCGAGAGCCGTGTGCAGGAGCTGGTAGAGAAGTGGGAGGGCCTCCGTGAGCGCTATCCCGACCTCGTCTGGCACTTCATCGGGCCGCTGCAGACGAACAAGGTGAAGTACATCGCTCCCTTCATCCATATGATCGAGAGCGTCACCTCTGAGCGCCTCCTTCTGGAGATATGCCGTCAGGCCCAGCGTGTGGGGCGCACCATCCCCATCCTCCTCGAGGTGCATGTAGCCCGTGAGGAGACGAAGAGTGGCTTCTCCCCCGACGAGCTACGCGAGCTCCTCGGGCGCATCGCTTCGAGCCCCGAGACCTATCGTGGCGTCGCTCTCCATGGTCTGATGGCTATGGCGAGCAATGTCGATGATGAGGCTATCGTCAGCGGTGAGTTCGCCACGGTGCATCGTCTCTTCGACGAGATCCGCTCCTCGGGACTGCTCCTCCAGCCCGAGCTCTTCACCGAGCTCTCTATGGGTATGAGTGGAGACTATCCGCTGGCGCTCCGTGAGGGCGCTACCCTGGTGCGTGTCGGCTCCGCTATCTTCGGAGACCGCGCATAGTATATATCGAGGTGTCTTCGCCCCGCTGCCCAGCGTGGAGAGGACTCCTACCTCAATTTAGCAATCCATCTATGACTTACTGGACGAAGATCCTGAGCCTCGCGCTCGGCCTACTCCTCCTCACGCCTGCGTCGGCTCAGACGAAGGGCAAGGAAGAGAAGAAGAAGGATAATAAGTTTAGCTACGTGCAGGCTGTCGATATCTTCGGCTCCTCACTGGCGCTCCTCGACCGCCACTTTGTCGACTCCATCGATATCAAGCGTCTGAGCCGTATCGGCTTGGACGGTATGCTCGAGAGCCTCGACCCCTATACCGAGTACTATTCGTCGGAGGATACCGACAAGCTCCGTCTCCTGACGACTGGGGCTTATGGCGGTATCGGGTCGGTCATCTCGCAGCGCCCCGATAGCACGATCATCATCAACGACCCCATGGAGGGTATGCCCGCTGCACAGGCCGGTCTGCGTGCTGGTGACGTCATCCTCGAGGTCGACGGTCAGGACTTCCGTAAGTCGACCAGCGATAAGGTGAGTGCCGCCCTCAAGGGTACGCCAGGGAGCAAGATCGTGCTCCTCATCCAGCGTCCAGGGGAGTCGAAGCCTCGCCGCATCGAGTTCCGCCGTCAGAAGATTCAGGTCAGCCCCGTGCCTTACTATGGTGTCATCGGGAAGGATATGGGCTATATCTCCCTCACGGGCTTCCCCAATACGGCTGCCGCTGAGGTGAAGAAGGCCTTCCTGGACCTCAAGTCCAAGCACCAGCTCCGTGGGCTCATCCTTGACTTGCGCGACAATGGTGGTGGGCTCATCGACGAAGCCATCAAGATCGTCAACTTCTTCGTCCCCGCAGGCGAGGAGGTCGTGACGACGCGTGGACGTAATGCCCGCCGTCAGGAGGTCGTCTATCGCACGACCGACAAGCCTCTCGACACGCAGATCCCCATCGCAGTGCTCATCAATGGGCAGTCAGCCTCGGCCTCCGAGATAGTGAGCGGTGCTCTGCAAGATCTCGATCGCGCTGTCGTCATGGGCATCAAGAGCTATGGTAAGGGCCTTGTACAGACGACGATGCAGCTCCCCTACGACGGGACGATCAAGCTCACGACGGCGAAGTACTACATCCCCAGCGGTCGCTGCATCCAGCGCATCAACTACCAGTCGCTACGTGAGGGTAAGGGCGCTACGATCCTGCCCGACAGCCTGACGAAGGTCTTCCACACGCGTGCAGGCCGTGAGGTTCGTGATGCTGGTGGTATCCTCCCCGACATCGCTCTCACGAATGACTCGCTACCCACGATGGTGTACTACCTGCGTGTCAATAACGATGCCTTCGACTGGATCACCGACTATGTGCGCAGTCACCGCACGATCGCTTCGCCCCGTGACTTCAAGCTCACGGATGCAGACTATGCCTCCTTCTCTAATCACATGATCGAGAAGAAGTTCGACTACGATCGCCAGAGCGGCAAGGAGCTGAAGAAGCTGGAGGACTTGGCGAAGTTCGAGGGCTATTACAACAAGAGTCGTGAGGCCTTCGAGGCGCTGAAGAAGCTCCTCGTCCCCGATCTCAAGCACGACCTCGAGGAGCATCGTCCCTTCATCGAGCAGTACCTGACGGGTGCTATCCTCACCCGCTACTATTACAATAGAGGGGCGCTGGAGCGCAGTGTCGCCGAGGACAAGATGGTGCGTGCCGCTGAGGATCTCCTCGCAGATCCCGCACGCTACACGAAGGTCCTGAGCCGCCCCGAGGCTAAGACCGCCGCTACCCCTACAGCGAAGTAGTGCGATGAAGAAAATCTTTTGCCCCAAGTGCGATACGGCGATCCCTCTGAGGAGGGAGCGTATCGAGGAGCTACAGGCCTCGGGAGAGGATCGCCTCTCGATCATCTGCCCGCAGTGTACGCATCAGCTCAACCTGCGTCTGCGCTTGCCTTCGGCTAAGAGCGCGAAGCGGCAAGAGCAACGCACCTCCGTCGGGCATATCATCGTGGTAGAGAATGTCTTCGGCTATAAGCAGCTCTTCCCCCTCTACGTCGGGGTGAATGCCATCGGCCGTCGAAATAAGGATACCGCTACGGATATCCCTATCATCACCTCCGACCCCAGCATGGACCGCCATCATGCGATCATCAAGGTCACTGAGGGGCGTACGGGGAAGCTCCGCTTCGCTGTGGCAGATGACGATAGCCGTGTGGGGACCTTCCTCGCAGGCGAGCTTCTCGCCCCGAAGGAGTGGCGCTACCTCCAACCCGGAGACGTGCTTACACTCGGCGCTACCTCCATCATCTTCAGCGACGAACCTCTCCCCGAAGATCCCGCCATCGAGGAGTCGTAGCTCGTGCCTTCCCTCTCCACTCGCGGGGCCAACGAGCTACGCTCACCGCTCTCGTCGTGGTGGACGATTTTTTACGTCTGCATGGCATGTTGGGTTGCTCATGTGCGTATTTTTTGCTTACTTTGCAGACCGATTGTAGAGTCCTCCTGAGGGAGGTGAAGATACAAGTCGCTGATTACGTTAGAAATAACAAACTAAAATATAAGAGTAATGTCAAAGATTTGTCAGATTACAGGTAAGAAAGCCCTGGTCGGCAACAATGTCTCGCACTCCAATCGCAAGACAAAGCGCCGCTTCGAAGTCAACCTGTTTACCAAGAAGTTCTTCTGGCCAGAAGAAGGGTGCTGGATCGTCCTGAAGGTGTCTGCCGCAGGCCTCCGCCTCATCAACAAGATCGGTCTCGATGCCGCTGTGCGTCAGGCTGCAAACAATGGCTACCTAAGTGAAATCAAAGTAAAGTAGTAGGAAGATCATGGCAAAGAAAGCTAAAGGAAACAGAGTACAGGTCATCCTCGAGTGCACTGAGCACAAGGAGAGTGGTATGCCAGGGACGTCCCGCTACATCACGACCAAGAACAGAAAGAATACGACCGAACGTCTTGAGCTGAGAAAGTACAACCCCATCCTCAAGCGTATGACGGTCCATAAGGAAATCAAGTAATCACGAGGAGACAAGACAATGGCAAAGAAAGCAGTCGCATCATTCAAGAAGGCCGACGGTCGTACCTACTCTAAGGTCATCAAGATGGTCAAGTCCCCTAAGACGGGTGCTTACATCTTCCAGGAAGAGATGGTCCCCAACGAAGCCGTCAAGGAGTTCTTCTCTTAATCGAACGAACTTCGTCGGGTGCTCTGCCCTCGCTATAGAGGTCGCACCCATCGCCGCTACCCGAGTGTAGCAAACACCTACAAGAGGCTGCCCTATGCAATGCAAGCGGGCAGCCTCTTATCTTTTCGAGACCTCCGAGTTAACTCCCCTCACCGCGCCTCTATCAGTAGAGGTGCCGACCCTATAAAGCAGAGATCTTCATGTCTACGCAGGTAGAAAAAAACACCGAGCGCATCGAGCGCTTAGCTCACGAGCGCATCCCACGCCTCCTTATTCACTATGGTGTCCCAGCTATTGTGGGGACGATGGTCAATGCGCTCTACAGCGTCGTCGACCGTATCTTCATCGGGCAGGGCGTCAGCGAATTTGCTATCACGGGGCTTGCTCTGACCTTCCCTATCCTGATCTTCATCCAAGCCTTCGGTATGCTTATCGGCGTCGGGGCTTCATCTCGTGTGTCCATCCTCCTCGGCGAGAACAAGCACGATCAGGCTGAGCGTATCCTGAGTAATGCCCTCCTGCTGACTCTGGTCACGCAGGTGCTGACCTTAGTGCCGGTGATGATCTGGCTCGACGATATCCTCCGTGCTCTGGGAGCTAACGACCGCACGCTCCCCTTCGCCTACGACTATCTGAAGATTATGATCCCGGGGAATATCTTCTCGACGCTCTGCTTCAGCTTCAATGCGATCATGCGTGCTTCGGGATATCCCTACAAGGCGATGATCACGATGCTCATCGGGGCAGGGCTCAATACGCTCCTTGATGCGCTCTTCATCTATGGCTTTGACTGGGGTATTGAGGGGGCTGCTTGGGCTACGGTGATCGCTATGGCTGTGTCGTCAGCGTTTGTGATGCAGCACTTCCTCAGCAGCAAGAGCGAGGTGCAGTTCCGCCGACGCAATATGCGCCTCTCCTCCGAGCAGATCCTGGCGATCCTCTCTATCGGTATGTCGCCCTTCTTCCTGCAGCTCCTCAGTAGTGGCATCGCCTTCCTCATCAACTCTACCTTGGCTCGCTATGCGGAGAACTCTCTGATGGCTGACCGAGCGGTGGGGGCTTATGGGATCATCAATAGCGCGGCCCTTGTGGGCTTTATGTTCATGCTCGGTATCGCTCAGGGAATGCAGCCCATCGTGGGCTACAACTACGGAGCCCGTGCGATGGACCGTGTGCGTCAAGCCTTCAAGATCTGCTCGTCTACGAACTTCGGTATCGGTGCTTTCGTGACTATCGTAGCGGTGGTGGCACCAGGCTTGATCGCCTCACTCTTCACCAGCTCGCCTGAGATGATAGAGGCCTCGGTGCATGCGCTACGCCTCTGTCTCTATGGCTTTGCCTTCGTAGGCTTCCAGGTCACGGCTACGCAGTTCTTCCAGAGTATCGGCTTCGGGGGGAAGGCGCTCCTCTTGAGTCTCTCTCGTCAGATCCTCTTCCTCCTGCCTGCGCTCTTCCTCTTTCCCCTGCTCTGGGATGCTACGGGTGTATGGCTCGCTATGCCCTTCTCGGACATCGCTGCAGGGGTGCTGGGGATGATCCTGATGTACTATCAGTTCAAGATCTTCGACCGTAAGTTCTCCTCCGAGGGGCTCTAAGGTCGCACGCCACTTTCCCTTTATACTATGGTTTATTTGTATTCGGTCCTCTGCTGCCTCTTCCTCTTCCCGTACCTCGGGTGGCGCGCAGGGCAAGTGCTGGGACCCCGTCTGCGCCGCGTCTTCTGGGGCTTGCTGGTGCTGATCTTTGTACTCTTCTCCATCGCGCTCCTCATCCATCGCCGCTTCGAAGCCGACTGGATGAGTGCCGTGATGAATGGTAGCGTGTACATCTTCTTCTCTACGATGTACGCCACGGCCGTCGTCGTCGGGGTGAATATCCTACGCTATATCGATGCGCGCACGCTCAAGCTTTACGCTTCGGCTCGCCCTGCGGTAAAGCAGGGTGCGAAGGTCGTCGCCTTCATCGCTACCCTTGCGGTCTTCTTCACGACGATGGTCATCGGCCACCGCAATGTGCGCTACCCGCGCGTCATGTATCAGAAGTACACCGTCAAGCGTCTAGTGCCCGAAGGGGCACAGCCCGAGAAGCGCATGCGTCTGGTCTTCTTCTCCGACCTGCATATCGGCGAGGCGATGACGCCCGACTATATCGCTCGTGCGGTGAAGCTCATCCAAGGCCAGCAGCCTGACCTCATCCTCTGCGGTGGGGACTTCATCGATCACCGCGCCGTCTACGCTTATGATCCGCGCGTGATGGCTTCGCTCCGCTCGCTCCATGCGCCTCTGGGTGTGTACTACGTCTTGGGAAATCACGAATATCGTGACGATCTGGAGGGCAATATCCGCTGGGTCTCCGAAGTTGGTGGCACGCTCCTTCGCGACAGTATCGCTTTCCCTGGGAATGGCCCGCTTACGCTCATCGGGCGTGATGACTGGGTGAATGGCAACCGAAAGCCCTTCGAAGTCATCGCCAACGAAGCGGATCCCTTGCGTGGGCCCGTCGTGCTCATGGAGCATACGCCCGCCTCGATAGATAGCATCGGCGATAGCCCCGTGGATCTCATCCTCTGTGGCCATACCCACGGCGGGCAGATCTGGCCCGGCCAACTGATGGTCTGGTGGCGCTACGGTATGGTCTCGGGTACGCGCCCTGTGGGTGAGCGTGAGGTGTGCATCTCCTCAGGTATCGGCTCGGCGGGTGCGACCTACCGCGTAGGTACGCGCAGTGAGATCCGCGTCTACGATCTCTACTGGTAGCGAGCTATAGCTCCGCTCCATCCCAATACCGCCAAGCGCCAGCTCTCTCAAGAGGGCTGGCGCTTGGCGGTATTCTTTGTCTGTGTGGGTGGGGTATCTCGCTTTGTTGTAGGAGGATATGGTGCTCCTGTGCTGCTGTAAGATAGGGTACCTCGTAGGTGGGTGGTATGAACCACTATTGGTCCGTGAGCGAACCAGTAGTGGTTCGTTTTCTGACCAGTAGTGGTTGGCGCGTTGACCAATAGTGGTTCGCTCACGGACCAGTATAGGTTGATATTCCATTCCTTGGCTTCTCCTTTTCTTCCTCCTCGGAGTGAGATGCCAGCTTGCGCGGTAGAGAGGGGGGGTAGTGCCCCTCTTCCAGCTTACTTGCTTGAGTCTTCACCCTGCTATGACGGGGGAGGAGTGCAAATAACTATTGGTGTGGGGTACAAACGAGTAGTGGTATGTGGTGCAAACCAATAGTGGGTTGCTGCTCCGCGTAGGGATAAAAGTTGCGGACGAGTGGTAGGTAAGTTTGGGCTACGTACGTGGCTCTAATATCTACGTACGTGGATATTTGGATTTGCGTGCCTGGTCTCTAAGACTACGTATGTAGATACGGAAAAATCACTGCGGGAAGGCGCTTTTTCCTTCACGGGAACGGCACTTTTCCCTCCGCTGGATAAGAAGAATGTTTGCGATAAGGCGAAGGGCTTGATCGGTCACTTCGGAGAGGTATATCGTGGGGCTGAGCGTGCGATGCCTTAGCATAATAAAATAGAGGGCGGGACTTGCGGCAACAGTCTTCATATAGTGGTTGCTTCTACGGGCTTGTAGAGAGAGGGGGGGCTTTGGGGAGGGACGGCGATGGCTGGTAGTAGGGTGGTGTAGCTTGGAGGAGGGCTTGCGAAGGATTAGCGGGTGAGGTAGAGGGTTTTATCTCCTTTGCGGTAGGTGGAGCGTGTGGTGACGAAGGGGGGCGCTTCCGTTGTGGCGGAGGGGGCGGATTATACCTCGGATAGGGGGTGTCTTAAGGTTGTGCTGAGTTGATGCGATATGCTTATGCTTGTGTGAGTTGCAAGTGTGGCAAATAGTTTGTAAATTTGCATGCTTTTTATGCGCCGATATGCTCCTTCCTGAGGGGTGCTTGGTCGCAGAGAAGGCACTAAGCAGTATGTTTAAATATTGTCCGGGACGTCCGGATCAATTTAATTCTCAATTTAATGACAGATCCTATTGCAGATTATCTGACGCGCCTGCGTAATGCAGTGAAGGCTGGCCATCGTGTGGTCGAGATCCCCGCGTCTAATCTAAAGAAAGAGATCACGAAGATCCTCTTCGACAAGGGGTACATCCTCAACTTTAAGTTCGTCGAAGATGGCCCTCAGGGGAGCATCAAGGTGGCTCTGAAGTACGACCGCTCGGGTCGTGTGAACGCCCTCAAGGCCCTGAAGCGCGTCTCTCGCCCAGGTCTTCGTAAGTATGTCGGCTATCGTGAGATGCCCCGCGTACTCAATGGTCTCGGTATCGCTATCCTCTCTACTTCGAAGGGTGTCATGACCGATAAGGAAGCTTCGCAGCTCAAGGTAGGTGGCGAAGTGCTATGTTACATCTACTAAAGCAAGGAGGTACAAACTATGTCAAGAATAGGTAAGCACCCCATTAGCATCCCTGCTGGCGTAACGGTGTCCGTGAAGGATGGTGTCGTCACTGTAAAGGGCGCTAAGGGCGAACTCACTCAGAGCGTAGATGCTCGTATCGAAGTAGCCGTAGAAGATGCTCAGGTCGTCGTCCGTCGCGGTAGCGATGATCGCCAGGAGCGCTCACTGCACGGCCTCTATCGTGCCCTCATCAACAACATGATCGTCGGTGTCTCCGAAGGTTTCACCAAGACGCTTGAGCTGGTCGGTGTCGGTTATCGTGCATCCAACCAGGGTCAGATCCTCGAGCTTAGCCTCGGCTTCACGCACAACATCTTCCTCCAGCTCCCTAAGGAAATCAACCTGGAGACGAAGACTGAGCGTAACAAGAACCCCCTGATCATCCTCTCTTCTGCTGACAAGCAGCTGCTGGGTCAGGTGTGCTCTAAGATCCGCTCCTTCCGTATGCCAGAGCCTTATAAGGGTAAGGGTATTCGCTTCGAAGGTGAGGTCATCCGCCGTAAGTCGGGTAAGTCAGCTGGTAAGTAACCGCTTAAAACACGTATAAAGCAATCATGTTGAAGAAAGAAATAAGAAGACAGAAGATCAAGACGCGTGTACGTGCCAAGATCAGCGGTACGGCAGAGCGTCCTCGCCTGACGGTATTCCGAAGCAACAAGCAGATCTATGCTCAGGTGATCAACGACGTCGATGGCGTCACGATCGCAAGCGCCTCTTCCCTCAAGCTCAATGCTGAAGGTACGAAGAAGGAGATCGCAGCACTCGTAGGTACGGAGGTAGCTAAGGCTGCCCAGGCCGCAGGTGTATCCACCGTAGTATTTGACCGTAATGGCTACCTCTACCACGGCCGTGTGAAGGAGCTCGCTGATGCTGCACGTGCGGCAGGTCTTAACTTTTAATACTGTCTATCGCAATGTCAGATAATCGCACAAAGACAAACCGAGATACCGAGCAGAAGGATAAGCTCGTAGAGCGCCTCGTGGCCATCAACCGCGTAACTAAGGTTACCAAGGGTGGTCGTACCTTCACCTTCGCAGCTATCGTCGTCGTCGGTGACGAAGAAGGCCGTATCGGCTTCGGCCTGGGTAAGGCTGGTGAAGTATCCGCAGCTATCCAGAAGGGTGGTGCTGCTGCTCGCCGCAACCTCAAGCAGATCCCCCTCCACAAGGGTACGATCCCTCACGAACAGTCCGCATCCTTCGGTGGTGCTCGCGTCTTCCTCAAGCCCGCTTCTGCCGGTACCGGGGTTAAGGCTGGGGGTGCTATGCGTGCCGTCCTGGAAAGTGTCGGCGTAACGGACGTCCTCGCTAAGAGCAAGGGCTCGTCTAACCCTCACAACCTCGTCAAGGCTACGATCGAAGCTCTCTGTCAGATGCGCTCGCCTCTGATGGTCGCTCGTCAGCGTGGCGTCTCTGTCGAAAAGGTCTTCAAGGGCTAATCATCATCCATAGACTCTAAGTACAATGTCAACGATAAAGATCCAGCAAGTACGTAGCCAGATCAAGAGCCCCAAGACTCAGAAGCTCACGCTTCAGGCACTTGGTCTGAAGAAGCTCAACCAGACGGTCGAGCACAAGGACAATCCCCAGATCCGCGGGATGGTCGAGAAGGTAAAGCACCTGGTGCGCATCGTAGAGTAATCACCCTATAAAGAAAGACAGAAGAAAAATGGATTTATCAAGTTTGAAGCCCGCAGCGGGCTCCGTCAAGACGCGTAAGCGCATCGGTCGTGGTCCTGGTTCTGGTCTCGGGGGTACTTCTACTCGTGGTCACAAGGGGGCTAAGAGCCGCTCGGGTTATTCTAAGAAGATCGGCTTCGAAGGTGGTCAGATGCCTATCCAGCGTCGTCTGCCTAAGTTCGGCTTCAAGAATATCAACCGCGTCGAATATGCACCTGTCAACCTCTCCACGCTGCAGAGCCTGGCAGAAGCTAAGAGCCTGACTCGCATCGCTAAGGCAGACCTCATCGAGGCTGGCCTGGTCGGTAAGAACGACCTCGTCAAGATCCTCGGTAACGGTACGCTCAGCCTGAAGCTCGAGGTCGAGGCTAACGCCTTCTCCAAGTCCGCAGAAGCAGCTATCATCGCACAGGGAGGTAGTGCAGTAAAACTCTAATAGCTCATGCGCTTAATAGAGACACTGAAAAACATATGGAAGGTAGAGGAGCTGCGTCAGCGGATCCTCACCACCTTGTTTTTCGTCCTGATCTATCGCCTGGGGTCGTACATCGTCATCCCAGGGATCGATCCTAACCAGCTCAGCGCCCTGCACAAGCAGACAAGCGAAGGTCTGATGGCACTCCTTGATATGTTCTCAGGGGGAGCATTCTCTAATGCTTCGATCTTCGCTATGGGGATCATGCCTTATATCTCCGCGTCTATCGTGATGCAGCTCGCCGCTATCGCTGTGCCTTCTATCCAGAAGCTGCAGCAGGAAGGGGAGAGCGGGCGCCGCAAGATCGACCAGTGGACACGCTATCTAACCGTCGTCCTGCTGCTCGTCCAGGGTTCGGCCTATCTGGTCAACCTGAACATGCAGCTGCGCCAAGCAGGGGGATCCCTGCCCGAAGGACTGTGGTTCGATATCTATGCGATCGTCGTCATGGCTGCAGGCAGTATGTTCGTCCTTTGGCTTGGTGAGCGTATCACAGACAAGGGTCTTGGCAACGGTGTATCTCTGATCATCATGATCGGTATCATCGCTCGCCTCCCAGGAGCTGTGCTCGCCGAATGGGGGACGCGCGCCTCTGGCGGTGCTGGGGGGCTCGTGTGGTTCCTCTTCGAGATCGTCTTCCTGCTCGCCGTCATGGCCGGTGCTATCCTGCTCGTCCAGGGTACGCGTCGTGTGCCCGTACAGTACGCTAAGCGCGTCGTCGGGAACAAGCAGTACGGAGGCGCTCGCCAGTACATCCCATTGAAGGTCAATGCCGCTAACGTCATGCCGATCATCTTCGCGCAGACGATCATGATGCTCCCTATCACGCTCCTCAGCTGGGCACAGGGTGACAGTGCCAATGGCTTTGTACAGGCCTTTATGGACAATACGGGCATTTGGTACAACCTGGTCTTCGCGATCCTCATCCTCCTCTTCACCTACTTCTACACAGCGATCACGATCAACCCTGCGCAGATGGCCAACGACCTGAAGCGTAACAATGGGTTCATCCCCGGTGTGAAGCCTGGCAAGGCTACGAAGGACTACCTCGATGCGATCATGGACCGCATCACCCTCCCCGGTGCCTTCTTCCTCGCTATCGTGGCTATCATGCCTGCCTTCGCTCGTGTCATCGGTATCTCTGGGGGATTCGCTCAGTTCTTCGGTGGTACGTCGCTGCTGATCCTTGTCGGGGTCGTCCTCGACACGCTCCAGCAGATCGAGAGCCACCTCTTGATGCGCCACTACGATGGTCTGCTCAAGAGTGGTCGTATCAAGGGACGTACCGGCTCTGTAGCTGCTTACTAAGATGATCTACTTAAAGACAGACGAAGAGATCGAACTCATGCGCGCGGCCAACCTCCTGGTCGGTCGTACGCTCGCCGAGGTCGCTAAGATCATAGCTCCTGGGGTCTCGACCCTGCAGCTGGACAAGCGCGCTGAGGAGTTCATCCGTGACAACGGTGCGACTCCCGCCTTCCTCGGCTACAATGGCTTCCCTGGGAGTCTCTGCACCTCGGTCAATGACCATGTGGTGCACGGGATCCCTTCCTCGAAGGTCATACTCAAGGACGGTGACATCGTCTCCGTCGACTGCGGCACGAAGCTCGCAGGCTTCACTGGGGACTCCGCCTACACGTTCGCTGTAGGTGAGGTAGCTCCCGAGACTCTGGCCCTCCTTCGCACGACGAAGGAATCCCTCTACATCGGCATCGAGCATGCTGTAGCGGGTAAGCGCGTCGGTGATATCGGCGCTGCGGTCCAGCAGTATTGTGAAGCACGTGGCTACCATATCGTCCGCGAACTTGAAGGCCACGGGATCGGGAAGAATATGCATGAGGAGCCAGGTGTGCCCAACTTCGGGCGCCGTGGCACAGGGCCTGAGCTCCGCTCTGGGATGTGCATCTGCATCGAGCCCATGGTGAACATGGGCTCGAAGAATGTCATCTTCGATCGCGATGGCTGGACCGTCCGTACTAAGACGGGCAAGCCTTCAGCCCACTTCGAGCACTGCATCGCTATCCGCGATGGCAAGGCCGATATCCTCTCTTCGTTCGACTTTATCAAGGAAGTCTTGGTAGACAGAGAGTTTTAATCTCGCAACCACAGTATATGCCGAAGCAAGCAGCAATAGAACTCGACGGTGTCATCCTCGAAGCGCTCTCGAACGCAATGTTCAAGGTCGAGCTCGAGAACGGACACGTCATCACCGCCCACATCTCTGGGAAGATGCGTATGCACTACATCAAGATCCTCCCAGGTGACAAGGTCAAGGTAGAGATGTCTCCCTACGACTTGACTAAGGGGCGTATATCATTCAGATATAAATAACCCTATATAGATATGAAAGTAAGAGCATCACTCAAGAAGCGCACCGCCGACTGCAAGATCGTTCGTCGCAAGGGGCGTCTGTACGTAATCAACAAGAAGAACCCCAAGTTCAAGCAACGCCAGGGGTAGTCTCTAACCATCGGACTATATTTTAACGAACTAAGATAAGTATGGCTATCAGAATTGTTGGCGTCGACTTGCCACAAAACAAACGAGGAGAAATTGCCTTGACTTACATCTTCGGGATCGGTCGTAGCAGCGCTACCAAGATCCTCGATAAGGCTGGGGTCGATCGCAATATCAAGGTAAAGGACTGGACCGACGACCAGGCTGCCGCTATCCGTGAGGTGATCGGTGCCGAGTACAAGGTCGAGGGGGATCTGCGCTCCGAAGTCCAGCTCAACATCAAGCGACTGATGGACATCGGTTGCTACCGTGGTGTCCGCCACCGTATCGGTCTGCCTCTACGCGGTCAGAGTACGAAGAACAATGCTCGTACTCGTAAGGGTAAGAAGAAGACTGTCGCAAATAAGAAGAAAGCTACTAAGTAATAGAGATTGATATGGCAAAGAAAGTAGTCGCAAAGAAGAAGGTCGTCAAGATCGACGCTGTGGGCCAGGCTCACATCCACTCTTCTTTTAATAACATCATCATCTCTCTGACCAACAACGAAGGTCAGGTCATCAGCTGGTCTTCGGCTGGTAAGATGGGATTCCGTAGCTCTAAGAAGAACACCCCTTACGCTGCTCAGATGGCGGCCCAGGATTGCGCTAAGGTCGCTTACGACCTCGGTCTGCGCAAGGTCAAGGTCTTCGTCAAGGGTCCAGGTAACGGCCGTGAGTCTGCTATCCGCACCATCCATGGCGCTGGTATCGAAGTCACTGAGATCGTCGACGTGACCCCAATGCCACACAATGGCTGCCGTCCTCCTAAGCGTCGTCGCGTCTAATCCCTGACTTCGCTTCAGATCACAGAGTAGTTTCATAAAGATCGCAGTACACTCCCAGAGACGCTTCGCTCACCGTGCTCCCTCCATCGAGCACAAGGGCGCGAGCGAACGCTAAGAGCTCTGAGCTAAGCAAGGCGCCGAGGTAGACGACGAGTGAAAGATTGGCTATACTTTCATATATCTATCCTCTCCTCATAACCGGTCGCGGCTGCACTCCGCCTCCCTCCCGCCACCCGCTGCTCTCTGCCTCCAGCGTTGCCTCTCCCCGAGAGGTCGCTCGTACTGCTTCAACAATAGAAGACAATGGCAAGATATACAGGTCCAAAATCAAAGATCGCCCGTAAGCTTGGCGCACCTATCTTCGGTGCCGACAAGGTACTCTCCAAGAAGAACTATCCTCCTGGACAGCACGGCAACAACCGCCGTCGTAAGACGAGCGAATATGGCATCCAGCTCAAGGAAAAGCAGAAGGCTAAGTACACCTATGGCGTACTCGAGCGTCAGTTCCGCAACCTCTTCGAAAAGGCTCAGCGCACGAAGGGCGTCACGGGTGAAGTGCTCCTCCAGCTCCTGGAAAGCCGCCTCGACAACGTCGTCTATCGCCTCGGCATCGCTAAGACGCGTGCAGCTGCTCGTCAGCTCGTCTCGCACCGTCACATCACCGTCGATGGTCAGGTAGTCAACATCCCTTCTTACACCCTCAAGCCCGGCCAGGTCGTCGGCGTCCGTGAGAAGGCGAAGAGCTTAGAGGTCATCACCGACTCTCTGGCTGGTCGTAGCCACAGCAGCTACAGCTGGCTCGAGTGGAATCAGGCTTCTCTCTCCGGTAAGTTCCTCAGCGCTCCTCAGCGTGAAGACATCCCCGAAGAGATCAAGGAGCAGCTGATCGTCGAACTATACTCTAAGTAATAATCCCTATTATCTCACTCACATGGCAATATTAGCATTTCAGAAGCCCGAAAACGTCCTCATGATGGATGCGACGGACTCGTACGCTAAGTTCGAGTTCCGCCCTCTTGAGCCGGGATATGGTACCACTGTCGGTAATGCCCTGCGTCGTATACTCCTTTCTTCACTCGAAGGCTACGCCATCTCGACCATCAAGATCGAAGGTGTCAATCATGAATTTGCTACTATTCCGGGTGTCTTGGAGGATGTAACTAACATCATTCTCAACCTGAAGCAAGTCCGCTTCCGTGCCCTCGTCCAGGACGCTACTGAGGAGACCGTCAGCCTGACGATCTCTGGTCAGCAGCAGTTCCTCGCTGGCGAGCTCAACGGCAAGCTTACTTCCTTCGAAGTCCTCAATCCCGAGCTGGTCATCTGCCACATCGATGAGGCGTATACCCTTACTATCGAGCTCTCCATCAACAAGGGGCGTGGTTACATCCCCGCTGATGAGAAGCTGGTCGACACGGCTCAGGAGAATGAGCTGCAGACGATCGCTATCGACTCGATCTATACGCCTATCCGTAATGTCAAGTACTTCACGGAGAACTATCGTGTAGAGCAGAAGACTGACTACGAGAAGCTGACCCTCGAGATCACCACTGACGGGAGCATTCATCCCCAGCAGGCTCTCAAGGACGCAGCAGCTATCCTCATCGAGCACTTCAGCCTCTTCATCTCTGACCCTGTCGAGGTAGAAGAGAATGCAGTCATCGAGGAAGGCGACGAGGAGGTACTGGACATGCAGGAGATCGATCGCGTATCTCAGCTGCTCCGTACTGATCTCAAGGATCTCGATCTCTCCGTCCGTGCGCAGAACTGCCTCCGCTCCGGCAACGTATTCCGTCTGGCCGACCTCGTCGTCCTCGACGCTGATACGCTCAGCAAGTTCCGCAACTTCGGTAAGAAGTCTATGGACGAGCTCAACGAGCTTATGGAGCGACTCGGACTCACCTTCGGGATGGATGTTAGCAAGTACAATTTAGATAATGACTAAGTAGAAAGATGAGACATAATAAGAAATTCAATCATCTCGGTCGTAAGAAGGCGCACCGCGAGGCTATGCTTTCCAACATGGCTGCATCGCTCATCCTGCACAAGCGCATCTTCACCACGGTCGCTAAGGCTAAGGCTCTTCGCGTATACGTCGAGCCCCTGCTGACCCGCGCTAAGGAAGACTCCACGCACGCACGTCGTATCGTCTTCGCTGAGCTGCAGAATAAGTTTGCTGTCAAGGAACTCTTCGGCCCCGTTGCTGAGAAGATCGCTGACCGTCCCGGTGGCTACACTCGTATCCTCAAGACGGGTAACCGCCTCGGTGACAACGCTGCTGTCTGCTTCATCGAGCTCGTAGACTTCAACGAGAACATGCTCAAGGAAAAGGCTGACAAGAAGGCTGCTCCTAAGACGCGTCGTTCACGCCGCTCTACGAAGGCTACGGCTGAAGCTCCTGCTGCTGAAAGCGCAGAATAGTAGCTCTCCCCCCTTCGATATTCTATCGGCGAGTGCCCGCTGTGACTTCGGTCGCAGCGGGCACTTTTGCTTTCGCGCATCAGGCTCTCCTTCCTGGCGGGCTGATGTAGAGCAGCTCTTGGGAGGGCTAAAAGTGACCACTACTGGTCGCCGATCGGATCAGTACTGGTCACTTCAGTAAGCAGTACTGCTCACCACCACTTACCAGTACTGGTCACGATGCCGACCAGTACTGGTTGCTTTTTCCTCCTGCAGTGCATCTCTATCAGATGCACTGCAGACGGGGGGCTTTGTATGGGGCGTATCGGCGGAGGAATAGTGGGGGAGGGGCAGAGCAATAGTCGTTTGCGTTCATCCCACTATTGGTTCTACATACGAACCAATAGTGGAATGCATGTGATACCTATAGTGGTCTGCGAGTGAACCTATATTGGTCCGCATACGAACCACTATTGGTCGCGCGCTCGACCTATATAGGTCGGAGCAGTGACTTATATAGGTTGACACACCCTGCTCACGGAGAGGTGGGGTAGCGGACGGTGAGGAGGGTGCTTCAGCGGTACCTTTCCCCTCTCGTCCCTTGGGCGCGGGAGGCAGTCGTCGGGGGTGAATCGTCGTACGTATTGCGTGATAAGGCCTTGTGATTGCGCGCTTTTTTGTACCTTTGCGACGCTTTGCGTAATCTCTGTCAGGAATATATGAATAAGTGTGGCCTGTTATATTGCGTTTAGTGTAGTACTAATCAAATAAGCTAAAGGACAAACAATGGACTTTATTAAGATCGTCAACGAAGCTTTCGCTACTGGTAAGAGCCACCCCGCCTTCCGTAGTGGTGACACCATCACCGTTGACTACCGCATCAGCGAAGGGGGTAAGGAGCGTATCCAGCGCTATCGTGGCGTCGTCATCCGCATCAGCGGTCACGGTGACAAGAAGCGTTTCACGGTTCGTAAGATCAGCGAAGGTGTAGGCGTAGAGCGTATCTTCACGATCGAAAGCCCCTTCATCGAAAAGATTACTGTCGAGAAGTTCGGTAAGGTACGTCGCGCTAAGCTCTACTACCTCCGTGCCCTCACCGGTAAGAAGGCGCGCATCAAGGAGCGCCGCTACGTCGCTGAGAAGTAAGAAGACCTCGGGGATCTCTTCCGCTTCACGGCGGACGGGTGCCCCCAAGCCTTCATGCCAAGCATACAGCCCCATCGCCGACACGCTCGGTGATGGGGCTGATGCTTGCTTATCCCCTCGGGGGATAGCCAGCTTATATTCACATAGATATTGATGAAAAGAATTTCCACTTCACTTGCCCTCATGGCTCTTGCCGTGGCTTTCGCTTCGTGTGATGACCCCATCACGCGCAAGGAGCGCAGCCTCATCGATCGCCAGTACAAGGAGGGTGTACTCACCGCCAGCCAGAGCTTCGACTTCACGCGCTGGATCGATGTGAGCAAGGGCGCCTATCGTCTGCCCGCTATCAGTGCTGACGAAGACGCTAAGAATACCTATTGGGCCTCGGCCAGCAATCAGGGCTACACGATGCTCTCCTCTTCGCCTACGGACTATCCCGTCGTGCCACTGGAGGAGAATGGAGCGGCTCATGGCGCCATCATCCGCTCGATCAAGGGCTTCTACCTCTTCGGTATCGGGACGAACGTCATCGCTGGTGCTCTCTATACGGGGCAGGTCGATGCACGCAATCTCGTGGGGAAGCCCCTTGAGTCGACGCTCTTCGGTCAGCCTTACTCCAGCGGTATCCCTGAGATCGTGGACTTCACCTACCAGTACAAGGCGGGGGAGAAGGTCATCCATGGGCAGTATAAGAAGGTCGAGCTTCCGAGCGAAGACCGTGCCGCTGTCTCGGCTGTCTTCTACGAAGTCACCGACGATGATAGCTACCTCAATGGCGTGACGCTGCAGACGGACGCGCGCATCGTGGCGAAGGGCTACGTCGAGCTGGAGCCTACGACTCCCGCTGACACATGGCAGACCTATCGCCTGCGCCTCACGCCCGTCGACGAAGCACGCTACGAAGCTGTGGACTTCACGACGAAGAAGTATCGTCTGGCTCTGGTCTTCTCCTCGAGCTTCCGTGGTGCCGAGTACATCGGTGCTGTGGGTAGCGAGCTACGCCTGCGCGAGGTCAAGCTCCAGGACCGCATTAAGCCCCATCATTAGTCCTGCCGTATGAAGATGATCCGAACGCTCCTCCTCGGCCTCTCTCTTGGCCTCCTCGCACTCCCCGCTCGCGCCGCTGAGACGGGTGACGAGCAGCCCTCACGCCTCGGTGTAGGCGTGCACCTCGGCTTCAACATCGGTGGTGCTCTGCCTCCCTCCGTACCCAAGCCCGTCAAGAAGGTCACGGCCTTCATGCCCGGGGGTACGCCCAACGTGGGGCTGGACCTCTCTTACCGCCTCACGCCTGCAAGCCCCTTCTCCCTCCTCCTCGGGGTGGAGTACGATATCCGTAGCTTTAGCACCACCGTCCAAGCCGAAGATATGCCCATCCGCTATCAGAGTGAGGACTTCAAGGAGCAGCACTACACGGGCTACCAGCGTGTCGAGATGGATACGCGCTACGTCGTGGTGCCCGTGGGGGTGAGCTACGCTCTGCCTAATAGCTCCTTCCGCCTCATGGCTGGGGGCTACTATGCTCACGCACTCAAGCGTAAGTTCACCGCCAAGCTCGATGGTGACGGCCTCATGGATGGTCGTGTCTATCAGGAGGGTGCGGTACTTGCCTTCAGCCTCGGGGACTTCCTCGTGCGCAATGACGTCGGTGTGCGCTTCGGTGCAGACTATCAGATCGACCCGCACTGGGGGCTTACGGCACGTATGAACGTAGGCCTGCCGAAGATCTTTGATAAGAGCTTTGAGGTCATGCCTTATTCGCTGCGTCACGTCTTCCTCAACCTCGGCGTCAGCTACCGCATCAATCGATAGCCCCGCTGCGAGCGATATCCGCTAATACACCCCGCCCCGCTATGTCTCACCAACGAGTGAGCATAGCGGGGCGGAGTGCTTTTGGGGGGATAGGGGGGCTACTGCAGTAGACGAATCTTCTCCTCGAGGCGCTGTAGCTCGTTGCGCAGGCGGGCAGCATCGACGAAGTTCAGTTCCTTTGCGGCGGCCATCATCTCGCTGCGCTTCGTCTCGGCGAGCTCGCGGAGCTGGTCGAGTGAGAGGAACTGCTCGATGGGGTCTTCCACAGCAGTCTCGGGCGAAGCCTCGATGTAGGGAATGGCTTCGTCGGCGCCCTTCTTGTCGGGGAAGGCGGAGGAGCTATTCTTGACGATCTGCTGGGGCGTGATGCCGTTGGCCTCGTTGTAAGCGATCTGCTTGGCACGGCGGCGGGCGGTCTCGTCCATCGTCAGGCGCATGCTCTCGGTGATATGGTCGGCGTAGAAGATGACGCGGCCGTTGACGTTTCGCGCGGCACGCCCTGCCGTCTGCGTCAGCGAGCGGTGGCTACGCAGGAAGCCTTCCTTGTCGGCATCGAGGACGGCGACGAGGGCTACCTCGGGTAGGTCAAGGCCTTCACGCAGGAGGTTCACACCGATGAGCACGTCATAGACGCCCTTGCGCAGGTCCTCCATGATCTGCACACGTGTCAGCGTGTCGACGTCGCTATGGATGTAGCTACACGATACACCGTGCTTGATGAGGTACTCGGAGAGCTCCTCGGCCATACGCTTGGTGAGCGTGGTGACCAGCACGCGCTCGCCTCGCTCGATGGAAATCTGTATCTCGTGCTCGAGATCATCGACCTGATGGAGTGTGGGGCGCACCTCGATAGGCGGATCAAGAAGGCCCGTGGGGCGGATGAGCTGCTCGACGACGACACCTTCGCTCTTGGTGAGCTCATATTCGGCGGGCGTCGCGCTGATATAGAGGATGCGTGGGGTGAGGTCGTCGAACTCCTCGAACTTCAGCGGTCTATTGTCCAGCGCAGCGGGCAGGCGGAAGCCATACTCCACGAGGCTCGTCTTACGCGAGCGGTCACCGCCGTACATCGCATGGATCTGTGGCACGGTCACGTGGCTCTCGTCGATGATGAGGAGGAAGTCATTTGGGAAGTAGTCGAGGAGGCAGAAGGGGCGCTCACCAGGCTGGCGACCATCGAAGTAACGGGAGTAGTTCTCGATCCCCGAGCAGTAGCCCAGCTCGCGGATCATCTCCAGATCATAGGTGGTACGCTCGTAGAGGCGCTTGGCTTCGAAGGCACGGCCTTCGTCCTCCAGCTCCTGCACGCGCTGACCGAGGTCGACGTCGATCTGCCCGACGGCGGAGTTGACCTGCTCCTGCGTCGTGACGAAGAGGTTGGCAGGGTGGACGACGAGGCGGGTCATTGGCCCGTATTCTCTACCGCTCTGTGGGTCGAAGGAAGCGATGCGCTCGATCTCGTCGTCCCAGAAGGTCACACGATAGGCCACACCGTCGAAGCCTTCGATGGAGGGGAAGATATCGATGGTGTCACCCTTGACTCGGAAGTAACCTGGGGTGAAGGTCAGGCGGTCGTTGACGTAGTGATTGAGGACCAGGTCACGCTTGAGCTGCTCCTGACTGTAGCGCTGTCCCTCTTGTAGGCGCAGGATCTTCTCCTCGAAGGCCTTGGGATCCGCCATACCATAGAGGCACGAGACGGAGGAGATGACGATGACATCCTCACGCCCCGAGAGGAGGGAAGCCGTAGCACGTAGGCGGAGCTTCTCGATCTCGGCGTTGATCGCCATGTCCTTCTCGATATAGGTGTCGGAGGCGGCTATGTAGGCCTCGGGCTGATAGTAGTCGTAGTACGAGACGAAGTACTCGACAGCGTTGTCGGGGAAGAACGCCTTGAACTCCGCATAGAGCTGTGCTGCGAGGGTCTTATTGTGGCTAAGCACCAGTGTGGGCTTGCCGAGGCGGGCGATGACGTTGGCAGCGGTGAACGTCTTCCCCGATCCTGTGACTCCGAGGAGCGTCTGGAAGGGAACACCCGACTCGAAGCCGTGGACGAGTTCGTCGATGGCCTGCGGTTGGTCTCCCGTGGGGCGGAAGCGTGAGGTGAGCTTGAAGGACATGGATGGAGCGATAGAGGGGATATAGTGAGTGGGTCACCTCCACCCCCAGCAGCGGGTGATGGAGATGACCCACTGCTGGGGACTTGGATAGACCTGAGGGGAGGGCGATTACTTCGCCTGATGGACGGTGAGCTGTGGGAAGGGGAAGCCGATGCCAGCGGCGTTGAACTCCTTATAGATACGCTCGTTGATATCAAAGAAGACGTCCCAGTAGTTCTCGTTTGCCGTCCAAGCACGGATGACAATGTTCACGCTGCTCGCACCGAGAGAGAGCAGAGCGATGGTGTAGTCGGGGGTCTTGAGGATGCGTGCGTCGGACTCGATGATGCTGCGCAGGAGGTTGCGAGCGCGGTCGACGTCCTCATTGTACTCGATACCGATGGTCCAGTCGACACGGCGGGTATTCTCGTGCGAGTAGTTGACGACGCTGTTGCTGCTGAGGAGGCTGTTGGGGATGAAGGCCGCCTTGTTATCGGGCGTCAGTACCTCGGTGTGGAAGAGACGGACGGCCTTGACCGTGCCATCAGTACCCTGCGACGAGATGAAGTCGCCGAGCTTGAAGGGCTTGGTGACGATGATGATGACCCCACCAGCCAGATTCTGCAGCTGCCCACTGAGAGCCATACCGACAGCCAGACCCATAGAGGCTAGGACGGCAGCGAAGGATACGGACTTTACGCCGAGCACACCAGCCAAGAAGAGGAAGAGGGCGATGTACAGGATTGAGGTGAAGACCGAGTCAAGGAGTGAGACGGCTACTCCCTCGATATTGCGGCGGCGGAGGATCCCGTTGAAGATCTTCTTCAGGCGGGTGATGACGACCTTACCGAGCCAGAAGAGGACGACTACGAGGATGACGCGCAGCCCGAAGTTGATACCAGCATTGAGCCACTCCTCGAGCATGCTCCGGCTGAACCAGTGCTTGATGTCGAGGTTGAGGGGCTGCGTAGCAGCTCCGATGGCTTCCTTGAGCTCCGAGCCTGCAGCCGAGTCAGCTGGTAGTATCTGTGCGAAGAAAAGAGGGTGCATAAGAGGAATAAGTTAGAATTGGATACTGGTTGATATATAGGATGGCTTCGCTATACGAGGCTCTGCTGTCTCCGCTCCTCCCGAGTGCGGTGTCTCCAGCGCAGGAAGAAGTAGAGCATGGTGAGCCCCTTGAGTATCGAGGAGATGGAGATCGCCCACCAGACAGCGCGGATACCCCAGCCCCACGAGGCGAAGAGCAGGACCATCGGGATGCGTAGGTACGTGCCGACGATGCTGACCGCTGCGGGGAGGTAGGTGCGTCCGAGCCCGTAGAAGAGCCCTTCGGCAGTGATCTCCAGCATCATGAAGGCCTGTGAGAGACCGACGATGCCGAGGTAGACCGCACCTGCCTTGTAGGCGGCTTCCTCGGGGACGATGAGGGAGAAGATCTCTTCACCCCAGAAGACAAAGAGGATCGTCCCCAGTACGCCGATGATGAGCGTGAAGCTCAGAGCTCGGCAGAAGGCCGTATAGACGCGATGGAGCTTGCCTGCAGCGAAGTTCTGCCCGACGATAGTCGTCAGGGCTTCGGTGACGCCCGAGGCGGTATTCCACGTCAGCGACTCGATCTGTGCACCCGTCGTCATCGTCGCTACGCCGATATGCCCACCGAGAGTGGATACCTGACGTCCGATATAGATGCTGACGAAGGCGAAGAGGACCTGCAGTGAGGCAGGCGGTACACCGATCTGTAGGATGCGTCGTATCTGAGTCCAGTGCAGTCGGACGAGGAAGGGGAAGCCCCCGAAGAGCTTGTCACGCTTCACCTGATAGAGGAAGAGCAGGAGCACCAAGCCTTGGCTCACGACGGTAGCCAGTGCCGCACCCGACACCCCCCAGCCGAGGGTGAAGATGAAGAGTGGGTCAAGGAGCATATTCGTCGCCAGCCCGAGGATTGAGATACGGAAGGGCGTACGGCTATCGCCGATCGCATTGTAGATACCCGTGAAGGAGGCGGTGAGGTAGATGCTGGGGAAGCCTACGAGCGAGAGGTAGAGGTAGCTCAAGCCCTCGGCACGCACGCTCGGGATGAGCGCATAGAGGTCAAGGAGGTTGCCTGCGAAGAGTAGGTAGATCGCCAGCATCCCCACGCTCAGGAGGAGGCTCATGCAGACGTTCTGCGAGGCATAGCTCTTGGCTTCGTCACGACGACCAGCACCGATACCCTGTGAGATGGTCACTTCACTCCCGATCTTATTGATGAGTGCGAAGGAGGCGGCTATCCAGAGGAAGACAGAGGCCGCACCCACCGCTGCTAAGGCCTGCGAGCTCAGTCGCCCCAGCCAAATCATATCGGTGATGTTGTAGGCGATCTGCACGAAGCTCGTCCCCATGATCGGCAGGGCGATGCGGTAGAGGTGGCTCGAGAGGTCGCCTTGGGTGAGGTCTCTTATCTTATCTTGCATGTAAGTCTATAGGGGGATGTTACTTGAGGATGTGGATCCCGATCTTGTCTTGTAGACGCACGATCACATAGGCTACGGCGATGCTCCCTACGAAGACGAGTGCCGAGCCCAGTTGCTCATAGACGGGCCCCATACCTGCGGCATAGAGTGCCTTGGAGATGATAGTCGCTACAGCGATGTGGAAGTAATAGATGTTGCCCGAGTACTTGGCGCCGATCGTCTCAGCCCACGTTCCCGCACCGAAGCTCTTATGCTGTAGTGCCCAGATGAAGATGAGGGCGGCAGCTAATAAGCTTCCGATGTAGGGACCTTGGCTCTTGTTATAACCAACACTCAACAATAAGGGTTGCTCAGCGATGGCAAGTGCTAGTGCGAGGAATGAGAGTAGAGCCCAAGGGAAGCATGCGGGGATCTTGCTTTCGTATTTCTTGATGAGATAGCCTTTAGCCATGAAGGGGAGGGCATAGCATACGCTGTTAAAAACATATACCAATTCGCGCTCCTCTCCCCCCATGATGAGGAAGGAATACTTTGCTCCAAGAAGAGCTGTGAGCATAAGAGGAACGAAGATCCAGATGTAGCGCCCCAGTCTCCAGCGGAAGACAAGTGTAAGGATAAAGAGCGCTTGGATCATCGCCATGAGGAACCAAAGGTGCACCGTCGTCAGCTGTCCGTAGATGAGGAAGCGCTGTATCTGCTCCCAGCTATGGACCGTATTGCCATGATTGGGGAGGACCATCAGCCAGTAGAAGAGAGTCAGGCCAAGGAAGATTGGGATAGTCTTCTTGAGGGATTGCCATGTACGTTCGGCACTCTTTGACTCATCTGGAGAGTAGAGGAAGTACCCCGAGATCAGGAAGAAGATTGGTACTGCTATCAAGGTCCAGGGATAGATCCATGCCTTGAGTGCTCCCAGAGGAATATGTGCGATGACGACGAGCAGAGCGGCGAAGGCCTTCGCTACGTAGAGCGAGCTGATCGGAGGACGGCTACTCCTGGCGGGAGATGTGGCTGGAGCGGTAGGAGTCATTTCGTTATCGCTGAGGGTGGAGCTCGGTGAGCTTGTTGTACTTCATGCGCCAAGCGTAGTCCTGCAGGTAGGCCTTCAGGCGGAGAAGCATGGAGGGGAGAGGTGTCCCTGGCTGGTCCTTGATGTTGTGGAGCTGCTGGGGATCGGTCTTGAGGTTGTAGAGGGCGGTCACCTTCTGCCCATCGAAGTGCAGGGCGTAGTCCCCCTCGATCATCTGGTAGATGCCGTCCATATCCTGCACGACGAAGCGGGGGCGTGTCGTGTCGAAGGGGTTACCACCGAAGGTCACCATCGGCTTGTCATCCCCGACGAGGTCGAGGATCGTGGGGAGCAGGTCGGCTTGGGAGGCGAGGTGCTCCGTATCACGGCCGACGAGTTCGCCTCGTGGGTCGAAGATGATGATGGGGATACGGAAGGCACCCGTTGAGTTCTTATACTGGGGCAGCGCACCTGGTACGGCGTGGTCAGCGACGATCACGAAGAGGGTATTGTCATACCAAGGCTGCTTGCTCGCCGTCTCGAAGAACTTCCGCAGCGCCATATCCGTGTAAGCTACGGCTTGGTGCATAGGGATCGTACCCTTGGGTAAGACCTTCTGATACTCCTCGGGTACGCGGAAGGGGTGGTGCGAGGAGAGCGTGAACTCAGCCGCGAAGAAGGGCTGGCGAAGCGAGCCGATCTGGCGAGCTACGTACTGGAGGAACTTCTCATCCCAGATACCCCAGTTGCCGTCGTAGTCAGCATCGTTGCCGTACTCCGTCTTCCCGTAGTATTCCTTGACACCTGCCTGCATTACGAAGGCATTGAAGCCCATAGAGCCGTTCGGCGCACCGTGGAAGAAGGCCGTCGAGTAGCCCATCGAGTCGAGGCGTGCGGGTAGGGACGTGATATTGTTCCCCGAGTAGATCGATAGGACGAAGGGAACGTGGGGCTTGAGGACCGAGGCAAAGATCGCAGGCATCGCATCGATGGACTTCTGACTATTGGAGTAGCCGTTGGTGAAGACATAGGAGCGCTGCATCAGCGAGTCGATGAAGGGCGTGAAGCCTTGGTAACCCGGGATATCTTGGTTGAGCCCGCCGACCCATTCGCGTGCGAAGCTCTCCCAGATGATGAGGACCACATTGCGCCCCTTGTACTTCCCAGAGACAGGTGTCGAGCCAGGGGTGTAGACGGAGTTGAAGTACTTCGGCACCTCGGCGAAGGGCATGTATTGGTACTCTGGCAGACTTGACTTACCGATGGTGCGGATGAGGCTGAAGGGGGTGTTCAGCACCAGCGCACGCTGCTGAGGACGGCGTATATAGATGTTCGCATTGCTCAGTGTGATGGGGCGAGTCTCACTGGTGAAGCCACCTCGCCCAGCGACGATGGAGAGGTAGATGCTCCCGACGAGGAGGATCGGCGAGGTGAGGTAGAAGGCCCACATACGCCCCGTGGGACGCTGCTTAGGACGGGGGAGCTTCCCCTCGATGATACAGAAGAGAATGATAAGTCCGATCCCTAAGAGCGTTATCCCCCAATAGTCCACGAAGAAGCGGAGGAACTGGAATGGATTCTCATCTCCGAACTCTTCGAAGACCGCCAGCGTCGTACGCTTCAGCGTGAAGCGGTAGTAGACGACGTCGCCGAGGTTCAGTATGATAGCCAGACTTGTGACGATGCGATAGAGGCCCGTCAGCATACGCTGGTAGCCACGGCTGTAGGCCTGTGGCAGGGGCAGGAGGCTTAGTGTCGTCAGCAGCAGGCTCGTGTAGACGATAGCGCTGAGGTCGAAGCGTAGACCGCCCCAGAACATTAGGGCGAGCTGTCCAGCCGAGCCGATCTCTAAGAGATCCTGATTGTATAGGCAGAATATCCCTCGGCAGATGCTGTAAATGACGAAGGAGAGGAGGAAGCGCAGGAGGAGAAGTCGGACCTGAGCGCCGAGCGGCGTAAGGGCCGAAGACGTAGACGAGGAGGTCATCGGTAATTACTATGTATCTATTTGGCTACAAAGGTACAAATCTTAGTCCAAGCAACTGGGCATAGTGCTCGCAAGGAGAAGCCCTTGCTTACCCCTTCATAGCGCCTATTCCTTCCCCGTTAGATGGGGCACTTCTCAGCCTGCTGAAGTGACTTCCGTAAGAGGGGGTAGTATGAACCACTACTAGTCCGTAGTCAAACCAGTACTGGTCACTACCACGAACCACTACTGGTCTGCGCGTGAACCACTACTGGTTCGATCACGGAGTACTACTGGTTTGACTACGGACTAGTAGTGGTTTACACCTCCCCCCTCATATAGTGTAGCTTGCTTCGCTATCGAGGTGCGTGGCAAAGAAATGTGGCGATGAGACCGAAGTCCCACCGCCACACATCACACACACTTGCATATACACTGAAAATACACGCTCTAATACACTACTACTTTCTTAGAATGGGGGTGGTCCTGGAGGGCCCTGACGCTTCATATCGCTCTTGCTGCCACCACCACTGAAGCTGTCGAAGCGGTAGATGAAGTGGAGCATAGCGTAGCGGCCGAGCGTGTTGGACTCCTCGATGGTGCTGGACATCGCCGTGATGCTCTGGTAGATGCTACGGCGGCTGTTCAAGAGGTCGTAGCCCTTGAGGCGGATGGTCGCCTTCTTCCCAGCGAGGAAGCTATAGGAGAGACCTGCATTCAGCAGGACCTGATCCTGATTGTAGCCAGCGGCGTAGCCACGTGAGGTGGTGTAGGTCGCTTCACCCTCGAAGGCAAAGCCCAGCGGCAGGGTGATATTGGTCGTATAGCCGAGCGAGTAGTCCTTCGTCGCAGGAGTGACGGCTGAGGCCAGCGTGTTGGAGGCGTTGTAGTAGCCGAAGCCTCCCTTGAGGGTCATATCGATGCCCGTGACGCGGTAGTTCAGACCGAGCTCCTCACGCAGGCGGAGGGAGAGGCTACGGTTCTTGTCACCATTGATATAGGTGTTGCTACGAGCCAGGTCGTTGAAGGAAGCTACGCGGATGGAGAACTTCTTCCCAGGGAGGGTCTGCGTGAGGAAGCCACCGATACCTACTGAGGCATTGCCGTCGACGTTGGTGTAGTCGATGGTGCGCTTACCCGTCGTGACGTCGTAGAGTGAGCGCTGGATGATATCGCGCTGTACGACCTGAGCACGACCGAAGACGGAGAGCGATGTCTGAGTCTTCGTCCAGTACTTGCTGAAGCGCCCGAAGAGGTTGTGCTGGAAGCCTGGGAGCAGGTCCTGATTCCCGACGTAGGAGATGAGGGGATTCGTCACATCCTGTACGGGGGCGAGCTGCTCGTTGGTAGGAGCGAAGCTACGGCCGAAGTAGTCGAGGCGAAGCTCCGTGCCACGCTGAGGCTTGTAGCTCATACGCAGGGTAGGGGAGAAGTTCAGCGTCGTGCGGGAGATAGGCGTAGCCGTGATACCACCGACGACGGAGTGGCTGCTGATGCTCGATGACTCGAGGTTGACCCCAGCGGTTACATCGTAGGTCTTGCCCTTCTTCTTCAGTGCGATACCAGCCTGATGCGTGAGGTACTCTGAGCGGAACTCATTGCTGTACGTCGTGTTGTGCACCGTGTAGGCTCCCGTAGCGTCGGGGTCGAAAGCATCGCGTGAGCTATTGCTCTGTGAGCCCTTGATCTGGTAGGTGAGCTGCGTGAAGTAGCCCTTGCCGAGAGGCTCTACCCAGCCAAGTCGTGCCTGATAGCTGGTGCTACGCGTACGGCTGTCGATGTGCTGATCGACGGACTGATTCGTCGTCGAGGTGCGGTCGAAGAGGTTGTAGAGGTACTTCCCTTCGCCCGTCTCATCCTCGATGCCGAAGCGCGTGGAGAGCGTGAGCGTACGCCCTGCGGCACTCAGGCGACGGCTACCATCGAGGCGCAGTGTCCCGTTGATATTCTTCTGCAGGGTGTTCTGCGTGAGGTCGCTGGAGTTGATCAGCGTGCTTGTAGCATCCTCGAGGGTCTTTGTCGTGGAGGTGTAGGTGCCTTGACTGCGACCGTAGCGGAGCTCGGGGGAGATGATGATCTCCGTCAGGCTGTCGGGCTTCCACTCCATGCGGATGTTAGCACCGTAGGAGTCCTTGTCGCTGCGCTCTGTGCTCTTGCCTGTCTCCGTAGTCGAGCCAGTGGAGAGGTAGTTCTGCTGCCAGCTGTCCGTGATCTTATTGGTGGTATTGCGACCACCGAGGACGTTGGCATTGAGCTGGAGCTTCGAGGAGAGCGTCTGATTGAGATTACCGCCGAGCATTCTCGAGGTCAGGATACCATTGGCATCACGGCGGGGCATACCGCCACCACCTCTATTGCCACGACGACCCGCACCCATGCCCATCATGAAGCCGAGCTGATTGCCGTCTTGGCTGATGTCGGTGAAGCCCGCGTTGTTCGTATTGTTGAGACTCCCGATGATGGAGAACTGATTGTCGTCAGCGAAGCGGCTGAGGGTTAGGTTCGCTTCGTAGCGCTTGCTCGTACCTGCACCAGCGTAGGCCGTACCGAAGAGTCCCTTCTTCTTCCCCGCCTTGATGGTGAGGTTGATGACGGTCTCTTCATTGCCGTCGGAGAAGCCTGAGAGGCGGGCGGACTCGCTATCGCGATCAAGGACCTGTACCTTCTCGACGACTTCGGCAGGGAGGTTGTTGGCTGCTACCTTCGGGTCACCCTCGAAGAAGCGCTTGCCGTCGACCATGATCTGCTTGACGGTCTTCCCGTTGATGGTGATATTGCCGTTCTCATCGATACTGGCTCCAGGGAGCTTCTTGATGAGGTCAGCGACGACTGCCCCTTGGTTCGTGGTGAAGTTCCCAGCGTGGAATTCGATCGTGTCGCCCTTGATGACGACGTCGCTGGTCTTCCCGACGACCTTCACGCCTTCGAGGACTTCGCCCTCAGCTTGGAGGGTGATGGCGGGCAGGGTGAGTGACTGCTTCTCGAGACGGATGGGGGTGGTATGGGTCTTGTACCCGACGTAGGAGACACGCAGGGTGTAGCTTCCAGCGGCGATTCCCTTGAGGTGGAAGGCGCCATCCTTGGCGGTGATGGCACCCGTCTTGAGCTTACCGTCACTCTGGAGGAGGCTCACGCTGGCACCGAGGAGTGCTTCACTCTTCTCGTCGAGGATACGGCCGGTGATCGTGTATAATGAGTCCTGCGCGCGCAGGCCTGCAGGCAGGCCAAGCAGCAAGAGCAGGAGGCTCATAAGGCCGATGATGGAGCGGCTACGGAGTCTATTCATAAATGCTGTATTCTTGAGTTTGCTTTCTCTCTTAGAGTACGAGGTAGAGGGCGCGTTTAATCGCAGCGTAAATTTTTTGAAAAAGACTTGTAGATCGCCCCAAAAGCAGTGCAGGCCCCCGCTCCAGAGAGCGAGGGCCTGCGGCGTTATGGACTAAAGATCGGGTGGGGTTACTTCGCCGAGCGGATGCGGTCGTCGAAGGCGGTCAGTGCAGCCTTTGCGCCTTCGCCCATAGCGATGACGATCTGCTTGTAGGGCACGGTCGTGCAGTCACCAGCGGCATAGATGCCGGGGACAGAGGTGCGGCAGCGCTCGTCGATGACGATCTCACCACGGCGCAGCTCGACCAGCTCCTCGAAGGGCTTGGTGTTGGCCGCGAGACCGATCTGTACGAAGAGGCCATCGAGGGCGATCGTCTCTTCGTCGCCGCCATCACGTGGAGCGATGGTGAGGCCCGTGACCTTCGTGCCATCACCGAGGACGGCCTTCGTGGCTACGGCCTTGCGTACGGTGACATTGGGCAGCGTAGCGAGCTTCTCCTGCAGGACGATGTCGGCACGCAGGGTATCCATATACTCGAGGACGACGACGCTGCGGCAGATACCAGCCAGGTCGATAGCGGCCTCGATACCGGAGTTCCCACCGCCGATGACAGCGATGTCCTTGTCCTTGAAGAAGGGCCCATCACAGTGGGGGCAGAAGGCGACACCACGACCGATGTATTCGGCTTCGCCAGGGACGCCGAGCTTACGCCAAGAGGCACCTGTAGCGAGGATGACCTGAGCGGCGGAGAGCTCTTCGCCGAGGTTCGTCTTCACCAGCTTCGTCTCACCATCGATGACGGCTTCGACGCGGCGGTTGTCGAGGAGGTCGATATGATAGATCTCCGCATGCTTGCGCAGGTCAGCAGCGAGCTGCGTACCCGTCGTGGCGCTGACGGAGGGGATGTTTTCGATACCCGTAGTCTCGTTCACCTGACCACCGATGCGCTCAGCGACGACGGCGACGTGGAGACCCTTACGTGCGGAGTAGATAGCCGAAGCGATACCCGAGGGACCGCCACCGACGACGATGAGGTCGTAGCTACGGCGGATAGGCTCAGCGGAGACGGGCTCGGCGCCGATCTTCTCTTCGAGGGCGGCGAGGAGGTCACCGAGGGAAGCCTTACCGATATGTACGAGCGTGTCGCCAGCGTAGACGGCGGGGACCGAGCTGATGTTGCGGGCGTTTACTTCGTCCTGGAAGAGTGCGCCGTCGACCATCTCGTGCTCGAGGCCTTCGTTGTAGAGTGCCATGACGTTCAGCGCCTGGACGACTTCGGGGCAGTTAGTACAGCTGAGCGAAGCGTAGGTCGTGAGGCGCAGAGGCGTCTTCAGCGCAGCGATACGGCGGATGAAGACCTCTTCGGGGAGGTTCTTGCCCTGGCCGTCAGCGTTGAGGACGGAGAGGATGAGGGAGGTGAACTCGTGACCGCCAGGGATAGCGCGGAAGGAGATGCCCGTAGCCTGCCCATCACGGAGGATGCTGAGGCGAAGGACGTCAGCGGGACGTACCTCAGTGGAGATCTGGGGGCTGGTGCTGGCGAAGTCGCGTGCCATCGTAGCGAGCTCTTCGCTCTTGGCGTCGCCTGCGTTGTCGACGACGAGGGTATACTGGTGCTTCAGGTTAGCGAAGAGACCCTGAAGCTGAGTGATGATATTCTGATCGAGCTGCATAAGAGTAAGTCGAATGAGTGAGGAAGTATATTATGGTATAGATGAAGCACGGGGGAGGTAGAGTCGTGCAGACTCTACCTCCCCCGTTTTGTGTTGAGCCCTTGCCTTCGTGAAGGTAAGACCTTCGGCTGGGGGTAGAGGTGCTTCTTAGAGCTTACCGACGAGGTCGATGCTGGGGGTCAGCGTAGCGTCGCCTTCCTTCCACTTAGCGGGGCAGACCTGGCCTGGGTGTTCGTAGACGAACTTAGCAGCCTTGACCTTGCGGAGGAGTTCGCTTGCGTCACGACCGATACCGTTGTCGTGGATCTCAGCGATCTTCAGCTCGCCATCGGGGTTGAAGAGGAAGGTACCACGGTAAGCCTGACCAGACTCTTCGCCGAGGACGCCGAGGGCAGCCGAGAGTTCGAAGGTCATGTCAGCGAGCATCGTGTACTCGATCTTGCGGATCGTCTCGGTAGCGTCAGCCCATGCCTTGTGGACGAAGTGAGAGTCGGTGCTGACGGAGTAGATGTCTACGCCGAGAGCCTGGAACTCAGCATAGTGGTCTGCGAGGTCAGCAAGTTCGGTGGGGCAAACGAAGGTGAAGTCACCAGGGTAGAAGAAGAGGATGCTCCACTTGCCCTTGAGGTCTTCGTTAGAAACTTGGATGAAACCCTTGTCCTTGCGGTAAGCGTTGACCTTGAACTCGGGGAGCTGGCTGTTGATGTAACACATAATCTATAACTGAATTTCTTGAAAGTGTGATGAAGCGCACCACGGGGTGCTTTCATTTTGTAGTGCAAAGGTAGCCCAACCTTTTTCAGCCTCCAATTTGCGCCATATATACCGATATAAATAGCGTATATAATTCTCTATTGCACACCGCTCAGATGCATGGTGATACCACTCCGTATTCGGTGGTGGTCTGAACCTATATTGGTCGCTGAGCTGACCTATATAGATTGACGCGCCGACCAATATAGGTCACGATGCCGACCTCTATTAGATTGTTGCTCTGCGTAGGGATAAAAGTTGCGGACGAGCGGTAGATAAGTTTGGGCTACGTACGTGGCTCTAATATCTACGTGCGTGGATATTTGGACTGACGTGCCTGGTCTTTAAATCTACGTGCGTAGACAGAGAAAAGCCACTACGTGAAGGTGCTTTTTTCTTCGCGAGAACGATGCTTTTTCCTCCACTGGATAAGAGGAATACGCGCGATACGGCGAAGGGCTTGTGTGTCTCTTCGGAGAGGCATATCGTGGAGCTGAGTGTGCGATGCCTTAGCAGAATAAATAGAGGGTAGGACTCTATGCAACAGTTTTATATTATGGAGTGTCTCTTCTTCGTGGCTCGTCGTGCGCCTCATTGAGGTGGTGCGAGCAGAGGAATGAATGCGGGCTTCAGACGCGTCTTTAGAGGGGTAATTGACTGTGCTATGGGCGGGTGGGGTAGGAGATACAATAAATTATGTCTATATTTGCAGTCCATTAGCGCTCCTACGGTTACCAACCCAGCAGCTTTGGCTGCAGCGATAAAGTAGAACAAATTATAACGTTATAACGATAATGAAGAAAGGAATTCATCCTGAGAACTACCGTCCTGTAGTATTTAAGGACATGTCTAACGAAGACATTTTCATCACGCGCTCGACGATGCCCGCTAAGGAAACGATCGTCGTAGACGGAGTAGAGTACCCTCTGATCAAGGTGGAAATCTCCAGCACGTCGCACCCCTTCTTTACTGGTAAGGCTAAGCTCGTCGACACGGCTGGTCGTGTGGACAAGTTCATGAGCCGCTACGGCAACCGCAAGAAGTAGTCGTCGACTCGGATAAAGCTCTCGCTGGTGACGTGAAGTACAAGCGTCCCGAAGAGTGCGCCAAGATACAAGAGACCACCTCCCTGCAACGGGGAGGTGGTCTCTCTTCTTATCTATCTGTGGTTAACCTTGATAGCTCGTCGGGAAGGATGCCTCTCGAGAGAAGACTAAGTCATTCAGTATGATACCCCTTCCGTGTATCATAAAAATGTTATCTTCGTGATCACAAATAGATATCAAAGCTAGAGTATATGAAGACAAGACTCTCAGCGTTGGCCCTTGCACTCCTCCTGGGTGGAGGTATGGCCTCAGCGCAGAAAATCTTGGTCACAGGGCGCGTCACTAATGCTTCGAATGCGGTGCTCCCTAAAGTCCAAGTCGTCGTAAAGGAGACTGGTCGCAGCATGACAACTACCGAGCAAGGACTCTACGTCATCGAGCTCGAGTCGGGTCAGACCCTTCAGTTCATCCTCAACGGTAAGGTTCTCAAAACTATCGTGGCGAATCAGCCACAGGTGGATGTGGAGCTCCCAGTGCAAGCCCCAGAGCAGGGGAAGCCTAAGGCCGACACCACCGCTACGCACTCGGGTGACGGGAAGGACGATGTGATCCTCTCGACCTCGAGCCGTGGGGCTACCTCGATCACGGGGAAGGCTCGCCCACTGTGGGTGCTCAATGGCGTCGTCCTCGGTAGCGACTACGGTAGCCTGGAGTCCTTCGCTGGGGCAGACCCCAAGCAGGTCGCTGCAGGTCTCGTGCCAGGTCTGAGTGCTGAGAATATCGCCTCGGTACGTATCCTTACCACCTCTTCGGAGACCTCGAGCTACGGCCCACGCGGTATCGCTGGGGTCGTAGAGATCACGACGAAGTCTGGCTCTGCTGGTGTCTCTTCCCTTAGCTATCGAGGGGAATATATCTACCGCCCCATCCCCACGTACAACGACCTGAACGTGATGAACTCCCAGCAGCACGTGGCGCTCATCCAGGACCTGCTCGACGGGGGGATGTATCCGATCCACACGCTGGAGACGTCTAAGGACCAGGGGCTCATCGGCCGCATGTACCAGCTCTTCAACGAGCTTGACGAATCGGGTAAGCCCCGTCTGTCCAACGATGAGGCCTCACGTCTGGCTTACTTCCGCGCCGCTGAGCGTGCGAATACCAACTGGTTCAAGCAGCTCTACCGCAATACCATCGTCCACAACCATACGCTGAGCTTCAATGGCGGTACGAATAAGACGAACCTCTTCGCCTCGCTCACCGCTCGCATCGACCCAGGGTGGACCATCGGCAGCCGAGCCAATACCTACTCGGGTAGCATGAGTGCGGACTACAAGCTCCTGCCCACGCTGAAGATCGGGCTGAATATCATCGGGGAGTACAATACCTCCGAAGAGCCTGCTACCTCAGCAGTCAAGTACGCCAATACGACGAGCCGTGCACTGCTCCCCACGGAGAGCTATACGAAGGACTACGTCTCCTACAATATCTTCGACGAGCTCCGTGAGAGCCGCCGTACCCGCACTCAGGGTTATCTGGGTATCCAGGGTACTGCCACGTGGGATATCCTCAAGCAGCTGCGTGCGACCTTCGTCACCGACGTGAAGTACACCAATACGGTGACCTTCCTCGATAACACCGAGCACTCCGTCCTAGCCCGTAGCATGCGTGCCATGCAGACGACCAACGTACGCAACAACAATAAGAACCTGCGTACCGACCCTAACGACCCCTACGCACTTCCTTACTCTGTACTCCCCGAGGGCGGTATCCGTGAGAGCCGCGTCGTGCAGAACTATGTGAATAGCTTCAAGTTCGACCTCGACTATCACCAGACCTTCGGCAAGCACAACGTCCTCGCTGCTGCGGGTATGGAGCTCAATCAGGGGAACGTCCAGAACAACTGGAACATCAACTACGGTGTCCTCTACGACCTGGGCTACCACTCCTACTACCTCCCCGACGCTATCCAGCGCCTCTATGAGCAGGGGAAGGACTACTACACCATCCGCAACAAGGTCAATAACAACCTCGGCTTCCTCACCCGCGCCAGCTATACCTACGACGACCGCTACTCCATCGACGCTCTGCTGCGCTTCGACGCCAGCAACCGCTTCGGTCCCTCGCGCTATGTCCGCTGGCTCCCCACGTGGAATGTGGAGCTGACTTGGGGTGTAGACCGTGAGAGCTTCTTCCGTCATCTGAAGCCGCTCTCCTCGATGCGCCTGAAGACTTACGTCGGGCTTGTCGCGGACAACCCCTCCGTCACCAACTCCCTCGAGGAGATCTATCCCAATATCCCCTGGCGTCCCAGCTCGAAGGAAATCGCTCTGGCGTATAGCAACCTCGCTAACCACGACCTGACCTACGAGAAGACGATGACCTACGGTGCACGCCTCGGCTTCGGCCTCTTCAAGGGGCGTATCTCAGCTGAGATCGATGCCTACCGTCGCCGTAGCTATGACCTCGTCGGCCCGATCTACACGCAGTCGCTCGGTGGTGTCGCACAGAAGGATGGTAACGTCGCGGAGCTGAAGTCCTCGGGTCTGCAGTTCACCCTCTCGACGGTGAACTTCAAGACGAAGACCTTCAGCTGGACGACGGGCTTCTCTTACCTCCACAAGACGAATAAGATCACCTCGCTCCTGAGTAGCCCCACGGTCCGTACGATGGTCTCGGGCTCTGGCTTCTCTTACGAAGGCTATCCACTCTCCTCCGTCTTCTCCATCCCCTTCCTCGGTCTGACGAACGAAGGTATGCCTCGCTTCTACAACGAGCGTGGGGTAGAGACGCTCGGCGACTTCAACTTCTCGAGCAGCAATATCAACTTCCTCAAGTACAGCGGTACGCTTGACCCAACGGATGTCGGTACGCTGACCAATACCTTCCGCTATAAGAACTTCACCCTCTCGGCGAATATCAACTATGAGTTCGGCGCTGTGACGCGTCTGCGTAGTATCTCCAATACGGACGACTACTCAGCCTTCCCACGTGAGCTGACTCAGCGCTGGAAGAAGCCTGGTGACGAGGCTCACACGAATATTCCTCGTATCCCCACCAGCTACGCCTTCGACCAGTACGGAGCGGACAACCTCATCAACGGCTTCTATGCCTACAGTGCCTCCACGGCGCGTATCGTCAGCACCGACCTCGTACGCCTCAAGGAGATCTCTATGGAGTACACGGTCTCGAAGACCCTCCTGCGCCGCACGCCGCTGAAGAACCTCGCGGTGAAGCTGCAGGCCCAGAACCTTATGCTCCTCTACTCGGATGCTCGTCTGCGTGGCGATGACCCTGCTTATATGTACAGCTCTTCGGTCACCGCTCCTAAGAAGCTCATCCTCACTCTGCGTGTCGGACTCTAAGCGAGATACTATTATGATGAATAGACTCTTCGTGCCCCTCGTGGCCCTCGTGGCTCCCCTCGTCCTCGGATCTTGCAACAAGCTCCTCGATGAGCTACCCGACGAACGTGTGCAGCTTGATACTCCTGAGAAGATCCGCCTGGCACTGTCCAACGCTTATCCTATCACCTCCTTCGCTTACGCCTGTGAGATGTCTACGGATAATGTCGATGACTACGGGACGGACAACCCGAACTTCACGAAGTTCACCTACGACCTCGTCTACTGGAATGACGGCCCTGAGTACAACCAATCCGATGGTATGCGTGCCCTGTGGCGTGCCCACTACCTCGCTATCCAGCACGCCAATGCTGCGCTGGAGGCTATCGATAAGCTCGGTGGTGGTACGGAGCTCAACCCCCACAAGGGTGAGGCGCTCGTGGCTCGTGCGTACTCGCACTTCGTCTTGGTGAACCTCTTCGGTAAGCACTACAATACCTCTACCAGCTCCACCGACCTGGGCGTCCCCTATATGACGGCCCCTGAAGTGACGCTGAATCCCCAGTACACGCGTAATACCGTCGCTGAGGTCTATGCGGCTATCGACAAGGACCTCACCGAAGGGCTTCCCCTCATCTCGGATAGCTACTACAAGCAGAAGGCCTACCACTTCAATAAGGCTGCTGCCGAAGCGTTCGCCGCTCGCTTCTACCTCTTCTATGAGCAGTGGGATAAGGCGATCGAGCACGCTACGAAGGCGCTCGACGGGAAGGCGCCTCGCCGCTGGTCTGACTTCCAGGTCGCCAGCATCGTCGGTGCTAAGACGGAGGATGCTTACGCTAAGCTCTTCACACGTGAGACTGTCACGGCGAACTTCCTCCTACAGCCCGTCGCCTCCAATGCGGTCGACTACTTCTCCTACGCTCAGATGAAGCGCTTCTCTATGACGCACCGTACGGCTGAAGAAGTCTTCATCGGGGAGAATATCTGGCGCAGCTCCACGACACCGCAGGCCGACTACTGGCAGGTGCCCTTCGTGTCGTCCTCGTACAACTACCGTGACGTCATCAACCAGTCGAAGTACCCCTACTACGCAAGTAAGAAGGGGAACACGCTCGTCGTGCCCTTCACCGCTGAAGAGACGCTCCTGGTACGTGCCGAAGCTGAGATCATCAAGAAGCAGTACGATGCTGCTGTCACCGACCTCAACACGTGGACGGCTGCCTACCTCAATACGACCAAGAATACCTTCACGAAGGACGAGATCATCGCCTTCTACAAGGCTCTGGACTATAACTCCGCCACAGCTCCTACGATGAAGAAGAAGCTGAATCCCGCCTTCACCCTCGATGGGGGCGAAGATCAGGAGATGCTCCTTCACCACCTCCTGCAGTGCCGGCGTGTAGCTACGGCTCACGAAGGGCTGCGCTGGTTCGACATCCGCCGCTATGGCATCGAGGTCTACCGCTTCGTCCACGACACGAAGGACCGCGCGAAGTACACCGTAGCTAAGACCCTCACCTCGGGCGATGAGCATACGACCTTCCAGATCCCGCAGAACGTCCGCAACGCTGGCCTCGAAGCTACTCCCCGCACTACTAACTAATCCTCAAGCTCGCCTCATCGCGCCACACTATGAATATGACTCTAAGGAAAGCCTCCCTGTGGGCCCTTGCTGCTCTCACGATGGCCCTCGGCAGCTGCCGCAAAGTGGATGCAGATATTAGCTCGACCTCCGTACTCAATGCCTCTGCGAACCGCACGGCAATGGACGAGTACATCGAGCGCGAAGTCACCTCACCCTACAACATCCAGATCTACTATCGCTATACCGAGAGTGAGATCGGCCGTAACTGGGTGACCTCCCCCGCCAACGAGTACAACAGCCTCCAGTTCGTCAACGTCCTCAAGTACCTCTTCCTCGAGCCCTATACCGAGGTGATGGGTGTGGACTTTGTACGCCGCTTCACGCCGCAGGCCTTCGTACTCACGGGCCTCTTGGCCTACAACCCACCGCCCAGCAACTCGAATACGCGTGCTTCGACGGTCAATGGGGTCAAGATCATCTTTATGAACATCAATAGCTTCGACTTCCCTTCGCTCAAGCAGTACTACCATACGCTGGATAGTCTGAAGACTGTGCTGGAGACCGATACCTCCGTGCAGGCAGAGTATGATCAGTGGAAGACTTGGCTGGATGGCCAGAACTCCACCTACCTCGAGCGTCTGAAGGACGTCTACCTCCGTACGATGTACCACGAGGCAGCTCATACCTTCCACCAGAGAGTCGAGCCCACGACGGACTTCGACAAGATCACCTCGCTCGACTACCGTCAGGCCGACTGGATCTCCGGCTGGACGCGTGAAGGGAAGAAGTCCATCGAGTATGGCTTCATCACCAACTACGCCAGCCAGGAGCCTCACGAAGACTTCGCTGAGCTCTTCGGGAACTATGTCATCCTTAGTGCCGATGAGTGGGAAGCCAAGCTCGTCTCTGCTGACGTGATCCCCGCTGGACGCACCCGCTCGGGTCGCTCCATCATCGAGGAGAAGATCCGTATCATCAAGGACTATATGCTCACGACCTGGGGGCTCGATATGGATAAGCTCCGTGCGCAGCTGCAAGCTCGCTATCCCAACTTCGCTCGTCAGGACTTCACCACAATGACCTCATCCACGACACAGCAATGAACTATACGAAGATCTTCGCCCTCGCTACGGGCGCTCTCCTTTGGATGAGCTCTTGCACCAGCTCCAGCGACCTTGATAAGCTCCCCGGAGCAGCCGTCCGCACCCAGCAGGCGATCAGTGAGACGGTCTCCAAGCTCGAGGGACACGATGGCTACTGGCGCCTCACTTACTACCCCGACACGAAGCGTGCCTACGGGGGCTACTCGATGTATGTCCAGTTCAAGGACGGTCGTGTCACGGCGCTCTCCGAGCTCTCGACGACCTCTACGAACTCAACCTATTCGGTGAAGAACATCGATATGCCGACGCTTGCCTTCGACACGCGCAGCAATGTCCTCCACCACTTCATCACCTCTACCGAGTACTTCCGTAATGCCCGTGGTGGTGACTTCGAACTCCTCCTAATGGGGCAGCGCGGTGACAGCATCCTCCTGCAGGGTCGCAAGTACCGCAATCAGATGAGCCTCGTCCCGATGACGACAGACCCTGCGACAGAGATCGCAGCGCTGCAGGCTATGGCCACGAAGTTCCAGGGTAAGAACCTGGCTCCCGTCTCCATCGGTACGGCTGGCACGGTATCCTTCCGCCTGAATCCCACCTACCGCCAGCTGGAGTATACGTCCACGAGCGGAGAGACGACGACCACGCAGAAGATGGCCTTTGCCTACACGACTGAGGGTCTTCGCTTCTATGAGCCGATCACCATCGGTGGAATCACGCTCTCGGGCTTCCGCCTCAGCAGTGACGGCACGAGCGTCACCTCTATTGAGGGGGATGTCACCACGACGGTGGTATCGCTCCCTATCGATCTCGTGAATAAGAGCTATGTCGCTTACCTCAAGGCCGACTCGGCTGCGGATGACTTAGTCTCCTTCTTCACGCGTGTCAATAATACCCTCTACCGCAATCGCAAGGCTCGTATGTCGGCTCGCACCTACTTCGGTGTGAATACCGCAGCCGACCAGACGGCAGGCCTTGTCGGTAATGATACGAAGGTCGCTGGCTTCCTCACGATGCCCATCTATGAGCAGACCAACGGTAGCTACACGCGCCTCTCCTATGAGGTGGACTTCGTCCCTGTTGGCAGCGACCCCACGCAGGTCGATATCATCGCTCGTGATGGGAATGAGTCGACGTGGTGGTACTGGTATGCCTCGGCTGCTGAGTATTGGGTGAGCCGCCTCGCTACGCGTGCGCCCTACACCGTCGAGACGCTGACGGATGCTGCAGGTGCTACCTACTACAAGCTCACCAGCGTGAAGTACGCTGATAAGGCGTGGTTCTACCTCTACGAGGTCCAGTAGCCCGCTCTATCCAGTAGATATATACGAAGACCGCCCGAAGCACACTGCGTGCTTCGGGCGGTCTTTTTATGTGCTTACGCGTGGAGTGCGTCGAGCTTAGAGGTCTTCGTAGAGGCGTACCCACCCATGGTTGTCGGGATAGTCGCCATACTGGATCGCTCTCAGGCGCTCGTAGAGGGCGGTGCAGATAGGACCAGGGTTGCCGTCCTTGCTGATGACGTAGCTCTTGTCTTCGTCGAGGTCATCTACGCGCAGGATAGGGCTGATGACAGCAGCCGTACCGCAGGCACCTGCTTCGTCGAAGGTAGCTAGCTCTTCGACATGGACGGGACGGCATTCGACCGTGAGGCCCATATCTTCGGCCAGCTGCATGAGGCTCTTGTTCGTGATCGAGGGCAGGATCGAAGGGCTCTTAGGAGTGATGTAGCTCTTGCCACGGATCCCGAAGAAGTTCGCAGGCCCGCACTCATCGATGTAGAGCTTCTCCTTAGCGTCGAGGTAGATGACGGCTGAGTAGCCCTTGTCGTGGGCGAGGACGCCTGAGCGAAGGCTGGCAGCGTAGTTCCCCCCGACCTTGTACTGCCCAGTCCCGAGGGGCGCAGCGCGGTCGTAGCCACGCATGATAGCCATGGGGCTGGGGCGGAAGCCCGACTTGAAGTAGGCACCTACGGGCGTGACGAACATGAGGAACATGTATTCGCTCGCGGGGCTGACGCCGACCTGCTTGCCGAGCCCGATCATCAGGGGACGGATATAGAGTGATGCGCCGCTCTCGTAGGGAGGGATGAAGTCCTTATTGAGGCGGAGGACCATGTCGAGGGCTTCGAGGAAGCGCTCGGTGGGCAGCTCGGGCATCAGGATGCCTCGGCTGGTGTGCTGCATGCGGGCAGCGTTCTCCTCCGGGCGGAAGACGCGTACCTTACCATCCTTCCCGCGGAAGGCCTTCAGACCTTCGAAGGACTCCTGCCCGTAGTGAAGGCAGGTCGAGGCCATGGGGATGGTGATCATGTCTGAGGAGGATACTTCCCATTCGCCCCACTGGCCATTGCGATAGTAGCAACGTACATTATAGTCTGTGGGGTGGTAGCCGAACCCGAGGTTCTTCCAGTCCAGCTGTTGTCCGCTTTCCATTGTAGTTCTTTTTAGAGGTGGTCGATTATTCGAAATCTTATTGGGTCCCACTGGAGGGAGCCATAGGCAAAGATAGAGAAAAGTGCTTATCTCCGATAGTAAGCCCTTTGCCCGCTCTTCTCCTACCTATATGATAGAAGGGTAGGGGAGTGGGAATGCCCCCTTCTTCCTCGTATGGAGTCGTGCTGCCCCCTCGGGAGAAAAAGTCTTGACTACTACGGGATAAACCCGCCTACCTCTACTCCAATAAGCTCAACCACGTGCGTAGTCGTAATATCTACGTGCGTGGCCCTATCGATTCTCGTGCTTGGATTTAATGTCCACGTACCTGGATGAAGGAATACCACCGCTTGACGTGCTTTCTTCGTATATGGCTTCGGTAGCTTTTCTCCTCATCTCGCGAGGAATAGTACTACACGGAAGGGGTGCGTTGGCTTAGATAAAAGCCCTGTGACAACGGGAACTTTCGCTCAATCGTCGGGGAGATTTGGTAGTATGAAAGATGTGTACTATCTTTGCACTGCAATTCGAGAGCTACGAAGCGACAAGGAAGTGTGGGTGAGTGGCTGAAACCAGCAGTTTGCTAAACTGCCGTACGGGCAACCGTACCACGAGTTCGAATCTCGTCGCTTCCGCTGTTAGAGTTGCTAAGACTTATGATGGTGCCATAGCTCAGTTGGTAGAGCAAAGGACTGAAAATCCTTGTGTCCCCGGTTCGATTCCTGGTGGCACCACAAAGAAGAAGAGAGGTATTGCGACGCAGCAGCGTGTGATACCTCTCTTTTTTGTTTCTCCCTCCTGCCCTCTTTCTTTCACATCTATGAGTACGTCCTCCACAGCTTCTGCACCCGCGCGAGCTCCACGCTCATCGAATATAGAGCTACTGCGTATCGTAGCGATGCTCTTTATTATGTTTGGCCACCTGAGTCGAGAGGGTGGGGCTGGGCTCCCCTCTGCTGACTTCCTCCATTCTGTCCCCTTCTTAGGCGGGCTGGGTGTTTGGTTTCGTATGATGAATCTCACAGGGGTAGATATCTTCGTCCTGATTTCAGGCTACTTTGCCATTCGACCTCGGGTGAACTCAGTCGTCTCCCTCTTCTTTCAGGGGATCTTCTATTCTGTCGGGATGTATGCGTTTTGGGTGCTAACGAAGCAAGCGGACTTCTCTCTGGGAGAGCTGTCGATGCACCTCAAGCCTATGAAAGTCTATTGGTTCTTTGGTAGCTATGTGTGGCTGGTGCTCCTAGCACCTGTGCTGAATCGCTATGTGGAGAGCGCTACGAAGCGTGAGTTCGGGCTGTTCCTTGCTGTTTACTATTTCTTTGCCTGTGGCATGGAGTGGTGGATGAGCGCATCATCTGAGCTGCAGAGAGGATACTCTGTCTTAGCCTTCATTGGGCTGTATCTTTTAGCTCGCTACGTGCGACTTCATGGTGGTCGCTGGTGTGAGCTGGCTCCACGATATGACCTTCTGATATTCCTGGGGTCAACCGCTCTATCCGCATTGCTTGCCCTCGTCCTCTTCTGGGGTATGGGGCGGCCCTTGGTGGGGGATGATCCTCTTGTTGATCGACTCGTTAGCTATACCTCGCCCCTGTGTATTGTCGCCTCGCTCTCGCTTCTCCTCTTTTTCAGTAAGATGAAGCTGGGGCATATTCGCTGGGTCAACTGGCTCGCAGCCTCCTCCTTCTCCGTCTACCTTCTGCATGAGGAGTATTTGACGCGTAATCGCTATCTCGCTCTCGCAGATTATGCGGGACAGCACTATGCGGTACTCGTTGGTATCCTCCTCCTGGTGGCTTTTGTTCCGGGGCTTTATTTCGCTACGACACTTGTTGATCAGGTGCGTCAGCAGCTTTGGAAGAAGCTCTTTTCTTCTTGGCTCGATCGACTGGAAAGCGCTGTCGTCAATAGGCTGAGGTCGTGAGGCTTTTGCCCTTAATTTATCTGTATCTTTGTAGAGAAGACTGGGTGCACTGTCGCCCATTAACGATATATGCGCAGTATGAAGATCGCTTATTGTATCAAGAGCCTCCACGTAGCAGGTGGGATGGAGCGTGTCATCACAGCTAAGGCCAACTATCTGGTCGAGCAGGGACACGAGGTAGCTATCATCACCACGGATACTATGGGTCGAAAGCCATTTTTTCCCCTCCACCCGTCTATTCAGCAGATTGATCTGGGGGTGAATTATGATTGTATAGATACTTCTTCGCGACTGAAGAAGTATAGCGCTCTCTACCGGTACAAGCGTCGTCATAAACTGCTACTCATCCAGTGCCTCCGTGAGCTCCGCCCAGATGTGGTGATCTCGACGGGCTATCAAGACTTCTCCTTCCTCCCCTCGATCAAGGATGGTAGCATCAAGATCACAGAGAGTCATGGCTCGTGGGGAAAGACCGTCTCAGCTTACCGCTTCCCCGCTACCAACTATCTTCGTCGCTTCCTCTCTTGGTGGGCAGAGCGCTCCTTTGCGCGAACGTCAGCTCGATATACGCGCACCGTACTGCTGACCCATGAGGATGCCGTGCTGTGGGGTGATCGCCTGAAGCGTGTCGAGGTGATTTATAATATCATGCCGATCACATCTGATCGTGTGGCGTCTCTGCAGGCTAAGCGCTGCATCGCTGTCGCTCGCTTCGCACATGAGAAGAACCTCCGAGATACCTTGGATATATGGGCGATGGTGAGTAAGAAGTACCCTGACTGGCGCTTGGATATCTATGGTGAAGGCTACCTGCATGATCAGCTTATGCATCAGCTGCGAGAGCTCCACTTGGAGGATAGCTGTGCGCTCCATACTCCGACAAATACGATCACCGAAGAATACCTCTCCTCCTCTGTCCTCTTGATGACGTCACAGACAGAAGGGCTCCCTATGGTGCTCTTAGAGGCGCAGGAGCTGGGGTTACCCTCCGTCTGCTATGCTTTCCTTTGTGGGGCACGTGATGTGATCGAGGAGGCTCCAGAGGCTCCAGGCTTTGTCGTGCCCTATGGCGACAAGGCTGCCTTTGCAGAGTGCTTGGAGCGCCTGATGGCAGATGAAGAGCTCCGCCAGCAGATGGGGCGTGCCGCAAAGGCAAATGCCCGGCGCTTTGCTCCCGAGGTTATCCTGCCTCAGTGGGGTCGCCTCTTCCGCTCCTTAGTTTCATCTAAATAGACCGCTTGGCTATGTCACACCAACCATTACTCGCCGTCATTGTGCCCGTTTATAAGGTCGAGGATTACCTACGACCATGCGTCGACTCGATCTTATCTCAGTCTTACTCCAATCTCCGCATTATCTTGGTCGATGATGGCTCTCCCGATGGCTGTGGTGCTATCTGTGATGCCTATGCTGAGCAAGATCCTCGTGTCCTCTCGGTGCACAAGGAAAATGGTGGTCTGTCGTCGGCTCGCAACTTTGGATTGCAGTATACAGAGGGCTGCGAGTATATTGCCTTTGTAGATAGCGATGATTCGATAGAGCCCGATATCTATGAAGCCGCTATTTCTTACTTGGAGGCACATGCAGATGTCGATATCGTAGGGTATGGCATCAATGAAATCAGGGCTGATGGAAAGTTCTATTGCGGGGAGAAGGAGGGACGTCTTTTCTCTCGAGAAGAGGCCCTTGCGGAGCTTGTCCAAGGATTTTCCTTTAAAGTAGGCCCCTCAGCTTGGTCTAAGGTTTATCGTGCGAGTGCTATCGGGGCAATCCGATTTAGAGAGGGGTATGTCTATGAGGATAACTCGTTCTCGTTAGAGGTCTTTAGTAAGATCAACTCTTACTATTTGTTGCCACAGGGGGGGTATAACTATTTGCTATATCGAGAAGGGGCTATTACGTCTGGCTTTGATACGCGTATGGCTTGCCTCTTTGATAATATTGAGGATCTGCAGCGCCGTCATGCTGATGATGCCACCCTCTGCCTCTATGCCAATACCATGGCGGTCAACTACCTATGGATGTATTGGTATCAGCTCTATGGAGCCTTCGTCCATAAGGGACAGGAGGCCAAGTATAGAGAGATCACTTCGGCTTTCTTACCCTATCTCAAGCGAGCCCGTCAGCGTCCCTTCCTCAATGTCATCGGGACGCGTGTGCATAGCTTGAAGACGTGGCTCTTCCTGCATGCTCCCTACACATACACTCGCATTAATCTTCGATAACCTCCACCCATGAATATACAGCAGCTCGAGTACATCCAAGCTTTGGATAAGTTCCGCCACTTCGGGCGGGCCGCCGACTTTTGTCAAGTCACCCAGCCGACGCTCAGCACGATGATCCAGAAGCTCGAGGATGAACTCGGCGTCAAGATCTTCGACCGTAGCCACCAGCCCATCATCCCGACGGCAGTCGGACGTCGCATCCTCGATCAAGCCGCGGTTATCCTCCTACAGGTCGCACAGGTCAAGGAGGTCATTCGCGAGGAGCAAGAGGCACTCTCGGGGGCGCTTCGCCTCGGCGTCTTGCCGACCATCGCACCCTATCTCCTGCCGCTCGTCCTGCCGCTGCTGCGCAAGCATCTTCCCGATCTGAAGATCACGATCACGGAGCTCAAGACCAGCGAATGCGTCGCCAGCCTGCTCTCAGGGCAGATCGATGTCGCGCTGATCGCCTCGGCTTCGGAAGATGAGTTGCTTGTCGATCGTCAGCTTTTCTTCGAGGAATTCCTCGGCTATGTGCCCCGTCGCTCCGAGCTCTTTGAGGAGACGTCCATCCGCTCGGCCGAAGTCGGGCGCTACCAGCTTTGGCTCTTGGACGAAGGGCACTGCTTCCGCGACCAGCTCGTGAAGTTCTGCCACTTGAAGAATGCCCCCAATCAGCGCTTCAGTTATAGCCGTGGGAGCCTGGAGACGTTCATGCACTTCGTCGAGCAGGGCAATGGTGTGACGTTCGTGCCTGAGCTAGCGGCGAAGACGCTGAGTGCCGAGCAGCGCGAGCTTATTCGTCCCTTTGCGCTCCCTCGTCCTACACGCTGCATCACGCTGGTGCATCACCGCGACTATGTGCGTCACGCCGTCGTTGACCGCTTGAGCGAGGTGATCTGCCAAGCCGTCCCCAAGGAGATGCTTCGTCTTCGCCCTGGCCAAGACCTCGTCTAAGCGAAGCCAAGTCCCACCCCATACAAGTAGGGAGCATACAGCCGATGTGCTGTGTGCTCCCTGCTTTTTGTCTGCGGGTGCATCTATATGAGGGGGTGGTGTGAACCTATATAGGTCGTCGGGTTGACCTATATAGGTTGCTTCACGGACCTATATAGCTCGTCACGCGGACCTATATAGGTCGGCTCACGGACCAGTATAGGTCACTATCCCTATCCGTAGAGATCGGCGGATGAAGGCCTCGCCGTGTATGCTCCGTCCTCCGCTTAAGTGTGGGGAGAGGGTGTTAGGGGGAGGAAATATCTTACCCCTTCCAGGTTATCCTATATATAATGTACGCGCGCGAATTGGTCGGAAAATTGCCTTGTCGTCGTATGAATTTGCGTGCTTATTTGGAAGTTTGGGTGATTTTTTCCTACCTTTGCACTCGCAAAAGAAACGAACGGCCTTGCGGTGACGCGGGTAGTTTGA